>Ga0213866_10000507_pt1 | contig 31208 bp, 22 predicted proteins | sample PICome_11_FD_160079 | JGI IMG/M metagenome (GOLD analysis project Ga0213866, IMG submission 160079) | Coastal seawater microbial communities near Pivers Island, North Carolina, United States - PICO284 | ecosystem: Environmental > Aquatic > Marine > Coastal | place: USA: North Carolina... | reverse complement strand
CGAGGTGAGGCTTCCGTTATCGACACTGGTGAAGATGGACTCGAGTGAGAGTGATTTCCCAAGGGCCTTCATCGCAAAGATGAGGTGTGGGAGCTTGTCGCCAAAGACGGGCTTTCCGGCATCGAATCTGGGAGCCCAGTGTTCCTGGTGTTCCCGGACGATGGACCAGAGTGCGAAGTCCATCGTTTTGTCGACGGGGTGATCGAGGGCTTGCAAAGCGGTTGGGACAGAGTCAGGTCCGGGCATTTGGGCGAGGCAGCTGACCGCCCAGAGACGGACGCGTCCGTTGTCATCATTGATGGCTTTTTTGACGATTTCGGCGGCACCGGGAACTTCTTCGTGACGATGGTAGATCACTCGAAGGGCCGCAGCGCGGTAGCGGGGGTCATCGGATGCGATGAGCGACTGGATCAGGTCTACCGGAGTGTAGTTGAGGGCCTGATAAGTCCACATGAGCTGCATACGCCCAAAGTCTTCGGTGAGCCGGTCGTTCCAGAGGGCGAGCTTTGCGAGAACTTCCCCGCGGTTGCGGGTGCGAAGCTCGCTTCGGGCCTGTTCGCGGTGGACGCGTTCTTTTGAAAGGAGGTGGACCACGAGATCTTCGATGGAAGATTCGGAGAAGTTCTTCTTCTCAGTCAGAGGGCGATCTTTGAAAGTGACGCGCCAGATGCGTCCGCGGGAGTGATCACGGCGTTCGTCGCGGAAGTCGACCTCGCCATGCTGGATGATGGGGTTATACCAATCGGCAATGTAAAGCGCGCCGTCGGGCCCCATTTTAACATCGATGGGTCGGAACGCGCGGTGGGAGGAACTCAGGAAGTCTCCGATGCGGGTGGACTTGTAAGATGAGCCCTCGGGAGTGAGGCGGTAGGCATTGATGCGGTGACCCCGGAAGTCGGGCGCGATGAGGACGCCGCGAAGCTTCTCGGGGATATGGGATCCGGAGAGGATTTCAAGGCCGCAGAGCTTGGGCTGGCCGGGGTTGAGTCCGTCGACGATGCGTTGGGCTCCGGGTGAGGTCCGGAAAACGGAGCGCGGGAAAATATCGTTGATTCCCTGGCCGCCGGCACCGTCGGTGGCGAAGGTTTGTCCGTGTTCATCAAAGATGAATCCCCAAGGGTTAATGAGACCTTTGGAGAGGATTTCAGCGCGTTGGGTTTCGGGTCGGAAGTGCCAAATGCCCCCTCCCATGAGGCGACGGACTCCATAGGGAGTCTCGAGATGGCTGTGGATGTAGATGGACTGCAAGAAGTATAGCATGCCGTCCGGGCCCTGCTCGAAGGTGTGGACGAGGTGGTGGGTGTCTTCGGTGCCGAAGCCTGAAAGCACGACACGGCGGTGGTCGGCCTTGCCATCTCCATCCGTGTCCTTGAGGAAAATGATCTCGGTCGAGTTTGCGACGTAAGCTCCGCCATCGGCCGGAAGGACAGCGGTGGGAATGTGGAGGTCGTCGGCGAAAACGGTGCGTTTGTCGGCGACGCCGTCGCCATTTGTGTCTTCAAGAATGAGGACCTTGTCGTTTTCCTCGGCGCCGGGAACGATGTGAGGATACATTCCGCTGGAAACGAGCCAGATGCGCCCCTGAGAATCGAAGTTCATCTGTATCGGCTTTGCGATCATGGGATCGGAAGCGACGAGTTGGATCTCCATGCCTTCCGACAGGTTGAAGGCAGCGGCTTGTTTAACCGGATCAGGATCGGGAATGTCCTTGAGGCCACGTTGAGCGAAGGCGGAAAGGGTCGTGAAGGAGACAGTGAAGAGAAGTCGGGTGATCATTTCTACTTGAGGGAAAGAGTGGTTTTCTTGAGGGCTTCGATTTTCTTTTCGGCCTCGGCGATGAGCGGGTCAAATATCGGGAGCTCTCTGACGTTGTTGCCTTGCTCGTGTTTGCGGAAGAGACGGAGGTAGGTTTCGTTGGCAGGGCGCCAGCGGAAGAAGAAGAGCTTGTTTTTGGCGACGGTGGCTTCGCGGATTTTGCGGGCGTGCTCGCTTTGGAGTTGGTTGCCGGTGGCAAGGTTGATGCCGAGGGCTTCGACGAATTTTGGAGAGGCGGTTTGATAGCCTTCACTGGTGAAGTGGAGGCCGTTGTCAGTAAGGCCTTTGCTACTGCCTAGCGTGGTGAAGAAGTCGGCGAACCGGAGTTTGTGTTTGTCTGCCAAGTCGCCGAGGGCTGAGGAGTAAAGGGCGAGGCGCTTGTTGTGTTCCGCCATGTCGGGCATGGGTGCGCCGAGAGATTCGGCGGGCGGGGGCGAGACGATGACAATCTCGCGGGGGCCTGCGGATGATTTGATCATGGAGAGAAGAGTTTCGTATCCGGAAATGAATTCGGGGAGGCCTTTTTCACCGTCGAAGGCGGCGACGGCTCCGTAGCAGACGATGACGACATTGGGCTTGAGTTCGGTGAGGTCGGATTTGAGGCGATCGAATCCTTCCTTGGGAGGGCCAAAGTAGCTTCTTGCGGTGCCGAACACAGTGTCACCGCTCCAGCCGAGATTACGGAACTTAAGGTTGCCTTTTCCGGCGGAGAGGCTGATCGCAGTTTCGAGATGGCCGTATTTTTGGGCTCGTTCGATGACGGTGTTTCCGAGAAGAACGACGGTGTCGTTGTCCTCAAAGGTGACCGCGGAGGCCGGTAAAGTGATTGACAGGAGAGAGAGCCAGAATTTCTTCATAGATTTGTGCAGTTTACCTACGCTGCTTCGGAGCCTGGCTTGTCAGCGAATGATCTAATGGCGGAATGCGGCTGTGGTGGTCGATCAGCCCGTTTGGCTGGGTTTTTTGTTCAACCCAATCCTCAGGTCGGAGAGTAATGGAGTCTCCGTTTTCAAGATTTTTTTTTCGACATCCCTTAAAGCGGATATCGTTCTCGCGTTCAAGAAGGCTGGGGTGCGTGGGAGTTTATCTTCAATTGTTCAATAGCCCTTGGTGTCAGATAAGGTATCAATTCAGATAGCCCCGAAAAAAGTGATACGCACCGTATCTCAATCAATGACCGATCGACTTGAAAGGGCTGCCGGGCTCAACCGGCAGCCATAGAGGCTCGGCGCAGAAAAATTGACCGATGTACAAGAAAAAGAAATATAAAATATACTTGAATCGGGCGGAAGTCTTACTCCAACATTGACCCGGTTCTTGTCGAGATTAAATTCTTCAGTGAAAAAAATAACACTTAAGTTGTCCTTTACCCTCTTGATTCTTCTTCTGGTTGGCGGATGCATTGGAGAATTTTTTCAGTCGGTCGAGTTGGTCAAGTCATCCGATGAAAGTCCTCGTTTCATCAGAACAATATGGTGGGGTTTAAAAACAGAAGAGCTGAAGGTTGGGAGTGGTGAGTGGAAAGCAGCGGGAGAATAACAATGTAACAATGGTCGTTTGGCTGGCTGAAAAAGTGCGGGCGGCGGGGGCTGGAGAAGACGTTTGAAAATCCGGGCCCGGACAATTCCTGTCCGGCCGATTCCGGGCTTCTATGCCAAGCAGGCTGCAGATTAAAATCGTAGAATACCCGAATTGTTTGTTTTTTCCCGCCTCGAAAAATAGATGATGGGGGAACCCCTTAGGATTCCATCTTCCAAACACCACAGCCCGTCGGTGCGGGGGCATTGGGCTGGGTGGTTTTGGTGGGAACGGTTTTCAGCGATCACGCAAAGGCTTGCTTGATAACCTTGCCACGGTCACCCACGAAGAAGGGACGTCCGCCGCCCGGGTGGACCCGCTTGTCGATTGGTAGGCCGAGAGCATAGGCGATTGTCGTGTGAAGATCCTTGGGCCCAAAGCGGTCGCTCTTGATGCTGCTGGCATTCTCATCTGTTTCACCAATATACTGGCCCCCATTGACCCCGCCGCCGGCAAGCATAACCGAGAACGCTTTCGGGAAGTGATCGCGTCCGCCACGTTGATTGATCTTTGGAGTCCTGCCGAACTCGGTGGTGAGAACGACCATTGTCTCCTTGAGGAGTCCGCGGGCTTCAAGGTCCTGTAACAAAGCCGCCACCGGCCCGTCCATCTCACTGGCACGGTTTGCCCCGGCGTTGTAGTTGCCGTGCTGGCCGTCCCAACCACCAAGCTGGACCTCGACGTAGCGAACGTTGTTTTCGACGAGGCGACGGGCGAGGAGCAAGCCCCGCCCAAAGCGGGAATTGCCATAAAGGCTCTTTATCTCGGCAGGCTCCTTGTTGATGTCGAAAAGTTCGGTGGTCTTGTCGTCAAAGAGCTTGACTGTTTCCTCGTAGAAATCCGCATAGGCGCGTACGTCGTCGTGTGGAAACCCTTCCTCAAAGGTCTCGCTAAAAGCCTTGGCGTACTTCATGCGGCGCTCGAAGCGCTTCTTATCGATCTTGGGAACGAGATCCTTGAGGCCGCGGCTGGGGTCGCCGATGGGAAGCGGACTGTGATCGGGACGGAAGAATCCTGGTCCGGGGTTTCCGCCTCCGATGACAATGCTGTCTGGAATGAGCTTGTTGCGGCGACCGAGAAAGTGCTGCGCCCATGATCCCATTTGCGGATGGCTTTGGCCGGGCTGCCGGCTGAAGCCGGTGTGCATGAGGTAGTTCCCGCCGGCATGATCACCGGTCTTGGTGGTCATGGAACGCACCACCGCAAACTTGTCGGCCTGCTTGGCCATATTGGGGAGGTGACTGGCAATCTGAAGTCCACTCGCGTTTGTAGCGATCGGAGAGGAGCCCCCGGCGATATGGCTGGGAATCTTGGGATCAAAGGTGTCCACATGCGGCATTCCGCCCGCCATGTAGAGGAAGATGACGTTCTTGGCTGTGGCGTGCGCGCCGGGCTTGATGACTTCCTGTTCTTCGCCAACCGCAAGGTTGGGAAGAATGCTTACCCCGAGAGCGGCGGCGGCCGTTCCGGTGAGGAAGTCGCGACGGTCGATGTCGTCGAAATTCTTAAAAGTGTCTATCATTGAGAGGCGGAGTTGGAGGTTTACTTGACGAAGAGGAACTCAGGAGTGTTGAGGAGGGCCCAGATGAGGTCGGCAAAGACCTCGTCGCTTCCAGAGCGAAGCTCCTTGTCGATGAGGTTGTGTTCGTTGCCGACCGCGCGGCGACTGAGAATGCTCATGAAGACGACATCTGCTTTCTCGAAGTTCGAGCGGAGATTCTTCATGTCCATAAAGATCTTGGAACCCGGCTGGGTGAGAATCTCGGTGGTGTAACCGTTCATAAGCTCCATGACCTGGGGCACCGACCCGTCGAGCGAGCTCGCCCGGATGACAAAGGTGCGTTGCGACTGGCCAAATTGGCTTAGGAAGTGAGCCGGGTCGGAGGGCTGTGGAAGCTCGGAGGCGCGGGCGAGGAGGATCTTCTTTTTCTTGGCCTGGTTCATCAGTTCGGCCATCGCTCCCTCAGCGGACTTGCCTTCCATTTTTTTGAAGGGAGGCCTCGTCAGGTTTGTGCCAAATGCCCCCGCCGTTTCCTGAGGGGCCAACTTGGCTTCGAGAATGGAAACACCCTCGGCGTTCACGATGAGGTTTTCGGGACGGAACTTGTTGTATTCATCCAGCGAAGCGAGGAAGGCTTCGACCGAGGAAGGGCTCTGGCCGGCCAGGTTCATCACTTCGTTAACTTCCTCACCGGACTCGAGGCGGAATTGATTCGGGTCCCCAAGCATGAGGGTCATCATGGAATCCCAGACCTGTTCTGCGGTCATGCGGCGTAGGATGGGTCCCTGGAAATAATAAGGATCCGCTTCGGACGATTTGGTGCGGGTGGCGAGCTGGTTATAGGCCTTGGTGTTGACGATGACCCAAGCAAAGGCCTTGAGGTCGAAATCGAGAACTAGCATTTCCTCGGCGAGAACCTTGAGGAGTTCAGGATTGTAAGCCTTGCGCGGGTTGATGTTGTGGAGCGGTTCGGAGACCCCGCGGCCCATGAATTTGGCCCACATCCGGTTGGCGATATTCATTGCAAACTTCTTGTTGTCGCGGGAGGTCAACCAAGCGGCAAGGCGCTCGCGGGGAGTGAGGGCGGCCACCGCGGCACCCTGTTCTTTTCCAAAGAGAATACGGGGTGGAACGACCTCCTGTGGCATGGCGTCATCGTATTGGTAGGTCGCGGGAAGACGCATCGGGCGGTCCTTTACGCTGTGGACCACGAACTCGCCAGCTCGGTCGATGTCACGCAGCGGACGGTCATAGCGGCGAACTAAGTTGCGGAGCTTTTCCTTATCCTCCTCCTTACTGGGATCGAGATTGTTCTTCTGGGCCAGATACTGCTCGATCTGCTTTCGGTTCGGGATGGCAGTGTTTTTGGGCTTGGGTCCCTTGTGCTCCAAACCGGAGAGGTAGGCCGCAAGCTCGTAATACTCGTACTGCGTCCAGTTGCTGAAGGGATCGTCATGACACTGCGCGCAAGTGATGTCGGTACCGAGGAACACTTTTCCCATGAAGGCGACATGATCGAGTTTCATGTCCTTGTCCCGGAGGTGATAGCTCACCGCGGGATTATCCCAAATGCGGCCTTCAGCGGTAATCAGTTCACGCACCAGCTCGTCGTAGGGACGGTTCGTCTGAATCTGCTCCTTGAGCCAGTAGATGAAAGTGTCGTTGCGCAAGACGGTTCCGGGGAAGCGCGACTGGATGCGCAATTGTTCCGCGAAGTAGTTGTAGTTGTGGCTGGTGTAGTCAACCGAGCTGAGGAGCTTCGTGATCAGCTCCTGACGCTTCTGCGGACTGCGCGAGTTGAGGAAATCCCTGGCCTCCTTGTAGTTGGGAATGCGCCCCGCCAGATCGAGGTAGATACGACGGAGGAACATGTGGTCGTTAAGCCCGCCGTTGTATTTCAGATCCTGCTCCTTGAGCCCATTCTCGACTGCTGCATTGATCCGCCTGACCGCAAGGGCGACTAGCTCGGCCTTATAGGTAAAGCTGCGCTTCTTTGCGAACTCCTGATCGACCTTTGAAAGAGCCTGCAATGGAATCTGGTTCGTCTTTCCATCCTCCAGACGAATGGCCACCTTGCCGTCCTTTAAGCCAAGGAAATCCCCGTTCAGCGGATTCCCGGTCGAATCCACCCAGGTTTTGGCGGAGGCAAAGGAGGTTAGCAAAACTACAGTAACACCTGCGATGGCCAACGCGGATGAGCGCGACGGTTGCGTGCCTGACTGCGGGTTGAGTTTGAAAAGAGAACAGGACATACGGTGGCTTCGTGAGAAAGAAAGGTTGTCACTATACTACCAATTTCGCCCACCTTGCAAAATTTTTTTTGGAGGAGGGGAAAAGAGCAATTTTTAGTGTAAATGAGCCTCATTGGGTAGCCCTCATGCATTTTTAGAGTCGAGATGGACTAACGCCATCTTTCCGGTAAAGGCCATGGCAAAAGCGATACGGTTTTCGGGTCTGGGTAAAAGCGCTATGAATTCAAGAAAGGATACCTGTATATGGACATGGAACAATGGGCGTGAGTGCGCCGAAAACTACTGATAGAGAAGCGTAGTAAGCGTCCTGTGATGAAGGAAGAGGATCTGCACTAGGAAACTATTCAAAAGATGTTGGCTCATTCGGTTCCGCCCGGATACCGGCGACCCAAGAAGCCCGAACCCAAGATTGATGCTAACCATGACTGGATTGTGGAGGTCTTAAAATCCGACATGAATATGCCTTGCAAGCAGCGCCACAGCGCAAAGATGATTTGGGATCGTTTGCGTGAAAAACATAATTTTGATGGCGGCTACACCGTGGTGAAGGAGGCCGTTGCGGAACTGAAATTTTTAAAACAGGAGGTCTTTGTGCCCTTGTCTCATTCTCCGGACGAAGCCCAAATGGGTTTTGGTCATGCTTTGGTGAACTTCGATGAAGAACTCAAGAAGAGACCGTTCTTCGTGATCAGTTTAGCCTAGAGCGATGCCTTTTTTGTGCAGGTGATTGATCGTCCTGCCCCCTCTTTTTTGGATTCACCAGCCCCGGGGGGCAGACCGGTGAGACTCAAATGGAATACTCGATTTCGCTCAGAACTTTGTGGTCGCGATTCAGTTTCCCACAAACCAGCTCGCACAAGTCAAAGACGAGGCGGTCTTCAACCCGGTAAAAAACACGCACGCCCTCCTTCTTTCTCTCCAGCAAGCCAGCTTCGCTCATCATTTTGAGGCTTTTTGAAACGGTCGCTTGTCCCTAATCCGTTAGTTTAAAAAGTTCGCCAACGGGTTTCCCCCCCTGCTTGAGTTCCTGTACAAGAGCCAACCTCCCTATGTCTCCGAGGACCTTGAACACTGCTCCAAGTTTTGCGAGAGCCTTGGGCGATATCTGTCTCTTTTTTGCCATATGCGTTGACTTAGTCTCCATATTCAAAAAGTCGAATTTATGAAATAGAAGAAATCATGAGAACATGAGCAGTTTATCGTCTGGATCCGTTTTTCGGACTTTTTTAGCACTGCTGCATTTGGAGACCAACCCCTTCACGGGTTTAAGTTCCCACCAGGGCTTCGTTCTCAAGGTGAATGGCGAGGTGGTGGACCAAAGCACGCATGGCAATGATTTCTGGCAGACCGATTATGATGCGAAAACCAAGACCTAGAGTAGGACTTACAACTTGCTCCGGGATGGAGAACTTGAAGCCGTAGTTGAGTTTGGAGAGTGAAAGTAGCTGAGGAATTCTTTCCGGCTTTTCGAGGGAAAGGAGTCGGTAGCGGTGCTCTTGATGGAGGTGGCTGTCGTTTGAGTAGCCCCAAAAACGAATTTTTGACGACGGTTGTCCGGGTGGCGGGGGGTGTGTGCTTGCTTCGGGGGAAGAGATTTGGCACTTATTCCCGGTAGAAACAAACCATGGAAGATGCAGTTGTTACCGGAGGTGGGTCAGGAATTGGCAGGGCGATTTGTCAGCGACTGGCGGAAGATGGTTGTCATCTCGTCATTCTCGATCTTGATGAGGCCGCCGGATCTGAGACGGTTGCTTTGATCGAGGAGGCCGGAGGCAGTGCTGAATCCATCGCGTGTGATGTGTCGTCGACGGATTCGGTGAGGGAGGTTTTTGCGAAGATTGCAAAGGTGGATGCTTTGGTGAATTGTGCGGGGATTGCCTCGATCGGCAAAGTTGGCGATACCACGCCCGAGGAAATGGACCGGATTTATGGCGTGAATGTGAAGGGGATTTATCACTGCATTCACTTTGCGATTCCGAAGATGATCGAAGCCGGGGGCGGAGCGATTGTGAATATGGCATCGATGGCGGCCAAGGTTGGGATTCAAGAACGCTTCGCTTATTCGATGTCGAAAGGGGCGGCGTTATCGATGACCTTGTCGGTTGCCCGGGACTATTTGTCGGAAGGAATTCGAGCGAACTGCCTTTGCCCGGCCCGGATTCACACGCCATTTGTGGATGGTTACCTGGAGAAAAACTACCCCGAAGAGGAGCGGGCCGGAATGTTCCAAAAGCTTTCCGAATATCAACCGATCGGGCGAATGGGGAAACCGTCCGAGGTTGCGGAGCTAGCCGCGTTTTTGTGCTCGGATAAGGCCGCCTTCATTACGGGCTCGGCTTATGATATCGATGGCGGTGCGACTTTGTTGAGATAGAAAATTTAGACTGATGAAACTGACCCGATATTACGAGAACGGCACGGTCGTGCCTGGTATTTTTACGACTGAAACCGAGATCCTGAATTGCGCTGAATTTGGCGAGGACTGGGGGGAGGCATTTTTTGAGAACAATGGATTGGAGAGGCTGGAGAAGTTTTTGCAAGAACGTGGGGATTCGTTGCCTCGGGTGAATGCTGGTGACGTCAAGCTGGCTCCGGCGGTGGCGCGCCCATCGAAGGTTGTCTGCATCGGCTTGAACTATGCTTCGCACGCCAAGGAGGCAGGGATGGAACCACCGAGTGAGCCGGTGGTGTTTTTTAAGGCGACGACCGCTTGGGCCGGTCCGAATGATGAGATCGTCATTCCACGGGATTCCGAAAAGACCGATTGGGAAGTGGAGTTGGCGGTGGTGATCGGAAAGCGGACCAAGTATGTCAGTGAAGAGGAGGCCTTGGATTACGTCGCCGGGTATGGAGTCCATAATGATTACTCGGAGCGCGAGTGGCAGCTGGAGAAAGGAGGGCAGTGGGTGAAGGGGAAATCAGCTGATACCTACGCGCCATTTGGACCCTATTTGGCGACGAGTGACGAGGTCGCTGATCCCAATAATCTGGGGCTTTGGTTAAGTTTGAATGGCGAGAAGTTACAGGATGGAAACACCTCGGATTTTATTTTTAACATCCAACAAGTGATCAGCTATCTCAGCAATTTCATGACCCTGCTGCCGGGCGATGTGATCTCGACCGGAACGCCGGCTGGAGTTGGGCTTGGCTTTGATCCGCCCTTCTATTTGAAAGAAGGCGATGTGGTTGAGCTGGGAATCGATGGCTTGGGCTCCCAAAAACAAGTGGCAGTGAAAGAACGCTAGCGGCATGAAAATTACTTCTGCGAAAGTGATCGATGTTCGGGTTCCGACCTCGGACGAGATGTTGGGCTCGGATCCTTTTCATAAAGCTCCGGATTATTCGTCCGCAGTATTGTATCTGGAAACCGACGGCGGGCTGACAGGCGTGTCCGTGGTCTTCACCGTTGGGGCGGGAACGGACTGGATTGGTTATGGAATCGAAGACCTCGCCTCTTTGGTGGTAGGCACGACTTTGGAGGAGTTTTGTGAGGCTCCGGTGAAACTGTATCGGAGGTTGAATGATCATCACCAGTTGCGTTGGTTGCACGACGGGGTCTTTCGCATGGCTTGTGGGGCGATCATTAATGCGATGTGGGATTTGTGGGCCAAGTCCGAGGGGAAGCCGCTTTGGAAACTGCTCGTGGATCTTGAGCCGGAGTTCGTAGTTCATTGTATCGACTGGAGGAATTTGAAGGATGCGTTGACTCCTGAAGAGGCGTTGGGAATTCTGAAAAAGGCGGCCCAAAAAAAGGCGTCCCGTGAGATGCAGATGAACGATGTCGGGCCGAAAGCCTACTGCACAGCCGGATGGTTGGGGCTGAGTGATGAGGCGATTTTGGCGACGGTTCGCAAACTGCAGGAGCAAGGATTTGACGCCTTCAAGGTGAAGGTGGGCTTGAATTCTTCCGAGGACGTGGCGCGGATCAGGTTCATGCGGGAAGCGATTGGCGACGAGCAATCGTTGATGGTGGATGCCAATCAATTTTGGGGGGTGGAGGAAGCGAAGAAGCACGTTTCGAACTATGGACCGTTTGATCTGAAGTGGGTGGAGGAGCCGATCGCCCGGGATGATGTTCTGGGGTATCTTGAACTTTCTGAAAGCTTCAGGGAAGAATCGTTTCGGTTTGCCTGTGGCGAGCACGCGGCTTCGCCTGTGATTTTCAAGCAACTGCTGAAGAGCGGAGCAATCGGATATTGCCAGATCGATGCCGTGAGAGTGGCCGGAGTGAACGATGTCATGGCCATCATTTTGATGGCCGCGAAGTTTGGCGTGCCGGTTTGTCCGCACGGAGGTGGAATCGCCCTTTGTAATATGATTCAGCACTATGGAATGTGGGATCAAATTGCGGTGAGCGGGCATTCGGAAACGCAATTGGTCGAGTATATCGATTTTTTGCAGGATGCGGTTGAACAACCGGTCCGGATGAAAGGAGGGCATTACGTCACTCCTGAAGCTCTGGGGTGGGGTCTGGAATTCCGGGAGGAGTTTTTGAGAGATCATACTTTTCCGGTCGGAGATGTTTGGCGCGGGCGGCCCGAGGCAAAGTGTGGGGTTCACTTTGAGTTTGAAACGGACTAGACTTCGGGTCGATGGATCTGGGACTGAAAGACAAAGTGGTCGTTGTGACTGGCGGCTCAAGGGGGATTGGTGCGGCGTGTGTCGAGGGATTTGCCGCCGAAGGTGCCATTCCGGTCATCGTGGGACGAACGCAGGAAGAGGGGCGCACACTCATTGATAAGCTCGGGACTGGGAGAGCAATTGAAGCCGAACTCACTTCCGACGAGGCATGCCGGAATGCCATCTCGGAGACCCTTGAGAATTTCGGTCGGATCGACGGGCTGGTTCATAACGCCGGAGTCAATGACAGGGTGTCGTTGCGCAGCGGAGTGGATGATTTTGTGCAGTCTTTGCGGCGGAACATCGTGCACGTTTATGCGCTCACTCATTATGCCCTGGATGCCCTGATTGAAGCAAAAGGCTTCATCGTGAATGTGACCTCGAAGGTTCCTGAGACCGGGCAGGGGGAAACTTCAGGTTACGCGGCTTCGAAGGGAGCGATGAATGCGCTGACGCGGGAGTGGGCTCTCGATTTGGCGAAGTTTGGAATTCGTGTGAATGCCGTCGCCCCGGCTGAGGTGTTGACGCCCATGTATGAATCATGGGCACAAGGAAAAGAGGATCCCGTTGGATACCTTGCCGAAGTTTGTGAACGCATCCCGCTGGGGCAGCGCATGACAGGTGCGGAAGAAATTGCGAATGCGGTCGTCTTTTTAGCTTCCGACAAATCGAGCCATACCACCGGGCAGATTATCTATTCGGATGGAGGGTATGTGCACCTGGATCGATCTTATCGGAACGACAGAAAGTCATGATGAAGAAAGCCAAGGTTTTTTTAAAGGTGGTGAAGTGGCTCTTTTTGCTGGGAGTGGCGGGTATTCTGCTCTCCGGATCTTTGATTTTTTATGCGGATCACGCTGCCTCGAAAGCGGCAGAGGGGAAGCTCTATGAAGATGCGAGCGATGTTCCCGAGACCAATGTCGCTTTGGTCTTTGGCTGTAACAAGAGCTTTCAAGGGCGGAAGAATCTCTACTTCAAATATCGTATCGAGGCGGCGGTTGCCGTGTGGAATGCGGGAAAGGTGAAGTGCTTCATCGTCTCAGGTGACAATCATTTCCATGACTACAATGAGCCACAGGATATTAAAGATGCTTTGGTCGCGGAGGGAGTGCCTGAAGACAAGATCGTTTGTGATTACGCCGGACTGCGGACATTGGATTCAGTGGTGCGGGCCAAAGAGATCTTTGGAGTGGAGAAAATGGTTTTAATCTCGCAGAAATTTCACAACGAACGAGCAGTCTACTTGGCGGAATCGGTTGGCCTGGAAGTGGTCGGTCTCAATGCGAAAAGTGTGACCGGTCCGGCTGCGAGGAAAACCGATTCACGGGAAAAACTGGCCCGGGTGAAGATGTGGCTCGATGTCAATGTCTTGAAAACTACCCCAAAATTTTTGGGGCAGAAGGAAGAGCTCCCGCTTTGAGGCGAAACACGGACCGACGCACTCCAGGGCGTCGAGAGTGAAGGGGAGGTAGTCTGGTGATATTCTTTCCTCTTTCTTGGCGGTTACTCGACGGTTACTGAATGGGCCAGATTGCGGGGTTGGTCGATGGGGCAGACTTTGAGGCGGGCACAGGGCCGGTAAGAAGGAAGCGGGCTCCTTCGCTGACAAGGCCGGAGGTGAGGGTGGTTTCGAGCATGTAGCCACAGGCGCGGGTGTCTTTGCCAATGGCAACCTTGTGGCGGCCCCTGTCCTTGGCATGCAGGACGCGGGCAACGGCCCGGGCGATGCGGAGGGCCACTTCGGGGGTGATGGGGTATTCGTTGGCAACTCCGTGGATGCCATCCGTCCCAAATAATTGATTCATAAGAATAGGAACGGGCACACTAGCACGGTGGGGGACTTCGTTCAAAACAAATTGGAAGGTCCTCGGCTACCCTTCAAGGCGGCTCATTTTGACAATCTGTCACGGGTTGCAATTTCGCGAGCTGGAGGCAAAGTTGCTGCACATGATTGTTCTTCTGTCACCCGCCAAGTCGTTGGACTACGAGTCGCCGCTTTTGACAAAACGTGCGACCAAGCCTCGCTTCATTGAGGATTCTGCAGAATTGATCTCGCACTTGCGGAAGCTTTCAGTGGGAAAGCTGGGCAAGTTGATGTCGATCAGTGACACGCTTGCCCAGTTGAATCATGATCGTTTTGCGAGTTGGGAGGAGGAGTTTACCAAAGGAAACTCCCGTCCTGCGATTCTGGCTTTCACCGGCGATGTTTATCAGGGCATTGAGCTGGACCAGTGGGGCAAAGAGGAATTCGAGGTGGCGCAGAAGCGGGTGCGGATTTTATCAGGACTTTACGGGGCCCTGCGGCCCCTTGATTTGATGCAGCCTTACCGCCTAGAGATGGGGACGAAATTCCCAAATAAAAGAGGGAAGAACCTTTATGAGTTTTGGGGGGATTCGCTGACGAAGTCATTGAACGCGGATTTGAAAAAATCGGGCTCCGGCTTCGTGGTGAACCTTGCTTCGAACGAGTATTTCTCGGCGGTTAAGAAGAAAGATCTTGCCGGTGAACTCATCACGCCGGTTTTCAAGGATGAGAAAAACGGGATTTACAAAATCATCTCATTTTTTGCCAAGAAGGCGCGTGGGATGATGGCGGATTATATTGTGCGCAATGGGATTACCGATCCCAAGGATCTACAAAAGTTCAAGACGGTAGGGTATCGATTCTCGAAGAAGGATTCGGATGACTCGACTTTGGTGTTCCTTCGAAAAGAAGGTGCTTCTTAATCAGTTGACGTAAGGGCGCGCCTGTTTGATGGAGATTTCACCGGACTCGATGATTTTGAATTCGATCTCCATGGCAAAGTTCCGGTTCAGTCTCTCATTGTAGAGCGATTTAAAGCGCGCATTGATAATCTTTAAATCTTCGACAAGGTCCAGAACCTGAGTGCGTGTCAGCACGGTCTCGCCCTCAGGGACCTGGTTGGAGTAACGAATGTATTGAATCTCGAATTGGGAGTTTCCAAAAAGCTTGGCAGCGAGGAGCTCTTCCGGAGTGGAATTGGCTTCGGGATTGGTGACAAGGTTCTCTCCGGTTTGAGCATTGAAGTAGTAACCTTCCCAGTTGGGGTCGAAAATGTTTTTGGCGACGGCGACGCCGTTGGCTTGTTCGTTCTTTTGATTGGGGTGAACGAGGATCCCCATCGCGGAAGAAACGTGGCTGATGCGGTAAAACTCACGCTCCTCGTAAGCCCGGTAATTCCAGAGGCTTGCCCAGACCTGCTTTACACTCTTGCTGATATGACCTTCGTCTGGCTTGTGGGTGAATGAGTTATATAGACCAGCGCCGTTGAAACTGGTGGTGTCCTCGGCATTGGCACTGGAGCGAAGGCGGGGAGTGATATCGGATGGAAAGCTTTTCTGGAGATCGGTCAGTGCCAAATACATCCATTCGGGCATGGTGCTCTTATTTTTGATTTGGTCGCGAAAGTTGGCCAGAAGCGATTCCCGAAGTGCGGGATTACTTTGAAAATCAGGATTGGAGATCATTGCTGCCACCTGTGGGTAGAAGCGGTTGTGAATCATGAATTGGTGGTAAAAGTAGAAGGGAATGGCGAATCCATCGGGTGCATTATTCGGAAAGAGTCGTCGTAATTCGGCAACGTTGGCGGATTTCCCTCCGAATGAATCGCTCTCGGCGAAGGTGACCTCGGAAAGCGGAGTGATTTCGGTCTCACTCAGATCCCGGGGGGGTGACGAGGACTCGGTGGGGCGAATTGACTCGAAGTAGTCCTCGACCTCCTGCTGGGTGGCGGCGCGGATTTCGAACCCTTCCGCAGTGACACGATAGAAGATATTTTGGCCGATGAGAGGGGCGATGTCAGGGTGGTTTGCGGCGTCTGCAATGTAGGCGTTCGGGGTGTCGTTTTGCTGGGCCTTGAGATTGACGTGCGAGAGTGGGGTCTGGGGGACTTCGGTGATAATACCCGAGACATAGGTGAGGTCATTGGGGAGGTTGTTGAAGATGACAATATCGCGGGCGGAGAGGGTTTCCGCTCCGGTTGAGACCACAAGCCGCCCGAAGGCTTCTTGTTGGTTCATCGGTTGATAGGTGGTGCTGGAGAAAAGATCGTCGGTTTCGATGGTGTGAATCGAGGATGCGTCGTACTTGGCCTGATTTACTTTTTGGAGTTGGCGTTGGGTTTCGCTGGGAGCGTGATAGGCCAGGCGCGTGATGAAGGGTGCGTTCTTCGCAATGATCTCGTAGGCCAGTTCGATCCACTCGAAGGCGACCGGGTCGGTGGGCCAGAATTCGAGGGTATAAATCCCTTTGGTCCCATCGGGAGCAATGTAATTATCGTGCGAAACCAGTGAGCCGGCGAGGTTCTGGCGATTTGCCGCACTGATGTAGGTGGCGCTGGTGAATGCGTTGTAGTTCCGGGGGAATTTGAGAACGTTGGTGGCGAAGTCGTAGTGGTGTTGGTTCCGATTGATATTAAAGAAGTAGAGCTCCGGGTTGGTGCGAATATTGGTGATGAGAAATTTCACCTCTTTGACGTTTTGCGCTCCCGGGAAGTTGTCCCGCTTTGAGAGAGCGTCGTAGCTGGCTTGGGAGGCAAGGAAGATATTGCCGTCAAGAGTAGGAATGGGATCAGCTGCATTGAGGCCATGGTTCGCGGCTAATTCCGTCAGATCGCTGCGACCGTCTCCGTCGGAATCCTCTGGAGAGTTGGTCGGGACGAGGTCGACGCGGTAGAAGCCGTTTGGTCGGGGGAGGGCCGAGTCGGCAAGCGTGTAAGGTTCTGTCGAGGATGGTCCGAGTGCGACGGCTTCCCAGTTGATGAGATCGCGTGAACGGAGAAGGCGCGAGTAGTGGTTGCTGCCAGGGGTTATCTCAACCTGAAATTTGCCATCTCCGGTCTTGGTCAGATCGGGGATGTTTTGCCCGAGGAGGGGAGCGCAAAAGTAGGCGCAGAGGAGAACAAATTTCATGGGAAGTAAACTAAATGGCGCCCGGATCTTCGTCAGGTCAAACGCCAATCATTTATTTTTTGCCGAAACAATCGATCCTCGCGCCGAGTCGGATATAGATTTTGTCATGAGCGATGGCCGGAGTGGCGTCGCTCCACTCGGATTCGGGGCCCAGAGAAAGGGAGCAGCGTGAGAGCTCCTGGTAGCCGTCGGAAACATCCGCAGTGACCATCTCGCCTTCGCGGGAAAGGGCGAGAAGTTTACCATCGGCGATGACAGGTGAGGCGTAGAAATTGGCCTGCATCTGCTGGGTCCATTTGACCTCGCCGGATTTGGCATCGAGTGCTGTAAGCATTCCGCCGTCGGAGAGGGCGAAAACGGTCTTACCATTGGAAACGGGAGTCGGGACGTAAGGTGTTTTGCCCTTCATGCGCCATGCGATTTCAGCGGCCTCTTCTTTTTCTACAGGAGGGCGGACGGTGAAATAGACTCCGCTTTTACAGCCGACGGCGATCAAGGAATCCTTGCTGCCCGATCCTGCAAGAACGTTGATAGGGGACACGATGGTTCGTTGTTTCATGGTGCCAGGGAGTGACCAGTTTTCCTTGCCGGTTGCGAAGTCGAGAGCAAAGACTCCGTGCGCGTGGCTTGCGACGACCACTTCGTGCCCGGTTGAGGTCTTGCGGACCAAGGGGGTGACGTAGCTGGTTTTTTCTCCCCCTCCCTTGTAGTTCGCTTTCCACGTGTCCTTGCCGGTCTTGAGGGAGACGCTACCGACAAACCCATCTTCCATGTGGATGTGGGCAAGAACAACCTGGTCTTGATGAATGACCGGTTGGAGGTTGAAGCCGTGCTGGGTTTTGGCTTCGCCAATCACGTAGTCCCAGAGTTTGGAACCCGAGTGATCAAATGCCGTGAGCATGGCCTTGTTCGACGGTCCGTCAAACCAGCTGACGACGACTGCTTTATCGTTCACAGCTGGGCTGGAAGCGGCGGTGTTGTTGAATCGGTGGAGATGATAATCACCCACGGCGAGCGGCTTGCTCCAGACGGTCTTGCCGGACTTGGCATCGAGACAGATCAAAGCGATGGTTTTCTTGTCGCGGTTCTCGCTGGTGACGAAGAGTTTGTCCTTCCAGATGACGGGGGAGCTGGATCCGGGGCCGGGGAGCTTGGTCGACCAGAGGAGGGTGTCATCGGCAAGCTCGGTTGGGATTTTGGCAGATGAGACTCCGGTGCCGTCCTCGCCACGGAATCGGGGCCAGGTGTTTTGCGCAAAGGTCGAGAGGGTGAGGATGAGAGGGAGGATACAGGTTTTCATGGGTTTGGTTTTGTGAGGCTGTGTTTCGGCGATTCGAGCGGAAATGTCAGCAATCCTTAGCTGTCACGCATGGCGTTCAATCGGTCTTCCTGGGCGTCGAGCAGAAAAATCGAGCGCTTGAAATCGATAAGTGATTTCAGCTTCCTGGCTTCCTCGTGGGAGCGGTCTTCGATTTCCATTTCAAGTTTTCCCATTTCGGCGACGGGTATGTCGCCAAGGAGTTTGGGGTCGGAGACCCGGAAGATGAGGCGGCGGATCTTCCACCACTTTTTCACGAGCTCGACGTGTTCGATTTCACCATAGGGGAGGGTTCTCGAAACCATCTCGCTTTTGCCACCGGTAAAAACGTTGCCTTTGAGGCGCCACGATAATTCGACTTGGTCAGGGAGAAAGCGGAGCTTCCCGATGACGTGGTCTTTTCCGAGCGGATCAACCGGCGGGCAATGGAAGTTGATGTTGACTGGGTCGGTGAGCATGACGCTGGAGAGACTTTAGACTGTTTGGTCGATTGTTGTCACGACTTCGTCTGGCTGCGATCTTGGCAGAGAGCGTTTAGTATGGTTTTGTTTAGAGGTGAAGTGTACTCTTTTCCTCTCAATCGTATTGGTAGCCGCCTTCTTTGCTGCTGGGGCGGGAAAGCAGAAGGAGGCGACGCTCCGGGTGGCGACTTTCGATATTGATGTGACGCCGCCGATGGGTTCGGCGATGGCTTACACCATGGTGGAAAAGAGCCCTGAGCTTTCTTTGCGATGCCGGGGCGTTATCATTTTGGGACCGGACAAACCCATTGTGATGTGCGCGATCGATTGGATTGGGTTGGCTAATGAGGGCTATGAATGGTTTCGAGACTCCCTGGCAAAGGCAGCAGGGACAACGCGCGACCGGGTGGCGCTTCACGCGCTCCATCAGCACGATGCGCCGGGTTGTGATTTTACGGCGGAGAAGTTGGTGAAGGAATTTGGTCTGAGGGGATATGACCGGACGAAGGGAAATTTTCATCGGGAGGTGATCGGTCGGGCCGCGGCGGCGATTCGGGACGCAATCCCCAGGGCTCGGGAAGTGACGCATTATGGTTGGGGTGAGGCGGCGGTCCAAAAAGTGGCCTCGAACCGACGGCTGCTAGGACCAGATGGCAAGGTGAGGGCGGTGCGCTACACCGCGACGCGTGATCCGGCGCTGCGGGCCGAGCCGGAAGGCACGATCGACCCGGATGTTTCGCTTCTTTCGTTTTGGAATCAAAACAAGCCGGTGGCGGTGTTGAGTTACTACGCCTGTCATCCCCAGAGTTATTATCGGACGGGAACGCCTAGTCCTGACTTTCCGGGGATTGCGAGGTTCATGCGGGGGCAGGGAGTGCCTGAGGCTTTGCATGTGCATTTCAATGGGGCGGGTGGAAATCTGGGCGCCGGAAAATACAATGACGGCAATAAGGAGAACCGCATGATCCTCGCGAACCGAATGGCCAAAGGGATGCTTGAGGCGTGGAAGGCGACCGAGAAGTGGCCGGTTGATCCGGATGGGATTCGTTTTGAAGTGGAGAAGGTGCGCCTTCCGTTGGCCGATCACTTGAAGGATGAAGACGCGGTGATGGAGGCGCTAAGAAAGGAACCGGGTCGAGGGTATTTTGCGAAGGTGGATCAGGCTGCTTTCATGCTGCGTCATCAGGCGGGGGAGCAGATTGATGTTTCCTGTTTGTCGGTCGGTGACTCCCGGGTTCTGCATATGCCGGGTGAGTTGTTTGTGGAGTATCAGCTGGCAGCAAAGTCGATGCGTCCGGATCTCAAGGTTGCGATGGCGGCTTACGGAGAATACGGGACGGGATATATCGGGACGGAGGTTGCATACGAGCAAGGTGGATATGAAACCAGTCGGGCGGCCAGTGCGGTGGGGCCGGGGTCTGAGAAGGTTCTCATGGCCGCGATGAAGAAGTTGCTGGCAGTAGACAAGAAAAAGAAGCAGGGGCGGGTGGGGCCAAAGGCTCCCAAAGAGGCGATGGCAACCTTTGAAACCCTGCCGGGCTTTGAGATGCAATTGGTGGCCGGCGAGCCCCAGGTGCACGAGCCCATCGTGGTGAGTTACGATGAGAGCGGGCTGATGTATGTCGCCGAGTATCTCAAGTTTCCGTCACATCACGGCAAGAGCGACGGGCCTGATGGCTGCATTCGTCTACTCAAGGATGAGGATGGCAATGGCCACTACGAGACAAGTGGGGTTTTTGCGGAAGGGCTCGCATGGCCAACCGGGATCTGCTGTTGGGATGGTGGCATCTACGTGGTGGCCGCTCCGGATCTTTGGTATCTCAAAGATACGACGGGAGATGGCCGGGCGGATCACCGGGAGAAGGTTTTCACCGGGTTCGGATTTCGCAACGACGAGGGGACTGCCAATAATTTGATCTGGGGGCTGGACCACTGGATTTATGGAGCGGGATCAAACAGTGGCGGTGAGATCAAGAATCCTGAGGAGGCCGACGCGAAACCGGTTTCGATTCGAGGGCGTGATTTTCGATTTCATCCGGGGACCCGCAAGTTCGAAGCGATTCCGGGTTGCGAGCAGTTTGGAAATGCCATGGATGACTGGGGAAATCGTTTTTTGAGTCAGAATTCCAAGCCGGCGGTGCATGTGGTGCTGCCTTCGAAAGGTCTCGATCGGAATCCTTTTCTGCCGATCCCGATGGCCAAAATGAATTTGTGGAACGACTCTTCAATTTACCGAGCGAGCGGAATTGAAGAGTGGCGTCTGGCTCGGACGAAGTTGCGTCTTGCGGACGAAAGAAAATACCCCGCGCCTTCGGTAGCTCACGATGTTTTCAGCGGTTGCGCGGGATTGCAGATTTACCGGGGCGCGGTTTACCCGGAGGAATTTCGCGGGAATTTGTTTGTGGGAGACGTGCAGGGGAATTTGATTCATCGCCGAAGTTTGACTCCGAACGGGATGACCTTCGCCAGTAAGAGGACCGAGGTGAAGAGCGAGTTTTTGAGGTCCACTGATAATTGGTTTCGGCCTGCGAACCTGGTGAATGCCCCTGATGGGACTCTTCATGTCGTGGATATGTATCGCGAAACAATTGAGACTCCGGATTCGATGGTGCCGGAGATTTTGGAGATGGTTGATTTTCGGTCAGGGCGGGATCTGGGTCGGATTTATCGACTGGCGCCGAAGGGTTTTCAAGCGCCGCGGCCTCCCCGTTTGGGTGAGGTCGCTTTGTCTGAGTTGATCGCGACTTTGGAAAATCCGAACGGATGGTGGCGAGACACGGCGGGAAGGTTGATTGTTGAGAGAGCCGGGGAGGACGCCTTTCCGGGCTTGCGTGCGTTGCTTCGCGAGAGTGGATCGGAGGTGGCACGGCTCCATGCCCTTCATACCCTTGCCGCTTTGGGAGGGCTTGAAGAAAGTGATCTCAAGGCTGCTCTCATGGACCCTTCCGCTGGGATGCGGGAGCATGGCCTGGGTCTCTATCGAAAGGAATTCCTGGGATTGCATGAACGACTTTTTGAATTGGCAACGGATGAAGATCTCCGGGTGAGATTTCAGGCTGCTCTTACGCTCGGGGAGTTCGATGGCGAGGAGGTTGCCTCCGTGCTTGCGAAGATGGCAATTCGCGACGCCGGTGATTCCTGGATGCGTTTTGCGGTGCTGAGTGCCCCGCCTGAGATGGCTTGGCCGGTTTTTAAGAATCTTCAAAAGCAGATCGGGCAAAGCCCGCTTTTTGAGCCGCTGGCCTATGTGATCGGAGCTCGTCATGAGAAGAGGGAAGTCGTGGCTTGTTTGGAGAGTTTGAAAAGCTCTTCGCCCGGGTTTCCGGTTGAGACATTGATGTCGAAATTGGGTGAGGGATTAAAGAGTTCAGGGTCGGCTTTGAATGACTATCCGGAAGCGATTGAAGTGATGGCGGCCCTGGTGGAAAAGGCGCGTGTGCTGCTGGGAACAGAGGGTGTGCCACCGGTCCGGCAAGTCGAGGCGGTTAAGCTTCTGGGGCAGGGGGGCGATCGAGTTGTTAGTGATCTTTATGCGCTTCTTGATTCTTCCCGGGCTGTGGAAGTTCAGCAAGCGGCCTTGGCAAAAATCGCGGAATTTGGAAAGAGGGATTCGGCGGGGGAGTTGATTGGCCGCCTTCCGGGGCTTTCTCCCTTGGTCCGGGCCGAGGTCATTGAGCTTCTCTTGGGTCGGGATGGGTGGCTCGAGGATCTTCTGAAAGCAATGAAAGAGGAAGAGATTCCTGCTCACCAGATTCCCCTGGTCCGCCAAAGTCGGCTTTTGCAACACGCCAAGCCAACCGTGCGAACACTGGCAAAGAAGTTGTTCACGGCAAATGGAACGCCTCGCAATCAGGTCGTCCAAAAATATCAGGCTGCCCTGAAACTTGCCGGTGATCCAAAAAAGGGGGGCGAGGTTTTCCGAAAAAACTGTCTTTCCTGCCATCGGCACGGGAAGGAAGGCTATGAGATCGGACCTGGCATTGCGACGATCAGGAATCGCGATCCCGGGTCGGTGCTGATTCAAATTCTCGATCCGAACCGGGAGGTTTTAGCGAACTTCGTGCAGTATTTTGTAACTCTCAAGAATGGGCAAACGGTGACGGGCAGCATCGTGGGCGAATCGGGTTCAGGACTGACGCTGAGGAGAGCGGGGGGAGTTGAAAACAACATCCTCCGCAAAAATATAAAATCGATCACGAGCTCCGGGAAGTCCCTCATGCCGGAGGGACTCGAAGCGGTGATCGATTTGCAGTCGATGAGCGACCTTTTGGCGTTTCTCAGGTCGTAGAAGTCCCCTACTTGGCGGGCAGGATCGCTTGAAGCTCGTAGGTGTGCTTTTTGCGCGGCGTGCCGGGACCGTTGTAACCCAGCATGCGGAAGGACTCGGCTTTGACCCCTCTTTTCTTCAGTTCGGCATCGAGGGCCTCCTTGGCCTTTTTGACCTGTGCCGTGGAATCGGCACCCATCCAAGTGTAGCTCAGCACTTTGGAGGTTTCGATGTCCTTGACCTCAACCTTTTTACCGTCAGCTCCGGTGGATCCGACTTCGGTGTTCTGGTAGAGGAAAGCCATGTTGACCTTTTGCATCTTGTCACCCTTGTTTTCCATCTTCATTTCGACCGGAGCCGTCATGGGGATGTCCTTCTTTTTGATGTGGCTGAAGAGAGTCCAGAAAGACATGCCGCTGCCACCCGCGGTGACGGCAGCGCGGTATTTGGGGTAGGTTTTTTCGGAAACCTGATCGTAGGGCCCGGGGGCGGGCCAACCTTCGGGCAGTGGAGCTTCCGATTGGTAGGTGGGTTTTTCGACGGTAGCGTCTTGAGCGACGCAGGACGGGGCCGCGGCCAGAAGGAGAAGAGCGAGTAATTTTTTCATTCTGGCAATGGGAACCCTGATTTTTCAAAGCGCAACTGAAAGTGTGCCTGAAAACGAATTTTTTGTTAGAGGAACAGGGGGGCTCGAAATGTCCGTCTCCAGACTCCGGGGGATGAGGCGCCGGCGGGCCAAAAAGTTGATGCGCTCTGAAAAGTCTTCTCCCTTTCAGATCCACGAGGGTGAGGAAGATCTCGTCGTAAAGATTTGCCTGTCGATGAAGTGATCCGCATGCTGTGCACATGAAAGTCCTCGAGCTTGTTGCGCCGTCTGAATTTGTCGTATCCGAGAAGCCAAAACCTGTGCCCCAGTCTGATGAGGTTCTCATCAAGGTGTCGTGCTGCGGGATTTGTGGAAGCGATGTCCACGGGATGGACAACAGCAGCGGGCGTCGCATTCCTCCCATGATCATGGGGCATGAAGCGAGCGGGGTGATTGAAGAGGTGGGAGCCGGAGTGTCTGACTGGAGTGAAGGAGACCGGGTCTCTTTCGATTCGATGGTTTACTGTGGGAAGTGCGAGCACTGTGATCGCGGCGAGACCAATCTGTGTCACGAACGCCAGGTCATGGGCGTGTCGTGTCAGGAGTTTAAACGCGATGGTGCTTTCGCCGAGTGGGTGGTGGTGCCGGCCCGGATTTTAGAGAGAATGCCGGAAGGATTGGGGTTTGAAGAAGCGGCTTTTACCGAGCCACTGGCGGTGGCCCTGCACGCGGTGAATTTGGTGAAGGTAAGGCCGGGCGAGCGCGCCTTGGTCGTGGGTTCGGGATTGATTGGCCTTTTGGTCATCCAGGCATTGAAGAGAGCGGGGGCCGGTGAGGTCGTGGCGGTGGATATGGATCGCAAACGATTGGATTTGGCTTTGGATTTGGGGGCGACTGGTGCCTTCACCCCGGGGGAAGATTGCGGGGATGAATTTGATATCGCAATGGAGGTCGTAGGTGCGGCACCGACGCTCGAGAAGGCCGTGAAATCGGTTCGGAAAGGTGGCCGCGTGGGTTTGGTTGGCAATGTGGTGGCGGAAGTGCCGCTTGCCTTGCAGTGGGTGGTGACGCGCGAGATTTCTTTGCTGGGATCCTGCGCGGCAGCGGGGGAAACGAAGGAGGCTTTGGAGGCAATCGCGAGTGGTGAGATTCAAGTGAAGCCCTTGATTTCTGCAGTGGCATCGCTCGAAGAGGGAGCAGATTATTTTCAACGATCCAGGGATGGGAAAGAGGGGCTTTTGAAGGTTCTTTTAAAGCCTTGAGCCGAAATTTCAGCTGGGACTAACCCCCTGCTCAGCGACTCTGATGGAGATGGATTCGCCGACAACAGCTTCGATGTATATCTTCGTGATGATGCTGGAGCATACAATCACCAGTTCTCGACCGGACAGCCGCTCGACGGGACCTGCCTCCATATCGCCTGCACCCACAATCACGCCAACCAAAGAATCCAACTCCATGTGGATGGCGTTCTCGATCGGGCAGATTGAATTTTTAAAGATATTCTCTCCCCGGACCTGGACACTACCTCGATTGGAGTAATCCTGCGTGCGACTTTATGTCGCCTTGTCGAGGGATTTGTCGATGACGTCTCCCTTTGGAAAGGAGTCATGTCTCCGGCCAAGATGGCTTTCGGTTCGACACTTGGGGAAATTGCTGGAACCGCCTCGTTCGAGATCACCTCAATCGATCGCGATACCGCTGGAAGCGTAGCCATGACCTGGAATTCCCGCCTTGGTGTGGTCTATGGGGTGTCGGCCTCGCGTGATCTAAAGGGATCTTGGGCCGAGCATACTGACAGCTACGAATCCCAAGGAGAACAAACCAGCTTCACGTTGCCGGCTGGAACGGCTTTCCGAGATCCTGCAACGGGGCCAAGAATCTTCTTTCGGGTCACCCGATAGAAGATTCTCTCAAAATCAAGAATCAAACCCACACCTGTTCGAAGGTGTGGTTTTTTTAACGTAGTGATACCCGTAGTCGCCAATACCTTCGGCTGATACCCTCGGAAATTGGGGCGGAGTGATACGAGATCAGGAGGTATCCATCACCTGAATCTAACGTTGAAACCCCATTCGGGGTCTCCGTTACTAAACTCCAGGCTTGAAGATCAGTAGAAGTCTCGACATGGTAGATGAGATCATCCGCCGCAAGGTTGCGGGTAAAACGAAATACGGTGGAATCGCCGTAGGAACTGACTGTTGGAGCGATCGAAGGGTTGGATTCCAGATCAGAAGATCCGAGGGCGTACTCGAGTAGTGCGGGTATCAAATCCTGATCAAAATCAGCATGAGCATCCCCAGTAAAACGGGTGGCATCACTCACTCCCGGATTTCCCCCGGGGGAGACACTCGATCTCCAGCTGATTGAGTTGCCGTGAACAGGGAGATTTTCAGGAGCAATCAAAACCAAAGAAGCCCCGGCTCCGTCAGGCCGGATGGGCCAGCCTCCTTCATCATCGTAAACAAAATCCTGGATGACCACCTGCTCCAGGCCCAATAAAACAAGACGCTCTCCTCCGTTGTCCAGCTTACCCACGTATTGACCTGCCACCGGATGGTCATGTCCATATCGAGCGGCGAAAGCGATAAGATCCTCGACCAGTAGTATTCTTTCACCGGGAAGGAGACTCGAACCAAAGGGAAACTCAAATTTGATTCCCTCAGCAAATCTCACTCCGCTGAGCTCAATGGTGGCAGTCCTTGAGACATTCATCAGTTCAAGGTAGTCATACTCCGCCCCTCCTTCGGCATGATACATAATTTCTGAAACAACGAGGTTTTCCGATGTCGCCGGCGCTCCGACTACATACGAGGCTTCACTCAGAGCAGACCATTCTCCACCATCGAAAGACCGGGCCCGAACGACCCCGGTCGTTTCCAGAGTCACCGCTTCCTTGTATCGCATGGCAGTTGGAGAAATTCCAACTGAGGCGAAACTACCGGTAACCAACCGGGGACTGATCAAAAAGTCGCTGCTGGTGATACCTTGGTTCAGTCCGTGAATGGCTAGTACGTTTTCCCCGACCCGAAGTAGATCCAGATGTTCCGAAATATTGAATGGGATTGCATTCACAGCCTGAAAATCAGGGTGGCTCCGGGTGGCCCCGGACTGCCAGCTTGGGATTGCCGGTTCATTTGCGGCTGCAACCCGTATTCCATTTAAGTAAGCAACAAAGCCATCATCGTATCGCATCTGCAAGGTCAGGGAACCGATCTGCGCCAGAGTCTCCTCATTGGCGATTTCAAAGGGAATCCGGATGTAAACTGATTCGTTGTTACCAAACATTTCCTTTACAGAGAATCCGATCAAAGAATCATAATTACCGGAAACGGTTTCATAGCCAAGTCCGCCGGTGCCGGCGGCCCACGACTGATCATCGAAGCCGATATTCCTCCAATTAATCCCCGGATTGGAGGAAGTCGGAACAATCACCCTGACCTCCGTATCGTCCCCAATCAGGATCGTCTCGGTTCCACTGCCAGCCGGAACCCGGGGGTCACTGCCATCGGTCGTGTAATAAATGGTCCCGTTCTCCAGCCCGCCCATTTCCAGAGAAAAGCCACGAGGCACTGCCCCCCCGAATTGATTCAAAGCTGGGGCTGGAACGTCGGGGTAAAGCCCTTGCTGTTGAAATTGGGAAAGGACAACCGATGATCTCTCCGGAAACCAATTTTGCAGCAAGTCGTTTCTCAAGGCCTGAAACTCATTAAACACAGTATAAGGAGTTGATTTACGATAGTCGCCCCATCGAGCCGACTCGGCAATCAGAGCCGTCTCAATCTCTCCGGTCAGTTCCATCCAAAGCGCAGCCGGGACGTTCCTTTCAGGATAAGCCGGGTCCCATCGGGGATGCTCCGGATCCACGTGTAAAACACCGCCGTTGAAGAAGGCTTTGTGCAGCCGGTCCGCAAAAAGCTGACGATACTCCGGGTTGGATCTTAAGGCATGATGGAATTTGGTCGGAGAATCGTCGTCGCGGCTGTGCGGAATTGTTCGATTCAGCGTCACAGGGTTTTTCATTCCGTGCTCGTTGTCCCAATCGTAGAACTTCCATCCTCCGTTGGCCCCGGTCCGGTCATACCCCATGTAAAAGTTGCCCGGCCAGTCATCGGCAGCCGCATACATGTTGTGGATCATGTAATCGATGAGCATTTCCACCTCAATGACCTCCAAGACGGCCATATAGTCATTAGTATCGGACAAATCACGATAACCGGCATTCCAGTTATTCGGGTCGTTCTGAATCAACCCAAGGAGTTGACGATAGGAATCCCCATTGCCATCAAGCACTTCTTCATGATTTTTGATAGCATCCCAATTTTGCTTATCTCCCCCGTAATAGGATTCCCCGTGGGCCGAATCCGGTCGCTCGGTCGGGTTATAGACTCCCCAGTAGAGCCCATTCAGATACAAGTGGACCCAATTACTGTCAGGCGAGGTATGCCCCATCCGGCGATGGGTCTCACGCGCCCAGGCATCTCTCACAAATTGCCCCATACGATTTCTCTCCGAGCTATAAACCCATCCATCCTGTGAATTGGAACGCAACACGATGGTGTCAAACTCCGACGGGCCATCCTTGCCAAAAAAGGGATAGCGGAGCTTTGATTCACCATATTCGCCCCGAAAGGCCAAACGCAGTGAGTGTTTTGGATTTGCCGATGCGTTCCGGGAGGTATTCCCCTGAATCCTCACTCCACAGTCAATTTGAAAGGACTTTCCCTCAAGAGTATCGGGGAAAATCAATTCGGCGGAACAAGCGCGTTCCCAGGTCAAGCCCTTCGCAGTGCTGTTCCGGTAAATCCCGGACGGGCCAAACCAATCATCCGTATTCATCACCAGTGACATCGTGGGAAGTTCCAGCAAGGCCTCCCGGATCACGGTCTTTGCTTCTTCAACGCCAAATCCGCTATCGCCAGCAATCAAGGCAAGATCTGTCGGTTCATCATCCATGCCATAGTCCGCTCCGGTCCAGGTCAGGGGAAACCCTTCCGGAGCGGAGGGCTGGTCGACCACATCTCTTGCGAAAAGATAGGTATGGGTAGCGATATTACTCGGCCGTAGCCCATCCTTGAAGGCTGCCGCCCGCAGGGTCGTGGTGGTGGTGACCGGGATCCCCAAACCTGCCGGATAATCGATGCCATTGGTGGGCGTTGGCTCGGATCCGTCGGTCGTATAGCGAATCACCGCATCCGGCTGACCGGCCTCAATCGTCACGACAATTGGATCCTCATAGAAGCCTCGATCCGGATGAAAGGAAGTATCGCCCAAAAACCCGGCATATCCAGCGTCAGCGTTGGTTGACGCGGGCGTTGGGCGATCCAGATAACCCACGTCGGGGGTAACTTCGGTCCCAAAGATTCCGTAGCTGACATCCATTTCTTGGGCGGGGTATTGGAAATACTGATCTGCCAGCTCCAATCCCCCCTCACCGTCTGGTTTCAGCAAAGCCAAATAACCTCCATCTTTACTCAGCTTGAAACCGGCATGCAAATTTCCTTCGGAATCGACATATCCGTGCTGGCCCGAGGCAAAAACAACGAGAAAATCGTTGGGAGGAAGTGAAAGAGACGGGAACACCAAGCCGCCGGCCTTCCCGCGTGAATTGGTCAATACCCAACCCGCAAGGTCCACAGTTTCGTTGGTGGAGTTCCAGATCTCAATCCAATCCGATGACTCCCCATCTCCGTCATCGAGTGATTGCCCATTGGAAGCCATGAATTCACTGATGACGACCTCGTTCAGAACAAGGGGTGGTATCAAAGCCCGCTGCCGTAATTGATAGGCATTCAAAAACTGGGAGCCGGTGCTGGCATCAAAGGTCAGAGACTGTGTCGTGGCATCGGCTGTAAAAACACCGGTCGCGTATAATGGCTCGCCTGTCTCGCTCAAGGTGACGTCGTTCCCTCCGTCATCAAGAATGGTGACACTTCGATTGACCGTATTGTGATAGTAGAAAAACTGAACCTCGTAATCCAAACCAATCGTCAAGCCAGTTAAGAGTGCCGTCTGAGGATTCGCTCCGCTTCGATAGGCAATGGTATCTGCCAGTTCATTTACTCCGGATCCCGGAAGTTTCCCGTTCTCCCCGGTATTGTAGGTGAGCCCCACGAGATACGACGGACTCTCCGACGCGGTAAAATCGACCGTCTTAAAAGGAACACCATTAACGACGGGGGATGAGGCAAAGGCATTTCCAAAATTACAGGCCTCGATCAAACTCCCATCATTACTCACGACGGTATCTCCGGTGACCACGCCACTGGTCCACGAAACAGATGCAGCCAACGCGGCTCCAATTGTAATCACAAACAAAAACAAGCTTGTTGTGAGGGGATGTAAGGCACTCATGACTGGGATGCTAAATCTAGAAAACAGTATAAATCTGTAATCTCTATCAATCACGGCCAAACACAAAAGCGCACGTTCGGAATTTCGAACTCCATCCGAAATTTAAATGACATGCGTACAACAAACAAAATTCAACTGAGGTAAATCCGCACCGGAATCTGGAGACCTTTGCCGATGGGGCATGAAGAAAAGTGAATCTCGACAGAGAAGGTGAGAAAAGATGCGAGTCTTGCATGATTCCGAACATCGCATGCGAAAAGAGGCAGACCTGTCGGCTTGGGTCGAATAACAATCAGCTGATGACTTCGTAGATCACGATACGTCCCCATTTTTTTTCTTCGCTGGGGCGGCCTTGATTGGCGCCGCCAGCGAGGTAGAGGGTTTTACCATCTGGTGTGAAGGTGGAGGCGGAGATGCGAAAGCCGACGTTTTGGTGGTGGAGCTTTGAACCGCTCTCGTGGTCGAAGAGGGCCGCGTTCCAGTCACCTTTGAAAATGCGACCGGCCATGATGAAAAATTTTCCGGCGGGGTGAAAAGCGAGGGTTTCCATGAGGCCTTCGCCGATTTCTGAGTTAGCTGCGGCGGCTTCTTTTTTTACTCCATCTTTCCAGGTGAACTTTTGCCAGAGCTGTTTGCCGTTTCCGGCGGCGGGGTCGGTGGTGGAGCCCATGCCGGCAAGGTAGAGGGATTGGTCATCGGGAGCGAAGTGAAGAGCGAAGACGCCACCGGTATAGTAATGGCCCTTGATGATGCCCCAGCCGGTGAAGTCGGGGGTTTTAATACGGGCGATTTCCTTGCCGTTCTGTGAAAGGTCCCAGAGGATAACTTCACCCATCAGGTTGCCTGCGGCAAGGAGTTTCCCGTTGTTGGAAAAGGCAACGGATTGAACCGGTGGGGTGTGGGGGAATGAATGACGGAGTTCGCCGGTCTCGATGTCAAAGACTTTGACCGAGGGTTCGGTTTCGGGAGCGGGTTCGTATTTGTAGCCGCCGCAAAGGTATTGCCCGGTGGTGGTGGCGAGGAGCAAGCCGTCGGGTGAGAGGCGGCTTTGCCAGGACCAAAAATTGTGGGCCTTGACGGTTTTTGTTTCTTTCTTCTCACCGGGATCGATCCATTTGAGATCGCCATCGTAACTGCCGGAGATGAGGGTGTTCCGGGCTGCGGACCAGTTGACGCCGGAGGCGTAGTTGTCATGCCGGGCGATTTTCTTGTAGGCCTCGCCGAGGAGTTTCAACTTGGTGGAGACTTCGTAAATGCCGCCGTCGAGGCAGGCGGCGTAAATCTGGTTATCCTTGCCGAGGGTGAGGTCGAGGACGTGGCTGGGGAGCTTGATCTCCTTTGCCTTTTTGAGGGATGGAGAGTTCATGAGAGGATTTGTTTGATGGGGTCGGCTTTGTTTTCGACGTGGTGGAAGGCGGGGAAGCCGGGGATATTGAACTCGGCGTGGGGGTCGATACTGAGAGCTGAGAAGATGGTGGCGAAGAGATTTTCCTCGTTGAAGGGATTGTCGGTCACCTCCGCTCA
>Ga0213866_10000506_pt1 | contig 31254 bp, 28 predicted proteins | sample PICome_11_FD_160079 | JGI IMG/M metagenome (GOLD analysis project Ga0213866, IMG submission 160079) | Coastal seawater microbial communities near Pivers Island, North Carolina, United States - PICO284 | ecosystem: Environmental > Aquatic > Marine > Coastal | place: USA: North Carolina... | reverse complement strand
AGAGTACCTTGCCAGTTCGATCCAGCAGCAGCGTAGCGGGCACAGGCAGGGCCTCTGCATCATCATTAGGCGGACCCGAGGTAATAGCTGTATTACGCAAGCCAAAGGCATCAGTCACGACCAGCGTAGGGTCAGACAACATACGCGCCTGCAAGCCGTGCCTGTGCCGGTCCGCCGCGATTTCCTCGGGCCAGTCGGTGCTGACAGTAATCACCTGCACGCCACGCCGATCGTATTCAGCGCGCAATTCTTCCAGCCGACGTAACTCGCCGACACAGTAGGGTCACCAGTGAGCCCGGAAAAATTTGATGAGGACAAGGTGCCCGTTGAGGGAGAGGGAATCGAAGATTTCACCGTGGCCATCGGGAGCGGTGAACTGCGGGACAGTATCGCCCACCTTGATACTCCGGGAGGTGTCCAGGGTCTGCGGGCTTATGAAAACGGTGAAAAGAAGAAAGCAGCTAACCAGCATACCCAGCGCGGGCGGGAGGCCACCGGGAATACTGGTGCCCTTGATATAAGCGAATACACCCAGGGCGACTGCCACCAGCCAGGCGGCTACGAAGCCGGCGCGACTTTCTGGCAAGCCCACGGTGCGCGTCATAGAAAACCACAATACCGTGGTCCCGAGCGCGAGGGCCAGTGCAGCTATGCCAAGTTTTGTCCCCGTTTTCATCGCTTTCGACTATAGCGCTGCCGTGGTGACGCGGTCAATAACAGCGCTATTTGGCAGCGATCAGCAGCCGCACAACAGACATTACATCATAAACGCGGGTCCTAGTGCTTAACTCGCTGGAACCGCTTCTACACGCCGCCACTCTATGGTGCGACTCAAAAAGCCCACCTTCACTTTGATAGTCATGAGACCGGGTTCAGACAGCGTGATCACAGCATCTTTATACTCGCCCAGCTTCTCGGCATAAATCTGTCCCGTCCATAGACCTCGCTCCGATTCGTCTGCCCTCAACTCTTTCAGGATCTCCCTGCCGACCCGCTCCGGAAATTTGTCATTGCGTACCACGGTACCCTTGCGTTCATCGAGATTGATCTCGATCCAGCCAGGCTCCTCGGCATGTTTCCAGAAACCGGAAATATCACTGGCAAACGCCGAGGGCACCCCAAGGAATGCGGCAAGAAGAAAGATACGGCTGAATTTCATAGTTCTGCTCACCTGTTTTACGCGTTAAGTTCACGAGCAGTTAGCTTGCCGAGTTGGGACATGTGCACCTCATCCGGACCATCGGCAATACGGGAGAATCGCGCCAGGGTGAATACATGGGGAATCAGGGTGTCCTGACAAACGCCCATACCACCGAACACCTGCATCGCGCGGTCGGCTACCTGCTGCGCCATATTGGGCGCCACGATCTTTACCATCGAGATATAGGGAATTGCGGCTTTCATACCCTGCGTATCCATTACGTGAGCCGCTTGCAGAGTAAGAAGACGGGACTGCTCGATATCACAACGGCAGCGGGCGATCTCGTGCTGAACACTGGTTTTCTTGATCAGGGCCTCCCCGAACGCCACACGGTCCTGGGCCCTGGCGCACATCAGCTCCAGGCAGCGCTGGGCCATGCCCACCAGGCCCATGGCATATTGGAAACGACCGGGGCCGAGGCGGCCCTGGGCAATCTCGAAGCCGCAGCCCTCGCCCTTGATCATATTGCTGACCGGTACGCGCACGTTATCGAACAACAGTTCCGCCTCACCGCCAGGCGAGTGGAGGCTATCAAATACGCGTAGTTCTCGTACCAGCTTAATACCAGGCGTGTCACGCGGAACCAATATGGTCGAGTGCTGACGGTGGCGGTCGTTTTCCGGATTGGATTTGCCCATGACCAACATGATCTTGCAGCGCGGATTTACTGCCCCGGTAGTCCACCACTTACGGCCATTGAGCACGTACTCGTCGCCGTCGCGCCTGATTTCCAGCTCCATATTGGTCGCATCCGAGGAGGCCACCTGGGGCTCGGTCATGGCGTAGGCGCTGCGAATTTCGCCCGCCAGCAACGGGTTGAGCCATTGTTCCTGCTGCTCTTCGGTGCCGTACTTGGCCAGCACTTCCATGTTGCCGCGGTCGGGTGCATTGCAGTTGAATACGCCCTGCGCCCAGATAACCTTACTCATGGTTTCGAACAGGGGTGCGATCTCTACATTGGTCAGGCCAGGGCTCCACGGCTCGTACTCGTGAGGAAGGAACAGGTTCCAGAGGCCATCGGCCTTCGCGAGCTCCCGCAACCCGTCATACCACGGCGGAACCTCCCACAAGTTGTTCTGGTCCAGACACCACTCATCCCAATCGTGCTCCCTGGGATAGATGTGCTTCTCCATGAACGCCTCAAGTCTTGCGTTCAACTCGACAACTCTTTCAGTAGCTTCAAAGCCCATGATCAATTCCTCACTAACTGTATTTGGCGGTCAATCCACCCACCGCGTCGTAAAATCCGCTTACTGTGTCCCGCACGATATCCGCAGCACTCTTTATCTCGTCAATGCGCCCAACTACCTGACCGGAAAGCGGGATCGCAGCTTCCATGTCTCCACCAAAATATAGCTCTGGAATACCGGCAAGGTGTTCCATGGCGTTGAAAGAACCCAGGGGAAGCAGCTCAGCGGTGCGCTCCGTGCGTAAAGCACGCAACGCGGGCCGCGATTGCTGGTTGAGGAAAACAGTGTCAGTTTCCCTGGCATTCACCACCGCTTGTTTCCAGTTGTCATGCACTGGCGAGTCGGAGCAACTAAGCATTCGGGTACCCATCTGTACTCCCTCCGCACCCATGGCAAACGCACCGGCCATGGACGTGCCGTCGCACATGCCACCAGCAGCAATAATCGGCAGGTCTGTGCGGGAGCGTATCAGCGGCAGCAAGACCATGGTCGACACCGGGCTGGGGTTTTTGAAGCCGCCGCCCTCTCCACCTTCAACCACGAGACCATCTACACCGCAATCAATGGCTTTCAGCGCCATATCCAGGGTCGGCACCACGTGGAATACCTTGATGCCCGCTTCCTGGAATGCCTGTGTACAAACACTGGGGCTGCCCGAGGAGGTGGTGACAAACTTTATGCCCTGATCGATCACGAAGTCGACGATATTGGTGCCCTTTACGTAGGAAAGAGCCACATTCATTCCAAACGGCTTTTCCGTGAGGTCGCGCATTTTTGCCACCTCGTTGCGGATGTTGTCGAACTCGCCAGAAGCGGTTTCGATGACGCCCATGCCACCGGCGTTACTGACCGCTGACGCCAGTTGCGCTCGGGCAATCCAGCCCATGGGGGCCTGAATGATCGGATAATCGGTGCCGGTCATTTCGGTGACACGGTTCTTGATCGGTGCGGGTTTCAAAACATAACTCCTAGTACTGACTGGGAAGAGTTCAGTCCAATGACAACATGGCTTCTACGCCGGTACCCTGCAGCAACGCATCGACGCGCTGGCGGTCTGCATCACCAAGAGCGCGGTACTGCTCATTGGTCCACTTGAGGCACTTGGCCTGGTACGGGAAAGTCCGCTGGGTCCAAGGGGCGCCATCAATCTCGCACTCCCAGGTTTTTTCTCCCGCCTGAACCGCTCGGGCATTCGCCAGCTGAGCCGGGGCGTACACCCGGCCAATCTCTTCCATCAGCCCACGCAGACTCCCGGGTTGTTCATCCAGGGAAATCCAGTCCTGCTCGGTGGGCTCAAGCCCGGACTGGTCAACCATCTGGTCAACCCAGGCCACGGTGCGGGGTGAAACCTCGTGTGCGATCGCCCGCGACGTGGGATCAAATCCCACCAGCTGGGTTAACTGGCCATGTAGGCTAAAATCGCCAGCCGACGGGCGATTACCCAGCATGAATTTCTGACTGGCCAGGTGGTTCTCCATGGCTGCAAGAAAGCGCCGATAGCTGGCATCGATTACCGGTGCCGTGGTGTCATTGGACCCCACCACATACAACCGGCTGACCTGGCGATCGGTAAAAAACTTCTTGAAATGTTGGTGTGCGTCCCGCGGAAGGGTCACATCCATACCCAGTGGCAACAGGGTGCCTGCATTGTCCGCGTCCGCTTGCGGGTACCAGCGGAAGTGGAACATGTACTTGGTGCACCATTCGTCCCCAAAGTCTTCAATCAGGTAGTCGATAAAAGCCAGTGCGGGATCATCAGGCAGGACGGAGCGGCCCGGATACATCGCTTCCAGGCGGCGAATAATCGGTGTGGAATCACACTCGGCCTTGAGCCCCTCTTCTTCCTCGAAAAAGAAAGTGGGCATGAAGCCGGGCTTCGGCTTTTCCACTCCCAGCGCATCACAGACCTCATCCGGCTGGCCCCATGTCACCGCGTAAGGCAGGCGACGATAGCGCAAAAGTGCCACCATCTTTTGCGTGTAGGGTGAAGCGGTACCGCCTGCTAGTCGAATTGGGCTTTTTGACGCCATGGATTGTCTCCGTTTTACACCGGCAAGTCCGTAGTGATGGTGCGGCGGCAATATTGACATAGCTAATGTCATTATGTAAACCTCAGTTCATCCAGATCAAGATAAGACAGACCTCGATTCGCAGCAATCGCCGTCTGAACCAGGTTTTCGGAGCGAGCATGTACTCAGGGGAATACCAACTCATTGGCAGCGAGATGAGCTTCTTTACACGCAAGCTAGAAGCCCAATTACGATTCCAGGAAGTTCTCTGGCGCTATCTCTTCAAGACCGAACAGCGAAAAGCTGAGCTTGAACAAAAGGCCGGTACTCACTTCATTCCATTGCTTTTTACACCCGACAAGTGGCTGATCCACGACACCATCGCTATCGGTCCTATGCTCAGCGAGCGCTTTCACGAGCGTGCAGTAATTCCAACAACGCCGCTTCAGCGCGCCTGTTGCTTCATTCTCGAAGATGCCTTCAACCACTGGCTGGGACGTGTGTGCGTGCATTCACGCTGGTGCTACCCCGACAACGTTGAATGGGTAGGGCCGCGTTTTGGGGCAAATCTGGTGCTGGACCGCTCCATCAACATACCTTTCTCAGACGCGGAGTTAGAGCAACTGGCTCCTATCGGCCCAATGATGTACGAGGGTTTCGGCAAGAATGCCTGCGAGGTCAATGGCGTCGGGCACGATCAGGCGGCTGCGGTTAAAGGTGATTTTCACAAGCTGCTCGATGCCCTCGTCGTACACTTTTCCGAGCACCGGTTCCTGTTGGGTGATCGTCCCTGCCTGGCAGACTTTGCCCTGGCCGGAGCCAGCAAGGCACACTTTGTTACCGACCCAGAGCCAAAAAGCTGGCTGGGGCAATATGGCGATATGCTGACCCGCTACACAAACCAGTTCTTCGATGACACGCCCCTTGATAGCAACCCATGGCCAGAGGACGACCGCGTGCCAGACACCCTGAAAGTCGTGCTGGACTATCTGCAAGGCAGCTATTTCCAGTCGGCGCCGGCCAATATCGCAGCAGGGCTCACCGGCGAGAAGTACTTCGAATGTGACTACGGTTTCGGCACCACACGTGCCCGATCACAGAAACGGCTGAATCTGGCACGGCTCCACGTGCAAAGTGAGTTGCTTCGCGCAGGCGCAGCAGACAATCCTGGCGTTCAGGAACTGTTTGCAGGGCGCGGTATTCTGGAGCACTACCTCAATTAATTGGCCGCCCATTGCGCCAAAACGGCAGGAATCCGCTATGTCTATACGTCTGAAAATCTGGTTGTTCCCCGCCCTGCTCTACGCCCTTTTCCTGTTCTGGTATACCGACTTTAAAGGCCCTCTGAGCGATGCAGAAGTCGACGCATTTCTCGCCGCAATGACAGCGAATGGCAGCGACCCGGAGGTGGTTACCTTTATCGAGACATTCGCCCGCGAGGACAGCGGCAGGCAGTTCCTTATGGTGAACAATATCGATTACAACGAGTACCCACCGGACGTGCCCGGCGCAGAGCCGGGAGAGTCCGCACGGCAGTTAATGGGCAGGTACATGGAGCATATGTTTCCTGCGTTGCTGCAGCGCGCTTCTCATCCCATTCTGATGGGGTCCGCAGTCTATCCCGCTATGGATCTTGTCGGTATCGAGGGCGCCGAGATCTGGGATGATGGTGCGCTGTTTCGGTACCGCAGTCGCCGCGACTTCCTGGAGATAGTTACCAACCCGGCTTTCATGGGCAAACACCAGTTCAAGACCGCAGCGCTGGAGAAGACCATCGCCTACCCGATAGAAACGGCGCTATATGTTGGCGATCCAAGATTGCTACTGGGGCTGCTTCTACTGGCCCTGACTGCACTGGCAGACCTATTCCGCACCTCAAGAATGAAAGGGTGACCGATCACGCGGCGTAGCAGACACCTATACCCTATCGTTCATTTGCCAGCTGATCGGAAAGTGCCTGATGTTTGTGATGCTATTGCCTTTGGCGACAAGACCATCGACACGGAACATCTAGCAACATCGATATCAGGGCATGCTGGCAGGGCTCGTCTGCAAAACTCAGACAACTGGCTCATAACTAGAGGACAAAGTCAGTCTCATAGGTCTGTAGTATCTGCCTGAGAGTCCGGCTGATCCTTGTTTGCTGACGAATCATCTCCAGCTTCGGCCAGGTACAACGCTCCCCCGAGGCGATCAGGTTCTTCACCTGTTCTTCGCCCGGGAAGCCCAGTAGTTTGGTTGGGTTGATGAGGCGGTAGTCCGGGAGAATGTTGATATCCCCGACGTAGTCCTGATTGATGACTGAACGCATCAGACTGGTCGCCTGAGTGACCATGCCATTCTTCTTGTCTGCTCGGTCGAGAATCAGGGTAATCGCGTTGAACCATTCGCGGGTAGCCCGGCGTCCCGCCGCCTGGAGTATGCCGATGGAGCTTTGCTTGCGGTGGCCGTCGGTCACGAAGGGAAGCACATGGGGGTTTGTCTGACTGACAATGTAATGATTTACACCGTACAGGCGTGCCAGGCGCTTGGCCGGCATATCATCGCTGACGGATCCGTCCACCCACCGGCGAGACGGCAGATAACTCTTGATCTGGCCATCACTGTCCAGCGCCACCAGTGTAACCGGAGGGAAGATACCGGGCACCGCGGCGGAGGCCATTACTGCGCTGCGCATCAGCACGCTCGGTGAGGTGGTGGCATTAAGCAGGCGGGATGTCTGGTGCGTTTCTGCGGGCGCGATTGATACATTCATCGCCCGACCCGTCTTCTCAAATGACTTCTGGAAAGTCATGTCATCCGGGAGAAACCGGCTCAACCCCTCTTCCATTTCCTCTGGGTCAGCTATCCCCGAACGGCGAGAAGACTTAGGCATATTGTCGAGGAAGCTCTCCGGCTCCATCAATTCGCGCAGTTCGGCATCCGTATGACTACAGACAATGCTGCCGACTATCGAGCCGCCACTGGAGCCCGACATGACCGTGGGCAGAAGATCAGCCTCAAGCAGCGCTCTGGCAACCCCTACGTGAAAATACAGCAGTGAGCCGGAGCCGCTCATCATGAACGCAGAGTGGCCGAAGCAGTGGCTGGCACGGCGGAAAAAGTCCAGTTTCTCCTCGGCGCTGATGTCGCCACTTTGTTCGCTGGCCAGGTGCTCCAGCGTGTGAACGATTTCCTCGATGTAGTTTTCTATAAGGTTTTTGGTGCCGGAGAGCGCGTGCGCATACAGACCCGCACGGCCCATGCCCCCCATATTGCCGTGGATGCCCTCATTGAGCGTGTAAAGCATGCCCCGGTTGTCGTGCCTCATCTTCAGGCTGCGTAGCCGGTCCAACCGGGTTCTTATCGAGACGTAGTCGTACTGCCGGCTGGTATCGCGCTGCCGCCAGTGGTCCAGACCCTTGCGCGCATCCCAGGCCTGAGCGGCCTCACGCCACTCCTGGTAACTGCCAGCATTCTTAAGTGCTCGTCTGATCTGCCTCTGCGTACCGATATGCATGTTACCTCCTGACGCGAATCACGGGGATAGGCCAGATTTTTCGCCTCGCCTGTCCCTGGATTTCATCTAGAACAGTGAATAGCGCGGGCCGCGGGGTTTCGGAATTCTTTCACTGTCTGGCAGGCGGCAAATCCTGTCCATTCGGGTTACCGAGCCATCGGCGTATTCCCACACCAGTTGGTCTGCATCCCTATAGCGTTTCACCACCACCGGCCCCCAGCCGAAGACATGGAAGTTGAGCACGCCATCGCGCCATATCATAGAGGCCGAGCTGCGCATGCAGTACTCGCTATCACCAACGGTAAACAACACCGAACCCTCAGTATCGTCAGTATTCATGCCGCCGGTACTGTTGGGGCCATAGTCGTGAATGATCCCGCTGGATGTCACCACAATACGACTGCCGCACTGTTCCACACGTTCCACATGACCTTTGTGCCCGCCCTCGACGCCAATCCAAAGACCCCGGATATCATCGGCGCCCTCAGTCAGAGGCTCGGTGCACTGGGCAAGTATGGGCAACGGAAACTGCGAGTAGCCGCAGCCCGGGGTGTTGCCCTTTGGGATATCAACCGCCATCTTGCCACTGCCATCGAGAATGGGTAGCTCACAGTAGTCGAGCGTACTGCCGTCGCCCGCCAATGTCGCCGGGTCTATGGACAGCGGCGGCCTTGAGGAAAAAAAACCCAGCCACAACACCAGCAGAAGAAGGCAGAGTGGCAGCAGCACCAGTACCAGCAAGAGCCTCTTTATCACAGTAACAATTCTCCTCAATAAGCCGGGGAGAAGCCTCTATGGCCTTCACCCTTTTTTTAACTCGCCACCAGGGCTTCGGCCATGGAACCATACCATGTCTGTTTGAGAGTCTTGTAGATTCCCGGCTCCTTGGTGCCCAGTTGGGCGGCCAGGGACCGGGCCTGATCGAGCAGCTCACCCATGGAAGCCTTGCCATCGGCGATACCCGCTGCCACGGCTTCGTCCGCTGTGTAGCGCTTACCTGTAAGCAGGGCATCCCGAGCCACATTGGCCGATAGCTTGCCTCTCAATATGCCCATCATGGATGCCGGTACGGGTACGCCCACATCGACTTCAGAGACAGAGAACCAGCCCCGGTCCTCCCGCATCAGTCGGTAGTCGCAAGACAGTGCGAGAAACGCACCGCCGGCAAAGGCATGACCATTCATCGCCGCCACTGTCGGGCAGGGGAGTACCAGGAAACGACTATGGATCTGCGCCATGCGCCGGCCAAACACCGCCATCTCCTCAGGTGAGAGCGCCATCAGCTTCTCGAGGTTGAGGCCATTGCAGAAGAATTTTCCAACGCCCGTCAGCACTAGTGACGTACCCTGGCCGCAGTCACCCTCAACTGCATCGAGGATCTCCAACATGCGCTGCTGCCAGTCCGGACAGATGGTGTTCTGTCCATCGTTCATTGTCACAAGGTGCAAATCGCCTTCCTTGCTGTAATTGATCATCGGTCGTCCTGCTTGGTTAGGCTGCTGCTGCAGCGGCTGCTGGTTTAGCCGGTGCATTGGCCAGGGCGGCAAACCGCTGCTGGTGGTAGTCGGCATCGCCAAACAGCGTATTGGCAATCATCAGGCGCTTGACGTAAGCGCCCACCGGGAGTTCCTCGGTCATGCCCATACCACCATGCATCTGGATACCCTCACCGCCGATCCTGCGGCCAGCTCGACCCACCATAACTTTGAGTGCGAGCAGACTGCGTTGGGCGTCCTCGTCACCGGCGTCCATCGCGCATACCGCACGGTAAACCAGTGATTTGGTGTTCTCGCAAGCGGCAAACATATCCACCATGCGGTGTTGCAGGGCCTGGAAAGCGCCGATATGCGTACCGAACTGTTTCCGGGTCTTGAGATACTCCAGTGTCTGCGCGTTGAGAGACTCCATCGCACCGAGGGCATCAGCGGCCACGGCAAGCATGGCGCGGTCGATCACTGGTTTCATGATGGCATAGCCTGCACCTGGTCCGCCGATAAGCGCTTCGGCGGTGACGTTGTCCAGGACAATATTCGCCGCTTCCCGACCATCGGTCATCCGGTAGCTGGTAATCTCCACACCCGCCGCGTAACGGTCGACAAGAAATAGGCTCAAGCCGTTCTCGTCGGCCTGTTCACCGGAGCTGCGCGCCAGCACCACCAGTTTTTGTGCGGCGCCGCCGTTCAGGACCACGGTCTTTTCACCGCTCAGTGTCCAGTTCACGCCTTCCTGCCGGGCGCGCGTTTTCACATCAGTGATCGCATAACGACTCTGGCGCTCGAGATAGGCGAAACCGCCCTGCAACTCACCGGCGACAATCTGCGGAATCAGCTCACTCTTAATCTCTTCGCTGGCCCCCGCCTGCAACAGCCCACCGAAAAGTAATACGGTGGGCAGAAACGGTTCTATCACCAGGCCACGCCCCAGCTCCTGCATAACGACCATGGTATCCACTGGCCCACCGCCGAAGCCGCCATACTCCTCGGCAAAGGGAATGGACAGCCAGCCCAACTCGGCAAACTGCTGCCAATGCTCCGCACTGAAGCCATGGGGCAGCGTAACCACCGCATTGCGCTGGTCGTACGCGTAATTGTCCTGGACGAAGCGCGCAATGCTGTCCTGTATCATGGTCTGCTCTTCAGAAAGATTAAAATTCATCACATCACTCCCAGTGTTCTGCCTACAGGCCCAGCACGTGCTTGGCGGTTACATTCTTCTGCACTTCGTCCGACCCCCCGTAGATCGACGCAGCGCGGCCACGGAAGAACAGTTTCTGCGACATGTCCGCGAAATCATGCCCCAGTTGTGCCTCACTCAAATCTCCCTGCAGAGTCTGGCTGTAGTAGCCTGCCACATCCATGCGCAACTCCTGTATCGACTGCTGAATAGTGGTGCCTTGCAGTTTCAGCAGAGACGATTCCGGGCCGGGCATGCCGCCTTCGGCGGCCGAGGCGAGCACGCGTAATTCAGTGAACTCCAGTGCCATCAGGTCGATCTCCACCTCTGCCAGGCGATTGGCGAATACCGGATCCTCAAGCAACGATTCACCACCATTCATTTCGGCGCGAGCCAGTTCCCGCAGCTGCTCCAGATTGCGTTTTGACTCGGGCACCTCGGCGATAGACAGACGTTCATGCACTAGCAGCGACTTGGCGTAGGTCCAGCCCTTGCCCTCTTCGCCGATAAGGTTTTCTGCCGGCACCCGGGCGTTGTCGAAGTGAACTTCGTTCAGGTGAGTGATTCCGTCGATAGTATCGATGGGGCTGACGCTGACACCCGGCGTGTTCATCTCAATGAGCAGAAAGCTGATCCCGTCCTGTTTCCGTCCGCTGTTATCGGTGCGCACCAGACAGAATATCCAATCCGCCACTTGCGCGAATGAAGTCCAGATCTTGCTCCCGGTCACCACGTACTCGTCGCCATCCCGCTCGGCTTTACACTGCAGCGATGCGAGATCAGATCCAGCGCCCGGCTCAGAGTAACCCTGGCACCACCAGTCTTCGCTACTGAGAATACGTGGTAGAAAGCGAGCCTTCTGCGCTTCGTTCCCATAGGTGTAGATCACCGGCGCGACCATGGTCACACCGAAGGGGATCGGCGCAGGCGCTCCCGCCGCGGCCCGCTCCGCGTTGAAGATGAAGTGCTGGGTCATGGTCCAGTCCTGGCCGCCGTACTCGACTGGCCAGCCGGGCGCCATCCACCCCTTCGCATTGAGACGGCGCTGGTACTCGATCATGCCTTCCTCGAGGCGCTGCGCGGCTTCCGCGCCGTGCAGCAGTGCCTTCAAATCATCGTCCATGACCTCGGCAAAGAACTGCCGGACTTCCGCCTGAAAGGCGAGCTCTTCTTCAGAAAAACGGGTATCCATTAATCACTCCTTAATCTTCGGGGCCAAACAACAGGCTTGGCGATTGACCGTGGTCTGCCTCCGCTAACTGCGGCCGGTAATATCCAGAATGGCCTGGACGCACTGCTCGGGCTGGTCCTGTTGAACGAAGTGTCCCGAAGGTGCAATAGCTCTGTGCTCAACGCCCCGGCAACCCGGCACCCGATCCAAGAACGGCTGTGCCATACCTGCCGTGACCGGGTCGTCGTCAGCAAAGGCCAACATGAAGGGTTTGTCGAACTGCGCCAGCACCCGCCATGCGGCCCGGTTTTCCTCGACTTCTGGTTCATCAGGGAACAAAGGAAGCAGGGAAGGGAAGCGCCGCGCTCCCGCGAGATAGGTTTCATCCGGATACGGCGCATTGAAGGCTGCCCGCTCGGTGTCTTCGAGGGGTTTTGCGTTGCCGATCAGGTCCAGTTCATTGCCTGGCTGTTGTATCTCGTGGCTCTCTGCGCAGAATTTGCGCCAATACAGGAAGCCCGGTATGCCGCTGGTATCGCGAAAGCGCGCATCCAGTTCCGTGGCCGGGACCACTGGCAGAGTCTTGTAGGCTTCACGCAGCGGGGCAACAAAGTCTTCGGGTATTGGCCCGGCGGGCAAACCGCCGTTGGAAAGCACTACACGGGAAAAACGTTCCGGAAAGGCCGCCACGAGACGCAGCCCTATCAGGCTGCCCCAGTCCTGGAAGAATACCGTGACATCCTGAAGATCGAGCTGCGTCAGCCAATCACTCATCCAGGCGACGTGGCGAGCGTAGGTATAGTCTTCAGGCCGGGTGGGCTTATCAGAGCGTCCAAAGCCGACGAGATCCGGTGCTAAAACCCGAAAGCCCGCTTTCACCAACGGTGGAATCATGTGGCGATACAGGTAACTCCAGACGGGCTGTCCGTGCATCAGCAGCACCACTTCGCCGTCAGCCGGCCCTTCATCAAGGTAGTGGATACGAAGCTGGCCACCCTCTGTGTCATCCACCGCCAGATAATGCGGCTGGAACGGATAATCAGCGAGATTCTCAAACCTCTCGTCGGGTGTGCGCTTGAACTTCATAACTGGTCAATTCTCCTTGCCATAGCTCGGCCATGACTGCCGGAAAGACTAAGAACGCTTTTCAGTACTAGCGAAAACGTGCTTGCCACCGTAAATATATTCGCATAGAATGTGTCAATATATTATGACACATAATGTGTTATTACAACATAATTCTAATCAGAGGACTATAGACATGCCCCGGATAAATGCACTCGCCTCAGCCATCGTCCTTGCCATTTACGGATCTACCGCTCATGCGCAGACTCCCATGCTGATAGAGGAAGTCATCGTTACAGCCACGAAACGTGCCCAGAGCCTGCAGGACACACCGGTTGCGGTAAATGCCTTCACGGCAGACACCATAGAGGAAGCAGGTATCAACAACGCTAGCGACCTCGCTGTTATGACGCCCGCACTCACGATCAATGTCAACACCAGCCCATTCAATGCGCGCATGACCATACGCGGTGTTGGTACCGCCCAGACCGACCCTGCCCTGGAGCCTTCTGTAGGCCTCTTTGTTGACGATGTATTCATCGGTCGGACAGGCCTTGGCATGTCTGATCTGACCGATATAGAGCGGATTGAGGTACTACAGGGCCCCCAGGGCACTCTGTACGGCAAAAACACCAACGCGGGCGCCATCAGTGTCATTACCAAGAAACCTAACCTGGATGAATTCGAGGGGCATATCGAGGCCAGCGCAGGGAACTACAGCATGGGCAGGCTGACGGCCTCCGCATCCGGCCCATTGACGGACAGCCTCGCCTATCGACTTTCCGGCAGCATAAATCAGCGGGATGGATACTATGACAACGCTGGTGGCGACGATCTCAACGACGCCGACGATTGGAATCTGCAGGGAAAACTCTACTGGGAGGCGTCAGATGTACTGACCGTGATGCTCAATGGCAGTCACATTGAAAGGGATACCACCTGCTGCGGCGCCGACGCAGTGCAGACAGATGCAGTTAACGCCGCGCTGATCGACCAAAGCTTTTCTCCGGACAAGAATGACCCTTACGACTACAAGGTCGCGGTAGATATCGACTCCGGATTCGAAATGGAATCCGATCTCATGAGCGCTACTATCGACTACAGCGCACCTTTTGGTGAAATCAAGTCGATCACCGCCTGGAACGACTACGAGTACACTGTGAATCAGGATCCGGACAGGTCACAGCTCGATGTTTTAGCCCTCGTTAATGATGAGTTCGAGGGCGACAGTTTGTCCCAGGAGCTGCGCCTGACATCGAGCATCGGATCGAGTTTTGACTATCAGTTGGGGCTTTTCTACTACGAGCAAACCACGAAGCGGGGCGGCACTGGCGAACCTTTCGTGATAGTCGGAGAAGACTTCATACCGATTGGAGCGCAGCAGGATTTGCCGTTCCCTGTTCCCATCAATTTCCTGGTACAGCCCGGTGACAACCTGTTGGCCGAATTCAACCAGGAAACCGAAACCATCGCACTGTTTGGCCAGGCAACCTGGCATATTGGCGATGCCTGGCATATCACTGGCGGTTTGCGCTGGACCGATGAGGAGAAGGAGTCGGACCTGTTCAGCCAGACCAACTCCACTGCTATTTCCAACAGCATCCTTGGTGCGTCATTTCTAGATTCAGTCTCTACTCCGATTGATGCATCTTTGAAGAGGAGCTCCGACAACGTCGACTGGCTGATCCGCACCTCGTTCGATCTAAGCGACGACACCATGCTTTTTGCCAGCGCGGCAACCGGCACCAAGTCCGGAGGATTCAATTCGGTAAACGGCAGTCCGGAAGAGCGTGAATTCGAAGACGAGGAAACCCTCACCTACGAGATTGGAATAAAAACCACCCTCCTCGATTCGCGGCTCCGCATCAATGCCACCGCCTTCAGCAGTACTATCGATGACTTCCAGTCACAGCAACAGCTGGAGACAGGTCTCGGCACTTTCGTTTCCAACGATGCAGAAGTGGAAACCGCAGGTCTGGACTTCCAGTTAGAGACTGCGCCGTTGCCCATGCTGACGCTTAGCGCGGGCTTTCTGTACATGGACAAGTACCAGATTACTGAGGGGCCGAACAAGGGTTCCGACCTGCCCTTCACCGCTGACCTGAGCGCTAATCTCGCAGCGACCTTTGTTTTCCCGCTGGGTGACGGTGGAATCTACTGGCGCACCGACTATAGCTACATGGATGACCACAGCACCAATGTAGCGCCGGCGGACCGGCTAACGGACAAGGACTTCGATGATCGCAATCTTCTGAATATGAAATTGGGTTGGCGCAACGAGAACTGGAACGTTTCGATCTGGGGTCGCAACCTGACCGAAGACGATTACGCCACCCAAACGGTTGAGCCATTTCTTGTTACCGGCATGGACGCCTACTTCCTTTCAGAACCGCGGACCTACGGCGCCACACTGCGCTACGATTTCTAGTCAATCCAGGGAGCCAGGGCCGCACGGATACTTGCGTCTTCGGTCTTTCAGGGCATAGCGCTAGTAGACTATGCCCTCTTTTTGGCCTTGGCTACGCTTCCCAGACTTCGAGGTTGTCAGACCGACCTATCCGGCGGTCAAGCTTCGCAGTCAGGATATCTGTCATGCCACAGCTAGCCAGCATCTCCCGCACGACGCCTTTCTCATCCTGCTCAAGGCCGGCATACTTATCCTGCACTCGCTGAAGAAGGTAGAAGCGATATGGTTGCGCCAACGCAGTTACTGTCTCGCCTCGAACTGAAAACTCTACGGTGCCTATAGACTGTGCAAGACGGCCCACCGCCGGCGAGCCAGGCTCAGGAACACTGTCAGCCAGCCAGCTGTTGATGTAGGCCGCTGCGGCAGTGGTCTCCGGGACGAAATCTTCGGACAGGATGCGAAGCACAGACAGCAGCGTCTCGGGAACCTCGTCATTGGCGAAAAAATCCGTCCCGGCATCGAAAAACTCGGGCACATCCTGATCTGCCCGATTCATGCGCTCTACCCAGCGATACACCCGTGTCGCCCGCTGCTGCATGATCCGGGCGGGATGTGGGTCGCGTCCAAGGTGGGCATACATGGGTGCCAGTAGGCCGAAATCACCAATGCAGGGGCGCCAGCCCAAAAGATAGGGACAGTGCACCAGGTGGGTATCCAGCGCATCGAGGTAGTCAAGGTAAAGAGCCTCGACAGTAGCTCGGGTCTGGTCCGTGACCCCAAAAAACATCGCTGCGTGGCGCATGCGATCCATCATGCCTTCGGTTTTCTCTTCCCGCTCGGACGTATCACGTTGGGAGTGGAGAAAGTGATAGCGCACAAACTCGAGGTTGTCTTCTGGAAAGTTCCAACGGTAGTGCATGGCCGGTCGCAGCAGGCCATCGGTACCAATCACATCGAACAGCGCACTGATTATCTGTTGGCGCGGACCCCCCGGGCGACAGGGCCAGCCATTGGCTGCCTCGAAGTGCTCGATAATGGCAGCGCCGTCGCGAATCACTGCTCCCTCCGGTGTCACAAGGGTGGGAATGGTCGGCAGTTTCCCTTTGGGGAGCACTTCAGATTTGAAGCTTTCATGCCCGGTGGATAGCTCCTGAAAAGAGATACCCTGCTTGATAAGGTATGCACGCGCTCGGCCTGAGTACAATGAATGAGTCATGGCATACAGGCGGTGTACATCTGTCATCAGCGCTATTCCTCCTTCATCCGATAGGCCACATAAAATGGCAGCAGCACCAGCAAGGTCAGCAGAAACAGTAGCATCTCTTCGCGGTACTGTGCTTGCAGAGTATTGGCTACCAACTGCCGTATCTGGGTATAGCCCTCAGGCAGGGGCAAGACGCCATTCTCGCGCTGGTAACGCTGGTAGCGAGACAACATGCGCTGGAAGGTAGCGGGCTGGATGCTGGCAATATCTACTGTTTCCCCCGGATCCTCGACGATGTTGAACAGCCGCCACTGGCCATCACCCAGAGGCGGCTGATTGACCACCACTTTGTAATCGCCCTGGAACAGGGCCGCATGGCCAGTCAGTTCGTAGCCCACCGCATCTTGCGCGCCATAAACCCGCTCAGCCTTGCCCGTCAGCAGCGGCGTCAGGTCCCGGCCGATAATAGGCAGCACCGGCCGGCCCGCATAACGCGCGCCGGGCTGTTCGACGCCGGCCATGGACAAGATGGTGGGAGTGATGTCAGTGGCCCAGGTAAATGCGGAGTTCAATTCACTGACGGGCGACACAGGTTCACCGGCAATGATCAGGGGCACACGCATTCCGCCCTCCCCTGTATAAAACTTGTAAAACGACAGGGGACTGGCTGAGGCACTGGCAAAACCGGGATTGATCGTGTTGTAGCTGCCCTTGAGACCCAGTCGATCATAATCCAGATGATAGCCCAAACGTTCAGGACCAAGATGGGCGGGGAAAGCCATCGGGTCAACAGGGCCGCTGCCTTCGCTGCCGTTATCGGAGGTGAAAATGAAAATGGTGTTGTCGTACTGGCCCTCTGATTTCAGATACTCCACCAGGCGGCCGATATGAAAGTCCATGGCCTCAATCATGCCCGCATAAACCGCCATCCGCTTTGCCTCGTAGCGCTTGCGCTGTGCATCAAGCGCGCCCCAGTCGCCGGTTGTCGCCATATCCCCCATGGCTGTATCCGGCGGCACAATACCCAGTTCCACTGCTCGTTCCAGGCGCTGATGGCGCAGTGCGTCCCAGCCTGAGTCATACACCCCTATGTACTTGTCGATGTACTCCTGCGGCGCCTGCACTGGCATGTGTACCGCCTGAAAAGGCACATAGGCAAAAAAGGGTTGTCCGTCTTCCAGGTTGCTATCGATAAACCCAATGGTTTTGTCGATCAGGAAGCGCGAAGAATAGAAGTCCTCTGGCAGGGTGGTGCGCTCACCGTCGGCGAACCAGTTGGCCTGGTCGTACAGGGGCAGGTAGGGGCGTTGCTCCCAGTTGTCGGCGCCGGAATCCATCAACGCCACGGTCCGCTCAAAACCACGCCGGCTGGGGCGCTTGTCCGGGGTGGACCCCAGGTGCCACTTTCCCGCCATATAGGTGTGGTAGCCAGCATCTTCCAGCAAGGTGGCCACGGTCACCACGTTGTTACCCAGAACGCCCTGGTAGTGAGCGTGTCGCCTTTGCTCGGGTGCCAGCATTTCAGGGATATTGGGCACGCCAGCCAGGTGGTTGTCCACACCAGTAAGCAACATCGCGCGGGCCGGGGCACAGTTTGCGGCGGTGTGGTAGTTGGTGAATCGCATCCCCTGCGCCGCCAGGGCCGACAACGTGGGGGTGTTTACCTCGCTGCCATAGGGGGCGATATCGGTGTACCCCAGGTCGTCTGCCAGGATAAAAACGATATTTGGGCGTGGAGCGGCAGCGGGTGGCGCGTCAGCGAGTTTCTCGGTGTCTTCGCTCGCCAGCACCCCGGCAGTCTGAAAGGCAAATAACAGTACGGCGGCCACGCTCCACTGCCGGACGCCAGCGCACGTCACCCGCTCAGTTCTCTTCGGGCAGCCGGCGCGATGCCACCAGCAGAATAATCGATACAATCACCTCTGGGGCAATCAGGTCTGATGCAAGGGTGGCATCGTGCAACAACCACGCCAGAACACGGCCTATCGCTGTAATGGATAGCAACATGATCGCCGGGTAATACCAGCAGCGACGCCCACTGATCAGTGCGATCAACATGCAACTGGCCAGGGTCAGGAAAAAGGCGGACATGTCGCCCACCTGCGAACTCAAACCCACACCCTCATCGAGCGTCAGGCCGAACATGGGCGCCACGGCAGCCGGGGCTACAATCCAACGCAATCCGGTTACCAGGAAAAGGATTGCGGGAAGCAGTACAAGGACTTTAAGGACCTTATTCATTTCCTGCTCTGCCGATTCCGGGGGAAAGATAACGTGATACGGGCGTGTCCATCAGGTCCTTCCTCTGTCTGAGACAGTCAGCCTCGATCACCAAGAATTCGCATCATGCTATGCGCTGTCTCCAGACCCGAGTTCTGGTTCTGCCCGGTGACAAAGCGCTTCTCGTCGTCCACTGTAACATGGGTGGCAAACATGTCCCTGAACGCCGTCTGGCTTTCGAATATGGCGCCCGCCTTGCGCAGCTCCGTCTCAGGGTGCAGCGGTGTCATCTCTATGCCAAGCTCCTTGATCTGTTTGTCAGTCACGCCGGTCATACGGCGCCCGGCGATCAGCAGCTCGCCGTCTCGGGCGCGGGCGTTAACGAGTCCCAGCACGCCGTGGCAGACACCACCGATCACTGCAGCCCTGTCACCGTAGTAGGACTCGCTCACCTTCGCCGCCAATACGGGGGATTGCGCCAGGTCGTAGGCTGCGCCCCAGCCCCCTGATAGGAACACTATGTCGTACTGGTTGATATCCACTTGTGCGATGGGAATGGAATTCATCACCTTGGCCTGGGCAATGGCATCATTGAGATAGCGCTCGTCTTCCGGCGACTTTACCGGAAATCCCAAAGTCTGTGGATCAATGGGGATTTCGCCGCCCTGTATGCTAGCGACGTCCACCGCCATGCCACCGTCAAGGAATGTATAGTATGGGTGGGTCAACTCAGAGGCCATAACCCCGGTGGCCGGGCCCTCGGTTTCTCCCGGCGCTGCCAGCACACTGTGGCTGGTAGTGATGATAAGGGCTCGCTTGTCCGGCAGCGCCGTCGTTGGTCCGTTGTACTCGGGGTGTAAACCTGCCTTGTGCAGTATGGTGGGCAGCGAGATCACCAACGCAGCGCCCACCGCAACGAATACTGCCGCAAATGTAAGCAGTTTTTTCACACTCAACACCTCTCTCGGTGAGTAGACTCGACTACTGAGACTACACTGATCTAATTTGACACATAGTATGTCATAATAAAGCATCATGCATCAAGTACAGTGGCGGGCTTCAACGTTGGGGTAACCGCGAATCGGGCTTACAATAACCTGTGGTACGCCCCCAATCTCGGACAGAAATGACAATGGAAAAACTTAGCTTTGTAGACAAAGGCTTCCTGATGACGGAAACCCGGGAGATGCCCATGCACGTGGGGGGTGTTGCTCTTTATACGCTTCCGGAGGGCGCTGACGAGCATGAATTCATGCACAGCCTGGCGCGGAACGTTCGAAATGCTGATGCCCTCCTACCCCCCTTCGGCGATCGACTGTTGCTGGGGCGCCTGGGGCTCGCTGGCAATGCCTACTGGGAACCCGACCCCGCCATGGACATGGAATACCATGTTCGTCACTCTGCCCTGCCCAAACCCGGTCGTTACCGCGAATTGTTTACCCTTGTTTCTCGTCTTCACGGCACGCTTCTGGAGCGATCCCGGCCGTTGTGGGAAATGCACCTGATCGAGGGCCTGCAGAAACGACAGTTTGCGGTGTACACCAAGACGCATCACGCGGCGGTAGACGGGGCGCGCTCCGTGCACATTTCCCGCAGCATGCTCTCGGCCGATCCCGACCAGGTGCTAGATGAATCCCCCCTGTCCCTACAATCCTGGCAGCGCTACAAGGATGCCCTGCGTATGGGCAAACAAGCTGAGCACACGGATGCCGAATTACGCAATGCTGCCGACATGCTTAAATCCACCTTCGACAGCAGCGCCAACCTGTTCCGTGCGCTCAAAGGCTTTACCCAGGCCTGGAGTGGCCGAGGCGGAGAGCTTTCCCTGCCGCACCTGCATGTTCCCAACAGTGTGCTGAATACCGAAGTGGATGGTGCGCGGCGCTTCGTTGCCCAGTCCTGGCCCTTTGCCCGCATCCGGGCGCTTGGCAAGGCTTTCGATGGCACCTTTAACGACGCCGTACTGGGCATGTGCGCGGGCGCAATGCGAAAATACCTGGAGAAACACGCGGAGCTGCCTGAACAGTCGCTCAAGGCGTTGGTGCCAGTCTCACTGCGCCAGGCGGGAGATGTTGACTCGGGCAACGCGGTGGCATCGATCAGCGCAGACCTAGCAACGAGTATTGCCGACCCCGCTGAGCGCATGCAGGCGATCATCGCCTCCGTAAAGGCTGGCAAGGCTTTTTACAACGGCATGTCACCAAAAGAGGTCGAGCTGGTGAGCATGATCATGCAAACCCCCTCCATCCTGCTGATGCCACTGGGGCTGATATCCCGCCTGCCCGCATACAACATCGCCATTTCCAATGTGCCGGGCATTCGCGAAACCATGTATTGGAACGGTGCGCGCATGGATGGTTCGTACCCACTTTCCATCGTGGTGGATGGTATGGCCATGAATATCACGCTGGTCACCTACGGCCAGAACGTAGACTTCGGCATAATCGCCTGCCGGCGCTCCATACCGCAGGTACAGCGCATCATTGATTACATGGAAGACGCACTGTCAGATCTGGAGGAGGCGGCGGGTCTTAAAAATGCTCCCGCCAATTCCGGGGCCAGAGCTGCTGGCAAAAAGAGAGCGAGGACGAAGACCAAAGCCAGGGTAAAACCAAAGAACAAACCAAAAGCTAAAACGAAGACCAGCCCCAAGGCACAAAGAGCCCGCTAGTTGGGCCAGTAAATATACTCGTCGCCTTCTTCAAATGGTTCTGCCAGGGTCTTGTCGACAGCAATCGGCAACTCCGTGGCGGCGGGATACAGCGGCGGCCTGGCGTTAGCGGCATGTTCGTCGAGCAGGGCCTGTAGTTCGGCCAACTTCGCAGGTTCTGCCGCTGCCAGGTTATTTTGCTCGGTGGGGTCTTCGCCGAGATTGAACAACCACTGCTTATCCGGTCGCGCGGTCACCTGCAGTTTCCAGTCGCCGTGACGCACCACCCGGTAGTGGCCACTCTGCCAGAACAGGGTTTCCCTGTCCCATTGCTCCGCCCCTTCTCCGGTCGCCAGCGGTAACAGGTTCTCTCCATCAATCACCACACCCTCAGGCTGCGGCGCTTCGGCCGCAGCGGCCATCGTCGGCATCATATCTATATGCGCCACAGGCTCTTCAGAGACTGTGCCGGCGGCAATTTGTGCCGGCCACTTCACGAACAGGGGCACGCGGATGCCGCCCTCGAACTGGCTGATCTTCCAACCGCGGAAGGGGTGGTTGACGTCCGGCAGGCCGATATAGCCGGGGCCGCCATTGTCACTGGTAAACAGGACAATAGTGTTGTCCGCCAGACCCGCTTCCTCGAGGGCGGCGTTGATCCGCCCCACACTGCGGTCGAGGGAGCGGATCATCGCGGCGTAGACGCGCAAGCGATGGGGCTGAATATCACCGACTGCCTCGTAGTCCTCGCGGGTGGCCTGCAGGGGTGTATGAACCCCCCAGTGAGCCAGGTAAAGGAAGAACGGGCGATTCTTGTTGGCTTCGATGATTTTAATCGACTCATCGGTCCAGTAGTCCGTCAGGTAGCCGCCGGGCTCGAAACGATCCTGGTCGCCGGAATTGAAGCTGTTGGCGTAGACCATACGCGCCCACAAGAACTGGTCGATAGGGTCAAAGTCCAGCTTGGCATTGACCACATCAGGGTGATCCTCCGGCAGGAACAGGCCGCTGGCCATTAACAGACTCTGCTCAAATCCCTGCTCGTGCGGGGCCATGCCGTTCTGACGCCCCAGGTGCCACTTGCCGATATGGAACGTCTGGTAACCGCGTTCGCGCAGAATCTCGGCAATAGTCACCTCCTCCGCCGGCAGGCCCTGCTCCTCGTAAGGCGGCCTGCTTGCGTCGAGTTCCGCGTCGTAAATTGACGGCGGCCGAAGGCTGCCCATCTCGGCGGAAATGCGCGATACCAAAGGCGCCATACCGGAGGGCGTCGGGGTGAATTCAAAGCCAGTGCGAGTCGGATAGCGACCGGTCATCATCATCGCCCGGGAAGGGGCACAGGTACCAGCGCCGGAATAGGACTGGGTGAACACTGCGCCGTCAGCCGCCAGCTGGTCGATGTGGGGCGTTTGCACACGACCATCTGCGACACCTCCCCCGAAAGTAGAGATATCGTTATAGCCCAGGTCATCGGCAACAATCAGAATGATGTTAGGAGGACGCTCATCGAGCGCCGCGCTGGCCTGTGTCGGACCGGTGCTCCAGGGGATCTCCCTAGCCGGCCCGATCTCGTATTCGTTGGCTGACTTGTATTTGACAAGCGCCAGTAGCAGCGCGGTCTGGTTATGGTAGGCCAGGCCGCCTAGCAAAAAGACGAGCACCAGTAGTGATAACAGTATCTTTTTCACGACGGCTAACTCCGTATAGTCACCCTGTCAGCTGCCGCTGAATTCAGGCGCGCGTTTTTCCATGAAGGCCTGCATGGCCTCCTTGAGATCATTGGATTTCAGGGAACTGATCATGGTCCACAGGCCATTCAGCAGCAGGCTCTGGTCGGTGGTCATACCCTCGCTCTGCTGCAACACAAACTTGGTACCGCGCACCGCCAATGGCGCGTTGGCGGCAATTTCCCCGGCGAGTGCCAGCGCCGCCTGGTAAACCGCATCGGTATCTGGATAGACATCATTCACCAGGCCGATTTTCTCGGCGCGAGTCGCAGAAATATCCTTGCCAGTATAGGCTAGCTCGGCGACATGCCCGGCACTGACCACACCGGGCAGGCGCTGCAGTGTACCCACATCGGCAACGATGCCGATCTTCGTTTCACGCACGCCAAACAATGCATCCTCTGAGGCCAGGCGAATGTCGCAGGCAGTGGCCAGATCGACACCCGCTCCCAGGCAGTGGGAGTGGATGGCGGCGATCACCGGCACCGGGCAGCGCGCTATCGCAGTGATGCCGTCCTGGCAAAGGCGGGTGTGCTGCAACTGTTCAAGGCAGCCGCTAGAGGTGGAGAGGTCCGGGGCCTGGCCCAGGCTGGCCAGGTCAATTCCCACGCAGAAACTCTTGCCACGCCCGGCAATCACTACAGCGCGTATGTCCTCGTTGGCAGCCACCGCGTCCATGGCGCGGATAAAATCACCCCACATATCGAAGGAGATAGCGTTCAGTTTATCCGCGCGGTCCAGCCAGAGGGTGGCCACGTGACCGGTCAATTCGAGTGTGAGTGTAGGTGAGCTAAACACCATGGCGAAATCCTGAAATGTGGGTTAACTGACTGCAACTCATCGGGCGAAAGTAAACGAAGCTATTTATGGCATAAAGTATGCCATTTATGGGCGCGGTGCAAGTGCCAGGAAGTAAAAGCGTCCCGCTCAGTCGTCAGCAATCAGACTTTTCAGCAAGGCCTTCAGAATATTCATACTGGCTGTCTTGCTAAGCCCCTGGTGGCAGCGCAGCCTATGCCACATTTCGAAGGAGGCTAGGGCATCAACGGATTCACGGGTGTCGCGTGGCACAGATTTCAATTCTGGCAACCAGTCATCCAGGTCCTTGCGCAAACCGCGTTGGTTGCGAGCGTAGTTCTTTTGCAAGGTCTTGTAACGCCAAAGCTGGGCCTGGGTACCCAGCACAATATTAGTGACACTCTCATAGGCGTCGGCGTGACGTTCCACCGCGTGATCTATCCGATCCTCCAGTGCTCCGTACCGATCCCCGCCGAGAAAAAGTGCTTCGTAGGAATCGCGAATATGATCATCGGCTGCTTCAAAAAGAGTCTCCATATCCTCGAAATGACGGAAGAAGGAGCGGATACCGACACCGGCACGATCCGATATCTGCTGGGCTGTGGGAACCAGCAGGCCTTCCTCCTGCAGAGCCAATGCCGCTTCGATAATGGCGAGCCGACTACGTTCGCTGCGAAGGCGACGCCCGTCTAAAGCTTCCGCATCTCTATTTTTTGACATTACGGCCCCGAATTATCGTCTGGAAACGCTGATATAATGACACTAAGAATGCAGTAATGTGCCGGCTTTTTCCAGCCAGGATAGACCTGAATGTGCTGGTCCCGGGTACATCGCCTTGTTGGACTATTCCGGTTAAGGGCATCAAGCTGCAACGATCGACGCCAGGCGCTTGCCTATGATTTGCTCCGCGTCGCTGACGATATTGCGCACCAACTCATCACAGGTTGGTATATCGCCGATTAGGCCGCCACACATCCCCACTGTTACCATGCCCGCTTCGATATCGCCGGTGCTCCAGGCTTTCTCCTGGTTGGCGCCAGACACCAGATGATGTACCTGGCCAAAGTCACCGCCGGCTGCCTCAATAGCAGCGACCTCATCAGCCACTGCATTGCGATAGACCCTCGCCGTATTTTTGTAGCTGCGGAAAATCAGACGAGTCTGGTTCTCATCCATCTCCACGACTCTCTGCTTGATCCCCTCGTGAATCGGCGCCTCCTGGGTCACCAGGAAGCGGGTACCCATGTTGATGCCCTCACAGCCCAGTGCCAGCGCCGCTGCCAGACCGCGACCGTCAGCGATACCGCCTGAAGCAACAACTGGAATACTCAGTGCCTGGGTGGCTGCAGGAAACAGGACCAGACCGCCAACGTCTTGCTCGCCGGGATGACCGGCGCACTCAAAGCCATCAATGCTGACAACGTCCACGCCTATGCGCTCGGCCTTCAGCGCATGACGCACGGCCACACACTTGTGGATCACCTTGATACCTGCCTCTTTAAAACGATCCATAAAGGGCTCGGGGCTGCGACCGGCGGTTTCCACAATTTTTACGCCGCTCTTGATAATCACATCAAGGTAGTCGTCGTAGTTAATTTCGCTGGCAACAACTCCCACCGTCAAGTTCACGCCGAAGGGCTTGTCCGTCATTGAAGCGCAACGAGCAATCTCAGCTTCCAGGCCCTCTGGCGTGGGCTGGGTCAAGGCGGTCATCACTCCCAGCGCACCGGCATTGGATGCCGCAGCGGCAAGGTCGGCAGTACCCACACGCATCATTCCGCCGCAAATAATGGGCGTCTCGATCCCTAATAGTTTTGTCAATCGTGTTTGCATCTAACACACTCCTTGCGCGAACTGTCCGATAAGATTGGGAGAGTATATTTATGGCAGTTTGTATGTCAATTTTAATGCGGGAATTCCGATGCCGGTACTCCCAAACCGCTTTCCACATTGGCAAGGCAGAAACACATACGTTTGCCGCTTTTTTTGCCCGAGTTCAGCGAAACTCACCTGCAGCTCACTAAACAGAGTGAAAACCACGCGCCTTTGGGCTGGGATACAAAGATAGAGGATGCTCTTTTCTAGGTAAGGACGAGTTGCAACAAGGCCGCCGCAAGCGCCAGGGCCATGGCTACTGTCACGCGCGGGGACGCGTACAAGCCCATCTGAGTCTGCGTTGGAATAGCGACGGTTTGTTTCAAAGCGGCAACCTTGTACTTGTGCAGGTCCTGGAATTTCGCGCTAGCGAGCGAGAGTTCAGCGATGTCTCTCCGGCTGCGGTAACGAACCAGCCCTGCCCCGTGCCAGCCAGGGTCGGGCGGTGTGTTCCAGGCATCCAGGTATCCACCCACTGCACGACCTCCAATCACTGGATGCCCTGCGCGGCGTATCACCTGCCCCATGAAGGGCCTGAAATATTCCTGAAGTATCGACTCAGCGCGCGCGTCCTGCCCCGTGTCGGGATGTTTCATCGGCGAGGGATTGTACTGAAGCAGGTTCATCATGATGAATTCCTTACCGTCATCCTCTTCCAGAAACTTTCGCATCACAGCCAAAGCAACTTCATCATCAGCACCGTCACGCGCCTCGAACAGTCGCGCGTACTCCTCAACTTCCTCAGCCGTCAGCGGTTTCCGCAGGCCGTCGTACCAGAGTCGAAAGGCCACGTAGACCAGTAATGTTGCCACCCAGATTGAAAGTGCCATGACGCCGCATCCTCTACATGAATTCTTGTACGGTGAGCCAACCTTAACGGGGTCGAATGAGTCGGTCAGCTGTGCATACTATAGACAGCGCATATTATGGCATTTAAAGTGTCGATATATAAACCCAAGAAGAATAACGCTACCAGTAACTTACCGTCGAGCGTTAGAAAAAGGGATTGGAAGCAATGAAACTAGAGCACGGGATTGCTGTCGTCACCGGTGCCGGCAGCGGCATAGGCCGAGCGCTGGTGGAAAAGTTTGTCAGCGAGGGCGCCAGACAGGTGGTAGCCGTTGACATTAACGCCGCCAACGCCCGGCAAACGGCGGATGATAATGGCTGCATCGCCATGACCGCCGATGTTTCTCGCGACGAGGACATCAAGCGCATAATTGAAGACACAGAAAGCGACATCGGCCCCATCGATCTTTTCTGCAGCAATGCAGGTGTTGGCATGGGTTTTAATGAACAATCCCCCGACCGGGAGTGGCAGATGAGTTGGGAGATTAATGTGATGTCACATGTGTACGCCGCTCGCCACCTGGTACCGCGCATGACGGAACGCGGTGGCGGCTACTTTCTAAATACGGCATCAGCCGCTGGCTTACTCAACCAGATCGGTGGCGCGGCATACGGTGTCAGTAAGCACGCCGCCGTGGGTTTTGGTGAATGGCTGGCCCTCACGTATGCGCACCAGGGCATCAAAGTGTCAATGCTGTGCCCACAGGCGGTCAGAACCGCCATGACTGTGCAAGACGATGAAGCTGATGGCGCAAGCGCAACGAAAGCAGCAGCAGGTGACGGCATGATGGAACCTGAAGAATTGGCCGATATCGTGATAGAGGGCCTGGAGCGAGAATCTTTCCTGATCTTGCCGCATCCCGAGGTAGAGACCTATATGCAGCGCAAAACCGCTGACTACGATCGCTGGATTAAGGGCATGAACCGACTTCATCTCTCATTAACAGGGGAGAATTATCAGTAAAACTCGATCAAGACGGTGATAGGCCGAAAAATCATCACGGACCGATATTATGTTGCGAAAAATACTCATTGCGGTAAGTGTTCTGATCTCAATACCGGTGTTGTTGTTTCTTACCGCATGGCTTTATCCGCGCCCGGTCGACACCACACCGCCCTGGGTATTTGAAAGCGACGGCAGTGAGCTGGATTATTGTGACCTGCCTGAGCTCGACGGCTCAGGACTGATGGCCAATGATATCCCGCGGGCCTACACGCCAGGTTGCGGCTATACACAGTACCCGCAACCTATTTTGCGCGGCTGCACTGAACCCTTACCCGAGAGCGCGCAGGATATTCGCGGCTTGTGGCAAAGCGTTGATGCCAGATTGCCCGACCATGTTGAACGCGTTGAACAGTGCGGCAATCGTGTCGTCGTAACCACCTTTGGGATCATCCATGACCATACATCGACAAAATCATCCTTCGATGTCCAGCCAAGGGAAATTGGACCATGGACATTTTGCATGCGCACGTCACATGCGACGACGGTCTGGGAAAACAACAAGCTGCACTTCAAGGCTTTTGGTGGACCTACCGTGGTGAAACGCTATATCGAAGACGGCGTTTACACGTGGGATTACCCAAACCTGGGCCAGATCAAGATGAAGCGTATTTGCAAGGTGCCTGACCATGCCCGCTCATTCGACCGAAGTCATGCACTTTGATTCGAGAGGCGCGCAGACAGAATGCTTAAACTACAGGTTAATTTGTTGCAGCATGGGCGCGCGCAGGAGACACCTCGACGAATTTCTTCCAGCGCTCAGGGCGAAACTTTTTGCGTAGTTTCATCCCTTTTTACATGTTCACGCGACTCAGCTTAATAAAGCGAATAATGAAGCCTGCGGATCCGGAAAATTTCGGTGATCAATACCTGTCCTGGGAGAGTGTGCTCGAAGCCTCATCCGAAGAATTCTTTGATGGTGACAAACCTGGAATACGCGACTTCCAGCTGTTTGGCATCGTCCAGTGTCATGCCAGCATCCCGGTGCCTCCGCTTGAGTCACTCATGAACGATGAACGACTGACGAATATGCGGCGATGGATAGCACGCATGCATGAGCGATTCAGTGATTACCCTCATTTATACTCCGGCAGCTACTTCGAACCCCGACGCCACCAGCCAGCATCGGCGAGCCTGGTACAGCGGAGTATGTTCTACCTCGGGCTCATGACGATGATTCTGGCTTTACCTATCACACTGCCCCTTGCGTTCGTATTGACGCGAAAAGTTCCAAGTTAATCTCCAGTTCTGACAAACTGGAATTTCGGAAATAGACTTAAATGTGCAGACGGAGCGATTATGGCAGACCCTTATTTATTCACAGTAAGCAACAATGTAGCGACTTTTAGTATTAACGATGCGCCGTGGAATCTAATGAGCCTTGAGTACATCGATCGGCTGGAAGAGCAATTGCCAGAAGTGTTGGCTGATGACGACATCCGAGCAATGATCTTTACTGGAGAGGGTCTCGACAACTTTTCTGCTGGCATGAACCTGAAGCAGATTCCTGCTGGAACGAAGCGTGCCGGAAGTTCCGAAGCCTTTTTTGGTCAACGCCATAAAGTGCTGGGTATGATTGAGAGGGGCGGCACTCCCGCCATCGCGACGCTTTACGGTTACTGTCTTGGCGGCGGGCTCGAATTGCCACTGGCCTGTCACTTCAGGATTGCAGCGACTACCGGGGCACAAATTGGGTTGCCCGAAATGGATCTTGGCACCGTCCCTGCGTGGGGTGGTTCTGCCCGATTGCCAAGGGCTGTGGGTAGTACTTACGCACTCGACATAATCCTCAGAGGAAGGAAAATTGATGGCCATGAAGCCTATCGAATCGGCCTGGTGAGCGAACTGGTTCCGGTCGATACGATCAAGGATCGAGCTCAGGCATTGGGTGAGGAAATTGCAGCACAACCCCGACAAGCCGTGAAATCGATGCTTGACGTTGTTGTTGGGCATGAAACCAAAACGCTGGATGAATCCATGGCAGACGAATCCGCAGCCGTCCTTGCCAATCGTGATACGCCGGATGCCAAAGAAGGGATGAGCGCGTTTATGGAAAAACGCAAGGCTGTCTTCAATCAATGATTTTTATGCGGTGCTTAACCTGAAACCAGTGACTGGCGAAATGGCCGTTAGAGAAAACAGGCAATTCAGGCCCGGACAGCCCGTCTCCCAGTCACTGTTACGCAAACACCAGAAATGCAAAAGCCCGCTGAATAACGGGGGTTCTGCGGTCAGTCTCTGGGGAGAGTCTCTAACTCGCAGACTGTATGTCGGTGGAGGCAGTCTGGGCAGGTATCGTTTCCGGGGAATTCCCTGAAACCGGGAAATCTACAGGGAATGCTTCAACTTCCAGGCGCTATGCCACCGCCCTCCCCTATGTAACCACCTGTATTTATTGCGATGACTGCGCACATCGAGAGTCAGGAGAAATATTTAGCAGGGAGTTATCAGGGATACAGCGCCAGGCCTCACTATTTCATAGGGGACATCCTTGATGTCTAGTGCAACAAAAATCTTTGCGCACGTACGGGGAGCCGTACGCGCCATACACTTTGATCATCTAACTGCCGCCTAAAACACTACCAGCTATAGGTGGCTGTGAGTCCAATCCTGCGACCGGGAACAGGGAAGCGCTGGCCATAACCGGTCGGCTCCCGGCGCACCAGCGGTGTGGCCTGGGTACCGCCACCGCCACGCAGCGCTTCCTCATCAAACACGTTGGTGGAGAACAACTCAACGCTCCACTGGTCTGCACGTACGCCCAGGTACAGGCTCACCAGGGAGTAGGAGTCGAGTTCTTCCTGCAGCGTCAGGCTATCGCGATCGCCTGTGTAAGTGTAAAGAATACGGCCGTAACCCTCGAAACTGTCAAACGGAATGCTGTACTCGCTATTGATACTGGCCGTCCACTCCGGGACGGAACCGATGGCATCGCCGCCCACGTCACACAGTGCTACTGGCTGCCCTGCCGGAATCACAGGTGCGCCATTGTCCTCGAACTCACTACAGGGAAGCTCGGTGCCATCGGAGAACTCGCCGTCGGAATAACTGAGGGAGCCTCCGAGGTACCAGTTTTCGCTGAGAAGCGCGGTTAGATCCATCTCCGCGCCCCATACTTCTGCATCACCATTTACCGTGAGGCCAGTGACGTCGATTCCGCCAGTTTCGCCACGAACGTTGAGTGCGTTGAGGCGGGAAATATAGTCTTCAAAATCCTGGTAGTAGAGGGAGCCATTCAGCCTCAAGGCTCCCTCCATCAAGGTGCTCTTGAAGCCCAGTTCGTAGGAGGTACTGTCTTCCGACTCAAACAGGAGGACCTCCTCGGGCACCAGTGTCGCGGTCACTGTCAAGCCGCCGGGTCGCCAGCCGGTTCCAACCAACGCATACACGTTCACGTCATCATTGAGGGCATACTGCAAGGTAACCTGGCCCGTGACAGAATCCTCATTCTCATTTTTGTTGTCATCGCTAAGGACCTGCTGAAGCAAACTGCCCGCAGGCGCCGTATCCGGGCTGAATGGAGGTGAGAAGCCGTCGGCGCCAGCAACAGAAAACAGCTCTCGATCCTGATCAACCTCCTGGTAGCGAAGGCCTACCTGCAGGGTCAAGGCATCGGTGAGATAGAACTGGTTGTGGGTAAAAACCCCCCAGCGCTCTACATCTGCCGGAAAAACCAACTTGGTGCTACCGCTCGCGCCGAGCCCGGCTGCCGC
>Ga0213866_10000505_pt1 | contig 31332 bp, 27 predicted proteins | sample PICome_11_FD_160079 | JGI IMG/M metagenome (GOLD analysis project Ga0213866, IMG submission 160079) | Coastal seawater microbial communities near Pivers Island, North Carolina, United States - PICO284 | ecosystem: Environmental > Aquatic > Marine > Coastal | place: USA: North Carolina... | reverse complement strand
TCGATGTTAAAATGGGGCCCGACGGCGCGCTTTACATTGCCGATTGGTATAACCCCATCATCCAGCATGGCGAGGTCGACTTCCGCGACGAACGCCGTGATCACTCGCGCGGACGCATCTGGCGCGTCACTTTCAAAGACCGCCCTCTGATTGAGAAGAAGAACTTCTCCGAATCTTCCATCGAAGATCTCGTGGTCCACCTCCTTTCAAAAGAACGCGTCCACCGCGAACAGGCCAGAAGCGAGCTTCGCACCCGCAACCGCGGGGAAGTTCTCGCAAAGCTCGCCCTCTGGAACAACCGGCTCACCGGAGACTTTGCGCGTATGCAGTTCATGTGGACTTATCAGGCTCTCAACCACACTCCGGTCGACCTGATCAAGTCGCTCATCGCATCCGATGACCCCCGCTACCGCGCTGCTGCCCTTCGAGTGATCTACCACCGTCACGAAGAAGTCCCCGGTGCCGCCGAAATCGTAAAAAATGCCATCAATGATGACAACGGACGCGTCCGTCTCTGGGCCGTCAGCTGCCTCGCCCAAATGCCCGGACCTGACTCTGTCCCAACCGCTTTGCAAGCCCTCGATCACCCCGTCGACAAAACGATGGACTTCGCACTCTGGTCCATCGTCCGGGAACACCAGGAATACTGGGCTCCCAGATTCGAAGCCGGAAAGCCCGTCTTTGGCGACAAGCTCCCACACCTCATCTTTGCGATGAAGGCCCTCGGGAAATCACTCTCACTCGAGTCCATCTTCACCAGTGTCGATAACGGAAGCCTCACCTCGACCGAGCGCAAGGATGCCATTTCAGTGATCTCTCAAGTCGGCTCCGCAAGCGACCTCAGCCGCCTTCTCAAGTTGGCTCCCAAAGAACCAGCCATCCTTGAGCAACTAGTCACCGCCGCGCAAATCCGCAAATTACAACCCAAGTCAGGAAAAGAACAACTCCTTCCCTTTCTGGATTCAGCCCAACCCGCGATTTTCGCCAGCGCCGCCAAACTGGCCGGCCTCTGGAAATTTGCGCCCGCCCGGGACAAGTTGGTGACTGCTTTCACCCAATCACCGGCCAAACGACAAGCCGCCGCCGAGGGCCTCCGCCTCTTTGGCGATCAGGAAGCCATCAAGCTCTTCGTCAAGCTTTCCAAGGACTCTTCCGATGAAGCCACCCGGGCCATCGCGGTCAAGGAACTGGCCAAGATTGCTCCCGACCAGGCCGCCGCCAGCGCCGTCGCTCTTTTACAAAAAGACACCGACGGAAAGGACGAACACGGACTGTTCTCCAGCTTCCTGCAAAGCACCCGGGCCTCCACCTCGCTTGCCAAAGCGCTCAAGGACAAAACCCTTCCCTCCAAGATTGCCACCCTCGGCCTTCAGCGGGCGGGCACCTCCGGGCGTCCTCCAAAAGACCTGATGGCAGCCCTGAAAACCGCCGGAAATCTTAAACCGATGTCGCAACAACTCTCTGCCGCCGAGATGGCCAAACTCGTCGATCGTGTGCAGAAGCAAGGAGACGCCAATCGCGGCGAAACCATCTATCGCCGCACCGACCTCCAATGCACCGCCTGCCACGCCATCGGCGGAGTAGGCAGCCCCATCGGTCCGGACCTCGTCAGCATTGGAGCCAGTGCCCCTATCGACTACCTCATCACCTCGCTCCTCAATCCCAACGACAAGATCAAGGAAGGTTATCACACCACCCTCGTCAGCGAGAAGAATGGCAACGCCCATACCGGCGGCCTCGTAAGCGAGAGCGACACCGAAGTGGTCCTCCGTGATTACGCCGGAAAGATGAACCACATCGCTCGCGCCGACATTAAGAACATCACCATCAGCCCCGTCTCCATGATGCCTCCCGGCCTGACTGCGGGACTTCGCGAAGACCAATTCGTTAACCTGGTACGATTCCTCTCTGAATTGGGCAAGGATGGTGATTTCAAAGTCAGCGCCAAGCCCATCATCCGCGATTGGAAGGTCCTGCAACCCCATCCACGCACCGTCGATGACATGGGCCACTATGGCACCGCGGTCTTCGCCGAAAGATTTGAGGGCTACCAATGGCAACCCTATGGCAGCAAGGTCAGCGGAGAACTCGTCCCATCCGAACTTCCTAAGGTAAAAGGCCGTGGCCGCAATACCTGGGGAGTGGCCCGCTTCGGCATCACGCAAAAAGGAAAAGTGAAATTGAAAATCAACGATACCACCTTGCTGGATCTCTTCGCCGGAAAAAAAGAAATCAACCTCCCCGAAAAAGGGCCGGCAATCATCGAACTCACCGGAAATGAAGATCCGGAACATTTCACTCTCGCCGTGAATTCCGCTTACCGGCAGACTCCGGTCTCACTTGAACTCGTCACCGAATGAAGCTCCTCAAACTCACCCTCCCCATCGGACTCGTTGCCATCGGAATCGCCGCCCGCGATTCCGTAAAAGACAAACCCAGCCACACCCGCCAGGTCGTCGATCCAGGCGTTTACACCGAAGGAGCCTCCTTTGGCGATGTCGATGGCGATGGCAAGATCGACCTCCTCGCAGGTCCCTTCTGGTGGTCAGGCCCTGACTTTAAGAAATCAAACCGCTACCGCCCCGGCGAGGCCGTGCCCGCCAAAGGATACGCTCACAACTCCTTCCAGAGTTGGGTTCTCGACGTCAACGGCGACGGACGCAACGACATCTTCCAGGTCGCACACGATGGAAAATTCCACCTCGACCTCTACCTGCAACCGGAAATGCCTTCCGAGAACTGGACGATGCATCGCGTCGCCGCCAAAATCGGGAACGAGTCTCCCGAGATGACCGATCTCACCGGAAACGGGAAACTCGAACTCGTGGCGATGAAAGACGGTCGCTTTGGCTTCTTTACTCCTGACCCCAATGCCCCGGAAAAGCCCTGGACCTTTCACTCTATTTCCCCCGAGCGTACCAAGTCACCCTACTATCACGGCCTTGGCTTCGGCGATCTCAATGGAGATGGACGCACCGACGTTCTCGAAAAGGAAGGTTGGTATGAAGCTCCCGAAGATCCTTTGAAGCCCGGCAACTGGAACTTCTCTCACTATCCCTTTTCGCGGGCTGGTGGGGCCCAGATGCTCGTCTTTGACATCGACGGCGATGGCGACAACGACGTCGTCTCAAGCACCGCAGCTCACTCTTGGGGGTTAGCTTGGTTCGAAAACCACAAGAGAGAAGGCCGGATCACCTTTAAGAAGCACACTCTCGTTCCCGAGAACAAATCACCCGGCGTCGGCGGCGTAACCTTTAGCCAGGCCCACTCCCTGGTGGCAGGCGACTTTGACAAAAACGGCCTCACTGACTTCGCCACCGGCAAACGCTATTTCGCCCACAACGGTCGCGACCCTGGTGCCGACCAAGCCGCCGTCCTCTATTGGTTTGAGCTCGTCCGCGACGAAAACGGGGCTCGCTTCATACCCCACCTGCTGGACTCTGACTCCGGGGCTGGCACCCAACTTGCAGCGGCCGATGTTAATGGAGACGGCATCACCGACATTGGTGTGGGCAATAAAAAGGGCGTCTTTATCTTCACGAGTTCCAAATAACCGGAGCCTCTCGCAATTAACCCCAAATCAGCCGACTCAACTTTGCCGACTGTCCCGAGAGCCATCGGAAAAAGACCAAATGAGAGTGCTCTGAAGGAGCTGCTTTTCAGGCAAGACAAGGGGCGGTTGCCGCGTACGTAAAGTGAAGGACTCCACCAATAATTCCCAAATCCCAAATTTTCGTTTTATTGGACTCAGCTCATTGTCGACACGAGTCGAAAACGGAGAACCGGCTCAACAACCACCTTTCTTGCTTCACGGGAAATATTTTCCGTCATTGTGAAAGGCAAGGATACTTGGACTACAAATCCGGCTTTCGCATGCCACTACACGGATAAGCCAAAACCTCCATTTACGTGCTTGAACATCCACACAAAAATTATATTGCGCTAGGGAAATTCGATCATGAATAGCAAAATTCTTCCCGTTCTATCCGCCCTTCTCGGTAGCCTCGAGATGCTTGGCCTCCTCCACCCTCGTCGCTAGGTTCTCCGGACCAGACCCGGTTTTCAAGATCCGTCCGGAGCCTCTTCAGGACGGATTTTTCTTTGCTATCCTCTTTATGAAAACTCTCCTCGCCAGCCTCCTCGTTTCCGCCCCTCTTCTTGGTTCGGAACTCCTCACCCCCTCTTCAACCCAGCTTCTGGCTGGCACCGAATTTTTCCCCGCTGCCAATCTTACCAACGGGTCCGGGCTCTCCCAAATCCCCACCCTCTCGAATTACGCGGCCACCACCCATACCAATGCAAGCGGGTCCTCCGCCTGGACCACCGACGCCCCCGGCGGTGGATCGGCCGACTACTTCGCCCTGAACCCCGCCTCCGCACCCCTTCCCGTCTTCCTTCTCACCTTCGCCAAAGAACATGAATTCACCGATTTCATTTACTGGGGATACCACTTTGGCGCTCCCAATGGTAATGAAGTGAAATCCTTCACCCTCGAATTCTCTTCCGACAACGGAAGCTCCTTCCACTCATCGACCAACCTCAGCTCACCCGCAATTTCACGGGCCAATCCAACCACCCTCGCCCTCGGTGGTCCCTTTACCGCCAACACCATCCGCCTCACCCTCACCGACAACTGGTTCGAAAACTTTGGCGGCGGCGACCGCGCAGGTCTTGGCGAAATCCGCTTCATCGGCACGACCCCCGTCGACCCCACCCCCGTCATCGAAGCCCCTCGCCTCGTCGACTTCGGTTCCCACCCCACCAACCCCGGCCCGCTCATCCATCCTCTCGCCATTTCAAACTCCGGCGGACTTGAAGACCTCATCGTTTCAGTCACCCCCGTTTCTGCAGGCCCCTTCTCCGTCACTGCACAAAACCTCATCATCCCTGCCGGCCAATCTCAAAGCCTCACCCTTTCCTTCGACTCCCCGATCGATGGATGCTTCCGGGAATCTCTCACTCTCACCAGCAACGACTCGGACAACCCCAGCTTGAAAATCACCCTCCTCGCCGCCCTGAACTGCACTTTCCCCGTTCCAGAGCAACCCGAATTCTCCCGTGAAGAAGGAACCTTCACCGAACCGTTCCTCCTCACTCTCAACACAGGCGAGCCCGACGCGACCATTCTCTACACCCTTGATGGATCTCTTCCCGATTACGAAAACGGTCTTGTTTACGACGGTCCACTTTCCATCAATTCAACCACTCAAGTCCGAGCTTCCTCGTACTTTCCCGGTGCGGAACCCGCAGTTCGAACCCGTTCATACCTCAAACTAACTCCCGAGGTCGCCTCCTACTCTTCCAAACTGCCCATCCTGGTGATCGACAACTTTAATAGCGGAAGCATCCCAAACAAGGGCTGGAGCACCAGCACCCAAACCGGAAGCGGCTTGCAACAAGTCGCCCGGCAGCCCGCGTTTCTTGGTGTTTTTGAACGAGACCCCAGCAGCAACTCCGCCAACCTCGAGCAAGAACCTGCCCAAACCTCCCGCATTGGAATCCGAGTTCGGGGGGCCTTTTCATCCACCTGGACCCCAAAGCCATATTCGATCGAAACCTGGAAGACGGATACGAATGACGACAGAGCCATCAAGATTCTCGGCATGGCTTCGGAGTCCGACTGGATTCTTTACTACCCGCACCCCTCCTATGACCGGACGATGCTCTACAATACTTTCATTTGGGAATTGAGCCGCCAAACCGGCCGCTGGGCTCCGGAGTTTCGATTCGTCGATCTCTTCGTGAATGAAAACGGAGGAGATCTCACCATGGCCGATCGCAAAGGAGTTTATGTTTTCCTTGAGAAGACGAAACGCGATGACAAGCGACTCGAATTTGACAAACTCTCCGAAGACGGATCGACCGGAGGCTGGATCAACAGCATCAACCGGATGGATCCCATTCCGGTTGGGGGATTTCCGGCAGAAAACGGAGCCACCTCTCCACAATTTTTTCATACCGCAGGGCCCAACCGGGTGCAGTCAACCGCGCCTAATGTTTCGGGCTCCGGAGACGACATCCCGAGACAATACAATGCCTTCATTAACTTCGAAGATCCCAACGGCTATCGAATTAACGCCGCACAAAGATCGGCCATCGAAAAGTGGTTCCGCGATTTTGAAGACGTTCTCTATGACGATGACATTTGGAGGGATCCTGAGATTGGCTACCGAAAGCACCTCGATACCACCGACTTCATTGACTACATGCAGATGCTGACTCTGGCCAAGCAAGGCGACGGACTTTTGCTCAGCATGTTCCCCTGGGTGTCCTCCGATGATCGTAAACTCCGGATGGGCCCCATGTGGGACTTCAACAACGGCGCCTACGGTGGACCGACGACCGGGACTCTTTACTTCCGGCCGGAACGACTTTGGTATAGGAGACTCTTCGACGATCCCGACTTCCAACGCGAGTATGAAGACCGCTGGTTTGACCTCCGTGAGGGACCACTTTCCAATGCCAACATGGTAGCGATTATCGATGCTCAGGTTTCCGAAATTACGACCGGCCTCGCTGACAATCAAAACGGCCTCACCGCCTCGTCATGGAACAGTCGGGTCAACTCGATGAAATCGTGGCTTCAGTCACGCGCCAACTGGATCGACTCAAACTTCATTGCCCCCCCTGACTTCAGCTTTGCAGGCGGTCCCGTTTCCAACGACTTCCAACTTGAAATCGCAAACACGACAGGTCAAGGCGGCACAATTTATTATTCGCTCGATGGCAGCGAGCCCATCGATTCGCAAACCACTTACGCCGGCCCGCTCAGTCTCATCCGCACTACTACGATCTCAGCCCGCGTCCTTACCAACGGCGGCAATTGGTCTGCAATCCGAAAGGCAAATTTCATCGTAGGAATACCGGCCAGCGCAGCTAATTTGACCGTGGCCGAAATACACTACCATCCGGGCAGTGATCAACCGGACACCGAATTTATCGAATTAGTGAACATCTCCTCAGCCGAGACCATCGAACTCACCGATGTCGCATTCACCGCCGGCATTGCTTTCACCTTTCCGCCAGGTACTTCACTCGCCCCCGGCGAACGCATTTTGGTGGTTGAGAATCAAACCAGCTTCGAGGTAATTCACGGGGAAGGACTTAACATCGCGGGAGAGTTTGAGGACCTGACCAAACTCGCTAACTCGGGAGAGCGGCTTACGCTTTCAGCTGCCGACGGCTCCATCATTTTTGATTTCGAATTCAATGACAAGGACCCGTGGCCCGAATTCGCAGATGGTGAAGGATGCTCACTCACACTCATTCACCCCGAACCGAGCTCTGACCTTTCACTTTCTTCCAACTGGCGATGCAGCGCCGCATCAGGTGGATCGCCCGGGACCAGCGACGAACTCATTTTCACCGGCGAGGTATCAGATCTGGCTGAGTTTGTCTTGGGCGAATCCCCCCCCCGGATCAATGCGGGGATATTTGATTTCAGAATAAGAATCGGGGTCGATGACTTTACGGTGGTTCCTCAATCATCGCCCGATCTTGAAACCTGGGAGCCTCTGATACTCCCCTCGCAGCCCAAGTCCGTCCATCCCGACGGAAGTGCGGGATATCAAATCTCTCTCGAAGGCAATGACTCCACTCAATTTATGCGCCTCCTGATCACTCCACGTGCTTGAGCCTCTCGAGAACCAGCCTAACCGCCTCGGGATAAATCCGATGCTCCGCCTGCTGAATACGTTCATGCAAGATCCCGGCATTGTCGCCGGATAAGACCGGCACCTCTGCTTGCAAGATCACTTCACCGGTATCGACCCCAGCATCGACGAAGTGGACCGTGCAACCCGTCTTTTCGGCCCCATCGACCAGAGCTTGCTCCCAAGCGGCCTTACCAGGATACTTTGGAAGCAGCGAAGGGTGAACATTCAAAATCCGGTCAGGGAAAGCACCCAAGAGAGGCTCTTTGACCAATCTCATGAAACCCGCCAAGCAAATCAAATCGAACCCATCGAGGTGACTCAAAATCCGCGCACTAAGGTCAGCCCCTCCCTGCTCCAAAACGGTTGGGATTCCAAAGGCCTCCGCTTTTTCCAAAATCCCTGCATCCGGTTGATCCGAAATGACCAACGCAATCTCATCACCAAGTACCCCAACGAGAGCCTGAAAATTTGATCCTGCCCCGGAACCCAGCACTGCGATTTTTGCCATGTGGAAAATTCAGCAGAAACAGCCCACAAGATCACGACTTGATTTTGATTTTACGTTCTACAGGCAGGACTTGGATAGTCCTCCCCGGTCATAGCCTCTCCGACCCGACTTCTCATTATCGCGGAAATTTGCGCGTGCCAATCTTCATTCATCGGCTAGCTTGAGCACATGAGCAACGAGGCTACCGCTGTGCCGGACGCAACCGGTCATTATGGTCAATTTGGAGGATGTTTCGCTCCGGAAACTCTCATGACACCACTCGATGACTTAGTCGCCGCGTATGACGACGCCAAGGCCGATCCCGCTTTCCAGGCCGAGTTGGATGATCTCCTCCACAACTATTGCGGACGTCCAACGCCCCTTTACTTTGCCGAGCGCTGGACCGAGCGACTCGGGGGTGCCAAAATCTACCTCAAGCGAGAAGACCTTCTCCACACCGGGGCCCACAAAATCAACAACGCGATCGGCCAGATCCTCCTCGCCAAACGCCTTGGCAAAAAGCGTATCATCGCTGAAACCGGAGCCGGCCAACATGGAGTAGCCACCGCCACCGTTTGCGCTCGTTTTGGCATGGACTGCACCGTTTACATGGGTGCGGTCGACATGGAACGCCAGGCTCTCAACGTCACCCGCATGCGCCTCATGGGAGCGAAAGTCGTCCCCGTTACTGCCGGACAAGCCACGCTCAAGGAAGCGGTCAACGAATCGATGCGAGACTGGGTCGCCGCTGTTGACGACACCCACTACATCCTCGGTTCTGCTTTGGGCCCCCATCCTTTCCCAATGATGGTGCGCGACTTCCACCGCGTTATCGGCGTGGAAGCACGGGAGCAAATTCTCCAGAAAGAAGGCCGCCTTCCCGACCTCCTCGTCGCCTGTGTTGGCGGCGGCTCAAACGCCATGGGACTCTTCCATCCGTTTGTCGACGATGAGAACACCCGCATGGTCGGCGTTGAAGCAGGAGGCGATGGCATCGTCCCCGAACGCCACGCCGCCCGGTTCCAGGGCGGGAAACTCGGTGTTCTTCAAGGCTCCAAGACCTGGCTCCTCGCCAACGACGACGGCCAAATCGAGCTCACCCACTCCGTCTCAGCCGGCCTCGACTACGCAGCCGTCGGCCCCGAACACGCCTATTTGCAAGACATCGGTCGCGCCGAATACACCTACGCTACCGATGACGAAGCTCTCACCGCCTTCCGCGAACTTTCCTACACCGAAGGAATCATCCCCGCCCTCGAAAGCGCCCACGCCATGGCCTACGTGTCAAAGATCGCCGGTTCCATGCCCAACGAAGACATCATCATTGCCAACCTCTCCGGCCGCGGTGACAAAGACGTCGAGCAAGCCTCGAAGTATCTCCTCGGCAAGGAATGAATGCTCCCATTTTCTTTAACCTGACCGGCGTCAGCGGAATGATTGGAATGCTATCACTCATCGCACTGAACCTCTTAACCTATTGGATTGACCTAAACGTGTTGAAAAATTCTCCGTCGAAGGGGTCGCGGAACTTCAATTCATTCTTGTCGGAGACATGATTGCCTACGCAGTCAGCGAAATTGCTCTTCTGAGTTTTAGCCTCCTCCTCGTGCTCTTTCTTATGGCGCGCATAGAGGAAAAAAACTGAATCATTCCCGCCACCAATCGGCCTGCTTTTCCCAAGGCTGGCTCGGCTCCTCATCAGGTCCTGCTGGTTCGCCTTCCGGCTCCGGAGTGGTCTCCTCTTCCTTCAACAACTCCGCCAATTCGTCCTTCTTGCCGGCATTCCGCATCATGGAAAACAGAATCGTCATCACGGTTCCCGCAGCGACCAAGAGCACGATCAACATGCAAACTGCAAGGGTGTCTTCCGCTGACATGTGCTGATGATAGCACAGCATTTGAGGGACGGAACTGGCAATTTGCACACGTTTCCTTGCAAAGCAGGCCAAACAAGAGAAATACCTTTTCCTCTTTAACACGGGGAAGTCCTTTCAATGCTTGGGTGGCAGACATTCCGTGATCTTTTTAGAAAAACCTACACGATGGGTTGACAAGCGGTTTCCGGCGGCTAGTCTCCGCCTCCTCGCTATTTGTAGCCGGGTTTCTTTTCAAAAACTTACCTCTTCTCTACGGCCATGAAAATGACATACCAGCCTTCCAAGCGCACCCGCAAGAAGCAACACGGTTTCCGTGCCCGCATGGCAACCAAAGCTGGACGCGGCATCATCAAGAGCCGTCGCCGCAAAGGACGCAAGCGTCTCCTTCCAAAAGGGGCCGAGATTCACTTCAAGCGCCACACGGTACAGAACAACTCCAAGTAAGTTGTTTTCGTCCCGTAATCCTGGCGGGACCCCACCTCTTCACTTCGGGCTCCCATTTCGGTCATGAAACTGACCCGTCAGCGGCGTATGCGCCAATGGGGCGAGTTTCAAGTCGTTCGGACCAAGGGTCAATCGGCTGCGGGAAAGTATCTTGTTCTCGGAATGCTCGAGGACCGAAGTTCCAAAGACCGAAATTTTGGCCTCATTACCTCCAAAAAGGCCGGTAAGGCCGTCACCCGAAATCTCCTCAGGCGAAGATTTCGCGAAATCATCCGCAAGCATGGCGACCAGCTCCCCCCCAACGTCATGCTTGTCACGATCGCTCGCTGGCGAGCATCCCAGGCCACCTTCCAGCAACTCGAAGCCGATTGGATCAAGACCGCCAAACGGCTCAAACTGTGGCAGGAACAGCCCATCGATCCGTCATGAAGCTCCTCATCCGACTGATAATTCGTGGCTATCAGCTCCTCATCCGCCCCATGCTGCACGCTATCGGTGGACCCAATGCCGGTTGCCGATACACCCCATCCTGCTCCCACTATTTCCTCCAAGCGGTCGAATTTCACGGCCCGCTAAAAGGCAGCTATCTAGGCATTCGTCGGATTTTACGCTGTCATCCTTGGGGCGGCTGCGGTTATGACCCCGTCCCATCAACCGGAGGCTCAAAGCACTCCTCTCAAAATTCTCCTCACACCCACAACTGATCATGGATCGTAAAGCTTGGATCGTCGTCTCAATCTGCGCCATTTTATTGGCCCTCAATCTCTACTATACGGGCGAGAACGCCAAAAAACAAAGGGAGATTGAACTCGCTGAGCAAAAGGAACAGGAGGCACTGGAAGCTGCAAAAACTCCCGATGAAAAGCTTCCCTCCGTCACCGTCGAACCCCGCCCTGATACCGAGGAAATCGGCACCGAGGAGAGCCATGAAATCGCAACCAACGCCAGCGTCTTCACCCTCTCAAACCTCGAAGGAGGAATCGTTCAAAACAAGCTCCTCGAAGAAAAGGCAGTCTTTGGCAACGGGCTGATCACGATGAACGACCTTGGGCTCAATCGCATCGGCGCCATTACCAAAATCTCCGGGGAAAGCCTCGAAAAAGGATATTATGAGATCGTAGAGAAAAGCGGGGAATCGATCACTTTCAAATCTCCGATCGCGAACAACCTTGTCGCCCACAAGACCTGGACCATCGTAGATGGAGACTCGCCGGGTAGCCTCTACCGACTGCAGTTCAAGCTGCGCCTTGAGAACACCACCACCGGTGAGATCTCACTCAATGACGTCGCCATCTTCAACGGATCGGCCGCTCCAACCTACGAAGGGGAACGCTCTAACTACCTGAATTTTTTCTGGAACGAAAATGGTGATTATGACTCCGAAACCACTGGCTATTTCAGCTCATTCTTCGGAGCCGATGCCACCGAGTTCCGCGAAACCTTCGAGGAAAGCCTCCTCTTCACCGGAGTGGAGAATCAATTTTTCGCGACCATCATCACTCCCGAGAAGCCCTATCCCGCTACCTTCCGCGCCATTCTGGACGAGGTCGATCTTCCCGACTCCCGCGGAAGCAAAACGGTCAAAGCCTTCAACACCTACCTCACCCTTCCCGACGAATCCATTCCCGCCGGACAAAGCCGCGAATATGTTTTCGACATCTTCATGGGGCCCAAGAACAACGCTCTCATTCGCACCCTCGAGGGAGACAAGGGCCACGTCATGGACTACGGTTTTTTCGCTTGGATCAGCCGCCCTCTCAATTGGACACTCAACAAACTCTCCAACCTCTTCGGTGGCGAAAACAACGACTGGTCCTGGGGATGGGCCATTGTCGTCCTGACCCTCATTATCCGGACCTTCATGTGGCCGCTCCACGCCAAATCGACCCGTACCATGAAGCGGATGTCCAAGCTCCAGCCCAAGATCGCCGCGCTTAAGGAAAAGTATCCTGACGATCCCAACAAGATGAACCAGGAGATGATGAAGCTCTATCGCCAGTTCGGGGTCAACCCGATGGGCGGCTGCCTTCCCATGCTGGTGCAAATCCCCATCTTCTTTGGGTTTTACAGCATGCTTCAATATGCCGTTGAGCTTCGCAACCAGCCTTTCCTTTGGTGGGTCGAGGATCTTTCGCAGCCCGACACCGTCGCCTACATCATGGGGCTGCCCCTCAACATTCTCCCCATTCTAATGGCGGTCACGATGGTCATTCAGATGCAGCTCACACCCAAGACCGGAGACAAAATGCAGCAACGCATCTTCATGCTGATGCCCCTCATCTTCTTCTTCTTCTGTTACAACTTTGCCTCGGCGCTCGCTCTTTACTGGACGACCCAGAACATCTTCTCGATTGGCCAAACCTGGCTCATGCAAAAGCTGCCCGAACCTGAATTGAAGACCTCGAAAAAAGCCGGCAAAAAGAGCTGGGCTCAGAAGCTCGCCGATAAGGCCGAAGAAGCCCAAAAGCGGCAGGCACAGGGTGGCGGAGCGAAACGGCTCAGCCAAAAACAAACCAAGCCCAAGAAGCCCCGCGGGCCGAAAACCGGCGGCTAGCCAAATCTCAAACTATCAATCATAAAAGGACCATGAGAATTTTCATGGTCCTTTTATTTATGGTTGGAGTGGTCCGAGCTCAGGAAATCGAACCCGGTGCCAAAATATTCTTCAACAGCGTCAGGGCATTCGGGCCGATCATTCCCTCGATCGAGTTGAACCACAACCACACCGTAGGCGAATCCCTCTACATCGCCCGGCAAGCCGGGCTGAAGGCGGACAAATCATTCGCGTTCACGGTGGAGCTTGAGAAATACGAATTGGCGGCTCCCGGCCCCAAAATCCTCAGCCTAAAAAACGTGCCGCTTTCGGTCGCCCTTCTTTACATTTGCGACGGATGCAACCTCGATTTCTCTTATCAAAATGGCCTTTGGCGAGTCGTACCCAGGGGGCCTGAAGGACAAGACGAGCGCCAAATCACCGTCAAAAACATCACCACCGAGGAATACACCGCGCTTGGATTACGCTATACCGAAAAAGGCCAACTGGTCACCGAAGATGGGATGAAGCGGCCGACCGGAGAGATTGAATCAGCGGCCCGTCTTGATGACAAACTCATCATCCGCGCCCTTCCTGAAAGAATCGAAAACTTCAAGGCCCTCCTCCGCCTTCATCGCGCAGGAGTAAAAAAGAATTTGTCTGCCAACTTCCAAGGGAGCCACAGGATTGCTTCATGCGCCCCCTTCCTTCTATTCAACCCACCCTCGAAGCAAAAATATCGTTTCGACAAATCCCGGCAGAAAGTTTATTTCTTCTGGCTCGACGCACCATGGCTGAAGACCACCAACCTGCACCTCCCCATCAATGAAACGTATTGCCTTGCTCGCTTGTTTGCTGCTCCTACCGGCCACCGGACAAGAGAAACCTCTCTCGGAACTTGATCGCGAACTTCTTCTCGAAAAACTCAAGGAGATCCAGGACAACTCCGACAACACAGTCAAAGGTCGTTATGGGGTCGCTCTCGCCGCCTTCAAGAAGGCCCGTGAAAGCTCGGCAGCCGCCCACGAACTCTACCTCAACTGCATCGAAAAAGTCCGCTTTGAAGATCAACTGCGCAAAGCGAGCGAGTTCCGCGATTGGAAAAAACGACACAAGGATCGCAACGACACACCCGCATTCCGGCTCGCTCTCCAACATCAACTTAATTGGTTGGTGCTCACCCTAGAAGCCGCGCAAGTGGAAGATATTTCCACCCTCTCAAGCCGGGGGATTTCTGTCCTCGAGGCAGTCATCCGGGATGCTGAAGATCTCAAAGACCAGGACCAGCTGCTCCGCAGCAATCCGCTGAGCAGCATCTTTGCCGATGCCTATTCAGTCGGGAATATCGAAATCGGGAACTGGCCTAAGTCGCCACTCGATATTGCTGATCTCTACGAGAACGTCATCCTCCCGCCCCTTCGCAATCCCAAAGCACTCGACTCTCTTCGCAAGGCGTGGCTGAAACGAATTGAGCATGAAGGCAATCTTCTGGAAAAATGGACCACCGAGGCCAGCGGTGAGCGCGATCGTAAACCAGCCTTCGAAAAATGGCTCGCCGAAGGGCGTCAGAATCTCAATTGGGCTATGGAAGTCGACCTTTTCCGGGCCGGCGACCAGCGCGGCTCCGCTCTTAGAATGCTCGAGCATTTGAAAACGCACCTCACTCACAAATCCGCCCCCAAATGGATCACCCAGTTTACCACTCTTGTCGAAGGAGGCCCCCTCGATGAAGAGGCCGAAGGAGCGGAGACAGCTCAATGAGAAAGGCCCTCACGATTCTTTTTTTGCCTCGGCAGCCTCTCGGCCCAAAAAGCAAAACCGCCTGCCTCGGCTCCCATCGGCGAGAGATTACCGGACAGCGATATCGCGCCTGTTGAAGAAGTCACGGAACCCGCCCTCGCGCCCGCCGAAGATCCCGCAAAGCTCTTTCAAAAAGGCTTCAAATTGGGGTGGGTCGCAGACAGCACGACCGGCCCATACCGCCGGCTCATCCAGCGCATTGGAAATTGCGCGGGACCTTCAGCCGCGTGCGGTGCGGACTATTTTCTTTTCCAACGTTCCTGCGATGTCCGAAAAGTCGCTGCGAACCGTCATACGGCGGACTTCAGCTCGCGAAAAACAGAAGGAACAGGTTTTGCAGCTCCTTAATTCCCAGCGTCCGGCCTTCGTGAAAGGCATCCGGGAACTTTTAAGACTCAAGAGAGGCGAGACTTATATTTGCGAGGTTTTCAATCACACCGCTTTCCACCAAAACATGAATTGCTTTAAAGAAGGTAGTGCCCAGATGGACCTTTGTCTCCTCGGAATTCGCTTTATCGAAGGCTGCCTTGACGAAGCCTATGCCGCCGAGAGGCCCGGCACTCAAAGGATGCGCTACTTTCGCTTCCCCTTTTCTGGCCGAACCACGCGACAGGGGAGCCAGAACCGCTCTGAACGATCTCTTCATCGAACTCGGCCTCATCTCGCTGGGCGAAACCCAGGATTCGAAAGACTTTGACAACTACAGCCCGGCCCGGGCCTACAAAGCGCTCGATGCCGCTTACAAAGGAAAACGTTACGACGTTCGCAAGGGCGCTTATGGCATCGCCGAACAACCTATCGCTCTCTTCCATACCAAGACCTGGTCCAAGATCAGGAAAGGCGTCCTGAAGTTTCTCGACGAGCATCCGGCAAAACCATAGCCCGGCAGGGATTGCAACGAGCCGGTGATTCACTAGCCTCGACCCACTGATGTCAGAGTTGCAAAACTTCATGGAGGAGTCACTCGAGGACTTCGCTCTTAGCCGGTCCGAAACAAAGGAGCTAAAGGTCCACCTCGCGGCGATCGCCGGAAACACCACCGGGTAAGCCAAGGCCCGGCAGCTCGCTCTCAAATTGGCGAAGGGAGCGATTAATGAATTCGGCCAAATCACCGCCCTCGACTGGCTTCAAGAGGTCGTCAAGCTCCTCTATGCGAGCGAGAATGAAATCAAAGCCTCCGCATTCTTTAGCCCCGGGGACGATTGCCTTCATCGAATCCGACGACTCATCAGCAAAAGCCGCAAGGCCCTCGACATCTGCGTCTTCACCATTACCGACAACCGGATCGTGCAGAGATTGGAAGAGTCCCAGGCGCGCGGGGTGCAGATCAGAATCATCTCCGACGATGATGAATCAATGGATTTGGGATCGGATCTTGCCCGCCTCTCAAAAGCGGAAATCAACTGCCGGCTAGACCAGACCACCGCCCCACATGCACCACAAATTTGCCATCGCCGACCAGGATCTTCTCCTCACCGGCAGCTACAATTGGACCCGCTCGGCCGCCACCGAAAACGACGAAAACATCGTAGTTACCAATAATCCACGACTCGTGAGAAGCTTTGCCGGGAAATTTGGGGAAATTTGGCACAAGCTCGATTTGAAAATCGCACGACCTTGGCCTGTTTGTCTGCTTGCACAGCGGGACTTGGCAGGCTTTCTTACAGCCGATGAAACAAGCTCTCCTGACAGCTCTTGTCTGCTCCACTCTCTGCGCTCTTGGGGCTCCCATTCAGGTCAAAGATCTCCGCACCGAGTCGACCACCAATCCGACTGGGGTTTCCAATTCACCCAGATTAAGCTGGAAACTCGATTCCGGCGAGCGAGGGGCATTTCAAAGTGCTTATGAAATTGTTGCAGCCACAAGCCCTGAAAAACTCGATGAGAAAAAGGCCGACCTCTGGGCGACCCGGAAGAAAAAAGGGGCGACCAGACTCCTCGTCTCATGGCAGGGCAAACCCCTCAAAAACGGCCAAAAAGTTCATTGGAAAGTCCGCGTGTGGGATAAGGAGGATCAACCCGGCGACTGGAGCGAGGTCGCAACCTTTGTCGTAGGCGGTCAATCGAAGCTTGCAAAATCAGGACGGATTTCAGGCTTCGAAAGCAGTTCTGATAAAATCAACCAATTTTACACCCGGAGCATCACCAATCTCGAGCAACGTCTTGCCGCTTTCACTGAAGGCGATATCGTCGCCCTCGGCAATGGGAATAAGGTCCATCGTTCTGCCCGCGCATTTCTTTATCACTTCGACTCCGTCCCCCACCTCACCGAGTGGCTACGCTTGATGGATGCCGGAATCACCAAGGACAAGTTCTTCCCGATTCAACCCGGGGCAGAAAAAGCGGCTCCAATCTCATCCGACGCAGGAGTTTTGGTCGGCCACCCGCTCTGGTGGATGAGCGGGGACGCAAAACTCACAAGATCCCGTTGGGATACTTATGAAGGCCACATCATTGCCCGCGAGGAACAGGACCCTCTCCTGAAGGGAACAAAATGGGGAGGCCTGACAAGCTCCGAAGAAGTTTCGGCTGAGTTCATCGATCTTTGCTATCTTGGGTTCAGCTGTCGTTTGATACTAGAACTAGCCCTACCTGCCATAGAGCCTCAGAAAGCCATTCGCTTTCAGGTTTATGCGTCCCGAATTCGAAAAAGCTTTGAGCGTCAATTTGTCAACGAAGATGGTTCACTGAAAACAAAATCACAAACCGGCCACGTCCTGGCACTTCGAAGCGCTGTGCTCAACCCCGTGCAAAAAGCAAAGGTTCTCGCCGACCTGATCACACTGGTAAATAAAAACGGATCCGAGGTCGGTCCCATCGGGGCTCATTTCCTCCCGGGGGTACTCTCACTGACCGGGAATCATGACCTCGCCCTGAAGGCCCTAACTGATCTTACCGAAGAAGAGCAAAGGACCTATGTCGAAAGTGGTATCGCTGAGTGGCTCATGACTTTTGTGGCAGGTATTGACACCATGGCACCTGGTTTCAACCAAGTGATTGTTTCTCCACGTATCCCTTCCGATGACTCGGTGACCTGGGTAAAGGCTTACCACGATTCACCTTCGGGGATGATCACGGTTCGTTGGGAAAAGCTTCCTGAAGCAGCCCTTAAAGCAGAGGTTGTGATTCCTGCCGGAACTCTCTCACGGGTCATTCTACCGATTGGCGAGAATCAGAAAATTTCCGAGGGAGGGAAGAATATCAGCGACGCTATTGGTGTCGAGATAATCGAGAAAAAGGACGGTAAAATCACGCTCATTACCCAGTCCGGAAAATACTCCTTCCTGATTAAGTAGCGGCAACGCGGATTTCTGCTTAGTCGACACCCGGTGCCGCACTCTCCAGGAAAGAGTGATACTGCCACTCCAGTGGCTCACGCAGCCCGGTCCGCGGATCACCCCAACGAATGTCGACTCCGGGCGAGCCGGGAACGCTGCGATTGGTCTCACTCCGTGGTCCCCAACGTGGATCGACGCCGCAGCCCACCAGGACACATGGCAACAATCCCAGGGACAGAATGGACATATACATCACAAAATCTTGCAAGTTCGCGATTGATGTCAATTGGTTTCACGAGGCTGTCCCAACCACTCTGCCACTCCTTCCAGCGCGCAGGAACGATGGCTCATACCATTTTTAATTTCTTCACCAAGCTCGGCAAACGACATCTCGTACCCCTCCGGAGCAAAGAGAGGATCGTAACCAAAGCCTCCCTCTCCCCGGGCATTTTGAAGAATGCGCCCCTCAACCGCACCTGAAAAATGAGAAAGAACCTCACCGCTTCGGGCCAGAACCATCACGCAGCGGAAACGTGCTGTACGTTCATTCTGGCCGCTCAACTCACGCAATAGCTTCTCATTGTTCAAGCAATCATTCCCATCCTCACCGGCGTAGCGGGAGGAATAAACCCCTGGCTCTCCTCCCAGGGAATCAACTTCCAATCCCGAATCATCAGACAGGACCAGGGCATCGGTCAGGCAGCTAATCGCGACAGCCTTGAGGGTGGCGTTCTCAAGAAAGGTCGTGCCGGTTTCCGCCACTTCCGGAGGGTCTGAAACCGAAGACAAGTCCAACACTTCACAAGCCGAAAGAATGGCTCGGATCTCTTCCACTTTATGAGCATTCCTTGTAGCCACGATCAATCGCTCTTTCATGCCCGTGGGATAGCAGCTTGGAAAAATATTTCGATAAATTTGGAATAAATCCGCCCTCCGGAACGCCTAATAGCATGATGACGCCACTAAAAACATTTATCCTCGCCATTCTGTCAATTGCTCTTGCTGCCAACGCGCAAGCCGGAGATTTCCTCACTGACTTTGCCGCAGGAAAGAAAAAAGCCGCTGAGGAAAATAAACCTCTTCTCGTCAAGTTCACCGGCTCCGACTGGTGCCCTCCCTGCATTAAGCTGGATAAAGAAGTCTTCTCCCAAAAGTCCTTCAAGTCAGCTGTGGAAAAAGACTTCGTTGTAGTCGTCCTCGATTACCCAAGGAAGAAGAAACTCCCTGCAGCCCAAACCAAAGCGAACAAGGAGGTTGCCGAGAAGTATGGTCTTAGAAGTTACCCAACTGTGATGCTGATGGACTCGGAAGGAAAAGTCTTCAAATCAATGTCCGGATATTCCGCTCCTCCTAAAGCGGACAACGGTAAAAGTGTAAGCGTTGAGACCTACCTCAAGACTCTCAAGAGCGCATTGAAGGCCCGAAAATTCCAATAATCCTCGCCCCACCCCGGGTTCGTCCGGGTCAGAAATACCCAACCTCGCTGTGGTTTTTAGGTGCTACCACAACGGGGTTCTTTTTTACCCAGATCTAGGAAAGCGGCCGCAGCCCGATAACGGTCTCCAGTGTATGGGAAGCGTTCGGGCGCAAGGTGGGCTTATCTGTTCCGGCATTGGCACACTCCACACAGACAAATTCCTTGTATCCCTTATCCGGCAGGTCAGCAATTGCCTTGGATGTTTCCTTCCAGGGATTCCAGATCACCGTCGAACGTGATCCGGTTTTATCAACGAAAACCGAACGAAAGCGGTCGAGATCACGAATCAAAACCGAGGACATGGATTGGTATATCCGATCCACCTCGCCTTTGATCTGAAGGTTCTTCTCTTGATAAACAGGCTCCTTGTCATCGCTCAGTTGATCGATGTAATGGGAGCCTTTAACCCCCTCAAGCTGAATACGCTCGATATCGCCGAGCGAGAGATAGGTATGGAGCGCCGAGCTGACTTTGTAAATCTCATCACCAGTGTTCTTCATGTTCAACTTAACACGCAACTTGTCCGCGATCCGGATGGTCGCGGTCAGTTCAAAGTCGAAGGGAAGGAGCGCCTTGGTTTCTGCATCAGGCACCAGCTTAAAAACCAAAGTAGCCATCTTCCCTGCCATCTCGCCTGAAACGAGTTCCCAAAAGCGGGTTCGGGCAAAGCCGTGGGAGGGTTTCTCAGGATCCTCGGGGTGCTTTCCAAACCACGGCCAGCAGATGGGGATACCGCCGCGAAGAGGCATCCCTTCCACCATCTTGGCTTTCGGACTGACATACAAAACGGGAGGATGATCGGTCGGAGCCCAAGTGAGAACTTGCGCTCCGTGAAGAGCAACAGTGGCAGCTGAAACTGGTGTTTGAACATCAATCACCGGGAAGCCGGACTCCGGTTCGGTGACAGTCAATTCAGGGATTGCGCTCAGGATGGCGGTGAGATCTTCGATCGATTGGGGCATGGCACAAGTGACGGCCAGCACCTTTGCCATAGGCTTCCGAAAATAGGAATAAAAGAATGATTCTTTTTTACTCAGACGAGTTCTTCCAAACCTGCTCAACGATCTTCTTCCGCAAAGCAAGAGGGTCAATCGCACCTGAGTGCGTAAAGAGAACCTCCCCGTCCTTCCCGACAAGCAGGGTATATGGAAGCGCGCCATCCCACTTGGAATCAATGGCTTTCGCCAAGTCCTCGGTATCTCCATCAAACAGGTAGTTGTTGGTCGTTCTCTCTTCTTCGTCCAAAAGAGGCTTGGTCCGAGGCGAAAGCCCGCAATGCACTCTCTTCAGAAAACGCTCCACCTTTTCCTGGTCGCCCACGGGATCAAGACTGATGGGGATAAACTCAAATTCCTGCCACGAATATTGGCGGTAAATTTTCACCAACTCCGGAAACTCCGCCATGCAGGGACCACAGCTTGTCGACCAGAGATTAATGAGACGCATCCCGGTTCGCCCCTTGTTGGCCACCAACTTCCCCAGAGTCGCAGCATCAGCCTTCGCAACGGTCACAGGCTGGGCTTTCCACTTACGGTCCTCCCCCGCGACCATCTCCGCTTTCTCTTTCCACTTCGTCGTGCACCCCACCGGGCGGGTCTTCACCACTTCGATTTTTTTCCCTTCAAGAATCGCAGAAATGGCGTTGCGCGCTTCGTTCTTTTCGACCGGTCCCACCCGGCGGCGGCCGTTATCCATTCGACCGTTGTAGCGGAGCTTGAGGTCCTTATCGAAAATGAAAACGTGAGGTGTCGCCACCGCCCCATAGGCCTTGGCCACTTCCTGGGTTTCGCCGTCGTAGAGATAGGGTAAATTAAATCCGCTATCGTTCGCGATAAGCTTCATGTCGTCAAAGCTATCATCATAAACAGTCCACCCGAGTTCAGGCAGATGAAGCCCTTCCGGAGAGTTGCTGTTGATCGCAACAAACCTAACCGGCTTACCTTTAAAATAATTGACCAATGCTACCATGCGACCGTGGGAAGCGATGGCATCCGGGCAATGATTCGTGGTGAAAATCACAGCTAAAGCCTCAGCACCGCTAAAATCCTTGAGGACATATTCTCTGCCGTCCACACCGGGCAATTTGAAATCCGGAGCCCTTTCTCCCTCGGTCAGAGGAGTGGGTTCGTAGGCTAGAAGAGATCCAATGGCACAGCAGGTAACGATCAAGAAGCGCATCTTCTGAATACGCGCCTATCCCGCTTTTCTAGCAAGGAGATGTGCCGCCGGAAGCCCCAGACTAATTCCGGATACCATCCCGGTAAGGTGAGCCAGCGTGTCGATACCCGGGCCTCCAATGCCGTGCATCCCAAAGATGATCAATCCTGCCAGCAAGGGAGTGAAGGCCCTGACCCCTTTACGGAACGAACGCTCACGCCAAGCCACGTCCAATCCGGATCCAACCAACAATCCGAGCGCCCCAAAGACCGCAGTCGAAGCGCCCAAACCAAGATAGCTCTCCGGGAAGCGAATGAAGACGTTGAGGAGATTGCCAATAAATCCACTCAACATAATGAGCCCCCACCCTCTTAACGGGCCAAAAGAATTCGACACCAGAATACCAAACACCGAACCAAACGCGGCATTTCCCAACAAATGCGGCATATCCCCGTGTAGAAACAAGGACGTGAAAGCACGATACCATTCTCCATCAGTGACAATTCCAAGGGAGGAGCTGAAATACTTTGTCTCAACCTCCGGGTACTGAATCTGGCGAGTAAAGCAAAAGAGGAGAATACCGACCCAAACCAGGGCCAACTCAACACCCGAACCAAAAATCGGCACCGTTGCCGGAGTAGGACGGTAAACCTGCTCTTCCTGATAGAGTCTGAACTCCTCCCGAATCGCCTCTGAAAATGCCTCCTCTCCGTGAATGAGGTATCCGTTCTCTTCAACCTTAATCAGGCAATCCAGCCCCATTGCCAAAACGACCAATGCGTATTCCCGGGCTTCCTGTGACGACTTAAAACGACCCACGGGAACCAAACCGGAAGTCGAGGAATCTGGAATATCCACAACAGGCACTGTCGAATAGGAGCACCTCCATCCGTTCAACGCAATAGACATTTTGTCAGTAACGAAGAGGTGCCAGCTCTCCGAAAAATGACCGAACCTCAAGAAGAATCTCATTGGCGGTCCCCCGAAACGGTCTCTCCCGCAAAGAAGATTCCTCAAAAGCGGCCTCCATCTTGGTGTGTTTTTTATCGGCAATTCTCAATAGCTCGTCGAAATCATAAGTATTCAACTTCACCTTCCTTAAGTCAGCCGGCATTCGCGCGAGGCAGCACAATCCTACTCTCCGTCGCGATCTCAATCGCCTGATCAAACAAGCGAAGGGTATGGTATCAGATTTTTGGAATCACAACCGAGTAAGCCGCAAGACGGCGTTCGAAAAATTAGTAAGTTCCAATCTTAAATGACATAATTTTTCATAATCATTTTTTGAACTAAAATATAAATGATTTTGATAATTTTTCGTCAAAACAACAGTGAACGCTCCGCTCGCGAGATCGCGGCCTCAAGCTTTCCGAATCAACCTTTAAACAAAAAATACACTGACCAAAAGTGGTTTACAAAGAATTTGAGATTGATTTTGAAATTTAACGAGAAACGTCTCCACATAATTTTTTCTCAAATTTCTCACGCTGGATCCCAAATTGTTATATCTTCGGAGCCCAACCTTCTCGGTAATCTCTCTTGACCAGACTCGTCGCCAGAGCACTGTTGGACGACTTCATATTCGGACCATCCCAATCAATCGGATGACCTTCGCCAACTTGCTGGGCAATACAGCCAAGAAGAATCACCTCGTTCAAGTAGGCAGCAATTTCAAAATTCGAGTAGGCCGGCGCGCCGCCTTTCATCATGTCAAACCACTCCTGTTCGTGGCCCGGGGAGCGCGGGATGGTCTGCTCCACACCCTGACAGGCCTCATGCTTGTCGGCGTGACGGTATTCCTTTTCGTCATTCAACTTCACGTAGAACTCACGTCCATAATCGTCCTGCGAGAACAGCTTGCCCTTCTCGCCGATAATCACGGCACCACTGAGCGGCATCTTGCCACCCCTCAATGCAATCACCTCTGAAACCACCGACGCCTTCGGGCGGATCGGATCAAAACTGGTCTTTGGATTTCCATCATACCACCAAAACTTCAAAGGAGGCAGACCGTCGCGCTCCGGAAACTCAAAGCGCACCCGCGAGGTCAGCGGATAGGTCTCATCATAAATCCGCGACGCCATCTCGCACTCGATCTTCGTTGGATAACCCAGCTTTAGCGCACGAAACGGCATATTCACGGTATGGCAGGCCATATCACCCAGAGCACCGGTTCCAAAATCGTTCCATCCCCGCCACTTGAAATCATGATAAACACCTTGCTTGTAGGGACGCATCTTGGCCGGTCCGATGAAGCAATCCCAATTCAAGTGATCTGGAATCGGGTCCGAGCCCTCCGGTCTCTCCAGCCCCTGCGGCCACACCGGACGATTCGTCCACACGTGCAGCTCAAGCGGCTTGCCAATCACTCCGGATTGAATAATCTCCACTGAACGACGGAGCCCATTTGCCGCACTCCCCTGGTTTCCCATCTGAGTCGCCAGCTTCTTCTCCTGGGTTAAATTACGGATCATCCGCGACTCCCACACCGTCTGCGTAAGAGGCTTCTGGCAGTAGACATGCTTTCCCATCTGCATTGCCATAATGCTGGCCACTCCGTGCAAGTGATCCGGCGTCGAAACGGTCACCGCATCCACCTTGTCCCCCATCTTCGTGAGCATCTCGCGAAAATCGGAATACTTGGCCGCCTTGGAAAAGCGTTTTGCCATTTCACCGAGCTTGCCGCCATCGATGTCACAAAGCCCCACAATCTCGCCGCCGCACTTGGCCGCATTCATGGTGTCACTCCTTCCCTTGCCGCCCACGCCGATGCAGGCAACCTGGATCTTGGAATTTAAATTCTGCCCGCTCACAAAGGCAGGCACTCCAAATGTCCCGCCCGCAAGCAAACCGGACTTCTTAAGAAATTGACGTCGATTGGTCGATGAATGAGCCATTCAAATATAACGGAACTTCGCCGGATCGACTTTCAATCGCCGCGAAAAAGCTCACTTCTTTTTTCGGACCTTTTTCGAGCCACCTTTGCCCCGCTCGGGAGCGTAAGCCGGATTCGGAGTCATCATTTGCGCCCCCACCGACTTACGCCACTTCTTCAAGTCCTTCAAAAGCATCGCCGCCCGCTCCGGATCTTCGCCAGCCAAATTATTCTTCTCAAATGGATCTGCCTTCAGATTGAACAGCTCCAATTCACCGTCCTCAAAAAACTCAATCAACTTCCAATCACCATCCCGAATCGCCCCATATGGCTTCGTTCGATGATAATGCGGATAGTGCCAGTAAAGCTTCTCGCGCTTCAGTTCAGAACTAACGTCCTTCAAGAGCGGCCAGATGCTCACCCCGTCGAGGTGCTCATCCTTCCGAGCAGGCAATCCGGCAACCTCCAAAAAGGTCGGATAAAAGTCCATTCCGATAACGGGCTCATCGCACCGCGATCCCGCCTCAATCTTCCCGGGCCACTTCGCAATCAAAGGCTCACGAACTCCACCTTCATGGGAGAAGCCCTTGCGGTCCCGCAGCCCCGACGTGGTATCATCGTAGTCACCACCATTGTCCCCAGTCAGAACGATCACGGTGTTTTCAGCTAAACCCAATTCCTCCAGCTTGGCCACAATCCGGCCTACACTCTGGTCGAGTGCCTCCACCATCCCCGCCCGCTTGGGATTCACATTCTCATTCCTCTTGTTGTCGAAGGTCTTCAGCTTTTCCTGATACTTCTTTGTCAAGTCCCCGGGCGACATGATGGGACCGTGCACGGTATAGTACGAAAAATATAAGAGAAAATTCTCATTCTTCTTCTCTTCTAGGAAAACCATTGCCGCGTCAGTCAGCTTGTCGGTCAAAAAATCGCCCTTCGCACCATCATCAAGCCCCGGCATGCCAAAGGGGGAAAAATATTTCCCCGGCCCCTTGGGTTGCCCCCACTCACGTCCACCCACATTAATATCAAATCCATGACTCGTCGGATAGTGCTCCTTAAAATCCGGCTGACCAATCGGCATGAGATGCCACTTCCCCAGAAAGGCCGTGGCATAGCCCGCTTCCTTCAACGCCTCTGGCAGCAGCACGCGCTCGTGGTCCATTTTCATCTTCCAATCTGGAACCGCCAGCTTGGCAAAAGGTTTCTTGTGACCCGCGATCCAATCGGTGAGATGCAGCCTGGCCGGATACCTTCCCGTTAAAATCGCAGCCCGACTCGGCGAACAAACGGTACACGCCGAGTAAGCATTGGTAAAAAGAATGCCATCCTCGGCCAGCTTGTCGATATGAGGAGTCTCGTAAAACTCAGCTCCGTAGCACCCGAAGTCACCCCAGCCCAGATCATCCACCAGCAGAAACACAAAGTTTGGTTTCTTCTCATCTGCCTGAAGCAGGCACGAAAAACACACAAGGGAAAGCAGCGCGAATGATCTGATCATTCTACTTCCATAAATTCCTCCGACCTCTCACTCAATACAAACTCTTCGAAGAAGGCAGAAAAACGCAGGCCTCGAATCCTCACAATCGCATTCACTCGATAAACCATCACCAGATTTCGAATCACTTTCACAAACGCAATCCACGATTCTCGCCCGCACCAAACCATCGCAGGAAAGGGGAGGGGAAAGTCTCAACACCCCGTCCCACAAACCCGGAGTCACCCATACTCTGACCAGATTTGGAATCGTCGCCTCAACTCTCAACTCATCAAAAATCTTCATCTCGGGGCTCCGCTCAGAGTATGAATGCATCTTTCAATTCACCTCGACATCCCTCAAAAAATCGTGATCTGCTCGTGACAGGTTCACGATCCTTTCAACAACTTCCGGCTCATCTTTGAATTCTTCGACCCCGGGATTCTTATACCTCTCCAAATCATACCTGATTACCATCCACTCCCCCTTTAGCTTCTGCTCGGTATCCAAAGACTCCCGGGCTTTCACCGCGGCCAGCACCTTCTCCAAATTCCTCAGGACGCCTTTCAAGTTCACCTCCTCAACTCCCGCCTCTCTCAAGGCCTCTTCATCGAGAAAGACTCTCCCAAAGGAACGAGAGGTTCCCGGAAAACCCGGATCAGTAAATATGACCCCATCCAAGTGCTCTAAGGGAACACCCCAGTCATCACTCTCACGAAAATCAAACGAAACCGCCTCCGACTCATTAGTCCTCACTGTGAACCCACAATCCTAGAGCAAAATATCGTGGTGTTGCCAATCATCCAGAATCTCAAGTCCCTCGATCGATTCCAAATTTGCCTTCACCCGGTTGAACTCCAAGTAATAAAAAGAAGGCAAACCACCTAAATACGCCAAAGCCAGATAAGAGCCCGCCAGCAAAAGCGAAACCAAAATCAGACTCTTCAAAAAAAATATTTATCCACCAGTTATCATGGATTCAAACGAATCATAAAATCACGAAAGTAAGCTTTCCCGCCTGATCTTCCGCTGCGATCCAGACTCACCTCACTCAGATCACCAATATCTGCCGCGTCCACTGTCACCGAGCTCTTGAATCGCTGCCCCCGCTCTCCGGATTGCTCCAGCAAGACATCCAGACGCACATCTCCATCCGGCATTTTCGTCACATCGACCGACATCCATTGGCGGCCATCGCCCAGCGGCTCGAACCCCACCGCTTTAATCCCGCCGAAATACTTGCGTGTATCAATTTGCTCAAATCGAAACGAACCATTCGCCAAGCCCGGATGAAAGAGCGCGCGGATCCTCCCAATCGTAATCCCCATATGCCAGGCCCCGGACGAAACGTCCTCCCCCCCAAGCGTCGCCGAGACCCGAAAACGATGACCAAACCCATCCTTCCCCGGCCAAATGTCGGATTTCAGCACCAATCGTTGATCGCCATCTTTCCCTGCCTCTCCGTCAAAGACCAAGCGCCCACCTTCCACCTTCCCCGATCGTCCCGAGGAATTCTCAAAACCAAAGAGACGATAGCCCTTCTTGAAATCCTGTTGGCCCTCACCAAACCATTCGAAAAACATTCCTCCCGTTTCAGCTGACTTCTCTGCGCCGGCAACCCCTTCCGCCAGCAGAGACTTCACCGCATGAGCCACCGCAAGTTCGCGATCCTTGCGAAACACCAACCCGAGTTCTTCAATGACATTCAGAACACGACGCCTCAGCTCGGGATCTTCGGAAGGCTCAAGCTCGCGCAACCATTTCAGAGCACTCTCACCCCCACCCAGCAACTTCTTCCGCCCCGCCTCCCTCACATCGTAATCCTGCGAAGCGAGCTTCTCCAAAGCCCCCTCAAGCTCTTTCGTTACATTCGGCACCGCCGTCAAAGCCTTCCGTAATTCCCCCACCGAGGTCCCGACCCCCTCCTCCTTGAGAAGCTCCACCCGCCAATCAACAACCTTCACGTCCTCTGCCGAAAACGCCACAACCGAGAGTCCGAGGGTAAACAAAGTCATAAACTTCATACCCACCCTCTAGACGAGAGAAAGGAAAGATCCACCGAATTATTCAGGTAAGATCTCTCCATGACCCGAAGCCTCTTGCTGATTCTGACCCTCCTCCTGCCCGGCCACCTCGCCGCCGCAGACAAACCAAACATCATTCTCGTCATGACCGACGATCAGGGCTACGGGCCCGTCGGACGACACGGTCATCCCTGGATCAAGACTCCCAATCTCGACAAACTCTACGACCAAAGCACCCGCCTCACCCGCTTTCTGGTCAGCCCCACCTGCTCGCCCACCCGCTCCGCACTCATGACCGGACGGCACCCCCTCAAGAACGGCATCACCCACACCATCCTCGAGCGCGAGCGAATGACGCTCAACGCCACTATTCTTCCCCAGGTGCTAAAAACCGCCGGCTACACCTCCGGTATCTTCGGCAAATGGCACCTTGGCGATGAAGAAGCCTACCAACCCCACAAGCGGGGATTCGATGAAGTTTTCATCCACGGCGCCGGCGGGATCGGCCAAGGTTACAAATGCTCCTGCGCCGACGTTCCCGGCAACAAATACTTTGACCCCACCATTCGTCACAACGGAACCTTCGTGAAAACCAAGGGCTACTGCACCGACCTCTTTTTCACCGCCGCCATGGGTTGGATGAAGGAAGCAAAGAAGGCCGACAAGCCCTTCTTCACCTACATCACCACTAATGCGCCCCACGGACCCTTCATTGCCCCACCTTCCAATACCAAACGCTTCACCGATCTTGGCTTCTCCCCAAAAACCGCCGGCTTTTACGGCATGATCGAGAACATCGATGAAAACATGGGCCGACTCATGGCAAAGCTCGCCGAGTGGGATCTCGAAGAAAACACCATCCTCATCTTCATGTCCGACAACGGCATGACCGGCAATGGCGCCGGACGTGGACAACTCGGAAAAGACAAGGATGGCAAGCAGATGATGATGTTCAACGCCGGACAAAAAGGCCTCAAGGGAAGCTCCGACGAAGGCGGCGTCCGTGTCCCCTTTTTCATCCGCTGGAAAGGCACTCTCGAAGCCGGACGCGACATCTCAAACGTCGCGGCTCACATCGACCTCTTCCCGACCTTGGTTGACGTCGCCGGTGCAACCACCCCGGGAAACCAAGTCGAAGGACGCAGCTTTCTTCCTCTTCTCAAGGATCTCAAATCATCGTGGCCCGACCGCTACCTTTTTACCCAGAAAGCCCGCTGGCCCACCGGCTCCGAACCCAACAAGCACCAGTGGAAAAACTTTGCCGTCCGCAACCACCAATACCGCCTCGTTGATCACCAGCTCTTCGACATGCTCAAGGACCCCGGCCAGAAAACCGACATCGCCGCCAAACACCCCGACGTCGTCAAAGAAATGCGCGCCGCCTACGAAAAATTTTGGAAAGAAGCCCGCCCACTCATGGTCAACGAAACCGCCCCCATGTCCCCCACCCAACCCTTCCGCATCGAATTCCAAAAGCAGATGACCGAAAAAGGTATTCCCAACTGGACTCCGCCAAATCTTTGAAAATGGGAAATAACGTAGCTTTATTAGAAATTGGGATTTTAAGGTAGCTTGAATATACTACGCCCTATTCAAGGCTGTCTTCCCCCGTGATTCTTTACAAACAGCACCATTTCAATGCGATTTCTCAGAGCAGCCTATTGGACCTATTTTGGGGGAAGAATGAACACCCCCGGGGAATTTCCCCGCTGGCATTCGCAGCAAACCTCAGCATGGCACAGCTATGCACGAGAATGTTCTCTGTGGAAATAGACTTACTGATAAGCCTAGGAGTTCGGTTGACTTCAAAGGCAATTTGGAAGCCGAGATTGGACTGATCATCACTAGACTCCCTAGCAGTCCCCCTTTTCGCCCCTCCTAAAAATTTAGATCCCAAGAAGGATACTCTCTAGAGACGACGTCTCAGAAAGAGTATTCCAGATCCCAAAATACCAAATAAGGCACCGCTTGGCTCCGGAACTGGATTGATGGCAATGGGATTAGTCGAAAACTGCTGAATTTCTGAGGGGGTCAGCATGCGATCGAATACAGCAAAGTCATCGATGAGGCCATCAAAGCCATTATTATTCGTCACACCCTCAGATCCGAGGGTAATAATCCCTTCGAATGCATCCAGTGGCTCAGCACCGGGCGAGCTGGCTGATAGAGCTCCATCAACCCAAATTTCCATATTACCGCCGGCGTCTCGTTGGAAAACGAAATGTTGCCAGACTCCAGGCACGATTCCCTGTCCAGTGAGTCGCTGAGTTGGCGAGGCGCAGCATCCAGATTGGTCAAAATAGATTGTTCCGTTGCTCCAGGGTGTATGTGCCTGAACACCACGATCGCCAGCCCCAGCTGCGACTGAATGGAGCCAGAAAGCGCTGCTATTCTGAACGTTGTTGTTCAGTTGGTGGAAACTTACGGATATCGCATTATTGGCGAATGCGCTGTCAAGATGGGTTCCCCCAGCTACGATTGCATTCGAAGACGAACCCTCAGCAGCGCCACCCGCGTTTCCGGCTGTCAAATCAAGTGCCCCCCCAAAGCGCCCAGCCGAATTTATCACTGCTCCGTTGTTCAAAACGGCTTCCCCGGCATTCCCGGTGGCGTCGTTGCTACTTCCATCAAAGGGATAGTGCACCAGAAGGGCCCCACTGGCTACGGTCGGCAGGGCGGTTACCGACATAGCTAGGATAATAGGAAATGAAGCTCTTATTTTAGATATCATGCCCAGACAATATTTAGGAAGTCCAGACGGAGTCAATTTTTTTTAGATCTAAATCAAAGATCTTACCCCTCTTTCAGAAAGTTTACCATTCGCCACACAACAACGAATCGTTCGGCGAAAACTTTTCCATCATAAACAAGTAAAACCAATTTGTAGATTAGGATGCTAGAGCGAAGTCGATCATTTTGTCCTTTTCGTACGGTGGTGTTGATGACGATCTCTCGAAACTCTTTTAGCTGTTTGGAAAATGGGTTAAAAACTAGAACACCCTTACCGCTTCAGCGCTGACCGAGTTTCCGGCTGTCAAATCGAGCGTCCAGCCAAAACGGCTTCCCCGGTAGCGCCATTTCAATCCACCCTTAAAGCACAAGAGAGCAGAAACTGAAGTCTCCAAAGTCATTTTCGATAAAGAAAAGCGTCGGAGGTAACCAGCGACAAAATCAGCGCCTTCATGCTTCCGCCACTTTCGCGGTAAGCAAGATGGGCCTCCTGCACAACGTGAGCATCATTGAGCGTT
>Ga0213866_10000504_pt1 | contig 31376 bp, 52 predicted proteins | sample PICome_11_FD_160079 | JGI IMG/M metagenome (GOLD analysis project Ga0213866, IMG submission 160079) | Coastal seawater microbial communities near Pivers Island, North Carolina, United States - PICO284 | ecosystem: Environmental > Aquatic > Marine > Coastal | place: USA: North Carolina... | reverse complement strand
TCATAGAAGATTTTGCTTCAAGAGAAGAAATAAGTTCCGACAAATCCTCAAACTGTTTAGCATCTTCACAAAGAAAGACACCAGCACCATGAGAACCTGTAACCACTTTCATGACACAAGGAAATCCCACTTGCTTCTGAACAGTCTCTGCTTTACAAGGAAATCTTGTCAACATCGTTTTTGGAATAGGAAGTCCTGCTTGTGCCATAATCTGGTTAGCATACATCTTATCCTTTGATGCCTCAATCGAAGCAGAGTTGGGCAATGTCAATACATTCAGTCTTTCAAACTGTCTGAGAACAGACAAGTTAAAATACCCAGTACCACTCCCAGTACGAGCAAGTAAGCAGTCAGGGAGAGAAACAGTATCATTACGATATCGAATGGATTTGCGGTCATCTCGGGAAACGATCAAGTCGATTTCGTCTGCGAAGACTAAATTAAAATCGATACCATATTTATCTGCTTCTTCGATAAATCTTTCACGTTCATACATCTCAGTTGTGAGACGATTACCAAGCATCCAAAGTTTCATGGTATAAAAAAAGGGGATCCAAAGACCCCCATATTATATCACAGTGCGTTGCCCCTAGGAAGAACTTCTTCTGGGAACACGAAGTTCTCATGTGGTTGGTCAACAGGTGCCAACCATGCACGGAGACCTTCATTCAGAAGAATGTTCTTTGTGTAGAAGGTTTCAAACTCTGGATCCTCTGCTGCTCGTATCTCTTGTGAAACAAAGTCATACGCACGCAGATTAAGTGCCAAACCAATGATGCCAATAGAAGAAGTCCATAGCCCCATGACTGGGACAAAAAGCATAAAGAAATGCAACCAACGTTTATTAGAGAACGCAATACCAAAGATTTGAGACCAGAACCTATTGGCAGTAACCATCGAATAGGTCTCTTCCTCTTGAGTAGAGTCAAAAGCCTTGAAAGTGTTTGCCTGCTCACCATCTTCATATAATGTGTTCTCAACTGTGACACCATGAATAGCTGAGAGAAGTGCTCCCCCAAGTATACCAGCAACACCCATCATGTGAAAGGGGTTGAGTGTCCAGTTGTGGAAACCTTGTAAGAAAAGTAAGAATCTAAAGATCGCCGCAACGCCAAACGATGGCGCAAAGAACCAACTGGATTGTCCAAGTGGGTAGATGAGAAATACACTAGTGAATACGGCAATAGGACCTGAAAAAGCAATCGCATTGTACGGACGGATACCTACTAGACGAGCAATCTCAAACTGACGAAGCATAAAACCTATGAGAGCAAAGGCTCCGTGGAGCGCCACAAAAGCCCAGAGTCCCCCAAGTTGACACCAGCGGACGAAGTCCCCTTGAGACTCAGGACCCCATAAAAGAAGAAGAGAATGACCCATAGCGTCAGCTGGAGTACTAACTGCCGCCGTAAGAAAATTTGCACCCTCAAGATAGGAAGAAGCGAGTCCATGGGTATACCAGCTCGTGACGAAAGTAGTACCAGTAAGCCAACCACCAAGAGCAAGATAAGCAGTGGGAAAAAGAAGAAGTCCAGACCAGCCAACAAAAACGAAACGATCCCTTTTAAGCCAATCATCGAGGACATCGAACCACCCCCTGGTCGGTTGTTGCAGTGTTGATGCTACCATGTTTTTTATTTACCTCCTTTAAGTAAAACAGGTTTGGCCAAGTATCTTGAATGATCTCAGCCATCTTATAAGGTGTTTGTGAACTTATCATATCTTAACACAAACGAAGAAAAAAATAGGGGACCGAAGTCCCCTTTAGTTGGTTTCTTAATAAATGAAGTTTATTGAGAAACCTAATATCAACCAATCGAAGGAGCGGTCAGAGCCACAGGAGTGGACTCAGCTGCTGCCAGGTCGAGAGGGAAGTTATGAGCGTTACGCTCGTGCATTACTTCCATACCCAGACCAGCTCTGTTGAGGACATCTGCCCAAGTGTTCAGGACACGACCTTGACCATCAATGATGGACTGGTTGAAGTTGAAGCCGTTAAGGTTGAATGCCATGGTGCTAACACCAAGAGCAGTGAACCAGATGCCAACAACAGGCCACGCTGCCAGGAAGAAGTGAAGGGAACGTGAGTTGTTGAACGAAGCGTATTGGAAGATCAGACGACCGAAGTATCCATGTGCAGCAACGATGTTGTAGGTCTCTTCTTCTTGACCGAACTTGTATCCGTAGTTTTGAGACTCAGTTTCAGTAGTCTCACGAACGAGCGACGACGTAACCAGCGAGCCGTGCATCGCAGAGAAAAGGGATCCACCAAAGACACCTGCGACTCCAAGCATGTGGAAGGGGTGCATCAGGATGTTGTGCTCAGCTTGGAAGACCAACATGTAGTTAAAAGTACCAGAGATACCCAGGGGCATCGCGTCAGAGAAAGAACCTTGACCGAAAGGATAGACCAGGAAGACTGCGGAGGCTGCTGCAACTGGTGCAGAGTAGGCTACACAGATCCAAGGACGCATACCCAGACGATAAGAGAGTTCCCACTCACGACCCATATAGGCGTAGATGCCGATCAGGAAGTGGAAAACTACGAGTTGGAAAGGACCACCGTTATACAGCCACTCGTCGAGTGAAGCTGCTTCCCAGATGGGATAGAAGTGAAGACCGATTGCGTTCGAGGAAGGGACAACAGCACCAGAGATGATGTTGTTTCCATAGAGAAGTGAACCAGCGACGGGTTCACGGATACCATCGATGTCCACAGGAGGAGCAGCGATGAAGGCGACGACGAAACAAATGGTTGCTGCGAGCAACGTAGGGATCATCAGTACACCAAACCAACCGACATACAGACGGTTGTTAGTTGAAGTTACCCACTCACAAAAATTGTCCCAAGTGGATGACTGTTGTTGTCTTGAAAGAGTTGAAGCCATTGTTTTAAACAAAAAGTAAGACCATCAGGGAAATGGTGGAGTTACTATTTCCTCTCACCCTTAAGAGAGGATATGAGAGACGTGATTTAGACACCCTATAGGTCTCGGTTTGGGGTGTTACAACGTTACAGAACTTTACGTTCCCTGTCGTTGATGTATTTATAATACGGGAAACCAGGTCCCCTGTCAACCCCTTGACACCAGTTCAAAAACTGTCTAGAGTAGGTTTGTCCAGGATGAACGGGCAGGTATAGCTTTACTTAGGTTTCTTAGAAGCTTTTCTAACCTTCTTATCAATATGAGGATTACCAGTCTTAGGCATCGCTCTAGCACTGATGGGGTCCAACCTATTGTATCTATTTGATACTTTCTTACCATCTACCAGGTCTGGATGATATCCATTCTTCATCTTGGGTGGTTCTTCAATTGGGAATCCAAGTGGAGCTGGTTTTCCATCATAGTAACCAGGGATCTTGTCAACAATACTCTTCGGAGACTTAAGCCTTTTCTTCTCTGAAAGAACTTTTCCTTGTGGTTCATAGTGAGCAACCTCTGTGCCACCACCTCCAGCCTTTTCAATAGGAATCCATTCATTATATCCATATCCTTTTTTAGGAACTAATTTATATTTTTTCTTTGTTGCAGGATCATAGACTTCATCACCAGGTTGATTAAATCCTTGAGTTCCATCTGGCCTCAATCCAGCATATTCAAAATCATTTGGATCAAAGTCAGAGTCATCGAGTAACTCATCAGTATCCTTATCATATGTAGGATTAAATGGATTTGCACCATCATCATCAGTATAAGGATCACGTTGTGCAATATCAGAAAAACTCTGCTGTGGTTCATAGTCTGCAATCTCAGTAGCAGTTCCAGGCATTCCCTCACCAAACATTTTATCCAAATATTCTTTACTTGCTGCTAACTGTTCCTCAAGTTTCTTTTTCTTGTCTGCTGGTGACAATCGATCAAAATCACCGTCTCTTACGAACGAAGATGCATCTGGGTCATCAAGTCCAACAAAGACATTCATAGGAAGTTGTCTCTTGAACTGCAAGTTAGTAACAGCGTATGTGGTTGTGGTCATACCACGATACTGAGCGAAAGTGCTTTCAATGTAGTTAACAATGTACTCCAGGTCTGCCATAGTCATTGCCTGAGGTATTATATTACCTTCTGAATCTTGCTCATCTAATTTTCTTGTACCCCCACTTACAGGTGCTGGGTATCCTGCAGGACCTCCATCATTACTCCAACTAGATCCAGAGTATGCTTTTTGCATATCAGTCCAAGCTTGAAGTGCAATACTTGTCTTTGATAATGAAGGCCATCCCGAAGCAGGGTTTAGATTAGCATGATTTAGAATCATGTGAAAATCTTCCACAACGCCGTTGTCATTAACACCTTCAGGATGCCATGGAAGAGTTGTTCCATACCACCAGTTGTTTGCGGTAGTATACTGTTGATTGTAAAGGTTGAGATAAGCTTGTTTCCCAAATGCACTCTGTGGAATTTTAAATTCAAAATTGGTCAACGAAGTTGTTGTCCTGGGAACTGTTCCCAAATCTACATAAGTCTCACTTCCATCATCTTCAATTACATACAGACTCACATATAGAGGATTGGTAGGTCTAGTTCCACCATTTGATCCAAGACCACTACCGTTACTACTACTATTACCAGCAATTGCACTAAAGGTTATGGTATCGTTATTTACTGTAAATCTATTCGTACTCTGATCAAAAGACTCAATATTTGTGCGGTGAGGAGTAACATCTCCAGGAACATTAAATGGAGCACTGAAAGTGAATGCAGATTGCCCACTCAAAGTGCCATTAAAATTACCATTAATTGTATAATCAAAAGGAGCGAAAGAACCACCACCCCCAAGTATATAAGAACCAGAGTCAGCAGAAAATGAACTAGAATCATTAACGGCTATCTCGGTGTTAACTTTATCACCAGTAGCTACAAGAGTAGTTAAAAGCAAACCACTAGAGGTCATCCCCTCATTAAGTTCTTTTCTCCAATTAAAATATTTTGATTCTTCTGCTTCAATATATTCCAACTCAACACGAATTTTCTCTTGCTGTTGAACCAACTCAGCAATTTGTTCTCTCTTTATTTTCTCTTCACGCATCTCTTTGACACGTCTCATATCAATATGTTTGCGTGCTCTAGTATATAAACTCATCTCAAGATGATTCTTTTTAATATATTTATCTTACATTATAAATTTGACAATTGTCAAGAATCCATATAGACTAGGTTTGTCCAGGATGAAAGGGAACCTTAGCAGCTATATTCTTTTATAATATCCATTACTCTTCTAAGATACTCTTTAGCTAAGTCTTTATTGTCGTATGGATGATTAGATTTATCTAGTTCTTCATAGAGTTTGAAGATTCTAGACTCCACATCAACCTTCGTCAGTCGTCCTCTTGGCATTGTCTAACTCCAAATCAATTTTCTTTGAAACTCCAGCTCTTTTTTCCCAAGAGTCTGCCTCTCCGTATATATGTCCTGTTTTGTGAACTGGATTAATACAATCAACAAAATCTTTTAATCCACACACCAGATTACTTAAGTCTTTTTCATCGGCTTTAGCTCCTGTACTCCAGTATAGTTGTCCATTTAACCATGTTGCTCCACATCTTGGACATTCAACTCTCTTCATATTAAAAACTGAAGACTCTTCCGACATTCTAGTAAGGGAAAAAGATACTGCAAACTATTTACTCACTTAAGATATTCTCAAGACTGTATTGCGTTGATACAAAAACATTTTAAGGAACTTACAGGGTCCCTAAATATATGCGTGTCAAAGAATTCCCTGATGAAAAAAGCTATCATTGCTTTTGGAATGTTACTGATGACCGCAGGTGCAGCTAATGCAGGCGGACTTGTTACTAAACACTCTTCTAGTGTTCAACTGACTGTTGATGCTGCAAGATCCACTGCAACTAGAATTGGTCATGGTATGACTATCTCTGGAAATGGGGTAACCACTACAGATGGCACAACCACTGGTGTTGTTGGTAACTCTGTATTAATGACTAGTGATGGTTTCACTGGTGCTTCTAGTGTAGTTACTGCATCTCAAGCAACATCTGGTGATGCGTTCTCCTTCAGTGCTTCATACACTCAAGGTGATGCTATCCCTGCCGCTGCTGCTACCACAGGTGCAATTCCCAACTTCGGAAATGTTACTTCTTATACAGCTGGAACTGCTGGGTCTCTAGCTGGTACTATTGATAACGCACACACAATGACATTGACAGCTGGTGGAGCTGGTACAAGTGCAACGGGACAATTCGTCTCTGAAATCACGGTAATTGATTGATGAATAGATTACAAGAGGCAATCGGTCTTGGATTGGTTCTTGGAGTCATTCATGGTTTGGTACAACCTGTATATTCTGTGCCAGTTGTGCCAAACTTCACTCAGGGCTCTATGACCAGCCACACTGAGACCACACAAAAGATTACAGAGACCATCAATTCGATGGACTACAACACTGGTTATCAGTATTCAGCAACTGGATCTGGTATTACAGTTAATGGAAATCTATCTCCTGGTACAGGGGCAACAAATGTAACTATTGATGGAGTGACATCATCATGGACTGGAGTAACAAGCAAACCTCAATTCACACAAACAGTTCCAGGAAACGCCTTCCAATTTACGGAAACGTACAAGGGACCAGGTCTCTCGAACCAGACAATTATTCAAAGAACAACAGAAGTTACAAGCGTAACAGATACTACAAGTATATTCTCGCAGTAATTCTAAGTGGATTGTTTCCATCACAATCTTTGGCAGAAACTGTGGGGGGTGTTTCTGCTACTGCTAGTCCCGTCGCTAATAGTAGCGGCAGTGTCACTAACCAGGCAATCCAGGTCCTCCAAGGTCCGTATATTACGAATACATACGGCGGAGGAGTCCAGTGTCAGGGTCCTACGAGAAATTTTACCCCCTATGTGACAGGAACCGCATCAGCAGCAAAACCATATGAACCATATTATATGGATCCTGTGTATGATGTAAGTGATCTAAATGATGATGGATTGATTGATAACCCAGGAGATATTCTTTTCAGGAAAAAGACAAGAACTGGACAGAAAGATAACTACAGTCTAGGTGTAGGTTTCTCTATGACATGGAGTACACCTACAGATAAAAACTTACAAGACCTTTGTAAGAAGGCAGCAACCACACAGATTGAATTGCAACAACAACTCACTGCCAATAAAAGATTAGATTTTGAGATCGCGAGGTTAAAAAATTGTGGTGAATTAATTCAAAAAGGAATCAGTTTCCACCCAAGGAGTCCTTATTATAAAATTTGTGCTGATGTCGTGGTTCAAAATGTAACTCACATTAAAGATCATACACATTCTATTTCTTCGGTTTCAAAGCCTCCCGTAAAGTCCGAATCGCCAAGTTCCTCTGACGCTGCTCAACTCGGCGCTCCTCTACAGACAAGACCTTTAGTTCCTTCCCCCTGATAGTAGCAATCTTCTTCATCACTTTTTTGACAGTTGGTTTGACCACCTTAAGTAATAAGTCAACAAAGGGTTTAGATAAAAGAGCAGAACTAGTCGCAACTACAGCAATTGTTGTTGTAGTTGTGATTACTCCTGCAGGTGGAATGGCATTAACAACTTGTTCTAATATCTTGACATCTTCTACTAGACGGACACACTGATTACCCTGTAACTCGTAACCAGTCACTCTCTGTCGTCCACCATCAAAGATAAACCCAACTGGTTCCTCTAGTAATTGTTTCTGAGTAGGACACTCTATCTCTGGAGTCTTTGGAACTTCTGCTGCAGGTGGTGTTGGTAAATCTTCTGTTGGTTTAGGTGCTTCTGGTTTCTCTTTCATCCTGGTATCTACGGGGGCAGGACGAGTGATGATCATCTGTTCTGGTTCATACTGAATAGGACTGAAGTTTGGAACTCCAGCATCACAGAAAGTTATTGTTCCCTTTGGATCATCACCACTTACCTGATTATTCTTGGGATTGTTGGTTTCGTGTGCCTCAACACATCCAGGAACATCAACAATTGGCAGTCCAATATTAACCACTACAGGGACAGGTACTTGAGCATCAAAAACGTTGGACCCCTGAGTGATTACTGGTGGGATATTCAAAGATCTGATTTGAATATCCCCAACACCAATTTGTTTTATCTCCATCAGAAAGGAACTACACCACCAGTTTTAGTGGGGACCTCAGGAATATCTGGCATTGCTGCATCCAACATACCAGGAAGCATTTCTTGAATGGATGATGTGACACCATTAATCATCTGTGTCTTCACTCCATTAATCAGATTATCTTTCTCAAGATAAATCCACCCACCACCAACTACAAGTCCAAGTGACACTACACCTGAGAATAAAGCGATACCGTTAATTACTTTTTGCATTTGATTACTCCGTTAAAGTTCCATGTGTTCTACGAATTTCACGAAGTTCCTCAAAATCTTTTTGTTTGGTTCCTCCGTCGTATGCCCAAGCGTAACCTTCCTCAATCATTTGTTCGTTGAGCGACACATCTGCGTCCCCAATGTATAACCACCCAAGAAGACGCCCATATTTGCCAACACCGCCAACAAGTTCAGTACGGATAACAAGATCATCATCACCAGCCACCGCCCCTTCCAGTTTCTCTTTGAGCCAGTTGGTTGCGTCATAACCCAATTCCTTTTCTTCTAGGTCTTTGGTTCTTTTCTCTGGAGTGTCTACACCAGCAACTCTAACTCTTTCTTTTTTATAAAGATCAAATCCAAGGTCAATGGTGACATCAATCGTGTCTCCATCAAGAACTCTATTGATCTCAACTACGCGGAAGTTGTAACAACTCTTCCTGTTGGGTGGAACCATTGCTCCCATGATTTGCCTCCTGTGCGTTTGCTACAATACCTATCACAAATGCACCAACTGCGATAACTGCAGCGGCACCCCATACCCAACGTTCCAATTGTCTGACTCTATTTTTGAGATCATCATATTGTTTTTCCATACGACTTGCGAATGCATCTAATTCATTCATTTGAGGAACTTCTTTCATACGTTCCTCTAAACTAATAACTCTTTCTCTAAAACTTTCTACTCTGCTTTCCAAAACAGCAAGTTTAGAATCTTGTTCAGCATCTTTATTCGTCAGGTCGCTCATCGTTCATTTCATTGAAAGCCATACGCATTATATAGACAATATAATAACTTACACCACATAAAAGTATAATAATGGAGATAATTACACTCCATACAGGGTCATTGATATTTTCTAGAGGACGAAGTAAAAGGTTCATGGATTTCTAGGGTCCATCCCTAGTGATTTGAGATAGTCAATCCACCAGTCGGCGTCTTTTATATATCTCCAGTTGGGAACCTTCTCTCCGCGTTCTACCACATAATATTGATGAAGAGCATCATCGATAGTCTGTGCGATTTCCATACTCTTCTTCCTCTGCATCAACATCTTCATATGGGTTTTCCAAATAGGGTCCTCGTTTTCTAAATTGTTCTCGTTTGACATACTCGGATTCCCTATTAACTGATGATGCCAACACAGCCAACTTCATGACTATGTAGATAATAACCAGTGGTGACAGGCATAAAATCAGAGTAAGTTGATATTTCATATTCCATCACCTTCCCAGAAGTCTTGCCAATCCTCTGGAGAATTTGACACGTCCTCCCATCCTGGTTCATATAATGGACAAGGTTCCTCAAAGAGATGACCCATCCTTAGTTGGAGGATCCTCTCTCTGAGACCTTTGTAAAACTCTCTTCTTTCGTCTGAATTCATTTATGTTTTTTGGTAAATGGTTCCCAATGTTCCCAACCGTATTTGTGGACTGCCCACATTCCCAAAATAGGAACGAAGACTAAACACCAGGCAAGAAATCCACATGTCCATGGATTATTTAGAACCCAGGCAGCAAAATGTCCTGCTTGATGCATCATGCTGGATAATCCCAATTTGTGATGTTATCTACTTTGTGTGATGGTCCCCACCCACCACGATAAACATAAGGCACAGTACGGATAGGACACTCAGTCCCAGTACACAGTAGATCACCTACAATCCTCCATGATTCTAATACTTCCTCAGCGTGAACGAAGTGTGATTGATCACCTCTTAGAGCATCATAAAAGAGTTTGACATATCCATCTACGGCATCATTTGAGTACCAATGTGTAAGTGTAGCTGTCTCAACCTTCTCCTCAAGACCAGGAGCTTTCATATCTAAACGAATGTCCAGATGAGGTTTGGGTTGAATCCTCATAACGATACGGTCATTGTACTTGTGACCCTCATAGAGATGTAGTGGTGGTGCCTTCAGTTTGATGACAACTTCAGCACATGTGTAAGGCATCTTCTTGCCTGTCATGAAGTGAAAAGGAACTCCCTTCCAACGCCAGTTATCAACATAAATATCACCAGCAACGAAGGTAGGAGTGTGACTGTTAAAATCAACACCCTCTTCATTGCGGTAGCCGTCGTATTGTCCACAGATAAGTTTCTCCCCTAAACGAGCAGCAGAGAGAACTTTGACTTTCTCTCTCCTGATTTCTTTTGCGTTGTTCTTACAGGGTGCTTCCATGGTTATCAATGCCAAAATCTGTAACATGTGATTCTGTAACATGTCACGAACAGCACCAGCTGTCTCATAGTATTGTGAACGACCATCACAACCGATAGTCTCAGTGGCAAAGATCTGAACCTCTTCTATAAAATTCCTATTCCAAAGGGGTTCCAGAAGAGTGTTACTAAACCGAGTAGCAAGGATATTATTAACAGTATCTTTACCGAGATAATGATCAATGCGATATACTTGTTTCTCGCGTAGACATCCAGAAACCACAGATTGTAGATGATCAGCAGATTGAAGATCGGTCCCAAAAGGTTTCTCAATAATGACTCTAGTTTTGTCTGGGTCATCGACTAATCCTGCCTCCTTAAGATTTTGAACTGCATCTCCATATCTCTCAGGTGGTACTGAGAGAAAGTATGTCATGTCGTCAGACTGAGGAATAGATCTAAGAGAATCAACATCACTCAAATCACACTGGTGATAGTCCATCTTGACAGAGAACTCACCTTTATAGTATCGTCCAAGACTCTCCAACCAACTCTGACGAGTGTGGTCAGATCGTGATGCACCAATAATCTTGAAGTTATCTGGAAGTAGACCTTTCCTATCGAGAGTCTCCAGTGCTGGAATCAGTTTTCTACGACAGAGATCTCCCGTAGCTCCAAAGATTACTAGTGTTCTAGTGGGCTGTTCCATTTCCTTTGTACTTGTCTGTTTCGTAGTAATTATTTTCACCTTTTCGTATCCCGAAATATATCGTGGATAGAACAAAGGGTATTGCCAAGACTCTAAGGACATCAGCGAACATGGTGTCCCCCGAACATATATCTCATTCCATTTAAGACACGATTTGCAAATTCACCTAGTCTTCTTGAATTGAATCGTTCAAAGAGGGCAGTAGATATAACAGGTGCGGGTACACCAAGATCCACAGCAGTGTGGACAGTCCAACGACCCTCACCACTATCGCTAACTCCCCCACCGAACTTGCTAAGCTCTCGATCATTCCGTAGTACATCAGCGGTAAGATCAAGTAACCAAGACCCAACCACAGAACCACGACGCCATAACTCAGCCACCTCAGCAACGTTAATGTCATAACAATAATCTTTCGGATTCTCCATCGGAGCCACCTCAGCATCGCCCTCCTTAACGTAAGCCGACCCAGCATTAGCTTCATGCAGGATATTAAAGCCCTCGGCGTAGGCTTGCATGATTCCATACTCCACTCCATTATGGACCATTTTTACAAAGTGTCCAGCTCCTGGACCACCACAATGTAACCAACCATATTCAGCACTAGTGGCATGACTCATAGGGTCAGTTCTTGGAGCACTCCCGATACCTGGTGCGAGTGCTCTAAAGATAGGAGAACAGACGGATACTGCAGTATTTGCACCACCAACCATAAGACAGTATCCACGGTCCAGACCATAAACTCCACCACTAGTACCGCAATCAATATATTGGATGCCCAATTTCTCCAGATACTCGGCTCTCCTGCGCGAGTCCTTAAAATTGGAATTGCCATGATCAATAATAATATCTCCAGAACTAAGTAATGGTAATAGCTCATTGATGGTTTCCTCTACTAGTTCTGCTGGAATGACAAGTTGATATACACCAGGAATTTTGTGGTCATAATCATCATAACTGACTAGATGAACCAAGTCTTGAAAAGAAGTTGCAGCCTTAGTAATATACCCACTGGCTTCTGCTTCTTGAGCTTTGGCGAAGTTTCTTCTGTATCCGTAGACATCAATACCCTCTTTCATCATACGACGGGACATACCTTCTCCCATCCTTCCGAGACCGATTAAACCTACTCTCATTGTACCTCTATTTTAAACTTAAATCTAACCAAGGAGTTAGTGGTGGAATAATTCCGAGCAACCTGAGTAGACCCTCAGAAAATAAAGCGAGAATAATCCACCCGACAAAGAAACTGATAATAGAAGCATTACGATTATGTTGTCGAATAGCATCATTAATCATCTCCTGAACTTCTTCTTTTGTAACCCAATCTGGAGGAGGGGGAGTTTTCCCCCACTCCTTAATCTTATTGAACATGTACTGTTCCGATCATTCCTGCTCCTTTGTGAGGACCACACCAATAAGTATAGTCACCTGCTTCTGGGAATGCAACTTCAAAGTCTTCACCTGGCAACATTGCCAGGGCTTCATGACCTAATTCTGGATGATCTTCCACGATTACATTGTGTGGTGGAAGCATATTGTTAACAAAATGAACTGATTCGCCAGCACTAATTGTGACTTCAGCAGGATCAAATACTAGATTTCCTCCAGATCCCATCTGAACATCAACTGCCCATGCAGGAGCAGCAAGAAATAGTGTAGCGATGAATGCGAAAATAAACTTCATAAAGTTTACGCAACTACAGTATCTATATCTTTCTTATATCCCCGTATCTTGAATTTGTTTTGACTTCCTCACTTAAATATTTAGATTATAATTTGGATTTAATCAGATCTATTCTTGCTCGTAAGTTTTTTTCAGAGTCTCTTTGAAAATTACCGTAGGCAATATTCATTAGTGTTTTAACTGTCTTCCATCCACCATATTTTTTATGAGATCTTACCTTCATATAGTAATCATGGAGTAGAAGTTTAGCATCATATACCGTCATCCACTCATGAACTAAAGTTAGATTTATTGCATCCTTCTCCATCAACAATCGTTAAATGCACTACCAACTTCTGAACCAATTTCAGAACCAATATTGTTTCCTAGGAGTGTTGCCCACCCAGCAGCTAACCATCCAATATAAGGTATGTTCATTACGGCAGGAGCAACTAAACCAGTGGTGATAGCACTACCTGCCATCGCACCTTGTGACCGTGCTCCAGCGTCCGCCACGATGCACTCTATGTCTTTTGCACTCTTTCCCTCGCCGTCTACTGCGGCACCTCCTATGTTCCTCACACCTTCAGCAGTGTATTGATCAGTTCTCCATTCTCTTCTTTTCTCAGTTCCACCACCAAACAATCCTTTCTTGTCTTTGTCAAGACTTAGTGATCTCTGAGACTCAAGAATAGCAGGATCATTTGCTTTATATTCAATTGTATATCCGTCCTTACCTGCCTTTATCTTATAAGAGGAATATGGAGTGCCGCGTGGGATATTAATAGTCGGAACCTGAAATCTATCAGGTTCTCGTCTGACCAAATGTCCCAACACACCGATGTGTGCGATTGCTACTATGCTACCAAGACTAATGGCAGTCCACTTGAGGTAAGGTTTCATATCACATCTTGTATGGAGGTTGTTCTGAATCGGTTACGACTTTGATTGGTGCTGTCTCAACTCTAATGGTTTGAGCAGGAGCAGTTTCCTTTGCTGCAGCAATCAATTTCTCAAGGTCTGCCTTGGTGATTCCACCAGCAGCGGCACCATTAGCACCGTTCATCTTCATCGTGCCATCACCAGACTTCTTTGCCGTCTGGACCCCGAACGTAGCCAAAACGCCAGTAAAGACGGAGGCTATGAATGTCGGATCGATCTTCTGCTGTGGCAATCCAGGGATGGTCACATAGTTAAGAGTAAGAATACCCCCAGACCAAACCAAAATACCTAGTCTTACTAGAGTGCTGAGGACTGCTAACTGTTCGTCAGCATCCTCAACTTTATCTTTAAGCCTACCAAGAGGACCTTTCTTCTTTTCCTCTTCCTTCTTTACTTCTTCGGGCATGAGTCACCAGCAAGGGCAAATCTATTTAGAAAAAAAGGGACCCTATCGGGTCCCCTGATATGCTGGGATCATCATCCCACCGTCCATATTATCATCATCATCTGTATCGTTCATCAATGCGGCTGTCAAAGCAAAGCCACCTAAGAACGATAATACTATGACTAGTGTATCAATCACCAGATACCTGGGATGATTTGACCTGTGGTTGCGTATGAACCCATGGCGGCGATAACACCGATCATGGCTGCCCATCCGTTAATTCTTTCTGCGTTTTCGTTCATTTGTTTTCTCCTTAAATCCTTTGTTGTTTTTATCTAGAACCTCTACATGTGAGAGGATTTTACCTTGTTGAAACCAGAGAGCCTGGACTTCCATGTAATCACCAAGTATATGAGTCGAACCCGTTTGGGTGTAGACCTTGTAGGTGTGACGATCGTATGGAAGATCCGATGTCTGTTCAAACCATTTAGGTAATACCATATTTGTCGTATAACTTTCTAATAGATTGGGTGATGTTCAAACCACCTATCTTTTTCTCAAGTTCAATACCCTCAGAATCTGTAATAACCAAGACTGGAGTTGCTGTGACTCCATACTTCTTTGCTAAGTCAAGATTTTCTTGAGGGATTGGAGTATCACTGAAGTCCTCTAAAAAGACTTCTTCAATGATCTTAGATCTCTCGTCATTGAGAGTTCTAATGTATTTCTTTACGAGACCACAAGGACCACAAGATTCCTTGGTAAACATTAGAAACTTCATTTGCGTTCCTGTTGTGTTTTATTAATGATGATAACTTTTTCACCATCGTGAGTAAATTGTAACTCATCGTCAGGATCCCACAGTAACTCTTCATACAAATCGTCGAGCTTCTGAATGTCTTCCCAAAGGGCGTTAGGGTTTGTCATTACTCTTCTCCTGGTTGTGTCATCATTGCTGCTCCAGCAAAAGTTGCTATGAGGATTACAGCCAATGTGAGTAGTGCCATATTTAGAGGTTCTCCTCTTGTTCGGTAAGAATAGTGCAATCTGATGTTGGGTAAGCCACACAAGTCAGAATCCATCCTTCTTCAACTTGTTCATCATCCAGGAAAGATTGGTCAGAGTTGTCAACTGTTCCAGTGATCAACTTACCTGCACAGGAGGAACAAGCTCCAGCACGACAGGAGTATGAGATATCAACACCAGCTTCCTCAGCTGCGTCCAGAATGTATTGATCGTCCTCACACTGGATAGTTTGAGTTCCGTCAGGAGTTTGAAGTGTAACAGTATAGGCCATTTAATTCAGTAAGTTTCAGATAATTGTTCTACAGAGTACGCCAACAAAACAAAGAAGGCGATAGATGTCATTGTAAACAAGAGTGAAGTCATTGTCAAGTTCCTAGTTCGAGATAAAACTTGGTATTGTCACCTTTGGTGTTCTCATAGATGGATGAGTCACCATAGGTTTTGTGGTCTTTGTACCCTATCATACGACCCTTAGTGTTCTGTAGTGCAGGCATAAAGGCGATGAGGAAGAAAATAGCTGGAGCTCCAATAATAAGAGCACCTGCAATCACATAATAAGTAATCAGTTCAGCCATCAGAATCCGAACGCTCCAAAGAAAAATACACTACCACTGAAAGTATAAGAGATAACAGCAGCAACAAATCCAAGCATAGCAGTACGTCCATTGAGCTTCTCTGCTTTTTCAGCGTAGGACTCATAGCCATAACGCTCAGCGTCTGTCTTTGAGATGTACATCTGTGGTTCCTTAGCGAAGAGGTTTTGTTGTCCCCTTTCGTTAGTTGTTACAGTCATTTACCTATTGTAATGTTTCTTTACATAGTATATAGCATAAAAAGACCCCCGTCAAGGGGGTCTAGTAGTCATTTATACTTAGTTCAGTTTAAACTCTCAACAGCTGTCAGGGCTTTCTGACGAAGTGACTCAGGGAGAGGAACATAACCAAGAGAGTCTGCCTTCTGTTGCTGAGTAGGTGTCAACATGTAGCGAAGCATTGTCTTCACATCTTCATTCTTTTCATACTCAGGGTATGCCAGGATCCAAGTCAAGGAGACGATAGGATAGGCATTAGCACCAGCAGGGTTAGCATCAGCACCACGGAGTTGATCGTCAAGAACGATTTCACCAAGACCAGCAGAAGCAGTCTCAGCAGATGCTTTTACAAAGTTTCCTGCTTTGTTCTGAATGGCAACCTGTTGCAGGTCACCCTTCACATAACCATAGTTTACATAACCAATAGAACCAGAAGTGTTGGTAATCTGGGCAGCAACACCAGAGTTACCCTTAGCGCCAACACCAACAGGCCACTTCACTGCCTTACCTGTACCAACCGTCTTCTTCCACTCAGGAGAAAATGCAGAGAGGGAGTTAGTGAAACCTTTGGTGGTGCCACTACCATCAGAACGATGAACAGTAGTGATACGCTTATCAGCACAACCAAAAGCAGACCAGTTAGTGATCTTGCCGAGGAATACATCAGCAAGTTCGGTCTGAGTCATCTTGACTTCACAACCAGGATAGTTGTAGGTAGGAACGATAGCACCACCAGTCATGGGGATGTGAACCATACCTTCGGGGGGTTGCTTGGCGTCAGCGACAGCACCGTCGCTGGCACCGAAGTCAACAGTCTTAGCTTTGAACTGACGGACACCAGCACCAGAACCAACTGCTTGGTAGTTGACTTGGTTGCCAGTATCTTTAGCAAAAGATTGCGTCCAGTTCTGATACAACATGGCAGGGAACGATGCCCCTGCTCCATTCAGTTTGAATGGTTCTTTAACCTCTGCAGTTTGATTAGAACCACAGGCAACCATTAGGGGGGTAGCAGCAACAACTGCTACAAGTGCTTTGAGTTTCATTTATATCCTATCAGAACTTATACTTGGTGCCGAGTTCAACTTTCCAATCACGGGTTTCATCCTCTTGGAAGATGTTCTCATACTTAGCATAAGCAGAGAAACTATCAGTGATCTTATACTTACTACCAATTTCTAGAGCGGTAAAGGATTCATTTTCGCCACCATCAGGAGTGGCCACACCGAAACCACCTTCAACATAAGGAGTTGCTTTACCAAGTTTCCATTCATATCCAACACGACCCTGATGAACTTGCTTGGAGAAGTCTTCATCAGTTCCTTTGAATTCGTGCTTGGACTCTACATAGGGTCCTGCAAGGGCAGGTGTCGCCAGGGCAGACATTGCCAGTGCGGCAAGAGCGATTGCTTTCATTTTTCTTTGAGTAATGTTTACCGATTTGTCCGTTAAAGACTTGATTATTATAACAGCACTTTGTAATCCTGTATTTAAGATCAAGTTAAGTTGATGTTTTGTAGGACAAACCTCAATATGTAGCACGGGTTAATCTAAATTTTACCACCCTTAACTAAGCATTAAAAAAGACCCCCCGAAGGGAGTCTGATTTGTTATGGAATCAAAATCAGAAGTTATACTTCAGACCGATTTTAGCGCCATAGCCACGATCGATGTCGTCGTCGCCAGATCCGATGAAGGAGACTTCACCATAGGCTCCAAGGGCGTCGGACAGAGCGAAACCGAGACCAGCTTTACCTGAAGGGACGGTGTCAGTGTCGCCACCGTCAGGACTGACCAGGCTAGCACCACCTTGGACGTAGTAGGAACCGTTTTCTCCCAGGGCTCCTTCGTAGCCTACGTGCAGGTCGGTGGTAGCACCAGTGTAATCAGCACCAGTCCAACCAGCATTGGTTTCGACGTTAACGTATGGACCTGCAAGGGCAGCGCCTGCGGACATAGACAGAGCAGCAGTTGCTGCGAATACAGATTTGATCATTTGTTTTACCTCGTTTGTTTACTTGCGGAATGGTTACCCGCAGATGAAAGGAGAATCGACAACTCCCCGTTGTTACCTTTTGTTATATTATGACAAAAGGTTAAGTATTTATACTACCTCAACCCTGACTTTCTGTCAACTGTTGTGAGGGTTCCACTACTCGTCCAAGGTATGGGTCATAATCCATCAGTTCTTCGATGGTCTTTTGTGCTCCCATGTTGGACCAGAAGTTGAACTGTGCATTGTAATTTCCTTTATGGAATGCATCAACATGGTCGGGGTGGATACTAGACCCCAGTTCTGTACGATACAGAAGGAGGGGAATAGAGTAGGTGTTACCAGAGTTGTAGATGAGGTCATCAGCCACAGGTCTCGGACGAACACCATTGTCCAGTTTGTACTTGTCTCCTCTAGTGTGAAGCTTCAGGAGCTTCGTGGCATGATGTCTAGTGATTAGATAACATGCTGTAGAGAATTCATTCACGAACCGTTTATGGATCTTGATGTGAATGTCACCAGTACAGATGATTGAGATTTGGACAACGTCCCAATCGTATGGAATTCTACCATAGAAGTCTTTCCAAGTAAAGTTCCAATACCTTACAAGATCAAGACTGCAGTCGTCTTCCATCATGATGGCATATGGTTCATCAGTCTCCTCTACGAAGTGACGGATGGCCTTTAGGTGAGAAGTTGTACAACCAACCTCACCAGATGTCATCATATCAGGATAACGACCCTTCAGAATGTCCCCTAGGTCATCTTCTCGACCGTCATACGCGGACACACGGGTGTAGTTCTCAATCTCCCAATACTTGAACTGATCCTCCATGAACTTCCATCTCTCAGGTTGTCCATCAAGATTGATACAATAGATAGGACCAATGTCCTTGAGTTTAAATACTGACTTGTTCCTGTCCATCGATACGTTGTTTGTAATAGTCTCGGGTAGTAATGTACTCTTTGAGTGTTTCTTTATCCATTTTTTGGACTTTCTCCCACTCAACATTGTTCTCATTCATGTGGGGGTTAGTGAACCAAGAGTTGGGAGTTCTCTCATGTTCTAAGTGATAAACATATGTGTTTATCCTACCAATAGTATAACCTAGTGTAGTGAATCTGTAAAATCTTTCAACATCCTCAGGGGCATATGCAACGAAATTCTCGTTCTCTAGACCACCTTCAATGTAAACATCACGATTGAAGAACTGACAAAAACCATACTTAGCATCATACTTAGTAGACTTCTTTTCTAGAATCGAAAGATCAAAGTCATTGTTTAGAAAGTCAGATACTAGTTCATCATTAGCCATCACACGATATTGATACTCACCATCACCATATGGATAGACAACGTCAGCCTCTTTGTTAAGTATACTGTTGTATGCACTCAAATAAGACTCTACAGGGAGGAGGATATCACAGTCATAGTTGACAACAATATCAGTTTTAGCCTCCATGATCATATCATTGAGAACTCTTTGTCGATGAAATGATGGAGCAGTACTATGTTCAAATGAATGTAGAAGACCATCGATGTTATCACAGAACTCAAGAATCTGTGGTAGAGCTTCTGTCACAAATCTAGACTGTTCATCAACTTCTTTCACCATCACAGTGGTGTCAAAATTATCTAACAGAAAACAGATAGAAGTAATCACATTCCTCAATCTGTCATCTGACTCAATCTTGATTGGAATAATAAAAGTTGCTTTAGTTAAATCATGTTTCATCTGGATACTCCCTTGTGTCTTTGTTCTTCTCCAAAACGTACTCTAATTCTTTCTGATTTACCAACCATGGACCTTCGGGATGTTCAATTCTAGCGTCATATTGAACACCAGATGAACTCACACGATTGTCGTGTTCCCGATTAGATGTCAAAATATCTTCGAGGATATGTGGCATGCCATGATTATAACGCATTCTATGATAAAAGTCAGTATCCATCAAGAGGACCAACTCTTCATCAAAACCTACGAACTTATCAGTCAAGAATGACACACAAGAGGGACTACCCAATAGGTTTCTACCCTCCAACATCATGTCGGTCCATCGTGGAACCATCATTCTGTGATGTCTAACACCATCTGTGGTGTGTGCAAAACCATTGAAACACCAGTTACATTTAGTTGTCTTATATGCATGATGAATTTTGGTGAGTGCATATGGATCAACGATCAGGTCATCTTGAAAGATGAGTTTAGTAATTTTACCTTCACACATTTCCACCACAGAGTTTGTATTGGCTGGACCATTACCTCTCTTTTCTTTATTCTTAAAATATTGAATTGGGAAATAGTTTGCAAAATCTGAACATACATCAAGTATATCATCATTCTCGGAGTGGTCTGAGACACAAACTTCAAAGTCTGTAAACTTCTGACTTCTAATATTCTCAAGCAGATGAAAAAGGTACTGGGGACCAGCACCTTTCATCTCATATGTGGGAATTGCAATTGAGATAGTAGGACTCATATTTTAATCCAACGATCAGGAACGATGTCTTCGGTGTTGTTCTTTGCCGTATATCCAGTGGTTCCGAACCATCTCTTAGGAGCAATAACCTTTTCGCTTTCTGCTAACCATGCACCCCACCAGGAGAAGGAAGAGTTAGCAATGATATGTCCCTTACACATAGTCATCAAACACAGGTCATAGACATTGTCCTCAGTCTCAGAGATAAGAAACCTATCACCAGAGAAGAGTTCTTGACTCTTACACCAGGGGATATCATCAGTGAAGATAATTACCTGACGATCATCATCAAAGTGAGTGAGTGCCTCTTTGTAGTAATCAAGACTACAGGGTGGGTGGTCTTGAGACTTCTCCACATAGTCTGTACGACGAACATGAAGAGAGATAGGATTATCCATCGAATCCATAACTTCCTTACAGTTCTCTAAAGTCTCATCATGGAATGTGAAGTCTTCCTTGATAGAGTCAGAGATGTTTAAGAAATATCTCTCTGTCTGAAAGTATCCATGAAGACTCACATCATCAGGACACTGATAGAATAGTTTTTCATCATAATTGAACTGACGTTCTTGAAGATATTGATCAACTACTTTTCCTCTATTTTTGAGATGAGGAAGTTTGAATGCATCAAACAACTGATGGTCATTCCACTCATCCTGAAAACTACTCTCAGGAATGATGAACTCATATCCATGTTCGTCTGCAATACCTCTAAGAGCTGCATATTGGAACATCTGGTTACCCAAACGTCCAATTACACCTAGGTGATTAAATCCAATCATTATTCAAACTCCACAAGTCCAGTACCAGTAATATGTCCAACTTCAGTGATATCTACTCTTTGTTCTTCATCAAATGTATACCACCAATTCTCCATCTTATTATCCTTATGAATGTCATCCAATAAAAGAATACCACTCCATCCTTTTTCTCTTAGATATTCTACCATCTCTGGTTCTTGTTTGCCATCATGGGGGTCAACATCAATCAAAATCATATTTACTTTGTCAAAATCGATGGTTTCATCTTCTCGGAAATCCATGAGTTTCCAAGTGATATTATCTCTCGAAATATCAGATGCTCCCTCTTCAACAATATTATAACTGATTACTTGATTACTTTCATTATAGGACAATGAAAGTGCAGAGTTACCAAACCTGGTTCCAACATCTAAAATGATTCCATTATCAAATGTTGTACTCAAAAATGCATACACTTTGTATGCTTCTTCCCCAGATTCTCTATCAAAGTTTAGTCCATTTTTTACAGATAACTCTTTTGCATAAGATAGATCAATTTTATCAATTTGTTCTTTATCGAGAATAGTCATAAGAATTTCAAAATGTTATTGACACGGTTGACGTAAGTATGTTTGTCCTTGATGAACTGCATGGCTTCTCTCATATTGATGCCGCCACCTACACCTTTTTCTGCTTGAACAAGGTTATTGTAGAGAGTCTCTGGAGTACCACCGAACACCACATAATCACCAAAGGCTTCTTTGATGAATGGTGAGTTTGTACCAGTCACTCTACCATAACTGATGTTCTTTTGAATACGACAGGGAATATAACCACACTGAAGATGCCAATCACTCCTGAAATCTGGACAGATATAGGAGTCACGAATCAATCTACGATTCTCTGAATGTTCAATTGATTGAGTATATAGTTGAATTTCCTTACCTTCTTGTTCGGCACAGTATGCAAAGTATTGAATCCAATACGGACCCTGCTCATACATCATACCGACATAGTGAATGTCTTTTTTCGATGCATCAAACCTCACATAGTCATCGACATTGATCTCTTCAGGTAGAAGGTCAGTACCCCAGGTTTGATAAAGAGTTCTAGTTGATTCGTCCCAGTGGCAGAGGTCTTCAATCTTTTCAAAGTGAACTGTATTGCGGATACAATTACCCAGTTTTAATACATTCTCATAAGGAACACCACGGTCAGTAAAATACTTCGTATCAACATGGTGAGTGATATATTTACAGTCTTTTCTGACTGGCATATGAGACTTCTGAGAGTCTTCTACAAAGAATACAGCATCAGTGTAATCCAGATTGTGTGGTTCATTAGAGACCCATATTACATCATGACCTAAACTTTTAAAGGTCTTGTAATATGTGTCGTGAATATATCCATGTGTTGATGTATGGATGGGGTAATGTCCCCAAATAATAATCTTCATAAAACTGTTCCCGCGGGAAGATGATAATGGAATCCAAAGGGTGTGATACCCCGTGTTTCTGGGACTGGTTTTTCGTGTGCGAACCTGGCAGCTACTGTGACAGGGGCAAACTTACAACCTAACACCTCGTATATATGTCTGTTGTGGACACAGATACATCCGTCCTCTGCCGTATTATTGGCATTCATGTGTTTGTAGAAGTCACCCCAGTTCACATCAAAATGAACGTATGCATGTTGTGGAACCTCTAAGAGTTTCTTAGAACGAAGAGTAAATCCACCATTGCCAACACGTTGGTGTCCTCCCCATGGGTCAATGTATGCTCCATCAGAGTATTCCCAAGGAGCTCCAATGTAATCAAACTCCAACCAGAAAGGATCCCACTTATCAGGATTAATGATGAACCCGTCACCTTGAATAGTAATACAATGTGTAGTATCTACATGTTTATGAAGTTCATAGATCATGTAGTGGCTGTATTCATCAATCGATGTAATCTTTGGACACTTCTCCACAGTGATACCATACTGTTCAAAATCAGGACGGTCCTGATCAGATACAAGTTTGACAGCACCAAAATTGATACCCTTCATACTTTTACGGAAAGCATACAGGGTTTGTTCAAAGTTTACACTGGAAACACAAATAAGTGTTACGTCAGGTAAATCAATCATTGAAAACGTTCCCACTCAAAAGTTTAGTGAAAGCCTCAGTTTTGGCTGAGTTGTAGGTGTCATTAGCCCAAGGCATATAGTTACTTCCAGCTTTGTAGTGGAAGATGAATGACTCTTTAATTGTATCATCCTTTTCCAATTTTAGGAAGTCTATGAAGGTTGGTTTGGGGAATCCATACTTCTTTGTCTCATTGATAATATCAATGAAGTTTTCAGAGAAGTAATCCCAATAGTTCTCTCTAGGTTCTTGGTGGTCAAAGGTATTGAAATCAGTGGCTTGTCTGTTCCTGACATCGATACTCATCTCTTCAAGATTAATGAAGAATTGGGCACAACCATTGATGTTAACTTCAATGTTTTTAGCTCTATCATCAAGAACACCCCATTGTTCAATGTTCAGTAGTTTCAACTCTTCCTGATATTTCTCAAGATAGAAGTGACCTTGACCACCAACATCAACTTCTGTTCCATTAACATTAGCACAATTCCAATTCATTTCCTCTGGATGAGGCATATTAGGAATGTCAGCAATGAAGAAACCATTCCAAGGATAGTGAACTTTATGCCAGTTCCTATAGGCATGAACAATACCAAAGTTATTGTCACCTAACATCTCTCTGAAACTGACTTCCTTAATAAGGAACATGTCCGAGTCAATATTGACAACGATGTCATCGTGTTTGGTCATGTAGTTACGCCAAACCCACTCAGTGGGGTAGGCACATGCCAAATTAGGATTGGGATATCGATTACCTGTAAATTGTGTTATACCATCAAGTACTCTCATTGAGGGGTCAAGTACAACCCTCAGAGATTCAACTCCAATTTCTTCACAGACTCTATCAATCTCAGCAGACCTCTCCTCACTATCTACAGCATTATTGATGACAATGTATTCATAATCATCAGTAACATATTTTTTGATAGTCTCATATTGTAATTTAATGAAGTCAGGTCTTTTGTCTGACAAGGTATAAATTTTAATCATAACTCATAAAGTGGATTGTTCTCTTTGTACTGTTCAAACTGCTCTCTACAGTCTGGACCATTGTCTAGACCACCGTCCCTATCCATCCAAAGCCAGTCATCTACGATAGATTCAGATGGTCTCCACCATCCATTAGAAGTATTCCAGTCGAACCAATACTTGGGTGCGATTACATTCTCTGCGTTTCTGTTAGTCCAGGCGGGGAAGAAACCAAAGGTAGATGAACTAACGATGACATTCTCTGCCTGATTGAGAATAGCATAGTCAATACCGATAGGTCCACCAGGATACTTATACCACCCAATACTACCCTGATATGGATCTTTCTCATCAGAAATAGCTGAACCAATCACTTCACCATCAGGAATATACTTCTTGGCGTTAGTTGGATCATCTGTAACCACATAGAACTTGAGGTTCCCGTTGTTAGTGAGACTCCTCATATTGTCCATTGCCATCTCATAGTAACGAGGTGGGAGTGCAGAGTTACCAGTCAGGTAATCACCACCACGGAACTGAATGACACAACAATCTCCGTGAGTATACTCAGGAAACTTGAGACTTTCATCATAAGACAACCAATCACAGATACGTTCGCGGTGTTCCTCAATATAGGACATCCGTTGCATCGTTCCTTCAATCTTTGTACCATCAGGAACGTTCAAAAGATAGGGGTCGGGAAGACCAACGTTTCCATTAGTCACAGGATGACGACGAAAGTGCTCTTTATAGTAGTTTGTAATCCCTTCTGGGAGGGACTCAGGGGGTCCTCCCTCAGGACCAGACCCACCGATTACCTCTTCACCGAAGTCAATCGGCATGAATGCTTGACCTTTCCATCTGTCCTTTCCCATGATTCCGTAGGAATATCCATTCCTTTCAGCAATCAATCTGGTGACGATGTAGTGCCAAATCTGGTTTCCAATACCAGAACCATAGTAAATTTCAGACGTAATCATGCAATAAACTCCTTGTACTTGTCCTGATTTTTAACAATCTCTTCAGGGAGATCATCATCCAAGGGAACAATCCGTGTTCCCATCCATCCTCTACCAAGAATATCCTGGTTACCAGTGATATTAGAACCAATATTGTTCTTTACGGCATCATTATTGTGTTCCTGGTGACCGTATCCATTGAGTTTCTGTTTGATTTTATCCTCTCCACCAAGGAAACTGAAGTGCCAACCACCGTTGTCAACAACAAATTCATCCTCATGTGGGAGATTACGACAGTCATTGAAACCACCGTGTTCCTTCAGGTATTTGAAGGTACAGAACTGTGAACCTCTCCAATCATCAACATCCTTACCCTTATCGGTCTGAATACGGTTGACATGACACATGTAAAACTTCTGAATACAAGTATACATGAATCCATCTTGAACAATTTCCTTAGCTTGTTTCAAGAATTCAGGATTAGGAATCTCATCCAAGTCACTTTGAATGATAATATCTTCGTCAGATGCTACCTCCAGAGGTGTTTCAATCAGACAATCACGTCCATACATCGACCGTTGCCACCTCTCAGGAAGGTTAACAGTCGCTGGACGTGCGGGATGAACCTTCCACCTGTTGGTATGATACTCTTGTTTAAAGTTCTTCCAGTCACCAATATTTCTCTCACGAATGTCAATGACACGATGAACAATCTTGTCCATGAAAGGTGCAAGACGTTCCTTATACTTCTCAAACTGCATCTCACGTTCGATACCTGTGTAGGTAACAGCGTTTTCATTGATACAAATGAGATCAACATAAGGATACACGATCCTCAGTCTCATCTCAAGCAGTTCAATTGGTTCGTGAGAGAGATTAAATACGTCAATTAGTTTCATAGTGTTTCCTCATTTCGTCGAATACTTTTTTGATACCCACATCAATTGTGGTTTTAGGAACCCACCAGTCAAGAATGAATGTGTCTGCAGTATTCCTCTTGTCCATCTGAACACTGTCTTTAGCAAGACCAGGTTTGATCTTAACATCATATTTACCGATGAGATTAAACTGACCTTGGATAGTTTCAGCAACTTCTTTAATTGAAGTAGATCTAAATGAAGTGATATGGAGAGGATCTTCTGGTTTGAAATCTGTGTAATTTTCCATAATTGTTTCTAGACCTTCACAACAATCCTCAGCATATAGGAACTGTCGTTCTTCTGTACCATCAGTCATCATCTCAAACTCTGTCTCTTCAAACCCTTTACGGATGAAGTCAGTGATGACATGAGCTTTGTCCATGTCTTTCTCAATACCATAGACATTCCAGAACTTAACAACCAAACCATTCAGTGACTTGGTGTATAGTTCTCCAACTCTCTTTGCCACACCGTAAGGAGAGTAACTCATGTTACTCATCTGAGATGAAGCAAACACAAATCGTTTGTTGTGTTTCTCAAGAAGACCAAATACACTTGCCATCATCCTTGTATTGTTATCAAGGAATTTGAATGTATGTTGATACTTCTTCAGATATCGTGATCCACCTACATCAAATGCAAGGAAGAATACAAAATCAGAAGCCTTAATGATATGTTCCAATCCTAGGTTAGGAATCTTTGTGAGATCCTGATCCTCAGTATTGGCAATATCATACTCAAACACTTCATGATCTTTACCACGAAGATACTCAGTCAGATAAGCTCCAATCTGACCACTTGATCCTAAAACTGCAATCTTCATCGTCTGTCCAAACTAAACTTAGTATAGTATTCAGTATCCATTTCGTGAAGACCAGTGTTATTATGAATACCAGAAAGGTTATATTTACTAGGACAACAACCTTCCTGTGACATAATGATACCTAAGAGCCTTTCCCACACATTATCATGTGTCTTTGTCTTAAGGTAGAAATGATCATCATCAAATACTCCACTATCTAGGACTCTTTTTACCATAGAGTTTTTCATGATGAACATTTGATATGATGCACCATAGATCTTCTCATGGTAGTCTGGTTTCCGATACTTGGTATTGTTCAGAATGTCATCATAGTAAGAAATAAATCCACTCATATAACCACTGGCTTGAATTCTATCCCAGAAGTATTTGAAGACATAGGATTCACCTTCTCCCTCAATAAACTTAGTCAGAGGTGAATTGATAACACAACTATCGTGAACCATGACATAGACATCCTCATTGGGATAACTTCTAACTGCCTTTAACCAAGCACCGATAGGATACTGATTATTCTTCTCGTCATGAATAATGACTTGAGGAATAGATTTCAGTTCCTGAAGATATGAGTCATCATCAGAGAATGAATCCACCACCAAAATCTTTTGTTCTGGATGATGTTTTACAATAGATTCCACACACTCTCTAACTGGAGAGTTAGGAACGTATTTACAGGGTACTACAAACATTTAAAACTTTCTCAATTAATTTTGTAACTCCTCGTTCTCTTTGTTCGGGGGTATAATTTTCCCCGTTACCAGAGAGATGATCTGAAACTTGATTTACCACTAGTGCAGACTTAGACAGTCTCATGGCAATACTATAAAGCATAGCAGTTTCCATGTCAACGCCAAGAACTCCGACATCTCTTAGAGATTTCCACCAATCTTGATTTGGTTGATAGAAATAATCGTTAGAACATACAGGACCAACGTGTGCGTCTGGGTTCTGATCAGTGAATCTCTTTAATAAATTCCAATCAGCTGTCGGTGCAAAACTAAATCCAGGTGTCAGATTAAAATTCACTGCACTGTCCGTGAAGGAAGACATAGCGACAACAATGTCTCCTACCTTTACATTAGGAGAGATGCCACCACATGTTCCTACTCGAATAATGTTCTTGACACCATAGAAACTATACAATTCATGAACATAAATTCCAAGACTGGCATGTCCCATACCACTAGCTTGGACTGAGATTTTCTTTCCTTTATGATATCCAGTGTATCCATAACATCCTCTGACACCATTAACTTGTTTTGCATCATCAAAATACTCTGATATGTATTTTGCTCTTAGTGGATCACCAGGTAGTAGAACTGTTTCCGCATAGTCACCTGGTTGTGCTTCAATGTGTGGGGTTGTCATTTGTAATTAATTCAAAGATTTCTTTCCAATTGTTAACTCTCTCTCCTTCCCATTCCTGGTTGTAGGAGTGATTCATTAGAACACTTCTCAGTCCTACTCTTTGTCCTGAATCAGCATGTGAGATAGAGTCTTCAATCCACATATAGTTATTTCCATCATATTTGTTCCTCAGATAGTCATACTTACCACCAGTGAAGGACAAACTACAGTCAATAAAATCAAATACATCACCAAATAGATGTCTCAAGTTTTTCTCTCTCAGTTTTTGAGAGTATTTGTCCTGTGCTAAACAACTAATCACCTCAAACCTATACCCTAATTTGTTTAGTTTAGTCACATACTCAACTGAATCTTTATATGCAGGAATGAATCCGACACATCCAGACTCGTTAAAATCTCGAATGTATCGAATTGATTCCTCCATGGATATACCATACCTGAGGTCTTGACCATAATACTGGTCAGTATTTTTTAGTCTCTTGTGACCATGTTCACCCATCCATACATCAAATGCGTATGCCCAATCTAGTAAAACACCATCACAATCAGTTATAATTTTCATTTAAGAATTTATAAATCTCTGGCCAAGTGCCCAGATCAACGTATTTATCCACCTCAATAGCCTTTGATCTGTAGATTGGTGTCTCTTTAATCTCATCAACAAGAACCTTATGTCTCAATGTTGACTTCTCCATAAACTCAATACACTCATCAAAGGTTCTCTTCCTGAATGCAAAAGATGTCCAGAAGGCATTAAATCTATTTGTATTTTCCTGAGGTTTATCCTCATACTCCTGAACTAAATTATCATCATCAATACTCAATGCACCTTTAGTCCTCAACATCAATTCAGATCTTTCCCTTTTGTAGAAGAATGTGAACCCTGTTTCAAACAAACTATCATTCACAAGTTGCACAATATCCTCATGAGACTTCATCTTCATGAATGTATCAGGCAATAATACAACATTTTTTTCACCAAACAGGTGTTTTGCACTCTTAATTGACCCTGTGTATTCAGTTTCTTTCGGATTAAAGAAAGTAAAACTGATATTGAACCTTTCCTTATACTTACTTAGATATCTAATGATGTCTGTCTTGTCTTCCGTAAGAGTGATCACAAACTCCACATCTCTTCTACCATAGTCTTTAAAGAGATCAAAAGAGTAGTCAATAAGAGACTTACCTTTTTCAATACAGTGCAACTCTTTTGGGTATGGAAGGGACAATCTAGTCCCCTCACCAGCACAAGGAAGAATAACTGTTAGTTTAGACATGTCTAATTGCCATCATAGAATCATCTTGTCTCCCACCCACTTCTCTCAAATCATGAAAGACGTAGGTAAATCCATCAGGAACAGCTTCCTGAAGCATGCTATAGGGATCTTCAAATTCAGAATATTTAGGATACTCATGTTGAATATCTTCAATCACATAGAGACCACCCTCCTTTAGTAAGGACAAATAAAGTTCCATAGCTTTGACTTGATAGTCTGTCTTATGACACCCGTCATCAATGATGATATCAAACTTTGGAAGTTTGTCTATCATTTCCTGCGTATATGCATCACCGTAATAAAATTTCACACCTGGAATTGATCTGTTGACCTCAGCTACTGCCTCAGGTCTATTATCAATACCAATGATAGTCTTGGCATTTTTAAAATACTCTTTCCACAGTCTAAAAGAATATCCTCCACTGATTCCAATTTCTAAAATTGAAACCTCCTTGTCTCTATATTCCTCAAAAGCTTCTTCATAGAAGTATTCAACATAACAATGAGTGGAGTTTTTGTCAGTTCCACCCCCAGGAAATTCTAGATTACTCTGGGTGATAATATCTTTTAATTTCATTTGTTATCAATTAGTTTAGACATCTTTTATGGACCAAGAAAACATTTCCAGGGTTTTTCTGTTGTTGTTCTGATTCACCTGACATGAAGTAATGAAGTTCGTGATCAGAGAAGTAATCCATAGTGTACTTCAATGCCCCACCTTCTGACCTCACATACTGACTCAAATCAGCTTCAGGATGTTGACTCTTATAGATGTCAAAGTGTTCATGATGAAGTTCAATCTCAAGGAAATCAACCCCTTTAAGGAGTTTTGAGTTCTGGAAAAGATTATACTCAGCACCTTCGATGTCAATCTTGATGAAATCGTATTTCTTTTCTTTCAGATAATCATCAATGTCAACACATTTAACCTTAACGGAATTGCCTGGATATTGTTGACCAAACAAAATTGACCAAGAACCAACATTAGAATCCCTGACAGAGAGTTCTAGATATTCTTCGCCATAGAACAAAGCTTTGTTCTCAACTAGAACCTTATCTGACTTTACATTATTGACAATGTACTGATAGTTCTCTGGTTGAGGTTCAAAGATAACTCCGTTCTCAATGGTGGGAATATTCTCAAGAAGAATATTTGATACTTCTCCAGTACAACCACCAACATCCATGAAAGATGTGATTTCTTTCTCCTGAAGATACTCTAAGACAGCCTGAAAGTATCCACCCTCTGTCCATTCTACAGAGGTGTATTCTTTATGTAAACTTTGACTATGCGTTGGCATATCAAAGTTTCTCATATGTGTAACCACTGTTTGTTCTGTCATTTTTTAGCCTCAATTTGTTTACAGATCCATTCGTATGTCTTACGAATACCTTCTTCAAGAGTCTGTGAATAATCCCATCCAAGTTTTTCGCGGATGAGATCATTATTAGAGTTACGACCACGAACACCAAGAGGTCCATCAATGTGAATCTTCTGAACTTCTTTACCACTGACACGGGCTGCTGTCTCTACCAGTTCATTGATAGTGACCATTTCCTCAGAACCAATGTTCACAGGACCCATGAACTCAGAGTCCATCAACCTTCGAGTCGCTTCAATGCATTCGTCAATGAACAGGAAGGAACGAGTCTGTAGGCCATCTCCCCACACCTCGATTGCTCCACCCGACTGC
>Ga0213866_10000503_pt1 | contig 31387 bp, 30 predicted proteins | sample PICome_11_FD_160079 | JGI IMG/M metagenome (GOLD analysis project Ga0213866, IMG submission 160079) | Coastal seawater microbial communities near Pivers Island, North Carolina, United States - PICO284 | ecosystem: Environmental > Aquatic > Marine > Coastal | place: USA: North Carolina... | reverse complement strand
TGGCAAAACCGAATGTATCACGTGTAACGAACTGGTATGTATAAGAACCAACTCCGAACACCACATTACCAGATGCAAAGCCTTTCTCTTCCAAAGCCACTAATATGCTGTTAGCTCTGTCCAAGCTTATCGAATCGCCATATATCAAACCTACATGCTCATCAAGCAGCTTATACCCCTTTTCTGTAACAGTGCCTCCGAATATATCCCATAAGCACTGTATAGCACCTTTATGTTCAGGAGTTCCCTCAGGAGCGTCAGGGTCACCGACTACTATCTTAACAGGGTCACCACTGTCTGGCCTTATAACAACCTTGCCTTCTCTGGCTAAAACCTGCTCCTTTAAGGTATCCATATATTCAGTTACCACTTTCCAGAAATCCCAGGTATCAGAAACTATTGATACTATGCCCGCAGGATATATATCGCATATCAATCTACGGAAGGTTTCAAGTTCTCCATCTTACATTCCCATACACATTACAGAGTGCTCGGTTGCGGGAACTGAACAGCCTATCATTTCTTTTTCGGCGTCGGCACCATAATAATCTTCCAACAAGTCTATCGCAGGAACAGTATCGGTTCCCCAAAAAGATGTAAGGTGAGCTGCTCCGCTTATAACCGCATCTTGCAAGCTAGACATTCCCCTAAAAGAAAAGTCGTGAGATTGAAATGGTATAAAATCAAGAGCCGTACCAGTTTTTTGTGCATATTGAGTAAGTATTTTCTTATACTCAAAAGCAGTTGTCGCTGAAGTTATAGGCTTCCATAGATAACTAGATATTATAGTTTCTATGTAATTTGTAAGCCAAAAAAACTCAGGATGCGTATTAACTATCGTCAAAACAGGAACGCCTATCGGAACTCTGGTCCCTTCAGGTAATGCCTTTATTTTAAATGGCAAATATCCCAAATCATGCAAAGCCTCTATGTGTTCCATACTTATAGCATCTTCACCTAAAGACAAGTCCATGCGTCTTTTATATCTTGCCACAACTTTATCTTTGTCTTTTTCAAAGAAGTTTTTATTCCAGCTATCTATCAAAAAATCTTTGATGAAATATTGCAATCCGAAGAATACGATTTTATCATCAAATGTCTCTTTCATAACCTTACCAAGTTTTGAACTACGAGCTGTAAAGTTTGAATAAACCTCAGTAGTACCTTCAGGATACTGACTTCTGTGATCTGCTTTATAAAAATCTATCGCTGTTAATGGGTTAACGTTCATTGTATTTCTCCTTATTATATTATTCTTTATTTAAAACCGTTAAGAATGATGATTCCTTAACTCCCTTATCCTTTATCAAATGGTGGCAATACACATGGTCAAAATATTCCTTTAAAATTTTGACTCCGTGTGAAAAAATTCCATGCGTTACATATAGATATATTTTTTCCGCACCACCTTCTTGCAACACTTTAGCAAGCTGAGTGAAAGTTCTGCCACCATCGCAAATATCATCAAGTATGATGCAATCTTTGCCACTGACATCGCCATGCAATTCAGTATTGGTTATATGGCCAGTTTGGCTATCCCTTACTTTGCTTGCACAAACAAAATCAGCATTTAGTTTTTCACTTACTTGTAAAACTTTTTCCCTAGCTCCCTTATCAGGGGCTATCACTGTTATTTGTTCATCTTTTATCTTATTGGCTAAAACGCTTTGAGTTATGATGTCCGACAGGCTTATAACCTCACAATTATTGATATATTTAACCGTCACATCAGAGTGAGGATCAACAACTGTTATCTTATCACAATTCAATTGATTGATTAAGTCAGCCATAACCTTGACGCCAAGAGCTTCGCCTTCATTACAAACCCTATCTTGCCTTGCATACGGGAAATAAGGTATTGTAAGCTCAATTCTAGTATCTGCATTTACCTGTCTTACTGCATCAACCGCCATTATTAACTGCATGATTGAATTTGAGCTATTTAGCTTTGCTACAATATATGTAACACCACTTATTTGTTCAGGATTAACTTTTACGTGACACTCACCCCCTGAGAAATTAAATGATTCTACCTCTTTATTATTTACATATATCGTCATAATCTTACTCTTTTTAAACATTAATGGCTTAGAGCCAATAATTATATAATGGCACAAAGCCACTATCATGTCAAGCATTAAATAACCAATTGTCCTTTTTTCTTAGCAACACCAACTTTTGCGCTAGTCCCAGAGTTAAATTCAAGAAAATCAGATTCAATACCATCACTAAAAATAACTCCGTGACTTGCCATTAAAGATGTCACTACCATTGGCTTTTTATCACCAATTCTGCCAAAAACCAAGTCAACGCCAGTGATGTTGCTAGGGAACGGCTCTCTTACCGAGTATTGCAAATAATTGTCAGACCAACCAAAGGAACAATTTCCGCCCTGAGGCACCCCAATAACGCCTCTAGCACCTGCAACCACACTACTCAGCCAACCCGTAGAGCCCAACCCAGTAGAAATTATAATTCCACTAGATGACTGGATTTCACTTTGCCCCCCCACATCCAACTCATAACGAGCAGATGTATGGCTTTTTGGCCCTATGAATATGTCATTCACACCATATAAATATTGGCCGTTTTGTAATTCAACTTTGGCAAAAGAAATCTGCTTTTTATCACGTCTATCGCTAAACACATCCGTGACTATCTTTCCGGCATCTTTAGGATAAAATGGCAGCAAAACGCCATCAAAGCGCTCAGGTTCAGGGTTGATAGCAATGACAGGATGCCCATCAAGATATTTTAACGTATTAGCAACCAACCCGTCTTGCCCGACCACCACCACAATATCGTTTTTTCCAAAAACAAAATTAGGTAGATAAGATCGCTCAACAACATGAACACGCCCTAAAGCCCTTAGCTCACTCTCAATTTCAGAGATTACCTTCTTATATATTTGATCTTCATTTTGGTAATCTTCAAAATCAGAACCTAAATGCTCAATATAAAACTTAGCCTGCTCAAATGTATTAAACTTTACGATAATATCATCAAGACGGGTTTTTCTAGTTACCAAAATGATTTTGTTTTCGGTTAATCTAGACATGGCTTTCCTTCATTATTTGCTTTAATAAATCTGGGCTTATATTAAGCTCTCCTATTTTATCGGCATTTTCCGCCAATTCTTTAAATGAAGAAGCAATTAACTGAGCAGGATTCATGCCACTCATCGCCAAAACCTCAACAATTTTCGGATCAGATTTTGCAATCGCATTCAAATGCGCTTCAACCGCATAAGCTTTAGATTCTGCTTCTTTCTTCTTATTAGCAACAGTAACCTCAACAAGCTCTGCATTTTGCTGCTGTAAAACAATATCACCAGCCATTTCAGCTTCGCATATCTGCTGTCTTTTTTCTTGCTCAGACTTTTCAGCCTCAAGCTGCCTTTCCATTATTTCACGTTTTTTATCTTCCATCGCTATTTCAGTATTCAACTCATTTTCCTTAATGACCCGCTCCTGCTCAATAGCCGCATTGCGTCTTAAATAAACCGCTTCATCAGCCTGCCTTAGCAGCACTTCACGTGTTTCAGCTTCTAATGCTCTGGCCGTTTCTTTATTCGGCTTAACAGAAACAATAGAAAGCTCATTAATATCAACGCCCAACGATTTAATGGCGGAAGAACTTTTTAAACATTCTTTCACAGCCTTTGCCATTACCTCCGAAGAAGAGAGAGCCTCTTTTAAATTTAACTGCGATAACTGCTCCCTAATTGAAACCTGAATAAGATTCAAGACTCTCCTTGGTAACTTCTTTGGGTCTTCTGAAGCATACTCACCCTTAGCATTAAGCGTGTAGTTAAGCATACTCGTCAAAGCATGAACATCCTCAATTGTACATGTAACCTGCCCTTGAACTGTAGTTTCCTGAAAGTCTTTAGTTAACTCACTAAACATAAAATGTACATCTTCACTGCCCACCGGTACGCAGACCAATGAAGTCGAAGGCGCATAATAGAACATTGACAGTCCCGCTCCTTCCTTAACAATCTTTCCATTTTGATATTTTATCAAATATGTAGATGGATCTACTTTGATAAATTTAAATCCTAACATTTTATACCTCCTAATTTTAGTTAGTGGCTTAAAGCCATTAATATTATTATAGGCACAGAGCCACTAACATGTCAAGCTTTTAGTTTTCAAGCTGGATATGCTTCAATTATCAAATATCTTAAAATCAAGGTATGACTTGCAATTTACTATATTTTAACGTAAAAATGCATTTACATAAGCAGTCCCGTTTTTAGGAAGTAATAGGTATATATAATGAATAGCTTTGTTTTTATTGGTCGTACGTTCTTTTATCAAACCGTTGGAATAATCCGTGAGGTCAAGTCACAAATGCCTGATTCAGACTGCACTATGCTAGTGGCTGCAAGAAGTGACACGCTTGATTTACTTAACTCATACGACGATTGTAGTTATGCTCGATATGATTGGCTAAGTGAATATGAAGCACAATGGTTAGACACTCCTGTTGATAAGAAAAAACTTGCTCATTACGAGAAAAAATTCGGCACTCAAAAACTACGTGCAATTGTAACATCAGATAGGGAACTTGGCATTGGTTTTGTAAGTGGTGGTGTATATGCCGAGTCAAAACTATTAAAATTAACCCGTGACAGTGACGACTTAAGATGGCGTTATGTTATAGGATTACTTGATTATCTTTATGAAACTTTCAAACGTGACAAGCCTGAGTTTGTTTTTGCCTATTGCATTGCTGCCGCCACCCCATATGCAATGTATTTAGTAGCAAAAGACTTAGGTATAACCTTCATTCAACCAGTGTCTCCTAAAATAGATAATACATATATTATCGATGACACTATGTATCAAAGCCTGACCTTGGTACAGGAAACTTTTGCAAAAGCCAAAAAAGATTCAAAAGTAGTGAAGGACAGCATTAAAAAAGCTGACGAATATATAGACAAAATAAGAAATCGCCCTCAAATACCTGAATATATCAACCAGATGAAGAAAGAATCACTTAGTCAGGCCAAAATTTCAGGTATGGTTCGCACATTGGCTATCGATTGCGCTCGCTGGGGAGCTATAATGCTAGGCCTCAAAGGAACTAGTGGAGTTATAAGACAAAGAAAAGGCTGGGCTATCCTTCTTGAGAACTGGAATGTATTTTTAGAATCAAGAAAGGCACTAAGAGGAAAAACATTTGCAAATGTGAATTTAGATGAAGTTGGGCCATATATTTACTTCCCTCTGCATGTTGACCCCGAAGCGTCAACTATGGTTCTTGCCGACCAGTTGACCGACCAAATGTTCATTATAGAAACTGTAGCTAAGAATATGCCCGCGGGAATGAAAGTTTTGGTAAAAGAGCATATACCTTCCATAGGTCGCCGCCCTAAAGGATATTATGAGCGAATCCGCAATATGCCTGATGTAACTTTGGTATCTCCATTTATGGACAGCTTTGAGCTTATAAAAAAATGTGAAACGGTCTTTACAGTAACAGGCACCGCAGCGTGGGAGGCAATGATTCTTGGCAAGCCTGCTATTATGATGGGATATATTCACTACACTAACCTGAAAAAAGGTCTTATTCACTGCACTGATATTGCAAATATAGGTGAAGCAATTATACAATCTTCTTCACTGGAGAAAACTGACGAGGAAGAACTAAGGCTTTATATAGCTTCTTTGTTTGAAGAAGGAGTATATTTCCCTGAGGCACTTTGGTACGACTCTGAACTTGAAGGTGATGATGAAGTTTCAAAGAAAGTTGTGAACAAAATAAAAAGGCTTATCGCTATCAACAAAGAACAAAACAATACAAAGACCAGAAAGGCAGCTTAAAGGTAACTCAAGTATAAAAGGAAAGGAACTACTACAGCTCAAGGAAGTTCTTTATAACTTGTAGCCCTGCATCACCGCTTTTTTCTGGGTGGAATTGCGTTCCGTACATATTTCCCTTTCCAACGGCTGCCGTAATATTTAACTCATTATATTTATAATTAGCTAAAACATTATCTTGGCTGCTTGGATGCGCCTGATAGGAATGAACAAAATAAAAACAGTCTTCAGGGTTCAAGCCTTTTAATAAAGGCGTATCATTAATTATATGCAAGGGTTTCCAGCCAACAAACGGAACTTTTAGCTTATTTGCTTGTTGGGAGTCCCCACCTATCTTAGTTACGTTCCCTTCTATAAAACCAAGACCTTTGTGCTTACCAAATTCTTCACTTTCATCCAGCATCATTTGCATGCCAACGCAAATTCCCAAATATGGCCTTTGCGTCTTTGTAAATTCAACTACTGCATTTTTTAAATTACTACTTTCCAATGCAGACACACAGTTATTAAACGCCCCTACCCCTGGGACAACTAAACGGTCAGCCGCTAATATATCTTTTTCATCGCTAGTTAATATGACATCAGCATCACAATGCTCAAAAGCCCTCTTTACGCTGAGAATATTACCTATTGAATAATCAACAATTACAACTTTCTTCATATTCATATTAAATAGTTACTTTATCGACACATCTTATTTCCAATTCAGGCTGGGATTTCGCCCATTGATGGATTTCAGACAGATTTAATTTATCATAATGCAGCACATGAGCCATCGCAATTGCATCAGCGTGACCTTGCAAAGCCACATTTTCAATATCCGACAAAGAACCTATACCACCACTTGCAATAACAGGTATAGGAACACTTGAAGCCACTTTATCGATTAACTCAACATCCATGCCCTTTGCAGTACCTTCCAAGTCAACTGATGTAAGCAATATCTCGCCCGCACCTAATTCATAGCCACGCTTTGCCCAATCAACAACATCCATTCCTGTTTTTTCACGACCGTTATCAAAATAAACTTCCCACTTACCTTCACCTGATTTTTTAGCTTCAATTGAAAGAACCGTACATTGAGAGCCAAACCGCCTTGAAACCTCAGTTATCAACTCAGGTCTTTTTACCGCACCTGTGTTAATGGCAACTTTATCCGCACCCGCATGCAGTGCATCTTTTACATTTTCAATTGAGCGTATACCACCCCCAACCGTAATGGGAATGAATATATCCTTAGTAGCCTCTTGTATTATGTGTAGCAGAGAATTACGTTCATAAAGAGATGCAACTATATCCATATAAATTATTTCATCTATACCTTGAGAATAATATTTATGGGCAAAGTCATTAGGCTTGCCTAATTTACGCAACCCCTCAAGTTGGATTCCCTTTATAAGGTTCTCACCTTTAACATCAAGGCGGGCAATAAGACGGATATTCTTAGTCATATGCTACTTATTCCACACAGTATGACGCAACTTCCAAACTCCGTCTTCTTTTTTCCATAAATGTGGTGAACGGAATTGGTCGGCAAGATTATCAAAATAATCACGAGTCATTATCGGGCTATCAAATTGCTTGCTTGCAACAGGGAATTCTTTTTCATTTATACTTAGATACTCAAATATTTCCTTTTCAAACCTGTCAGGATACTCCCCGTCGAATTTTTTAACCAACGATACGGCTTCATCCCTATCAATTTCACCATTGCGCACTTCTTGAGCAGCATCGTACGTTGCTCTACCGATACCAAATTTTATATATGTAGTATAGTAATGATAATCATCTATCTTATCATCGATAGAGTTATATTTTGAATATGTGCCTGGTGTTCTCTCTGGCGCAGCTTGGAAACCACCATTTTCTACCGCATAATAATACGCACCTTGAGGATGCCATTTCAAGTAATACCCCAAATAATGTACTTCAATATTCTTTTCTTCACATACCGAAGGGTCGATAGGCATATAAGGAATCAAGTCATGTTGTTTTAGGTCATAATCTTCCTTAAGTTCTTTTAAAGAAGCTCCGCCAAAATAGATCTGCGACTCATCATCAGAAGAGAAATACTTAAAGTCACGCTTTGCACTTTCAGTATCTTGGATAGGATTTCCGTATTCAGCTTCATTCTCTCCATAGAATATGAGGCTAATATTATTTTGTGCAGCAATTTTTGGTGCAAGACCTTTTTGCCCTAGAATAAATGGCTGGAACGGGTGGAATAACCTATCTACCGCAAGCCTTGTTAAAAGACGGTGAACCCTAGCATTAGGCGTTACCAGAATATTATCAAATCCTGCATTTATCCAAGCTTGAAAATTCTTCCAGCCCCAATCAGTATATATGTGAGGTGCCCAAGTTGTTGTAAGTGGGTTCATTCCATATTTATATTTAAGCACATGCGCTTGGTAAAAACTATCCTTACCACCTGAACCAGGCACTAAGCAATCATATGAACCATCTTTACTGCGATGCTTATCGCAAAGCTCCATAAGTTCTTTTTCTCTTAAATCCCAATCTATCTTTGCTTTTTGTTCAGCAACCTTACATGCGTCACAAACACCATCATCATTAAAATTAATAGTTTCTTTTTTGCTATCTTTTGTATGTTTGGTTTCTACAGCAGAATTTGGACGCTGGTTTGAAATAATACATTTCTTACAAAAACCAACTTCCTGCGGAAGTCCATAATATGCTTCTAATTTTTCTTCATTTACATTTGCTTTCATATTTTTCTCTACAAAACTATAAATTTACTTGGGATAATATCATGGCAAATATAGCACTTTTTTATTAACTGTCTACTTGCGTTTTCTTTTCTGACAGCCCTAAAACCTTACTTTCACCTTCTACATCGTGTAGCACCAAAGAATTAGCGCCTATAACTGACTTACTGCCTACATTTTTGTATCCTGTAACAACGGAATGAGTAGCAAGGAACACTTCATCTTCTAAACTAGCATATCCGTTCAATGTTGAATATGGTGACAATATCGAATACTTACCCACCTTTGAATCATGCCCACAATACACATATACATTAAGCATCACATAATCACCGATTATAACGCTATCGGTCAATATCGAATAAGGGCATATAACAACGCCCTCTCCTATTTTAACACTAGGTGCAACAATGGCAGTCGGGTGTATTAAAGATACAAAGCTAGCACCTTTGCTCTTTAAAGACTCAACCACATTTTTTTTAATAGCAACATTACCTATAGCAATAATAAATCTGTCATTATCCTGAATTTGATAGTCATCTTCATGCCCTAATATTGGAGCATCTATCGCAAACTCATCCAACTCATTAGAATCTTTTGATAAGAAGCCTTTTATCCTATATTCATCTTGGTTAAACGCATCTTTTGACCATTGATATACTTCCCTGCCAAAACCACCTGCACCAACTATGATTATATCAAGCATGTTACTTTACCAAACTATCTTTTTTTACATCCTCAGGACATTCTTTACCTAAATAATCCCAGTAAGATATTGCACTAATACCACTGCCAGGTCTTTTGCAAGTTATATTATCATTAGTATATAACGCACCCTTTGCCATATCTTGGGCAGCAACTATGCTACGCCTTGCAACTGCAATGTTCTTTATCTCACTGGTCTGTGGTTTTTTTATACCATCACCCATTGCATCTTCAATATCTCTTATGCATTTAACCATATTTTTCAGTTCAACAGGGTCAAGCGATGCCTTATGGTCAGGGCCTTGCATATTTTTATCTATAGTAAAATGTTTCTCTATAACATTTGCACCCATTGCAACTGCGGCAACGGGCACATGAATGCCAAGAGTATGGTCTGATAAACCAACTGGGCATTTAAACTCTTCTGCAATTGCCTTCATAGCATTTAGATTCGTTTCACTATAAGGCGCAGGATATTCCGTCACACAATGCAATATTGTAATTTTTCCATCAAGTACAGAAGCACCCTCATCAGTATTATAAAAATCTATGCACTTTTTCAGTGATTCCGGCTTACTACCATGCATCCAGCCATATGAAAGAACCGCCAAAGCTTGTCTGATTTCATCCATTGTCGCCATACCCGTCGATAAAACTATCGGAAGTTGGTGTTTAGCTGACTCAAACAAATAGGGTGCATTGGTAATCTCACCTGATGGTATTTTTATAAAAGGAATATCACATTCTTTCACCAAATAACTCATTGAACCTGAGTCAAATCCAGTTGATAAAAAAGTAACATCCTTATCTTTTGAATATTCATAAAGCTCTTTGAAATCATCTTTTGATAATTCAAGCTTTCGTATCATATCAAGTTGTGACTCTTCAATGCCTGTATTTTCTTTTTGATACTCAGCCTGCTGTGCGTTTTGCGAAATAATCTCTTCTGGAGTAAAAGTCTGGAACTTTACCGCATCAGCCTTCGCATCTGCTGCTATATCTATTAGCTCCTTGGCCAGCTTTATATCACCATTATGATTAACTCCAGCTTCGGCAATAATATAAGTACCTTGTTTTTTAAGCATACTTTTCACCATATTTAAAAAAATGTTTTTGTAATAACTCTTTAGGACTCTCAATATTTTCCAACACTTCAACTATTTGTTTAGAAGCATTCCCATCACCATATGGATTTACCACATCATCACAACTCAAATCTAACGCCTCTTTAATTGCATCAATAATTTTGTCCTTATTTAATTCACAATTAATCACTGAATCAGCGCTTAACCTATTCTTCTGCCTTGCGCCAATATTAACTACGGGTAACTTAAAAGAAGGTGCTTCATATAAACCGCTTGAAGAATTGCCAACAAAAACATCAACATGCTTTAATGCATTATAAAACCTTTCTTTTCCCAAAGACATATGAAAAACTGCATTATCATTGCTCTTGGCATACTCTCTTAAAATCTGGTTTACACCATCCCCACCAGTATCAGCATTAGCCCCGGTTATAATAATGCCTAAATCTTTAAACTCCGCCATAGTGTCCAGCACTATTTTCACATCATCTTCAGGACAGCTACCTGATAGGGTTTCAGGGTGGTATGTAAGTAATATATATTTTTCATAATCACCAGAAAGCCCTACGCTATCGATGAATTCTTCTCTGGCACAAAACTCAGTATCATTTATCACATCCAAACTTGGAGATCCCGTTACATATACATTTTGTGGGTTTTCACCCATTTGCAATATTCTATTATATGATTGCTGGTTAGTAACAAAATGAATATGCGACATCTTTGTAATGCTATGCCTTAGAGCATCATCAAACGCACCTTCGGTAACGTCACCACCTGCAATATGCGCAACTGGTATTTGCGCAATTAATGCCGCTTGCACTACAGACATTATCTCAAATCGGTCACCTAGAACCAGAACTATATCAGGTTTGATATCATCTAGAACATCGGCAAACTCCATAACGCCTTTACCCATCGATTTTGTAACCGACTTTGCATTATTGCCCTGCAATAAAATCGGCACTTCCTTAGTAACACTAATCCCATCTTTTTTAATTGCATCGATTGTATTTCCATGCTCATCCGACAAATGAGAGCCTGTTACCACAACGCTTAATTCAATTTCACTAGATGCTTGCATTAATTTCATGGGATAGAACAAATAGGAATAATCCGCCCTACTGCCTGTAACTACGCAAACTGATAATTTCTTGCCCATTTTTATGCTACAAATATTTCTTGATAATCGTTATTTGCCCTTTCCAACTCTTGGGCACGCCCTATATCTATCCAATACTCTCTAAGTGGGAATACTGAAACATTCTTATCATTTTCTATCAGACGGTTAAATAACTGCGGCATGTCAAAGAATTCATCCTTAGGTATAACATTAAAAACCTCAGGGTTAAGAACATATATCCCCGCATTTACAAAGAAGCTTTGTTGAGGTTTTTCAACGATACTCTTTAATTTTGCACCATCTGTTTTTACAACACCATAAGGCACTTCAAAATTATACTCCCTCACCGCCATAGTTGCCTGTGAGTTATCCATATTATGAAAGTCGATAAAATGTTTAAAATCTATTCTGGTAAGCAGGTCGGCATTCATCACAATCACAGGAGCATCCAACTCATCTTCTATAAGGCTTAAAGCACCTGCCGTACCCAACCTTTTATTCTCATTAACATAGCTTATATTAACACCTAACCTTGAACCATCTCCACAAAACTCCTTAATCATATCTCCTTTATAATTTACGGAAATAATAATATCATTAAAGCCTTGTTGCTGAAAGTTCCTTATAACAGTTTCCAATATAGGAGAATTACCAACCTTTATAAGCGGCTTGGGGCAATCTTCAGTTAATGGCATAAGCCTTGTTCCCAATCCACCGGCCATTAGGATAACTTTATTATTACGGCATTTTGATTCTAAATAATCATCTATTGAAACAACGTTTTGAACGACTCCTTCATTAACCAGTATCATTTGATGAATTTTCTTCTCTTTCATAGCGTTATGAATTTCACTATGGGTAGCAGAAACAGGAAGGGTAATTGGCGACTTATTCATTATTTCATCAACGGGCTTGTCCAAAGAAATTCCTTTCAATAAAGCACGCCTTATATCGCCATCTGTTATCGTTCCCAAAAGATAACCGCTTTCTTCAGTAACAATTGCAATTTGCATACTACCCTTATCAATTATAGAGATAGCATCATGAATTGTAGCCGATGATTTTATAGCAATATCTTTCCAAACAGTCATTATTTAACTCTTAGTATTTAAATTATTACAAACAATATAGCTAAAGACATACTATTTTACCAGAAAATAACTACTTGGCAGGTTAATTAACGAAGATACCAGAGATTTAGCATTCGATAGATTCATTGAAGGGCAGTCTTTATACATAGGCAAACTACTCATAAGTTCCCATACAGGTCTTGTCATAAAACCGTTTCCATTTGTTTGTTCTAGCACTTCGTCTAAGACTCCACCATCTCTTAATATAATAGCATTTAGCCAATAATTACTTACACAATCCGATGGCTCTTGTACAAACTCAACATCTGATAAATTTGCAAATTCATCTCTATATGTCTGTGCTAACTTACGCTTCCTAGCGATAATATCAGGCAAATATTCAAGCTGTGCGCAGCCCAAAGCAGCATTTAGATTTGGCAATCTATAATTATACCCAACTACATCATGCATGAATTTGTAACCACTGCTAACACGTGCTGTTGTAGAAAGGTGCTTTAGTTTCTTTGCAAGTTCTGAATCATTCGTAACAACCGCACCACCTCCGCCTGTAGTTATTATCTTATTGCCGTTAAAGCTTATTGCCGCCATTTTTCCCAATGTTCCGGCATGCTCCCCCTTATATAAACTGCCCAAAGATTCAGCCGCATCCTCAATAACTTCAATATTAAATTTTTCTGCAACTGCATTTAATTCATCCATCTGAACAGGATGTCCAAAAGTGTGCATAGGGATTATAGCTTTAATAACCCGTCCTGTTTCACGGTTAATACATTTTCCGTCTTCCACATCTGCAATTTTCTCTAGATATTCTGATAGTTTTTGAGGGCAAACACCAAGCGTATCCTTATTAACATCAACAAAATGCGGTATCGCTTTTTGATATGCAACAGCGTTGGCAGTTGCAACAAAAGTCATTGCAGGCATCAGCACTTCATCATCGATTCCAACGCCAGACGCAACAAGACAAAGATGCAACGCAGATGTTCCATTTACTGTTGCAATCGCATGTTTTGCGCCTAAAAATTCTGCTAGGTCACGCTCAAACCTATCCACATAGCTACCAACGGAGGAAACCCAGCCAGTCTTTATGCACTCTTCAACATATTTTAATTCATTGCCACCAAAACGAGGCTCATGCAACGGCAGAAAATCATTACTCTTCTTATCTTCGAATAAATTCTCAAGTATAGTTATTATCTTCTTTGCCGTCTGTGTCATGATTATATGTTATATATCCCGCTTTTATATAATGCCAGATTATCTGGATTAGTGAACCACTGGGCAGTTTTCTCTATACCTTTTCTAAACCCGTCAATACCACTATGCTCAGGATTCCAACCAAAAGATTCCTTAGCTTTTTGAGTATCTGCAAGCAGCCTTTCAACCTCACTTTTGCTAGGGCGCAAACGTTCTTCATCTGTTTGAATAGTAACTTCCTTACCCATAACATCAGCGATAACATCAACCAGGTCACCGATAGATATCTCGAAATTGCTTCCCAAATTCGTAACATCTCCAATAGCTTTTTCACTACCTGCTATATCAACAAAACCTTTAACCGTGTCTTCTACAAAAGTAAAATCACGAGTAGGTGTAATGCTTCCCAGCTTTATAGTTTCCATACCTGATGCAATTTGCGATATGATAGTCGGGATAACAGCTCTGGCCGATTGCCTTGGGCCATATGTATTGAATGGTCTTATTATAGAAACAGGCGTATCAAATGAACGATGGAACGACACCGCCATTTGGTCAGCTCCTATCTTTGATGCCGAATATGGTGACTGCCCATGTAATGGGTGAAGCTCAGTTATCGGAACAAATTGTGCAGTGCCATATACTTCACTAGTTGAAGTATGAACAACACGAGAAACATCAAAATCCCTAGCTGCCTGCAATACGTTCAACGTACCTTTTATATTAGTATCAACATACGTATCAGGACTATGGTACGAATAAGGAATAGCAATAAGCGCAGCAAGATGCAAAACTATATCACACCCTTTAACCGCATTACGCACACCATTTGGGTCGCGAATATCTCCTGCAAACACATCCAGATTCTTTTTCACATCATCAGATGCATGGTCAAGCCAGCCCCAACTATTAAAAGAATTATAATATACAAAAGCCCTTACATCCATCCCTTGTCTAACAAGATATTCAGTTAAGTGAGAGCCTATAAAACCATCTGCTCCGGTTATTAATATTTTTTGGTTATTATTCATAGTTACTTAATATTTATTTTTTTACTGAGAAAACTAATGTTACGTATGATATTCTATCGGATGTTCTTTTTTCCACATCTTGTGAAGAATATACAAACTCTATATTATCTTTGAACAGGTCTTTAACTTGTTTTAATTTTTTCAACACATTCTTTGAACCTGCAAAATATCCCAAGTCTTTTTCCACTGCTTCAAGGTCACGTGGATCTACCGATATACCTATTGATACGATTCCACCTTTTTTAGTGGTGCGTATTATTTCATTTGCAGCAGTTTGCAATTCATCATTATAGGTTAGAACCCACCCACAAAAAGCCACATCAAATGAATCATCCTTATAAGGCATTTTATGCATACTACCCACATCCACATAAGGCGAATAAGATATAAGGTCCAGCCCTCTTACATTTTTTGACCTGAAGCCGTGCGCAATAATATTATAAATCTCTCCTTCACATCTTGGGCCTATGGTAAGAACTTTCATGTTACTAACATTTTGCCATACATGATTAATTACCATCAAAGGCCTTATCAATATTGAAGAACGCCTCACAGCCAGATCATGCATACCTTTTAAATTATGCATTACCGTATTTTTCCCTACCCCTTCAGGCAAAGGGTCTAACACCTTAAGCCTTCTGCAAATAGTTATGAAAAAGAACTTTCTAAAAAAGACTATTATATATCTTACCAAGCTTACTGTAAGCAACTGCCTTGGTAAATGGTACAGCTCGGCAAGGAGATAAAATAAAGTTCCGGGAATACATTTTCTTAGTTTTCTTCGTTTATTATCGTCCATGATACACCGATAAGCCCAATATAGAATTTTGATTTAAGAGTAACGCAAAAACATAAGTAATATTAATATTGCTTGCAAGTGTTTTATCTTTTATGATTACCCATCACTTTCTGGACTTAAGTTAATGATTTTATATATAAAATGAGGTTTTTTCATGGATAATCGTTCTTTTTTAAGGCGTCTGCCTGGCAAAATAATCACTCCTATAAACATCAAAACTGGTCGTGCCATATATAAGAACGGTGCAAACTTCACTGATAATTTCACAGGTAATAGTCGCTTGCAAAAAGCCAGAAAAATGTTCAAGCAGTCAAGTAACGACAATATTCCCTCATCTATTGAAGATAACAACACAATCCAGCAACTAAATAAACTAGCTGCCGCCCGCTATGACAAAGGGTTTGAAAAATCCATAATTAATTCAATAATCGAAGAATATAAAAAAGTTATTAACGACCCTCAGCATAGCTGCTTTGTTGACGAGTTAGGCAGAAGGGGTAGAGATAAAGGGCATGATATATATCTTTATGACCTATTTAACCCGGCAAGTTCAGTACCATCTATTAGAAAAATATTTACTGAGGAATTCAAAAATTTCTTGCGCCTTTATTTTCAATCAGAGTTCCGAATAGAATGGGTAAATATGAGACGTACAATTCACATTCCACAAAGCAAACTGGAAGAGAACTACCCTCACCAACCATATTCTTTAAAATGGCATTTTGACGGTCATTCAACAGATACCTTAAAGTTCTTTATCAATCTTTCAGACGTAACTGAAAATGACGGCCCCTTGCATTTCCTTGACAAAGAAAGGTCATTCCAAATATGTAAGCAAGGTTATTTCAACCGATTCAACTATGGTGTCGGGCAAGATGTAATTGAAGATAAGAGGTATTTACATAAACTAACTGGTGAAACCGGAAGTTCAGCCTTTTGCAACACTACATTATGCCTACATAGAGCTGGCGTTCCGGCCAAAGGTCATACTCGTGATATATTAGAGTTCAATTTCTCACCGGCAGAAAAAGAGTTTTGCATAAACGATCTTGACTCATACTCTCCACCTGTATCACCATACGCTTAAGCCGCCATCTATGGATATATTCTGTCCGGTAACGTAGCTAGATGCATCTGAGGTAAGGTAAACCAATGCCCCCACCATCTCATGCGCATTTGCCATTCTGCCCATAGGTATACGGTTAGAATACTTTTCCTTAAAAACATCATTTTGGCCACTTTCCACGCCGCCTGGTGTGATACTATTCACCCTTATGCCATCCTTTGCCCAATAGGTCGCAAGATAATTTGTAAGCCCCAAAACCGCAGCTTTTGATGCGCTATAAACGGCTGGAGTGTTAATAGCCACTCCCATATATTCAGAACCTTCATATATTCTCTGGTCAGGAGCCATAAGCCCGTAAATAGATGAAGTCTGAACTATAGAGCCACCTGAGCCTTGGCTTACCATCTGCTTACCGACATGCTTAGCCATCAGGAACATTCCGTCTATATTTACCCGCATTATTTCCTGCCAAATTTCCATATCATAATCTTCAACACTGGCAAAGAACTTCTCAAGGTTGCTTGATTTAGCAGCGGCATTATTATGTAATATGTCTATCTTTCCAAACTTTTCTATAGTCTTGGCCACCATTTCTTGCACAGAAGATTCATCACTAACATCCAAACCAATTGCTAGAGCGTCAGTATTTACATCTTGTTTTATTTTTTCTGCAACTTCATTTGCGGCATCTATATTAACATCAGCAATAACAACCTTTGCTCCATATTCTGCAAGCCCCTTACAAAAATGCTGCCCCAAAATTCCAGCCCCACCAGTTACCACAGCTACACGCCCAGACAGGTCAAAAAGATTTGATATATCTAATTTAGATTGCATAGCTTCTTTCCTGTTGATGGATATTTTTCTTCATAATTGCTTCAACAATGTCAAAATCCAGCTCACTATCAATATCTACTGAGCGGTTATCAGGCATTATCAGTAACCTTGTATCCTTATAAAAACAACTTGGGTCAGAAATGAACGGCTCTCTTGACCAAACATATATCGAAGCATTCATATCATAGCATTTAGGAGAAGATTGCCTTGAAAGCACAGCCTGCTCAGGCTTCTTTGAAACTGTAACCTCTCCATTTTGACTAACTTCCAATATATTAAAATAAGGGGAGCGTCTGGCAGGAGTAGCCGTTAGAACACTACTTAATTTCTTATCTTCTAATAATGTTACTGCTTCAATTATATCTTCAATAGAGCGAAGTGGAGACGTTGCATCCAGATCAACGAAAGTTTCATATTCTTTTGCCGCTTCACCTTCGGCCTCCAAGATAGCGTGACGTATTGCTCCAAGTTTACCGGCACCGTCTGTTGCAAGCTCCTCAGGGCGTTTAATTACTATATCAGCACCATATTGCTTAGCTACACTTAATATTTCATCGCAATCACTACTTACGGCAACTTTATCGAACAGCCCTGAATCTTTTGCCTGCGCAATAGAGTGTGCTATCAATGGTTTCCCAAGTAATGGACGTATATTCTTACCCGGCACTCCTTTAGAGCCACCTCTGGCACATATTGTACATAGTCTTAATGTCAATTTTCTATCTCCTCGATAAATGATATTATTTCCAATCCCTCATCTAAACTGCATGTATTTTCACAGTTATTATTTAGCATATCCTCATGCATTCTCTGATAAGAAAGATTAGCATCTGAATCTACACTTACAATCTCATCGTTAATCCATAGATTTTTATTAACCAGATCAGCTTTATAGCTTACATCGCTTGTATTTACAATAATTTCCCGTCTTGCGACATGGTCTAAATAATTCATTTGTAACGACACTACAGGGCATTTTTCCTGTTTAAAGATGAATGCATAAACATCTTCTGAGTCAATCGTTACATCCCCATATTTTCCGCCTATTGCATGATGTGAATCTATATTTCCAAACAGCCAGCGTACAACATCAAACTCATGCGAAAGATCTCTTAGAACCCCTCCCCCTTTGCTTTTATGTGCTGAATAATTTTCAAGATGATTACGCCCCTTTCTCCAGCTTGCCAAATGCTGCCCAACATAATAATGCACCGACAATGTTTTCTTGCCATTAAGCTCATCTTTTAATTTCTGAATTATCGGATTAAAACGCAGATTATAGGCTACACCTACATCAAAATAAGGTTGTTCTATTTCTACGTGCTTATCAAAAACAGGCTTCTCTATTAAAACTTTGCCTTTAAAGCCACTTTCACGAATCTTAATGAAGTGCGAATAATGGTCGCACGTATTAGAAGCTATAATAATATATTCGGGCTTATCATTTAAGGCATCATCAATATTATGGAACGTTCTATCAAAGTCTATCGGCCTCTTTGAAAGGACTGAAATTTCTAAACCCATTTCATTTAGGATATCAGCATGCCGCTTCCCTATAGACCCATAACCAATTACTAATGCTTTCATAAAAAATCTGTTACATTTATAAGATACTTTTAGGCAATATAACCAACATGAGGTGTTAAATCAACACAATCATTTATTTGTGATGGTAATTAAATATACATAGGCAATATACACATGATAGCAAGCAAAGCTGCTAAGAGCATAATAGGGAAAGCATGCCAGAATATTTTTTTAAATTGCGGTTGCTGTAAAGCGCACGGCCAATCAGACTCTTTAAATCCCAGTACCACTCCTTTCCCCTCCTTAAATTGAAGGTTCCACAATAATCCTGCCATTATGTATAAGAATGAAGAAAGAATCATATTAGGCAACCAAGTACTGGGATAACTGCCATCTCTCATTAAAATATACAAGTCATGTGACCAACTGGCGCTGAATAAGCCCAAACACAAAGCAACATAAACAAGCTTTAACGACGGCTGTTTATATATAACACCGATAACCCAAGGTGCTGTTAGGAACGTTAGTATAGAAATAAACGTAGCATCTACATAATCCCAATTAGGGTCACCTGCATAAGGAGATACTAATATAAGAGCACTTGAAGAAATAAGGAACGTTACGACTTTCCAAGCTTGCAACAAATACTTACGGTATCCTGAGGTAAAAAAAGATATCTCTTTTCTTGAACTGTAAATTACATATAAGGCGGTAAGGCAACATACAATCCAAAAAGCCATATATAAATTATAGAACATATCTTCTTGTCACTTATATTTACCTGATTACCTTAATAACTAAAATGCCACTCATACTAGATTAAGTACAAGTGGCATTTAAGACAATATGAAATAATGAAATGTCGAAATATAAACATTACCTCAGTAAATTCGTTTAAAACTCCTCCCACCACGATTCTATCTTAACCTTACCTGTTGCAAGGTCAGAAGGGGCACCAATTATCAAGTTACCTTGTTTTGTCCACCCTGGAGGAAGGCTGGTAGTTGTTTGGTCGGTACTAATACCTATATAAATTTTATTTTTATATACTATAGACTCGGTAGGAACTCCGTAGCCCAAATCAAACTCAGCTTCTAAGCCACCACAGGTATAAGAGTGTTCACTTAATGTTCCCGCACCAGCAGAACAAATATCAGTTGCATTAGGAGTATATCTTGAGAAATAAACAAAACCGTTCTTAACTGCGGCTTTTGCCGTTATCTTCTCGTTAGTATCAAGATTTAAGTACCAACCGTCCTGAGTATCAAGAGGACAAGCAGATAATGCAACATTTGCCATATTAGAAACAGTGCTCATTGTTGATGTTGTAAAATCCGTCATAGCAGGAGTATGTCTGAAACCATACCCTCTATTTGCTATTGAAGAACTAACATCCCCTAAAGATTGTTGATCACCTGTTCCATAATAATGCCACAAGTTGCCGTCCGTATCCAACGATAAGGAGTTTTCATGGAAAGTATACCTTGTATTTGAAGAGTTCGCCTCTGTATCGAACAACCTTGAAACTTCGTACAAAGTACCTTGATCGGTTAGATTTATCTTCCATAGTTTACCCTCAAGGTCACTAAAGTATATTACAGCACCACTAGGGTCTGAAGCATTTTGGAAGTTAGTACTTGAATCTGGAGTAACTGCCGCAAGACGCGTAGGTACCGAATTTACAATACCATTGGTAGCATGATAATCTACAATCCTAAGATTTTGAATAATTTTCCCTCCATCTTCAAGGTCAATTATATATAATTGCGCTCCATAATTAGGGTTAATACCAGCATTGTAACCACCTCCGAATACAGCGGTCCATTTCATTGCACCTGCTGACCCCACAGGCAATTTCAATATTAAAGGCTTAGACCAAGACTCACCCACTTTAGAGTAATCATATTCAGAAGGAATGGAACTACTTGCATTATAGTCAGTTCTAGTTCCATCAGCAGCCCAGTAACTAACTTGGTTAAGTAATTTGTCATACTTAAATGTAAACATATGTTCAGGTGAATCTGGATCAGTTATATCTAAGGCAAAATAAGTATGTCCACCTTGCCTTGAACCTGACATCAGAACAGTTCTCCACTGCCCTCCGTAGTAAATATCTTTAACCACAGGGGAACCGTCAACTCCATATATAGATTTACTTTCATTTGCCGTAGCTGAAATAATGTCCTTGAAGTTAGGAATTATACTTGGAGGTATGAATCCCCATTTTTCCGAACCATCCGACGAGTTAAATGCATGAAGCATTCCTCCGTTTGAGCCTACATAGACCACTTCATCACGGCTTGCAGCAGCACCCGTCTTAAATGTATTATACCCGTTATTATAACGATAATAAGCCTCAGTTTTAGAGTCTGCAAGTTCTGATGTGAATGCTGACGGAGCCCCCACCACAACTGCACGAGAGTGGTAAATATCCGCAAGTTTCCACCTTTCCCCTGTTACTATACTATCTCCCTCATCGTCAACTCCACCAGAGAATTCACCATAAGTATCAACACCACGTACAAAGTCGATAAGCCCTTCAAGTTCTGGATCCGTTAATGCCGACCCAGCATTTTCAGTAAGCATAGTTCTAAGGTCATTTAGGTTTGTAGTTAAGAAGTTATTATAGCCTACAGTGCTAAGACCGTTACCTACAGTCCATATTTTTCTATTAGCCGCAGGAACTTTTGACAATAACTGCCCTGCTTCCCACTGCAACGAACCAAGATTACCTGTTGAATCAAGCGAGTATTTATTTAAATACCCTTTCCATTGATGTGAGGTTTTATACTTAAATGTAGATTGAATAATATGGTCATTACCTGTTACCTCAGGCATAATCGTAGGCGTACTAAATGTAAGCGTAGAATTTATAGTCTGCAATATATAGCTTGATATCGCTTCATACAAAGTTTGCCAGTTAGTTGCAAACACTGGAGAATCAGGATATGTACCACCTTTTTGAGATACATCAATATAATTTGCAGAACCACTTCCTGAAGAGCTTACTGTAAAACCTACTACAAATGTTTTTATACCGTAATTATCATAAAGATTTTTTGCTTTAGAGGCAGCCGTTGAGTTATCGAACCATTCTCCATCACTAATTACTATCAATAAGTTGTTCTGACACCAGTCTCCCGTCATAGGTGAACTACTACCTAGCATGTAGCTTTCAGCAGTGCTCATCGCATTTCCAAGATATGTTCCCCCCCCTGGATATAAAGTATCGATTGTAGTATATATTGTAGCCGCACCGGTATTAGATACAGGAACCACCATTGAACCGTAGTTATTCCATTTCATCAAACCAAAATTTGCACCATCTGTTAAAGTACTGTTAGATACAATATCCTTGATAACTTTTTTGGCCTGATCCATACGAGAACCACCACCACCGGGCCATGCTTCAGAACCATCAAATTTTTGTATCCTGTCGTTACCTGCATCAGCCACCCAAACATTACCTGTAGGGTCAATTGATAATCCTCTTATATTAGAAAACTGACCAAGACTTGAGCCATAGCTACCATTGCTTGTCTGCTGTACTCCGCTTGAATTATATTTATAAACCTTATAAGGCGAGCTTCTAACACCAAAATATATATTACCACTTGTATCAATATCAATACCGAAAGGATAACTTGCCGGTGAACTGAAATAATTCCTAGTGCCACCGTCAAAACTATTTACAGCGTTACCATTAGAATCATATTTATATATTCTATTATTATAAGTTTTACTTGCATACACATTAGCAGGTGAAGCGTTATCAACAGCAAGGTGATAAGCACCATTTACTGAACTCCATGTTGTAAGCCTAGTTCCAGATGTATCAAAGACCTCAATATCACCATTACCATTTGCAACATATATCCTGTTATTTGCAGGGTCTGACCTATCAATTGCTATTCCTCTTGCATAAGAAGTTGTTAGATAGAATTGAGAAAGATAGTTCCCATCTGTATCAAAGACCTGAACACGCCCCCTTTGATAGTCGGTAATATATAATTTATCATCACTGTCTATATCTATACCATAAATATATTTGAACTGCCCATTTGAAGCCCCACCTGAATCATAAGACCCCCATGAAGTCACAAGGTTATTTGAACTATCATATTTTTCTACTTCACTATAGAAGCTCACAACATATTTATTACCAGCAGAATCAAACGTAAGGTCATAAGGGTAGTATGTTGACTGCGAGTCTGCCGACCAAGCCATTGAACCTGAAGTATCCAGCATGATTAGCACGTTCGTGGGAACGTCCTGAAAGCCTGTCCCCGGAGGGGGTGACTTCGCCATCGCATTCGAAGTGAACAACAATACTATCATTAATAATCTTAAGACTGACCTAGACATTTTAACGACCACCTCTTTTTCTTATCTGCCTTTTTTATTGGCATCATTTAATTTTTTCCAAGACTCATTCTTTTTGTCATAACCTTGTTTCAGTTTTTCCAGAGCATTTGCATCATACCCACCTTTATTGCCATTAACATCTGACGATGAAGAAGCTGCTGATGGTGAATATTTACCTAGACTCCGTTCCTTTAGGAAGGCATCCATTGCTTTACCTTTTTGTTCAGCTATTTTTCCAAATAGTGAAGAATGTTTTTTTGACGATATGCTTATACTTTCAGTTTTTGCACCGTTAGACTTACGGTCAAGTGTATATATAACTGAGTATTTTGGTGATTTTGCCCACAAAGCCTGATTTACACGTCCATCACTGGTTTTCTTTCTGTCTTTATCATCACTTTCACCAAAAGTTTCTTTGGCAAACTCAAATAAAAGATCACTATTTAGATTGCTTTTAATTACTATTTTGACAAGCTTATTATCAATATATGTAAAATGCACCATTGAATGCTCTGAAAGATCATCGCACACAACTATTCCTTCTTCAGATATCATTAGCTCACCGCTACTTACTGAATCTACATCTTCAACATCAATTGCATCTTTATTAACTTTATACAATGTAGATATCTGGCTAACCGAACTACCAAAATAAGGATCTTTAAAATTACATGCAAACGCTGGCGAACTAATAAGCACCGCTACAGATAATGCTAAAACACAAACTTTCATAATCCCTCGCAATATTGGAAAACCCCATAATTACAAGAATACCATAAAATAGTTAACATAACGTTAATGTTACATGACTGAAAACAATTATAATAATTGCTACAAATAGCATATTAAATATGCTTCTATGCCACTTATTTCACTAGATAATAATACTTAACTATTTACTTAAAACACTTTGCATGCTACTAACTATTGGTACTATAATGATCTTCCTTTTTCAACCACAAGTATATTGGAAATATGAAGTTATCCGCATTGGTTTTTACCCCGTTAGTATTAGCAAGTTTTATTCCCCCAAGAAACTTGAACAGAAATAAAGCTATAAGCGATTCTGCAAGCGCCTTTAGAAATAATAAGTTAAGTTTTGTAGATACTGTAAAAAGGGAACGGGTAAAACAATTCTATAGTGACGAGATAGGGTCAGGTGATGGCACATACAATTATACCCACTTTGTTCAAAAACCAGAGAAATATACCGCTGATGAAATATTTTTCAATTTTCAGAGACACGACCTAAAAGCAACGTTAAATATGTATAAAGACGGAGCAAATCCGGACTTAAAGTTTAAAGATGAGGACACAATGGCTCATCTGATTGCCTACAAACCTCTAGGGCCTGATCAAAAACGTGAGGATGTAAATGACAGTATTGAGATTATTAGGCAATTAGGTAAAAGCGGCCATGACTTCTCAATAAAAAATAGTAAAGGACAAACATCCGTAGATGTTGCAAGAGAAAGAGGAAACGATGAACTTGCAACCTTAATTGAAAAATTAGATGCGCAACAAATGAAGCTGCCTCGAAAATTTAGCGATATAAACGACCGCTTACATTCTATAGCGGCGCAAAGAAACCCATCTGTAAAAGCAAGGAAAATAGCTGCAAATCTACTAAAGGCAGGAGCTAATATTGACGAAGGGGTACCTGGTAGTAAAAATACTATAATGGATGAAGCTATCAGTAACTGGAACAAAGCATCATCAGATACATTTCAGAAACTAGCAGAAAACGCAAAAAATAATGCTCTAAAATCCACTGAGAACATTGTATATTTAGGACAAAACACCTCCAATAAAGAATTAATCGATGAAATGACCAGCTCTTGGGAAAAGGACACAAAATACTTTAGTGACCTTGGCAAGCCACAAAGTATCGGCAGAGGCCTCTAAAATAACGCATCTGACAAACTGATTTATTAAATATTAGTATTGTACTTCATTAAAATTTGCTATTTCTTTATTATCGTTTCTCTGCTTTTGATTAAAAGCGCTTCTTTATTAACTTTGTTTACCATTTGTAAATAAAGCTGTGTAATAATCATTAATAAGCTAAACAAGCAATGATATATTAAGGACACCATAATGACTATATTCAAGAAAACTCTAAAACCACTACTTATCGGAACTATTTTATCTACAAGTTTTTCTTTTACTGCCATAGCACAGGATAGCGATAGTGATGTTGCAGGCGATAATAACCGCAGAGGATTCGGTATAGAATACCGCCAAGAAATGCAAGACAAGAAAGAAGAGTTCAGAGAAGACCGACGTGAAAGAAAGGAAGAGTTCAGAGCAACTCGTCAGGAACGCAGAGAAGATTTTAAAGATAACATGCAAGAACGTAAAGACGCATTTAGAGAAAACCGTCAAGATAGGGTAGACACATTTAAAGAAAAAAGACAAGATCGCAGAGAAACCCACCAAGAAAATAGAAGCGATAGAAGAGAGACGCAACAGGAAAATAGAAGTGACAGACGCGAAACCCGTCAAGATAATAGAACTGATAAGCGCGAAACAAGACAAGATAACAGGAGTGATAGAAAAGATACTCGTCAATCAAACCGAAACGATAGAAGAAATTCTAGAAAATAAATATTTTTGTATAATTACCTTTCAAAACAGTACTAATTATAATAACAATGCGCCATGTTTTAATTAATGGTGTTATTTATGGCAAGTAGAACGATAAGCAAAAAAACTATTATTGAATTTGGTGATATACCTTCGGACATATCAGATATATCAAAAGAAGAATTTGACTACCTGTTGGTAGATAACTATGAATCTATCAATGAGGAATCATATCAGCAAACTCGTTCACCCGATATAGATAATATTTCAACTAATCCCCCTTCTATGCCAAATACTCGTAGATATGGTAGCGGCCCTAATAACGAACCAAGTGATAACTTTTCGTCTAGGTTGCCATCTATGCCAAGCACCAGAAAAGGTAAACGTGGCCCCAATAGTGAGTCCAATGACGATATATCGGCAAGACCTCCCTTTCGACCTGAGAGGTTTACAGATAGAATCACTAACGATAGAAACAAAGCTACAAATTTAGAAGGGATTTATAAATGAACATAACTTAGTTAATAATGCTATCTACTTATGACTATTTCAAGGTAGCATTGAGAACCTACAGCCGAAAGATCATAGTCACTACCTGATACGCATCAGGTACCTCCATGATTACTTGCCGTAACGTCCCCAACATGAGCTGTACCCTCATCAATTTTTGTATCTATTTGCAAAGCATCTTTTGTAGTAAAAAACGCCGATACGGGAACACAACGAGTCGAATCCTCTGCGCCAATGAAGTATACATTTGTATTTATTGTTTTATTTCCATTATCAACAACATCAAAACGGGGGCCTACTCCACCTTTACCAACACTATATTGTATAGGAAGTTCCGGAACGTTAATACCGGGTCTTGCCCCTCTTGTCGCCGCTCCAACACCTTGACCAGTTAAACTAGTGTTTATAATTCCAGCAAGCTGCAAATGCTGCCAATATCTAAAAATTTCATTAGTGGCCGGCAAACCCGCACATTCAGTATCCTGAATATGGCCATTTCCATCACCATTACAGTTAGCAGCACTTGCATCACAAGCATTACCCCAAAATGAATGTGCATTATCAAAATCACCTGGTATTGCATCATACTCTAGAATAAAAGCATTATGTGCAAGTCGGTATTTATCAATATCGGAAATAGTGGCTCTTAGCTTTGCTTGCCTCACCAAAGCCTGTCCACCCACAACTCCAGCTACTATCAAACCGATAATAACTATAACTATTGAAAGCTCAACTAAAGTAAAGCCACTCTTATTTTTCATAACTATTCCTACATAAATCATTATAATATAACAATAACATTATATATAAGAACGTAAAAGAATAAATATTATTCACGAGTTTTTGAACTTCCCTCACCTCGTTGGTTTGGGTCTATGTCCGGTCTTGCTGCCCATTTTCTGTCATCTGTACTAGCTTGGCTTTCTGAAATGTCTGAATTAACAGCTTCTTGTTTTTTTGCTGCTATCTCAAGCTTTGTTTCAGCTCGCTTTGATTCTTCACTTGAGTCATCAAGAAGTGTGTTTTTGGGTGACAACTCAGCATTAGAACTTTGCATTAATTGCTCTCGTTCTTTTTTAGGAGCAATGGAAAATTTATAAAATTTAACAGTTTCCTTTAATTGGCTAATAATATTTACAAAAGACTCTGACTTTGCAAATTTTTGATAAAAAGCAGCATTACCGCTCAATGCTTTATCTAAATCCTTCTTTACTTTTTTTTCTTCTTCTTTAGCACCCTTAGTCAGGTCTTCTTCTGAAATAGTCGGTAATAACCCACTTGACTGGATTACTTCATTTACTTTCGGCTTTTCTTTTTTATATTGTGAGATTAACTCATCGTCCACCCCTTCAGCTTCACTAGGATTAAAATTAGAGCTATGAGAAGAAGAAGATAGAGCGCTCAGATCACTACTACTTACTGCCGCAGCCTTATCTATCCGCATTTTCTTATTAGGTCTCTCATCATTATCTTCTTTAGGCATAAAGCTTCCATAATCACACAACGAACCAGTTAACAAATTAACATAATTTGTCAAATTAATCAAATTTACCCATATTAAAATCTATTTTTCAAACTTACAGCTTCCCTTTTGCTACAATTTTTATATAAATACTCTCACTGCCTTTATCGATTTAAAAATACATTAAATAATATGTCCGCCCCACTTGCTCTATCTGTCCACGATGCATACGTAACCTTTGGCACAAAACCTATTTTTGAGGACTTGTCATTCAATATCCATTCAGGCGATAAAATAAGCCTTGTAGGAAAGAACGGTGCAGGCAAAACCACTTTAATGAAAATCATTACAGGCCAGCAAGACATATATGCGGGAAAACGCTGGATAGAGCCTGGTACAAATGTCGGTTATTTGCAGCAAGATGCAATGCCTGAATCCTCTGGCCAGACAGTACATAACTACATCTTCTCAGGTCTGCAAAAAGAAAAGCAAACCCAAGATTATGAATATATGGTGCAGATGGTTGCAGAGCCCTTTGAGCTACACCCCCAAGACAAGCTAATTAAATTATCAGGCGGACAGCTTAGACGTGCCGCACTTGCAAGGGCGCTAGTTGAAGAGCCTGAAATATTATTACTTGATGAGCCGACCAACCACTTAGACCTAACCGCAATTCAATGGTTAGAAGATTTTTTAAAATCCTACCGCGGAACATTATTATGTGTAAGCCACGATAAAACATTCCTAAAAAATATATCGGACAAAATATTTTGGCTTGATAGAGGCAAGGTGCGGGTTTGTCCAAAAGGGTTCGGTCACTTTGACGAATGGTCACAAATGCTAATTGAGCAAGAAGAGAGGGAGCTTTCTAAACGCCAGAAAATCGTTGATATGGAAGTCGAGTGGGCAAGCAAAGGCATTAAGGCACGCAGAAAGCGTAATGTACGCCGACTTGAAGAGATGAAAAAGGCACGTGATAGATTAAAATCTGACAAGAGTCTATTTAATAAAACCATGCGCAAGATGGAACTTGAACCTGTCGAGGCATCACAAGTTTCAAAAATAGTAGCTGAATTTTATAATGTGAGTAAGCATTTTGACGATGACGGACGAAAGAAAACTATCCTTGATAAATTTAATTTCAGGATAATGAAAGGCGATAGAATTGGAATACTTGGTAAGAACGGCTCAGGTAAAACAACTTTCTTAAAACTCCTGACCCAAACAATGCAACCAGATAGCGGCAAAGTTAAAGTTGCAAAGACCGTTGAAATATCTTACTTCGACCAAAAACGTGAAGATTTAAAACTAAACGATAGCATGTGGAAGAATTTATGTCCTGACGGCGGAGAGTATATAAATGTAGGTGGTAAGCAGCGCCATGTTTGCGGATATTTAAAAGATTTCCTTTTTGACCCAAAGTCCGCTAGGGATCTGGTAAGCACTCTTTCTGGCGGACAGAGGAACCGACTTATGCTCGCCAAAGTTCTTGCAAACCCAAGCAACTTCATGATTTTAGACGAACCTACCAATGACTTGGATATGGACACGCTGGATATGCTAGAAGAAATTCTAGCAAAATATACAGGCACATTATTCATCGTCAGTCATGACAGGGACTTTCTTGACCAGACTGTAACCAAAACCCTTGCCTTTGAAGGTGATGGAGTGGTAGATGGCTATATTGGTGGCTACAGCGACTATTTGGAAGCAAAATCAAATAAAGACAAAAACGATCATAAAACCGATAAAAAAGAAAAGAAAGAAAAACAGTCCTCCACCAAGAAACAAAATAATAATAAACTATCATACAAACTACAGTTTGAGCTGGATAACTTACCTGAAAAGATAAGTGAATTAGAAAAAGAAATTCAAGAACTTCACCATGTCTTAGCAGATGCCAACCTTTACACAAAGAACCCAGAAAAGTTCGATGACGCAACCAAACGTATCGGCATAGCTGAGGATAAACTTGAAGAGGCGGAACTTCGCTGGCTTGAATTAAGTGAAATCAAAGAAGCCGCAAAGTGACTCATACAAATTTCTTGCAAGAGCAAATTAACTGTTATACAAGAGTTAACATATTAACAATCATACTATGACTTCTATTTAATAATCTAGGTTTATAAATGAAAAGTAACGATACAACAAAAGATAACTCAGAATTAGACTCCTCGTGGGAACTAATTGATAATAAAGATATCGATAAAAATGATGAAATTCTATTAGTTCAAGAAGTTAATGCTCAAAAAACATATGCAGACGCTGTAAAGAACAAGCCTTCAAAACAAAACGGGCTAGGACAAGGCTGGGTTGAGTTAGTAAGAAAGAACCCCACAGGTGAATTAAGTAAGTAAACAAATACATGCCAGCATCTATACTACCTATAACTGAGCCTCCTCAAGAAGCTATAATAGAACTTAAAAATCTACAAAAACCATCTTTTCCAAAGAAAGGCGATAAAACCCTGCATCAAAGGGATGAGGAACAGCCAAGCCCCCCTAAAGTTGCCTCCGCTAGTGATGAAGAAGATAGGAATAACAACAATGACAAAGATAAGAAAATAGACGCCCCAATACCGCTTCCTAAGCCTACAAGGCGTATAAGAAGAACAATAACCACAATAACAAATTCAAGCGCCCCAGCACCACAACCAACAAAATATGACAGAGCTATGGAAGGGGCAACATTAGGTGCGCTTGCAGGAGGTCTCTTAGGAGTTGTAGCAGGCACTATAACTGGGGTTTTTATTTCAAACGATAATAAAATTGGAAAAGGTAACAACGAAACTATTCCCGAAGCTCCATATGACTATGGAACTTCAAACTCCCCATTTTCACCAAAACAAAACTTTACTGACAGTTTATTTAACAATACTAGCTACTCCACACCTCAAGAGGTAAAAGATGGGATGGCAATTGGAGCAGTAGTTGGTGTTTATGCAGGTGTTGCAATAGGTGCAGCGGTCGCAGTTGCTTTTCCTAGCCTAGAATTTGGACATATCGCAGCGCGCATAAGAGAAAACTGCAACAGCAACCAGAACCACGACACTCAACGTTAAAAATTTTATTTCAAACTAATTAGGCAGAGTCTTTCTTTTCCTTGGACTCGTTAACCACCCTTATAAGGAAGTCTAAATCTCTTTGCGAACAAAGACCTAACAATACAGGATCTCTTGGAGTAAGGTTAGCATAGTTCCAGTGAGTTTTTTCACGGATTGCTTCAATTGTTTTCTTAGTAGTTCCAATAAGCTTAGTTATTTGTGAATCAGTAGCCTCAGGGCAATGCTTTAATATCCATGCAATAGCATCTGGCTTATCCTGCCTTCTAGCAACTGGTGTGTACCTGCTTTTCTTTTTCTTATTTTTCTCAGTCCTGATATATTTTTCAGTTTCAGACTGAAGAGAGATTTTAGCTTTAGGATTTTTCTCACAACGCTCAATTTC
>Ga0213866_10000501_pt1 | contig 31457 bp, 36 predicted proteins | sample PICome_11_FD_160079 | JGI IMG/M metagenome (GOLD analysis project Ga0213866, IMG submission 160079) | Coastal seawater microbial communities near Pivers Island, North Carolina, United States - PICO284 | ecosystem: Environmental > Aquatic > Marine > Coastal | place: USA: North Carolina... | reverse complement strand
CATATTTTGCTTGTATGCGTACTTCTCTAGTTAAACGCCTTACGGTTTCCATATTATGTGATATTACTTCAGGAGCAACTGCTAAAATTCTATCTAAATGTTTTTCAATACCTTGGAAATCAGGGATTAATGTCTCAAGTGTAATATTTGGATTCATTCTTCTAACTGCCTTAACTGTTTCAGACCAAATAATACTACCCATGTCTTTTAAATCGTCACGGTCTACACTAGTTAATACAGCGTGTTTAATCCCCATAATTTTTATTGAACGTGCAACTTTTTCTGGTTCATCCCAATCAACAGACTCTGGTCTCCCAGTCTTCACTCCACAAAAGCCACATGATCGGGTACAAATATTTCCTAAAATCATGAAAGTAGCAGTTCCTTCACCCCAACATTCCCCCATATTCGGGCAACTTCCTGATGTGCAAATGGTATTTAATTTATACTTGTCAACGAGTCCACGTAATTGAGAATATTTTTTTCCCGTAGGTAATTTAACGCGTAACCATTTTGGTTTTGGTTGAGGCTTTTTATTGATTGTGGGAATCTCTAAAGACATATATAAATATTGGAAAAACAAAGATACAAAGTATAATGATAAAAATCATAAAATACTTAAGTACCAAATGTTAAAAACAATTAAAAATAAGATACCTGTTATGCTTAAAAAATTCATAAATCTTGAAGGTCTAAAATTTTCAGGAGTGTGTTTGCTAAAAATTAAAAGATAGTTCATTATTGCATAAATAGGGGCAGTAACAAAAGATAATATTGTAGCAATTTTTATTAAACTCCCCATTTCTGATAAATAAAAAAAGAAGATAAAAATTGTACCTGATATCAAAATTATTATCCAATAGTTATAGCCATTTTTTATTTTTTTTTCTGAAATTAATTCAATAGACTTATTCATTACTCTTGGAGATGCATCTAAAGTTGTTAATGTTGTACTAAACATTGTTGTAAAAGCAGCAATTCCAATCAAAAAGTAACTCCAATCACCTAAGTTTTTTGAATACATTTCTATGAGTTGCAAAGAAAAAATACTTCCATCATTGCTTAGCTTTGTGTCTGCTCCAAACATTACAAGACTTCCAAGTAATAGAAACCCAATTGCTAATAGGAATGTGCCAATATAACCAATGTTAAAGTCTTGCATTATTGAGTTTTTTTTAAAATCAGAAGAAGATTTTTGTTTTTCAATTACCCAAATAGATTGCCAAATAGATACATCTAATGGGGCAGGCATCCAACCCATGAATGCAATTAAAAAAATAATATCTTGATTACTTGAGGGAAAAACTTGAGTCCAATTAGTATCATAATCCAAATTAAAAAATGCATTTACTACTGCAATGATTGTTGAGAAGCTCAATATTATAATTATAATTTTCATGAATTTATCCAAAAATTTAAATTTTCCAAAGATTAGAATCAGTAGGCAAAAAAATAATATAATTAATGTCCATGATTGGATATTCAACGAATTTTTAAGAAGAGATGATGCTATTCCAGCAGTTACAATTGTAACTGCTGCTTGTATAGTAAACATTGTGGCAAAGCTTAATACTACATAAACCTTTAAAAATACTTTGCCTAGTTTTTTGTACCCTTCTAGTAAATTTTCTCCAGTTGCTGCAGCATATCTGGGGCCAAATTCAAAAAAAGGGAATTTAATTATATTAATTAAAACTAATGCCCATATCAAACCAAATCCAAAATTTGCTCCCGCTTTTGTTGATTGAACTAAATGTGATACTCCAACAGCACTTCCAGCAAAAAGTAAACCTGGACCTAGTTTTTTTAAGTATTTAATCATTTTTTTTTGCTTATTACTTCTGCTAATAATCTTTTTGCGCGTAAAAGTTTGACTTTTACATTATTTACTGGGATCTGTAGCTGAAATGCAATTTCTACATATGATTTTTCTTGAAAATAACGAAGTTGAATTATTTCTTGGTGATGTTTTTTTAATTTTTTTATGTCTTTAAGTAACTCTGCTAAGTTTTGTTCGTTGATTAAACGGTCTTCAGCAGTAGGTGAATTATCTACAATCCAATGTGATCGGTTTTCATCATCCTTTGTATATTGACTTGATATACTTTTTTTTTGTTTTCTTAAATTGTCAAAATGTGTGTTTTTTGCAATAGTAATTAACCATGTTTTAAATTTAAATTTTGGATCAAAAGAACCAATTTTATTGAATGCTTTAAAAAAAGCTTCGATTGTTACATCTTCTGCATCAATTTCATTTTTAGTTCTTTTTAACATGAAGTTAAAAACGTCGTTCCAATAAGTCTCAAGAAGAAAATTAAAAGCAACTTGATTATTTTGTTTTGCTTCTGTAATGGCTTTAGATAGATTCAAAATAGGATTATTGCTTTTTGTAAATATAACAATTTGTATCTTAAAGCTTGGTTAATTAAAATCCTTTAAAATTTTAAGATTTTTTACAATCATTAAATTGATCTGGTGTTTTACCGCAAAAGCCACACGGTTCGTCATTTTTATTGATCATTGGATTTTGACTAGCACATGTGCCTGCAAATTTCCCATTTTTTTTTATCCAAATTTTGATTGAAATTCCAGCTATTCCAATACTTAGCAAAACTAGTGTAATAATTAGCAGTTTCATTGTAGATTGAATTTTGATTCCATTATACAATTTAATATTTTAATTTAAATAATATTTACTTCTCTTTCCAATTTGATACCGAAAATTGTAATTATTGTTTTTTGTATTAATTTTGATAATTCTAATATTTCTTTTCCTGATGCATTTCCGTAATTCACCAATACAAGCGCTTGTTTATCATGAACTCCGTAAGTGTTAAATTTTTTACCTTTAAAACCAGCTTTTTCGATTAACCATCCAGCGGGAATTTTTATTTCGTCTTTTGAAATCTTATAGTTTGGTATATTAGGAAACTGCTTTATTATTGTCGAGAAGGTTTTGCTATTAATTATTGGGTTTTTAAAAAAACTACCAGCGTTTCCAATAACTTCAGGATCAGGCAATTTAGATTTTCTTATTAGTATTACAGCATCAGAAATGTCTTTGATTTTAGGATATTTAATACTATTTTTTTCTAACTGCTTTTTTATATCACCATATGATGTTTTAATATTATGATTTTTATTTGTTAGCTTAAAAGTGACACTTATAATAATATATTCCCCTTTTTTTTCAGATTTAAAAATTGAATTTCTATATCCAAATTTACATTCTAAATTTGTGAAAGTTTCAATTTCAAGTGTTAAAAGATTTATAGCTTCACAGCTAACAAAATTATCCTTTAGTTCAACTCCATAAGCACCGATATTTTGAATTGGAGCAGTACCAACATTTCCTGGGATAAGAGATAGGTTTTCTAATCCACCTAAATTTTTATCAATTGACCACAAAACAAAATCATGCCAATTTTCGCCGGCTGAAACTTTAACCTCACTAAAGAAATTACCTTCTTTTAAAACTTCTATGCCTTTAAGGTTTATGTGTAAAACTGTTCCTTCAACATTTTTTGTAAAAAGTATATTGCTTCCCCCACCAAGTATAAAAAGATTTGAGGGTTTAGTTTTTAAAAATTTAAATAATTCACTGAGATTTTCAACAGAACAGAAATTATCAGCATTAACATCAATGCCAAAACTATTTAATGATTTTAAAGAATAATTTTTTTTCAAATTGATGAATTATATACTTTTAAACCTTCTTTTAAAATATTCACTGAAGAGATTAGTTCAGCCTTTTTTAGAACATAAGCAATTCTTACTTGGTTTTTTCCTAAACCTTCTGTTGCATAAAATCCAGCAGCAGGGGCAATCATTATAGTTTCATTATTAACTCTAAATTTTTCAAGAAGCCATTGGGAGAAATCGTCAGCATTTGTAATAGGAAGCTCTACAATACAGTAAAAGGCACCTCTTGGATTAGCGACTTTTACTCCATCAATTTTTTTTAATTCTTCGATTAAAATATTTCTTCTGTTTGAATATTCGTTTATTACTTTTTGAAAATAAGAATCTGGTGTACATAGAGCTGCTTCGCTAGCGATTTGTGCATAGGTAGGTGGAGACAGTCTGGCTTGAGCAAATTTTAATGCTGTACTATATACGCTTTTATTTTTGGTCACTAAACAACCGATTCTTGCACCACACATACTATATCTTTTAGATACAGAGTCAATCATAATCGCATGATCACTTAGACTTTGTTTTGTCATTATTGAATTGTGTGTGTAACCATCGTAGCAGAACTCTCTATAAACTTCATCTGAGATTAAAAATAAATCATGTTTAATTACTAATTGTTCAAGTTGATTTATTTCTTCTTTGGAGTACAAATATCCTGTTGGATTTCCAGGATTACATATTAGTACTGCTTTGGTTTTTGAAGTTATCAATTTTTCAAATTCTGAAATTGGTGGTAATGCAAAATTATTTTCAATTTTAGAAACAACAGGGATTACATTTATACCTTGTGCAGTAGAAAACCCGCTGTAATTAGCATAGAAGGGCTCTGGAATTATTATTTCATCTTCCTGATCCATTATACTGCCGAGGACAAATTGAAGCGCTTCACTACCTCCAGTGGTAACAATTATGTCATTAGCCTCAACTTCTATTTGGTTGGCTTTATAATAGTCAGCAAGTTTGCTTCTATATTGATCAGAACCTTCAGACCGGCTGTACGCCAATATGCTAATATTGTTGTTTTTTACTGCAGCGAGAGCAATCTCTGGAGTCTTAATGTCAGGTTGTCCGATATTTAGGTGATAAACATGGGCCCCCTCAGATTTTGCTTGTTCAGCAAATGGCACCAATTTTCTTATTGGTGATGAAGGCATTTGTATTCCTCTATTTGAGATTTTAGGCATTTGAAAAAAAGTTAAAATTCAAAATACAAATTTATTTTAAAGTTGAATTATAATAAAGTATAATTGTAGTTAAATTAAATAAAAAAAGCACCTGTACTAGGTGCTTAATTTAGTTTTTTTTAAGTTATTTTTCAATAATACTTTTATTTTTTTCCATTACATTTTTCTTACTAGAATCAATTACATTTCCTTTTATTTTCAAGGCTACAGTTGGGGTTTCTGCATTAGAAGTAACTGTAATAGTTTTTCTAATTGGATTTACTCTTTTTGTATCGTATTTCACTTCAATTTCACCTGACTCCCCTGGTAATATTGGAGCTTCAGGTTTTTTTGGTACGGTGCATCCGCAACTTGATTTAACTGAGCTCACCACAAGAGGAGCGTTTCCAGTATTTTTAAATTTGAAAACACGAAGACCATTAGACCCTTTTTCAATTGTTCCATAGTCAATTACAGTAGTTTCGAATTCTATTTTTGCAGATTTATCATTTTGGGCTGATAAAGCAATAGTAGAAAATCCAAGTAAAAGAATAACAAATAGTTTTTTCATGATAAATTAGTTTTATACAATTGTAAATTTAAAGATTTTTCATACAATCAAAAAATACTTACACATTATTATAAACAAAAAAATTTTTAAGAATATAAATAATAAGTACTTTTGTTTACTTAATAATCTAATCACTTAAGATAAATGACGACCCCATTAAGTTATGATGCTAGTAAAGTAGAGCAAAAGTGGTATGAATATTGGCTAAAAAACAAATATTTTAAATCAATTCCAGATAATAGAGAGCCTTACACTATTGTAATTCCACCGCCTAATGTAACAGGAATTTTACATATGGGTCATATGCTTAATAACACTATTCAAGATGTTTTAATTCGTCGAGCTCGCCTTCAAGGTAAAAATGCTTGTTGGGTTCCAGGTACTGATCACGCTTCTATTGCTACTGAAGCTAAAGTTGTTGCAAAATTAAGAGAAAATGGAATTGAAAAAAATGATATTTCAAGAGAAGAATTTTTAAGTCATGCTTGGGAATGGACAAATGAATATGGAGGAGTAATACTAAAACAATTACAAAAGTTGGGTTGCTCATGTGATTGGGACAGAACTAAGTTCACGCTTGACAAAGATATGAGTGAATCTGTTATTTTATCATTTATAGATCTTTACGAAAAAGGTTTGATTTACAGAGGATTTAGGATGGTTAATTGGGATCCTAAAGCAAAAACAACACTCTCTGATGAGGAAGTTATTTATGAAGAGAGAAAAGGTAATTTATATTTTATAAAATATAATATATATAATAGTAACTATTCACTTACAATAGCAACTACCAGGCCTGAAACAATTTTTGGCGATTCTGCAATTTGCATAAATCCAAATGATGAAAGGTATAAACAACTTAGAGGTAAATCAGCAGTAGTACCTATTAGTAACAAAATAATTCCTATTATTGAGGATGAATATGTTGATATGGAATTCGGAACAGGATGTTTGAAAGTAACTCCAGCTCACGACGAAAATGATAAAATCTTAGGCGATAAACATAATTTAGAAGTTATTGATATTTTCAATCCAGATGCATCTTTGAATCACAATGGACTTCATTTCGAGGGTCAAGATCGATTTGTTGTAAGAAAGAAAATCATTCAGGAACTAGATTCTTTAGGAAAGCTTGTTAAAACTGAAGAACATATTCATAAAGTTGGTACTTCTGAAAGAACAAAGGAAGTAATTGAACCACGATTGTCAGACCAGTGGTTTTTAAAAATGAAAGACTTAGCTAAACCCGCTATTGATGCTGTATTAAATGAAGGTAAAATCAAATTATTTCCTAAAAAATTTAATAATACATACCGCCATTGGATGGAGAATATACGAGATTGGAATATCTCACGACAACTTTATTGGGGTCAACGTATACCAGCATACTATTATGGTACTGGGAAGGACGAATTTGTTGTTGCCAAATCTAAAAAAGATGCATTAAAGCAGGTTCATTTAAAAACAAAAAATAATGTTTATACAATTGATGACTTAAGGCAGGATTCTGATGTTTTGGACACCTGGTTTTCATCATGGCTTTGGCCTATTTCTGTTTTTGATGGTATTCGAAATCCAGAAAATTCTGAGATAAACTATTACTATCCTACTAATGATTTAGTTACAGGACCTGATATTTTATTTTTTTGGGTAGCACGTATGATTGTTTCTGGTTTTGAATTTAAAAATGATAAGCCTTTCGAAAATGTATATTTGACAGGTTTAGTTCGTGACAAGAAACGTCAAAAAATGAGTAAATCTTTAGGGAATTCACCTGATGCTTTAAAATTAATTGATGACTACAGTGCAGATGGTGTTCGTGTTGGTTTATTGTTAAGCTCAGCTGCAGGTAACGATTTATTATTTGACGAAGCTTTGTGTCAACAGGGTAAATCTTTTGGCAATAAAATTTGGAATTCTTTTAGATTGATTAAAGGTTGGGAAGTAAAAAAAATTGAACAGCCATTAGATTCTTCGATTGCACTTAAGTGGTATTCTGGAAAATTCCAAAAGGCATTAATTGAAATTGAAGATCATTTTAATAAATATAGATTAAGCGATGCTTTAATGACAATCTACAAACTCATTTGGGATGATTATTGTTCGTGGCTCCTTGAAATAATTAAACCTTCTTATGGAGATCCAATAGATAAAAAAACTTTTGATGAATTAGTTAATTTAATGGAAAAAAATCTATCCTTATTACATCCGTTTATGCCATTTTTGTCAGAAGAAATTTGGCAACATTTAAAAGAAAGATCCACTGACCAGGCTTTAATTATTTCTAAATGGCCTAAGATCGAAAATTATGATGAATTATTTTTAGAAGATTTTAATTTTGCTACTGATGTTATTTCCAGCATTAGAAATATAAGAAAACAAAAAAATATTCCATTTAAAAAATCTATTGAACTCTATGTTACTAATAATATGTCAAGTTCAATTGAATTTGATGGAATAATTTCAAAACTTGGTAATGTATCAAAAATTCACTACTCAGTAAAAAGTCTTGAAAAATCATTTTCATTCAGAGTTAAATCCAATCAGTATTTTATAGTTGCTGATATAGATATTGATTTGGATGCAGAGATATCAAAAATAAATGAAGAATTAAATTATACAAAAGGATTTCTAAAATCTGTTCAGAAAAAACTTTCTAACAAAAATTTTGTTTCGAATGCTCCAACAAAAGTTGTTGAAAGTGAAAAGAAAAAAGAAAGCGATGCTCTAGAAAAGATTAAAGCGCTTGAAACAAGTCTTAAAAATTTGATATGATCATTTGGATCTGTTAAGTAGATATTTTTTAGACAATTCTATATATCGTTTTTTTGCCTCTTCCTGAGATATATTGTCTACTTGGAAAAGAGCATTTGTTTTGAAAGCATTTATAATTGGTTTACTGCTATTTGGACGGCTGTAATTATTAGTAGCTTTTTTATAGTAGGCATAAAGCTTCAAAAGTGTGTCAGCTGGGAAAGGATCTTGATGATTGTTGATACTTTCAACAGCCAATTTAAATTCTTTATCTAATTTATTTAAAGTCATAATTAAACTTCAGCAATTATATCTTCGCCTCCTTTCACCTTTTGGTCGATCTTTACTTTAATTTCACAATCTAAAGGTAAAAATAAATCAACCCTAGATCCAAATTTAATAAATCCAGCATCATTTCCTTGATTTGCTAATTTATCTTTTTGTGCATAATTTACAATTCTTCTAGCAAGAGCACCTGCTATTTGCCTGTATAACAATTTACCAAATTTTTTATTTTCAATAACTACTGTGGTACGTTCATTTTCTTCACTTGATTTTGGATGCCAAGCAAAAAGATACTTTCCTGGATGGTATTTACTATAAAGTATTTTCCCCCCAATTGGATATCTTGTTACGTGTACATTAATAGGTGACATGAAAATACTAACCTGTAAACGTTTATCTTTAAAATATTCATTCTCAGTAACTTCTTCTATTACTACAACTTTACCGTCAACAGGGCTAATAACTTGCTTATCATTTTGCAGAGTATTTCGCTTAGGATTTCTAAAAAATTGTATTATGAGTAAGAAAAAAATAAGCAGTAAAATTTGTAAAATTTTCTCAACTAATGAATTACCTATTAAATCAGTTAATAGGAATAAACAACCAACAATGAAAAAACTTATTAAAATAATCTTATGACCTTCTTTATGAAACATAATTCAAAATTTTTAAAAATAAATAAATAAATGGTGCAACAAAAATAGCGCTATCTAATCGATCTAATAAGCCTCCATGCCCAGGCATTAAATTACCACTATCTTTCACATTAGCTTGCCTTTTATATTTTGATTCAATTAAATCACCAATAGTACCAAAGACGCTGATAATTACACTAATAATTAGCCAATTTGAAAATTCTAAATTATTTGTGTATTTAAAAATAAAATAGCTTCCAATTGCAGAAAAGAAAACACCTCCTAAAAAACCTTCCACTGTTTTTTTAGGCGAAACACTTTCAAATAATTTTTGACGACCAAAATTACTTCCAATTAGATAAGCAAAACTATCATTTATCCAAATTAAAACAAACATACCCACAATTGTATTGGAACTAAATGATCCAGAATTTAATGAGATTAAGATTAGAAAAATAAATCCACAACTAATATAGAAAGTTGTATTAATATATCTATTTGTTAGTAGTTTTGGTAAGCTTTTTGAAGAGAATAAATCTCTGGTTAAAAAAAGTAAAACAAAAAGAGATATAACGTGTATTATTTGAGATACTTCATTTATTCCAGCAGGAATTTTTATTATCAAATCTAATAATCCAAAAATGAAAAAAATTAAAATAAATATTAAATATGAAAAAGGATTTTTTTGTTTAATTAATCTATTAAACTCTAATAATGTAATCAATCCAAAAATTAGGATCAAAGCTAAAAAAGTAATTCTATTTTGAGCTGCAAATATTAATATGCTTGCAAATAAAATACCTGAAATTGATCGTTTAATAAATTCTTTATAAGCCAAATTATAAATCTTCTAATAATATTAAATATAAATTTTTTGAGCTACTTCCATAGCTCAAAAAATTATTTTCTTCATTAATCTTGAAATGCTTAATTGTAGTGATATTTGATGGGATATTTTTTTTATTATTTGCTTTTATAATTTGTAGTCCTTCACCAATGGTATTTACAATTTGACTAGTTGTTGAGTAAATGATGAAATTTTTTGGAAGTTCTTGTAATTTTTTTTCTGCAATTTGATTTGATGAAATTAGAATTGAACCATCACTTGCAATAAGGTTTTCACAAGTTGTAAATAAATAGTGACCTTCAGAGAGTTTTTTAGTAGTCTGCCATTTGAAGTTTTTAAACTGTTTTTTTAATCTTGAGTTAAGTATTAAAGCTGATTTATCATTCCAATTATTTTCTTCAATTATTTGATTTAAAAATTCATGGACTTCGTCAATACTTTCGCAGTATAAAAATTTCCCGCCGTTTTCGTTAAAGTTTACTGTAAATAGTTCATCAACTGGGAGATTTTTTTTTGAAGAAGAGTCACTTTTATCTTCTTTTTTTTGCTCTTTTTTTTGCTCTTTACTATCTGAGCTAAATATTTTTCGGAATAAATTCATCAAGAAGAAAGTGTTTTTAAAAACGACTACTCAAAGATAAAAAATTAAAAATACTATTGGTTTATAATTTAGCGAAAGTTATCTTATTCTTCTTCTTCACTTTTTGATTCTTTATTTTCTTTTTCAAAAGGCCTTTTACCAAATATCTTTTCAAGATTGTCTTTGAATATTACCTCATCTTTTAATAACACTTCTGCTAATTGTATTAATTTATCTTTATATTTTTCCAATAAACTAATAGCTCGCTGGTATTGTTTTTCTACAATTTCTGAAATCTCTTTATCGATTAGTTCAGCAGTTTGTTCACTGTATGGCTTGGAAAACCCGTATTCATTTTGTCCAGATGAATCATAATAGGTCAAATTACCTAATTTACTACTAAGTCCATATACCGTAACCATAGCTCTAGCTTGTTTTGTTACTTTTTCAAGATCGCTTAATGCACCGGTTGAAATTTTATTAAAAATAACTTTTTCAGCTGCCCTTCCGCCTAAAGCTGCACACATCTCATCCAACATTTGTTCAGGTCTAACTATCAGTCTTTCTTCTGGAAGATACCATGCTGCTCCTAAGGATCGGCCTCTGGGAACAATAGTAACTTTAACAAGTGGTGCAGCATGCTCAAGCATCCAACTTACCGTAGCATGCCCAGCTTCGTGAAAAGCAACTGCTTTTTTCTCCTCAGCTGTAATAATTTTATTTTTTTTCTCTAGTCCGCCAATTATTCTATCAACAGCGTCTAAAAAATCCTGTTTCTCTACTGATTTTTTATCTTTTCTAGCAGCAATAAGAGCAGCTTCATTGCATACATTAGCAATATCAGCACCAGAAAAACCTGGAGTTTGTTTTGAAAGAAAATCAGTATCAAGATTTTTAGATTTTTTCAATGGTTTTAAATGAACTTCAAAAATTTCTTTCCTTTCTCTTAAGTCAGGTAGATCAACATATATTTGACGGTCAAATCGCCCTGCTCTCATGAGCGCTTTATCTAAAACATCAGCACGGTTAGTAGCAGCTAACACAATTACATTTGTATTTGATCCAAAACCATCCATTTCAGTTAATAATTGGTTTAAGGTATTTTCACGTTCGTCATTAGATCCAGAAAAATTACTTTTACCCCTAGCTCGTCCTATCGCATCAATTTCATCAATAAAAATAATTGAAGGTGACTTATCTTTTGCTTGTTTAAAAAGATCTCTTACCCTGGAGGCGCCTACTCCTACAAACATTTCAACAAAATCTGATCCAGAAAGTGAGAAAAATGGTGCTTTAGCCTCTCCGGCAACTGCTTTTGCAAGTAAGGTTTTACCAGTTCCAGGAGGACCAACTAACAAGGCTCCTTTAGGTATTTTACCACCTAAAGAAGTATACTTCTCAGGATTTTTCAAAAAATCTACAATTTCTTGAACTTCTTCTTTAGCTCCTTCTAGCCCAGCAACGTCTTCAAAAGTAGTTTTAGTTTCAAGTTTTTCATCAAACAGTTTAGCTTTTGATTTACCAATATTAAAAATTTGACCACCACCTCCAGGGCCACCTCCACCTGAAAACCTTCTCATTATAAAGATCCAAACAGCAATAATTAAAACAAACGGTATAATAGAAATTAAAATATCACCAAAAGCATTAGATTCTGTTTTGAAATTCAGTTCTGTATCAAGATTTTCTTCAATTATTGTATCTTCAAGTTGTTTTTGGAATAATTGTACATCTCCAAATTCAAATGAATAATTTGGGGAAAGACCTATTGGTAAAAATTGGCTAGGCTTGGATTTTCTGTGTACCTCTTTGGATGTCGCTTTTTCGTTAAGGTAAACCTTAGCCTCTCTTTTATTGACAATTTCAACTTTTTTAACATCACCATCTTTTAAAAATTTAAAGAACTTAGATGGTGTAGTAGTAATTACACCAGAACTAGAGAAAGAAGAAAAATTTAAAATTAAAATTACTACTAAAACTGCAGCGTATGGCCAGTAGGAATTAAATTTAAAATTGTTTTGTTTTTTATCTTTTGACATATAAAAATGTTTTATAAACTTGAATTAATCATTGTGATTTTAGCATCACCCCACAGATTTTCTATATCGTAATACTCTCTTGTTTGCTTTTGAAAAATATGAACTACAACATTTACATAATCCATTAATACCCATTCTGAATTTTCAATTCCTTCAATTTGATATGGTTTTTCGTGTATGGCTTTACTCACAATTTTTTGAACTGAATTTGTTATTGCATTAACTTGAGTATTTGAGTTTCCATCGCAAATTATAAAATAATCGCAAACGGTGTTATCAATATCTCTCAAATCTAACAGACTTATATTTTCACCTTTAATATCTTCCATTCCCTTAATTATTAAAGAAATTAATTCGTCTGGGACAGATGTGTTTTTTGTCATATATTCGTATTACAATGCAAATTTATTGTTTTTTAAGTCTAAATCACGATTATTTATCTTAATAAAATTATAATTTAAGCTTAATTCTTATAATGCAAATAATCAAACTTGATGCCACTGAGTCAACTAATTTATATTTGAAGAATTTAATATCAAATGTTCATTTAGATGATTACGCAGCAGTTATTTCTCAATTTCAGACTAATGGCCGTGGTCAATTTGGTGCTAAATGGGACTCTGATGTTGGTAAAAACCTGTTAATCAGTGTATTAAGAAAAGATATTGATTTTGATATTGAAGAACAGTTCTATATCAATATGCGTGTCACTTTAGCTGTTTACATGACATTAAAATATTTCAATATTCCTAAACTTTCAATTAAGTGGCCAAACGACATTTTGTCATGTGATAAAAAAATATCAGGTGTTTTGATTGAGTTCATAATTAAAAATAAAATTATTAGACATACAATAATTGGTTTAGGATTAAACGTTAATCAAATATTTTTTCAAAATTTACCAAATGCAACTTCAATGAAATTAATCCTTAATAAATCTACATGTTTAGATAAATTGAGAATTAAATTCTTAGAAAAACTAAAATATTATTTTAGTCTGAAAAACAACCAAGACATATCAATTATATACCACAAGTTATTGTATAAAAATGGTGAAGTCTGTAGTTTTAAAACTAAAGACGGCTCTCTTCTCAAAGGACAAATAAATGGTGTTTCATATGATGGCAAACTTAAAATATTATTAAATGGCTCAATTAAAGAATTTGAGTTAAAATCAATTCAAATGATTTATTAAATATGTTTTGGGATATTATTGACTAAATTTTCAATAAATTTTGAAATTGGCCCCTTAATCATCATTGCCATCATCGGGTTGAAATCTCCAGAGAATAATAATTGAATTTGAGATTTTGTTCTATCCAAACTGGTTATTGATGCCTCTAATGAAAACTCAAGTTTTCCACTTGACCCAAGGACAACTGATTCACAAGGTGTTTCAGATTTCTTTACCAAAGTAATTTCTGGCATACCCTTGAGCGCAAACAAGAATTCACTGTTACTAATAAGATCAAATTTACTTATACCTTCTGGCATTAATTTCTCAAAATTTTTAATTTCAATGAGGAAATCATAAATTTCTTCAGATGATTTTTTAACAATTATTTTAGGTGATTCAAGATTCATGCTATTTAATTTACGTCCCATTCAGATGGGTTTTTATTCCAATTTGAAAGAGTTTTAAGTTGTATTTCATTAATAAAACCTGTATTTGAAGCTTGTTCTAAAAGATAATTGTAATTACCAAGGGTTCTTAGTTCAATATTATTTTTTAAAAAGTTTGTCTCTGAAATTTCAAATCCATACGTAAATATTGCAACCATTCCCTTAACATTTACCGATTTTTCTTTTAAGGCATTTACAGCATTAAGACTACTTTTTCCAGTGCTTATTAGATCTTCAACTACCACTATATTTTGCCCTTTTTCTAATTTTCCTTCAATTTGATTTTGTCGACCATGTTTCTTGGCTTCGGGTCTAACATAAACAAAGGGCAAGCCCATGTAATCTGCAACAAGTGCTCCAATGCCAATTGCTCCAGTTGCAACTCCAGCAATAACATCTGGTTTTCCATATGTTTTTTCAATATTTTTTGCTAATTCATGTTTTATAAAATTTCTTATAGCTGGATAAGACAGCACTAGCCTGTTATCACAATAAATAGGAGATTTCCAACCAGAAGCCCATGTAAAAGGTTTGTTGGGATTTAATTTGATTGCATTAATTTGTAGCAATAATTCAGCAGTTTTTTTGGCAATATTTTTATTAAAAATCATATTTCAAAATTATTAAAAATACTACATTTACTTTGTATTAATTTGTTTTTATTTAAAATGCAAAAAATATTTGTTGGTAATAAGCCTATAGTTTTAACTACAAAGGTTGAAAAAGAGACAGATTTTAAGAATTTGATGATTGACTCTGTTGATATTATTAGGGTTCTTCAATTGTTAAAGAAGAATAAATATAAATCAGTTCGACTGGTTGGTAGCAACGAAAATGAGTTATTGGAGTCTTTTTTAGAACTTTTACCAAATGTAATTGCTGGTGGTGGAAAAGTTTTCAATTCAAAAGGTCATATCTTATTTATTTATAGAAATGGTAAGTGGGATTTACCAAAAGGCAAGGCAGAAGCTAATGAAACTATAGATCAAACTGCACTGAGAGAAGTTGAAGAGGAAACTGGTATTAGAGATCTTTCAATTTCCAAGCCTTTAGAAATAACTTATCATATATTTAAAAGGAACAACAAGATATTATTAAAAAAAACTTATTGGTTTGAAATGTTTAGTTCTTACGAAGGCGACTTTAAGCCTCAATTAAAAGAAGGTATTACCAAGGTGAAATGGATAGATCCAAAAAAATTAAAAAAAGTTAAAAAAAATATTTACGCAAATATAGATCAACTTCTTTAAAAGAAAATCAAATTAATTTATTGTAATCTTATTTATTGACTTATTTTTGCCACTTAATTTTGGTAAATGATAGATATTATACGTAATCAATCTGCAAATTTTAAAGACGATTTTTTTAGTGGATTGACAGTTGCATTAGCACTTGTACCTGAAGCTGTTGCTTTTGCATTTGTTGCAGGAGTAGACCCATTGATTGGTTTATATGCAGCTTTTATGATTGGTTTGATAACTTCAATTTTTGGTGGCCGCCCAGGGATGATTAGTGGGGCTACTGGTGCATTAGCTGTAGTAATGGTTAGTCTAGTTTCTCAGGGCAATTTGTTAGGTGAACCTTCGCAGGAATTAGGGGTTTACTACTTATTTTTAACAGTTATTTTAATGGGAGTCATACAAATTGCAGCAGGTTTATTTAAATTAGGAAAATTTGTAAGATTGATACCACATCCAGTTATGATGGGGTTTGTAAACGGACTAGCAATAGTTATTTTCCTTTCTCAGTTAGAGATGTTTAAAATCTCAAATAATTCTGGATATGATTGGTTGGAAGGTAAAGATTTAATGTTAATGCTTGGTCTTGTCTCAATCGTTATGATAATAATGTATTTACTTCCAAAATTTTTCAAAAAACTACCTGAGGCACTAGTTGCAATATTAATTGTTTCTGCAATAGTAATTTTTGGAAATTTAGACGTACCTACTGTTGGTAGTTTTATTAGAGATGGTGGTGGTGAAGGTCTCAAGGGAAATCTTCCACAATTTCAATTTGAAATTTTTAAGGAAATACCCTTGAATTTACAAACACTTCGTTTTATTGGTCCATATGCTTTTATTCTAGCAGCAATTGGATTAATAGAATCTCTCATGACCTTAAATTTAATTGATGAACTTACTGATTCAAGAGGAAATTCTAATAAAGAATGTATTGCTCAGGGTAGTGCGAATTTAATTACTGGTTTATTTGGAGGAATGGGGGGTTGTGCAATGATTGGTCAATCAATTATAAATGTAAAAGGAGGTGGGAGAGGACGTTTATCAGGAATTGTTGCGGCTTTAGCTCTTCTAATTTTTATTTTGTTTGGTTCAAATTTGATTGAAAAAGTTCCAATTGCTGCACTTGTTGGTGTTATGTTTATGGTAGTTATAGGAACATTTGCCTGGTCTAGTTTTAGAATTATAAATAAGATTCCTCTTTCAGATGTTTTTGTTTTGATTTTAGTTTCAGTTTTAACTGTTTTATTTGATTTAGCCGTAGCTGTTCTTTCAGGAGTCGTTGTAAGCGCACTTGTGTTTTCTTGGGAAAATGCTAAAAGAATTCGTGCGAGAAAAAGATTCAAATCTAATGGGGTAAAAGTTTATGAAATATGGGGCCCACTTTTTTTTGGAAGTGTTTCGGTTTTTAACCAAAAATTTAATATTAAAAAGGACCCAAATGAAATCGAAATTGATTTTGTTGAATCTAGAGTATGTGATCATTCTGCAATCGAGGCTATATTTAACCTAGTTAATAAGTATAATAATGTAGATAAAAAGGTAAAATTGAAACACCTTAGTCAAGATTGTAAATTATTATTACGTAAATCTAGCCCATTATTCAATGAAGTAATTATAGATGCAATTGATGATCCAAGATATCATTTAGCTGAAGATCCAGAAGCCTTCACTAAGGGAATATCAGAATATTCCATTTAGGGAACTAAGTTTTGACACTGTTTGGAACTAAATCTTCAAACTTGCCATTGTGCTTGATTATTTCCCTTACAATTGATGATGAAATAAATGATTTTTCTGGAGAACTTAGTAAAAAAACAGTTTCTATTTCACCAGTTTTTTTGTTGGTTTGAGCAATTGAGTTTTCGTATTCAAAATCACTCGAATTTCTAAGTCCACGAAGTATATAATTAGCCTTAACTTCTTTACAAAAATCAGTTGTTAGTCCAGAATAAATAAAAACTTTAATTTTTTTGTTATCTGAGAAAATATTTTCAATAAAAGCTTTTCTTTGCTCAAGTGAGAATAAATAATTTTTCGATAAATTTTCTCCAATGGCAATTATAAGCTCATCAAATAATTGTGTACCACGATTAATTATATCACAATGACCTAGTGTAATTGGATCAAATGATCCTGGAAAAACAGCGCGCTTCATTTGACAAAGTTAATCATTTTTACTAAGTGCCATTTCAATTGCGTTTGTGAAGAGTTCTTCCAAGCTAATTCCTGCATGTTTAGCCTGTTTTGGTAAAATACTTTCCCGTGTGAGACCTGGTACTGTATTCATTTCTAAGAAATATGGTACATCACCTTTAAATATAAATTCGCTCCTAGAAAATCCTTTCATACCTAAGAGAGTGTATATTTTTTTGGCTATATTTTTAACATTTTCCTCTTGCTTTTTTGATATTCTAGCAGGTGTTATTTCCTGAGATTTACCATTGTATTTTGCATCATAATCAAAAAAATCATTTTCAGAAATAATCTCAGTAATAGGTAATACAATAATATTGTTTTTATAATTTAATACACCAACAGAGACCTCAATACCATCTATAAATGATTCAATGATTAATTCATTATCAAATTCAAAAGAATTATCAATAGCTTTTTGTAGCTCTTCTAATTTGTATACTTTTGAGACTCCAAAGCTACTACCAGCTTTATTTGCTTTAACAAAGCATGGAAGACCAACACGATTTATAACTTCTTTTGGATTGAATTCTTCATCTTTAGATAATGGATATGAAATTGCCATTGGGATATTGTAAGAATTTAAAATACTCAAACAATCTCTTTTGTTAAATGTTATAGCTGCTTGATACATATCACAACTTGTATGTGGGATATTTAAAATATCAAAATATGCCTGCATGAAACCATTTTCACCTGGTTCACCATGAATGGCATTGAATACACAATCAAAATAAATAATTTCATCATTTATACATAATGAAAAGTCACTCAGATTAATATTATATTTTTCTCCATCTACTGCTTTATAAAACCATTTGTCTTTTTCTATATGTACTAAGTATGAATTATACTTGTCATTAGGAAGGTTTTCATAAACAACTTGACCACTTTTTAATGAGATTTGAGATTCAATTGAATATCCACCAATTATAATGGCAATATTTTGTTTCATTGGCTTTGATTATGATGTAAAAGTATCAAATTTTTATTGACATAAATTTATATTAAAAAAAAATAACTTTATTACGAAGCTTTAATAGTCATCTTCAATAAAAAAAATGTTTAGCTTTGTTTAAATTGCATTAATGATTCTTATCAAGTTCATATTCAGTAAAACATTTTTGAAGCAAATAATTTTCTCCTTAATTATTATTGTTTTTTTAACCTTTTTTACATTAAAGTGGCTAAAGTCATATACAAATCATGGTATTACTATTGAAGTACCTGATTTAGTAGGTTTATCGATGAATGATGCGGATAAAATTCTTCAAAAAAATAAATTGGTGTTTAAAATTCAAGATTCAACTAATTACAACCCGAAATTTAAAGCAGGTGCCATTATTGAGCAAGAGCCTAAGGCAGGATTCAAAGTAAAAGAAAATAGAAAAATTTATTTGATACTTAATCCCATGGATTACAAAAAAATTCCATTTCCAGATGTTATTAGAAAAACTTTTCGTCAAGCAAAACCCTCATTAGAATCACTAGGTTTTAAAATTGGAGAAATTATATATGAGGATGACTTGGGAAAAAATGAAGTTATTGAGGTTCGCTTTAAAAATAAAAAAATTCTTCCTTCAGATTTGATCAGAAAGACATCAGTAATTGATATTGTTTTAGGTAATGGTAAATTAAATTCAGAATAGTGAATAATGGATGATTTGTCTAATAAAAATCTATATGAGCATTTTGCTTTTGATGTTGATAAAGGCCAGGAGCCTTTAAGGGTTGATAAATATTTAATGAATTTTTTACAAAATGCAACTCGAAATAAAATTCAATTTGCAGCAAAATCTGGAAATATTTTAGTCAATGATTTTCCTGTAAAGTCAAATTACAAGGTAAAGCCCAAAGATAAAATTAAAGTGATGTTTGAACATCCTCCACACGAGAACCTATTGATTGGAGAAAATATTCCTTTGGATATAATTTTTGAGGATGATAGTCTCTTGGTTTTAAATAAACCTGCTGGAATTGTAGTTCATCCAGGCCATGGAAATTATTCAGGTACTTTAATTAATGCTTTAATATATCATTTTGAAAATTTACCTAATAATAGCAGTAATAGACCTGGTTTAGTACATAGAATTGATAAAGATACTAGTGGACTATTAGTTGTTGCAAAAACCGATCAAGCCATGGCTCATCTTTCAGCTCAATTCAAAGAAAAAACTAGTGATCGATCATATATAGCTTTAGTTTGGGGTAATGTTGAAAATGATATGGGTACTATTGAAGGTAATATTGGTAGACATCCAAAAAACAGACTACAAAACACTGTACACGTTGGTGATGATAAATTTAAAGGTAAACACGCAGTTACTCACTATCAAGTCATTGAGCGGTTTGGATACTTAACTTTAGTGAATTGTACTTTAGAAACTGGTAGAACGCATCAAATAAGAGTGCATATGAAGCACATTGGGCATACGCTTTTTAATGACGAGCGGTACGGAGGAGATAAGATTTTAAAAGGTACTACTTTTACAAAATATAGGCAATTTGTTGAAAACTGTTTCAAGGTTTTGCAACGTCAAGCTTTACATGCAAAAACATTAGCATTTGATCACCCAATTACAAATGAAAGATTAAAATTTTCTTCTAATCTTCCTAATGATTTTAAACTTTGTATTGATAAATGGCGTGCCTATTCAAAATACACAAAGTGATTTTCTACCTTTTTGACAGTTTAACAAGCGATTAACGTTTAACTTTTTTTAAATTTAAAATTTGTTGGTATTTTTGAATTATAAAATTTATTTATGAAAGTAGTTTTATCTCCAGCGAAATCTCTTGACTACAAAACTAAATTACCCACCGAATTCAGTACCAAGGGATGCTTCATGAATGAAGCTTTTCAGCTAAATAATTTATTAAAGAAGAAATCTCCAAAAGCTCTTTCTGAGCTTATGAACATTTCTCCTAAGATTAGTGAATTAAATTACATTAGGAATCAACAATGGTCTATACCATTCACAAGTGATAATTCACGACAAGCTATTTACGCTTTCAATGGTGATGTCTATCGTGGGATAGATGCTTACACAATTCCAGATGACAAGCTCGAAAAGTTACAAAGCACTGTTCGTATTATTTCTGGTTTATATGGACTTTTAAAACCAATGGATTTGATACAGCCTTATAGGCTTGAGATGGGAACTAAATTTCCTGTTGGTAAGAATAAAAATCTATATGATTTTTGGCGCGAAAAAATCACATTATCTCTCAACAAAGAGTTAAAGTCCAGTGATTTACTAGTGAATTTAGCTAGTCAGGAGTATTTCAAAGCTATCGACACAAAAGTTATTTCATCCCCCGTTGCTCATATTGACTTTAAAGAGTTTAAAAACGGAAAATATAAGACCATTGCTATCTTTTCAAAATTAGCTCGTGGACTTATGACAAGGTATATTATTGATAATAATCTTAAAAGCATTGATGATCTAAAGACTTTTAATAGTGATAGATATGAATATGATGAAAGTTTATCAACTGAAAACAGGTTAGTCTTTACCCGATAATTCCATACTTTACTGTAATTAGCTAATCTATAATGGATTGTACAAATTTATCTATTTTAGAAATCCCCTTGGTTTTCAAATGTTTTATAAAAGCACTACCTATAATTCCGCCATTAGAGTAAGATGTAGCTTCATTAAAACTTTTTTTATCTGAAATTCCAAACCCTGTTATTAAAGGGTTTTTTAAATTCATTCTAGAGATTCTTTTGAAATAATTTAATTGTTCATTACCAAAACCATTTATGCCTCCTGTTGTGCTTGAGCTACTAACTAAATAAATAAAACCATCTGAAACTTCGTCTATATATTTAATTCTATTTTCAGTAGTTTGGGGAGTTATTAAAAAAATATTAATTAACCCATATTTGTCGAAAATTTTCTTGTAATTTTCATGGAATATTTGCACAGGCAAGTCAGGAATTATACACCCATCAATCCCAACCTCTTCACATTTTTTACAAAATTTCTCTACTCCATATTGAAGGATTGGATTGAAATATCCCATTATTATTAATGGTATTTTAACACTATCTCTAATATTTGCTAACTGATTGAACAAACAATTTGTATTCATACCATTTTTAAGAGCTTTGCTTGAACTGTCTTGAATTGTTGGGCCATCAGCAAGTGGATCACTAAAAGGTAAACCTATTTCAATAAAATCAACATTATTTTTTTCAAGTTCTTTAATAATTTCAACAGTATCGTCGAGTTTAGGGAATCCAGCAGAAAAATATATTGAAAGTAGTTTTTTATTTTCTTTTAACTTTCTTTTAATTCTATTCATAATACTAAAGTTTGAAATAATCTATGTAATTATTTAAATCCTTATCACCTCTTCCAGAGAGGCAGACAACTATTACATCATCTTTTTTAAATTTTCTTTCTTTGAAAATAGCAAACGCATGAGCTGTTTCTATCGCAGGTATTATTCCCTCAAGTTGGGATAATTCTAAACCAGCTTCCATTGCGTCTGGATCTGTTACAGAAATAAACTCTGCTCGTTTAGTAGTATATAAATTTGCATGCATAGGTCCTATTCCTGGGTAATCTAGCCCGGCTGATATTGAATAAGGTTCAGTAATTTGACCATCGCTATTTTGCATTAATAGAGTCTTGCTTCCATGAATAATTCCCTCTTTTCCTAGTATTGAAGTTGCTGCACTTTTACCAGTATTTACTCCTTTACCAGCAGCTTCAACTGCAATTATACCAACACTACCATCATCCAAGAAATTATAAAATGCACCAGCTGCATTACTCCCTCCACCTACACAAGCAACAATATAATCAGGACTATCACAACCTTCTTCTGTTTTGAGTTGAAATTTGATTTCTTCTGAAATAACGGATTGAAATCTTGATACCATATCAGGATAAGGGTGTGGACCTACTGCGCTACCAATAATATAATGTGTATCATTAGGATTATTTATCCAGTCACGAATTGCTTCGTTGGTTGCATCTTTAAGTGTTTTGCTTCCTGAAGTTGCAGGTTTGACGTCAGCTCCTAGCATTTTCATTCTAGCTACGTTAGGTGCTTGGCGAGCAATATCAACTTCCCCCATATATATCACGCATTTAATACCTGCAAGAGCACAAACAGTTGCTGTAGCTACGCCATGTTGTCCCGCACCAGTTTCTGCAATAATTCTTTTTTTATTTAAACGCTTGGCTAATAATATTTGTCCTATAGTATTATTTATTTTATGTGCCCCAGTATGACATAAATCTTCTCTTTTAAAATATACTTTTGTTTTATATTTTTCAGAAAATCTTTTAGCGTAATATAATGGAGTTGGTCTACCTACATAGTTTTTCAAAAGTTGATTAAATTCAGCTTTGAAACTCGACTCAGACATAATACTCAAATATCTTTCAGTTAATTGTTCAATATTTGGATAGAGCATTTCAGGAATGTAAGCACCTCCAAATTGACCATAAAATCCATTTTCATCAATATTGTAACTCATAATTTATCAATAAATATTTTAACTTTATTTTTATCTTTATATCCTGGTTTTACTTCAAATTGACTGTTTATATCTATACCATAACAATATTTTGAAGCTTTATTTTTTTTAAATTCTTTTATTTTATCAAAAGATTCAAGACCGATACCACCACTTAAAAAATATGGTTTGTCTAATTTGTAATTTTCAATCAAATTCCAATTAAAACTATATCCATTACCTCCATACTTTAAGCCTTTGGTGTCAAAAAGAAAATAGTCTACACAATCTTTGTAAATGTTCAATTTACTGAAGTCAAAACTATCATCTATAGCAAATGCTTTAATTATTTTTAAAGATCTTTTTTTTAGGTTTTCACAAAGTTTAGGAGATTCTTCACCATGGAGTTGTACTAAATTTAGTGAGTTTATTTTTACCATATTAAATATAGTTTTTTCATCACTGTTGACAAACACACCAACTCTCTTAATATTTTTTGTATCGCATTTTATTGGGCTAATAATTTTTCGTTTTGAAAATTCATAGAAAATAAATCCAATATAGTCTGGTTCAAGCAAGGAAATTGCATTAATATTCTCTTCGTATTTCATCCCGCATACTTTTATTTTCATTTTTTCAAATTATTAATGAATTTAGTAGCATAATCTCCAGGGTTATTTGATTTCATGAAGTTTTCACCTATTAAAAATCCTTTGTAACCAAATAACTTCAGTTTCTTTATAACTTCAACATTGCTAATCCCACTTTCTGAAATTTTCAAAAACTCATTTGGGATATAATCACTTAATTCTTCGCTAAGTTTTAAATTTATTTTGAATGTTTTTAAGTCACGATTATTAACTCCAATAATATCTATAGAGGGCATTATATTATTTTGTAATTCTTCCTTGTTATGCACTTCAAGAATAACTTCAAGATTTAAATTTTTAGCAAGAATTGATAAATTTTTAATACTCTTTTTATCCAGAACAGCTGCTATTAGTAAAATTACATCAGCTCCAAAAGCCTTAGCTTCTATTATTTGATAAGGATCTACAATAAACTCTTTTCTTAATATAGGAAGTGTACAGCTTGAACGTCCAATTACTAAATCTTCTATTGATCCTCCAAAATATTTTTGATCAGTTAATATAGACATGCCACTAGCACCTGCTTTTTCATATCCAACCGCAACATCAAACACATTCAAACTTTGATTTATTTCTGATTTTGATGGTGATCTCCTTTTAAATTCTGCAATTATTCCACTACTACTAATTCTATTTAAATTTGATATAAGTGAATTTTTAGGTCTATCAAATAGAACTGAATCCTCAAGTTGAGTGTGAGGAATTAATTTTTTTCGAAATTCAACCTCCTTAAGTTTATCTCTTACTATTTTTTGAAGAATCGTCATACTATAAATTAATTAATTTAGTCAAAACTGTTTTAGCTTTCCCACTAAATAAACTCTCTTTGGCAATTTCGAACCCTTGTTTATGGGTAATTTGTTTAGCCGTTGCTATTGCCAATCCTGCATTTGCACACACAACCATATTTTGTTCATTTGTTCCTTTTCCCATAATAATTGCCTTAAAAATTTCACTAGCTTTTTTTATGGAATTACCACCAAAGATTGAAATTGGGTCAATTGTATCAAGACCTAACTCTTCAGGAGTGAAAATTTTTTCAGTATTATTTGATACTATTTTAGCATTATTTGTAAGCGATAATTCGTCATACCCACCAAGGTCATGAACAATGCTGTATTTTTTATCAGATTTTTGATATAAATAGCTGTATAATCGCAAAATTTCAAGATTAAAAACTCCAACTAATTGGTATTTTGGTAAAGCAGGATTAACCATAGGTCCTAACATATTGAAAAATGTTTTAACTCCTAGTGCTTTACGAATTGGAGCTACATTTTTCATTGCTGGATGAAATAATGGAGCATGTAGGATACAAATATTGGTAGTTTCAATAGAGCGTTTTAAATAATCTATATCATTTGTAAATTTTACTCCAAGTGATTCCAATACATTTGATGACCCGCACGAGGAAGAAACTCCATAATTACCGTGTTTAGTAACCATAACACCCGCTCCCGCAGTTATGAATGAGGAAAGAGTAGATATATTAAAAGTGTCTTTTCCATCACCACCTGTTCCACATAAATCTATTGAATTATAGTTTTTAAAATCAACTGAAACACAAAGTTCCAGTAAAGCGTTTTTAAATCCTTGTAATTCCTCAACAGTTATACTTCTCATCATATATACTGTTAGGAACGATGCAATTTGTTCTGGACTATAATCCCCCTTGGAAATATTTATCAAAACTTGTTTTGCTTCTTCTTCACCTATTTTTTCGTGATTAATAAGTCGATTTAGTGTTTTTTTCATCTTATGAATTAACCCAGTTTTTCAAAATTATTTTTCCTTTTGGAGTAAGAACGGATTCAGGATGAAACTGTACTCCCTTAACATCAAAGTTTTTATGTTTGATTGCCATAACTTCATTTTTTTCATCAATACAAGTTACTTCTAAGCAACTCGAATTATCAATTTTAACCACCCATGAGTGGTATCTTCCAACTAAAATTTTATTTCCTAAATTTTTAAATAAATCATCATTTTTGGAAATGATTTTTACTTCTGTTTGAATTCCATGGTACACATTATTCAAATTAAATAGCTTGGCTCCAAAAACTTCACCAATAGCTTGCATACCTAAACAGACCCCAAGAATACTTTTTGAAGGTGCATATTTTTTAATAATATCTTTTAATAAGCCGGCTTCTTCTGGAATTCCAGGCCCAGGTGATAAAACTATTTTATCAAAATCTGCTACGGTCTCAATTTTAATTTGATCATTCCTTTTTACTAACACTTTACAATTTAGATCTTCTAAATAATGGACCAAATTATAGGTAAAGCTATCGTAATTGTCAACTACTAATACTTTTTTCATTTTAAATATTTTCTGCAATTTTAATTGCTTTTTTAAGAGCCCCTAATTTATTGTATACTTCTTCTAATTCTTTATTTGGTGATGATTTTGTGACAATACCAGCACCAGCTTGCCAATGCAGTTCTTGGTTACAACTCAAAAATGTTCTTATCATGATAGCATGATTATAGTTCCCTTTGAAATCCATAAATCCGATTGCACCTCCATAGAAACTTCGATTTGTCTTCTCGTATTTTTCAATTAGTTCCATAGCTTTGAATTTTGGAGCACCAGATAGAGTTCCAGCAGGAAAAGTATCTGCAACTATTTGCATTGATGAAATATTATTTTTAATTTTTCCACATACTTTACTTACCAAATGAATTACATGAGAAAAAAATTGTATTTCCTTATAGTTTTCAACTCCAACCTCTGAACAGTGACGGCTTAGATCATTTCGTGCTAAATCAACAAGCATTACATGTTCACTATTTTCTTTTTCATCATTTATTAATTTTTGTGCGAATTTAGCATCATCCATATCATCTCCTGATCTCGGAAATGTGCCTGCTATTGGATGTATTTCTGCTTTTTTGTCTTTTAATATGAGCTGTGCTTCTGGCGAACTACCAAAAATCTTAAAATTTCCATAATCAAAATAGAATAGGTAAGGTGAGGGGTTTACATTTCTTAATGCTCGATAAACATTAAAATCATCTCCTTTAAAAGCTTGTTCAAATCTACGTGATAATACTAATTGAAATACATCTCCTCTATGACAATGTTTTTTTGCAATATTGACCATTTCAATAAATTCTTCATCAGTTAAATTTGAAGATATTTCACCTGAAGTCTTAAAATTAAAAGTTGCATAGCGGTCTTTTGTAATTAATTGATGAATGGTCTCAATGTTATTTTTGTTTTTGTAACAATGTGCAAATAAATATGCCTCATTTTTAAAGTGATTAATGGCAATTATGTTCTGAAAAATTGAGTACTGAATTTCAGGTATTTTTAAACTATTTTTTTTATCACTAATTTCTATACTTTCAAAATATTTAACAGCATCATACGAAGTGTATCCAAATAAACCATTGTTTATAAATTTATAGGACTTATCCTCGTTAATTTGAAATTCTTTGGTGAATTTTTGAATTTCAGCTGTTACATCTTTGTAATCAATTTCATATTGTTTTTTAGTTTGATCAGGGTACGACTTTGTTAAGTTCTTACTTTGAATTTTGATGTTAGCAATTGGATTGAAGCATATGTAAGAAAAACTATTTTCATTCCCGTGATAATCACTACTTTCAAGTAAAATACTGTTTGGGAATTTGTCCCTAATTTTTAAATAAACACTTACAGGAGATAGTGTGTCTGCCAATATTTTCTTACTGTATGTTTCTAACTTATACCTTTTCATAATAAAAAAAGGCTTGTCGTGATGACAAGCCTGAATATATTTGTATACATGGAGTGATCACGATTATTAATTATCGGAAATCCACCACCAAGTATTTAGATTTATTAAATTCATTATAATGCCAAATATATAAACGTTTTTTTTTTAAATCAAACTTTTTTTATTTAAAATTTTAAATTCACTTGCAAGTCAAATTCATCGTATATAGCACGGTCTTTAAGCCCGTCAAAAAAACTAGAAGAGCCATATTTTATTTCAAATTTAGTTCTATCAATTTTTAAGTTAGCATAAGCAGAATTATCGGAAATATTAATTTTAAACGTTACAGGATTTGTAATTCCCTTGATAGTTAAATCTGCATCTATTAAATAAACAACAATTTTTGAGTCATTTTTTTGTTTTGAAACCTTTTTAAAAACTAAATCAGAAGTATTATATTTTTTTACACTAAAAAAATCATCGTTTTTTAAATGATTATCTAACCTATCTTTGGATCCACCCTCTAAATCGGTGGTATTAATTGTAGTCATGTCCATTACAAATTTTCCACCTATGAGATTTGAAGTATCGTCAAAGTTTAATTCTCCATTTCTAAGCGTAATAGTGCCTTCGTGTTGGCCTGTAACTTTATATCCTATCCATTTAATTACACTATTTTTTGTGTCGACTTTTTTTGTTACTACAGATTTAAATCCACATAAAGAAAGGCAAATCGCAGTTAATAGAAATATTTTAGTAAGTTTCATAAATATCTTTTTTTGTTATGCTACAAATTTCTAAATTTAGATAGAAAAAATAAAAATTAGAATTTAAACTTTTGTTAAATTTTTAAGCTAAAAATTGTAAAATGAAAAACTTGTCACAAACAGAGTGGGAAAATTTATATGAAGAGCTCGATAATTCAATAATTCTTGATGTAAGAACAGAACAAGAATATTTAGATGGTAAAATTCCTAATTCTTTAAATATTGATATTCTTAATCCGCAAAAATTTATGTCAAAAGTAGAGTTATTAAATAAATCATCAAACTATTTTGTTTACTGTAAAGCTGGTAGTAGAAGTGCACAAGCGTGTCTTGTTATGAATCAGCTGGGTTTTGAAAACACATATAATTTAGAAGAAGGATTTTTAAACTGGAAAGGAGATGTGATATATTAACTATGCGAAACTTTTTTTTAACACTAACAATAATTTCTTTATTGTTTAACTGTAATGTAACTTCAAATTCAAGTTTTCAAGATATTAATTCAGATGAATTAGAATTAATGATAAAAAAAGAAGATCTTGTCTTGTTAGATGTAAGAACTCCTACAGAGTATAGTAATGGACACTTGATAAGTGCTTTAAACATTAATTATTATGGCGATAATTTTGATAAAAAAATAGATGAACTCGATAAATCAAAGCCAATTGTTGTTTATTGCAAATCTGGCGGTAGAAGTTCTAAATCTGCACTTAAATTAGTTGAAAAAGGTTTTGAACAAATTTATAACTTAAAAGGTGGATTTGATCAATGGATTTTTCACGGTAAGGAAGTACTAGATTGAATGTTAATTCCACAGTCTTAAAGGATATTTTCCTTCACTGACAAGTTTATCAAGAGTTTTAACAGCAATATTTTTGTCGTCATAATAAGTTACTCCAAACCATTCACTATTTGAATTAATTACTTTAACTGTTATTAGTTTATTTTTCATCATTTCTTGGGCGACAAAGGGAAGGTATATTTCATTTTTTTGATGATTATTTGGGTCTGCAAGAAAAGAAGTAAAATAAGGCTCAGTATATTCGAATATTTTGGGGTTACAAATCCAAAAATTCATTGAAACAGTTGATTTTGGATCTAATATATTTGTTGAATCCTCGTCAATAATAGTTCCATTTTTTTTGATGATTTTTGTTCTTTCAATTATAGTTTTAAGAAAATTATCCTTTAACGTACAAACACCCCTAGAAACAGTTCCAAATTCAGAAAGGGTGTCTTCGAGTTTATATCCAACAAGAGCAAAACTGTCATCATTTTTATGTGTTTGAATAAACTCTGCAGCTCCTTTGAATGCATTTTGACCATAATAATCATCAGCATTAATAATTACAAAAGGAGAATTTATAATATCTCTGGCAGTCCAAACAGCGTGTGCAGTACCCCATGGCTTTTTTCTGACACCGCTAAAATTAGAACCTTTAGGAATATCATCTATTTTTTGTACCAAGACGTCAAGTTTAATTGAACTAGGGATTCTAGCTGTTAAATATTTTTTTAAAAAATCTTGATTTTCACTTTTGGTTATAACAACAATGTGCTCAAAACCATTTTTAATAGCGTCATATATGCTGAACTCCATTAGAAATTCTCCGTTGGGACCTAAATCATCAAATTGTTTTAATTTTCCATATCTGCTTCCACTTCCAGCTGCCATTAATAAGATTGTCATAAAATTACATTTTGAGTCAAAAATAGTTCTTTTAAATATATCCCTACATTAATTTCATTAAATTTGCTTAAAACCCTAAATTTTAATGTTAAAGAAAACTACATTATTACTGGTGCTGATTTATTCCTACTCTATTTTAGCACAAATACCAGACTATTATTCATCTATTGATTTTAATCAAGACGGGACTTCAGTAAGAGTACAATTGTCTAATCTTATTATTAATACACATCATACTTTCATTCCATATACTTCAAGCTCAACAGATACTTGGGATATCATTAGAGATAGCGATTTAGAATTTGAAAATTCAAATGATGTTCTATTAATTTACGGATATGATGATAATGATGAACAATTCATAAATGACAGAACAAGGAATAAATATGATACTTGTCATACAAGTTCTTGTATTGGGCTCTGGAATAGAGAGCATGTATTTGCTCGGTCTTTAGCAAATCCAAATTTAACTACTTTTGAGCCTGGTCCAGGTACTGATGTTCACAATTTACGCGCTGCTGATTCACAAAAAAATACTCAAAGAAGCAACAGATTATTTACAAATGGAAATGGAAATTCTTCAATTGTTGACAATGATTTTTATCCTGGTGATGAATGGAAAGGCGACGTAGCTAGAATTATAATGTATATGTATCTTCGATATCCTGGACAATGCGAAGCTACTAGTTCTGCAACAGGAGATATTTCTTATGCCCCTGAAAATGATATGCCAGATTTATTTTTAGAATGGAATGAACAAGATCCAGTTTCAGAGCTAGAAATCAGACGAAACAATATTATTTACTCATTTCAGGGTAATAGAAATCCATTTATTGACAATCCTTACCTTGCTACAATTATTTGGAATGGACCGCAGGCAAACGACAATTGGTCTTTGCTTTCAATTGTAGATCAATCTTCAAGTTCAATTTTCATATCTCCAAGTATTGCGGAAAATTTTATAAATATAATTGGCGCAGGAGATAATTCATTTAAGATTTATGTATTTAATCAATTAGGCCAAATTATGATTCAAGATAAGGATCAAAAAACAATTGATATTTCGTCTCTGAGCTCTGGTGTCTACGTACTTAAATTTATTCAATCTAACAAAACAACTCAATCAAAGTTCATCGTTAAATAAGAAGTAATGTCTTTGCAAAAATCAAAAATTATAATAGGATTATTTTTAATATCAACTTTCAGCTTATCTGCTCAATCAATTTTCTCTGAAGATTATAAATCTCAAGCTGATGTAAAAGTTTATGTTGTAGATTATAAAAGTGAAGCAGATTTAGCTGTTTTTAAAGTTGAATATAAAAGCCAATCTAAGGGAAATAATGGTTTATGGCATTTTGTTAATTATAAAAGTCAATCAGAAAAATCAATTTTTTTTGTTGAATATAAAAGTCAAGCAGATCTTTTAATTTATTTTGTGGATTATAAAAGCCAAGCTGGATGGATCAACAATAAATTGAAACATTTGATGTTTTAATAAATAAAAATTTTAAATAAACTTTTATTACAATATGGTGTAATGTTT
>Ga0213866_10000499_pt1 | contig 31538 bp, 26 predicted proteins | sample PICome_11_FD_160079 | JGI IMG/M metagenome (GOLD analysis project Ga0213866, IMG submission 160079) | Coastal seawater microbial communities near Pivers Island, North Carolina, United States - PICO284 | ecosystem: Environmental > Aquatic > Marine > Coastal | place: USA: North Carolina... | reverse complement strand
GACTCTCCAGTTGGGTTCTCAATAAGCGCACGAGAACCGGCGCATCGCCACCACTGGAGATAGCAATTTGAATCGGCGATCGATCGACAATAGAGGGAAAAATAACTGTGGAATATCCGGGGTCATCCACCACATTGACCTGCCTATGGGCGGCCAGTGCATCCGCTGATACCTGGCGATTGACCTCGGTATCATTAGTGGCGGCTATAATTAGCGCGGCGTCAGGATAGGTATCAATGTAGTGCTTTTGATAGTAGTCAGTTACCAGCTCAAAATGATCACTACCATGCTGTTTGTTATCAGCCGCCAGGGCCAGTAAATCATCGCAAAAATCCTTGGCAACTAGGGTGATCAATGCTCCGGCCTCAGTCACCAAGCGAACCTTGCGCAGAGCAATTTCGCCGCCGCCAATAACAAGGACACGCCGGCCTTTAAGGTTGTGAAAAAGCGGTAAAAAGTCCATCAGGCGATATGTGTCTGCCCGCCCATCAATGGCTGCAATACTTCAGGGATCAGAATCGAACCGTCGGCCTGTTGATAGTTTTCCATCACGGCGATCAGGGTGCGCCCCACTGCCAGTCCGGAGCCATTGAGGGTATGCAAAAACTCCGGTTTGCCGGCGGCATTTTTAAATCTGGCCTTCATGCGCCGCGCCTGAAAGTCGGTAAAGTTACTGCAGGAGGAGATCTCGCGATAGGTATTCTGCGATGGCAACCAGACTTCGATATCGTAGGTTTTGGCGGCCGAAAAGCCCAGATCGCCGCCGCACAGGGCAACGGTTCGGTAGGGCAACTCGAGCTTTTGCAAAATAGCCTCGGCCTGTGCTGTTAGGGTTTCATGGGCCTCGGCCGATTGATCCGGATAGACAAATTGCACCATTTCAACCTTTTCGAACTGGTGCTGGCGAATCATACCCCGGGTGTCACGGCCATAGCTGCCGGCCTCACTGCGAAAACAGGGGCTGTGGCAGACATATTTTACTGGCAGGCTCTCCAGTATTTCATTGCGGTGAATATTGGTTACCGGCACCTCGGCGGTGGGAATCAGATAGAAATTGCGCTCGTCATCGAGTTTAAACAGGTCTTCTTCGAATTTGGGCAATTGACCAGTGCCAAACAGGGAATCACCATTGACTATATAGGGCACATAGACTTCGCGATAGCCGTGCTCTTGAATATGGATATTGAGCATAAATTGGGTCAATGCACGGTGCAGTGTAGCCAGGTTGCCGGCCATATGGGCAAAGCGAGAACCGGTGATCTTGGCCGCACGATCGAAGTCCAGGCTATCAATAGCTGCGCCCAAATCCACATGGTCTTTGATCTCAAAATCAAACTCACGGGGCGTACTCCAGCGGCGTATCTCGACATTGTCGTTTTCATCTTCACCCGCCGGTACTGTGCTATCGGGCACATTGGGGATTTCTTGCAGCAACTGATCCAGCTGTTGTTGGATCTCTGCCAGCCTTGCCTCGGCCGCAGCACAGTCATTTTTAAGGGTTTCACCACGGGATTTGAGGTCGGCTATATCCTCTCCCTTCGCCTTGGCTTCGGCGATCAGTGCGCCCATAGATTTGGCATAGGCATTGCGTTCACGCTGGGCGTTTTCAGCTGCCAGCTGCAGCACCTTGCGCTCTGACTCAAGGGCCTGAAAGCGCTGACAATCGAGATCGTAGCCCTTTATTTTAAGGCGTTGAGCAATGTTATCTAAGTCCGAACGCAATAGTTTCGGGTCGAGCATAATAGGTTCCTTAAAGCAATCGAGTTAGCCAGATAGCGCCGCTGACGGCAAGTAGACACAAAACCAATGTGGCGATCACATAGGTCAGTGCCATTATTTGCTGGTCATTTTGCCACAGAACTAGGGCATCGAGCGAGAATGTTGAGAAAGTTGTCAGTGCGCCTAAAAATCCAACCATCAACAGGTTTCGCGCCTCTGAGGGCAGCAGTCCCCTCTCAACGATAATTACATAGAGAATGCCAATAACAAAACTGCCGGCGACATTGACCCACAGTGTGGCATAGGGAAATTGATTGGCATGGTTTGGCAACAGACAACTTATCCCATAACGACAGACAGCACCCAGCGCACCGCCGATTGCAACAGCCAGCCACTGCATTAGCTATTATTGACCTCGGCGCTGTCCAGAGCGCGCAAATAGCTTAATTTCTCGGCTATTTTGCTCTCAAGACCGCGATCGGTGGGGACATAGTACTGTTTGCCCGCCATTTCGGGTGGAAAGTAATTTTCGCCGGCGGCATAGGCGCCCTCTTCATTGTGGGCATAGCGGTAGCCAGTTCCATAGTCCATTTCCTGCATCAGTTTAGTGGGGGCGTTGCGCAGATGCAGGGGCACTTCATAGCTAGGGAGGGTTTTGACATCCGCCATGGCTTGCTTAAAAGCGGTATAGACTGCATTGCTCTTCGCAGCGATAGCCAAATACACTATTGCCTGGGCGAGGCTCAGCTCACCCTCGGGGCTGCCCAGCCGCTCCTGAGCTTGATAGGCGTTGAGAGCAATTTCCAGCGCGCGCGGATCGGCATTGCCAATATCCTCGCTGGCGATACGCACCATGCGGCGGGCGATATACAGTGGATCACAGCCGCCATCCAGCATCCGGCACAGCCAGTAGAGCGCGGCATCTGGATCCGAGCCGCGCACCGATTTGTGCAGTGCCGAGATCTGATCGTAGAAATACTCACCATTTTTATCAAAGCGGCGATGGCTGGTAGTCAGTATCTGTTGAATTACCGCTTGATCAATTCTCGGGGTCGATTGACTGTCACCGATTAAATCAGAGGCGATTTCCAGCAGGTTGAGGGCGCGTCTGGCATCACCATCAGCGGCATTGGCCAATAAATCCAGTGCCTCAGTATCAATCTCAACAACCTGATCTGAGTTGTTGGCTAAATTGGGCAGTGCCCGATTGATCAGGGTTTTAAGGGTTTCAGTTGTAAGATTTTTTAACAGATAGACCCGGCAGCGAGACAGCAGCGCGTTGTTGAGCTCAAAGGATGGGTTCTCGGTCGTGGCACCGATAAAAATTAGGGTGCCGTCTTCAACATAGGGCAGAAATGCATCCTGTTGTGATTTGTTAAAGCGATGGACTTCGTCGACAAAAAGGATGCTTTTTCGGTTGTGCATATCCCGCTGTTGTTGCGCTGCGGCAATGGCGACGCGTATTTCCTTGACGCCAGACAAGACAGCTGAGATGGTCTCGAAGTGGGCATCACAGCAATTGGCCACTATTTTCGCCAATGTGGTTTTGCCAACGCCCGGGGGGCCCCAGAGGATCATTGAATGGGGTAGCCCTCTGTCGATAGCTTCGCGGAGTGGCTTGCCCTCCCCGAGTATATGTGACTGACCATAAAACCCCTGTAAATCCTCAGGACGTTGACGGGAGGCCAGTGGCTGATAGCCCTGCTGAGCAAACAGATCAGTCGACATGGTTGATAACATCGACAGCGTCTGGAATCTCGAAGGTGAAAAGATTGTCAGCCAGCGCGGGATTGAGCACCACATCGCTGAGTTCAATACGGGTAGTCTGGTTTAATGAATCGATAAATTCTAGCGACCGTGGCTGCTGTTCTGAGAAATCAAAGCGCAGGGATTGATAAAGTTCTTGGGTGTTTTTAGGCGTCAAAACAAACGAGTCGAGCCTTGAGATACTGTGGTCATAGACCACAGAGAAGGCCCTGTCAATAGCCTCCGGATCCCCTGAGAACAAACCCGCCGGTGTTGCCGCCAGATTGGGTTCATAGGCCTGAATAATCACCTGCTCCAGATCGGGATCAAACAGCCAGACAAGTTTGCCATCAGTAATAAACTGCTGGGGCATAGGTCGATTGATAATCCAGCGAATCTGATTGAGTTGGGCAATCGACATCTCGCCACTGGATATCTGCAGCACCGTGCCCTCAGCATCGGTGAGGGTCTGAGTAAAGCTGGCAGTCATGGTTTTAATTGGGCTGAGCAACTGACTGAGATTGGGCCCTGTTGGAATTTCTTCAGCCTGTACGGAAAATACCGAAAAAGCTGCAAAAACCAGTAGCATTCTGCCGGGCAACTGGACTTTATCGAACATCTAACTGCGACCCCGCGAGGGCACCAACACGTCCCTGCTGCCATTGCTGTTCATTGGGCTGACCACGCCACTGGCCTCCATTTGCTCTATCAGGCGAGCCGCTCGGTTGTAGCCTACTCGGAGTTTTCTCTGGACTGAGGATATCGACGCTTTGCGACTTTCAATCACAAATTCCACCGCTTCATCATAGAGCGGATCGCTCTCATCATCCTTCTGCCCATTCTCATCAGCGCTAAACCCGGGCACTGGAACGCTGGAAGTTGCCGCCTCATCAGTAATCTCACTGAGATAAGTGGGCTCACCGCGGCGCTTCCAGTCGGCCACCACCTGATGCACTTCATGATCATCGACAAAGGCACCGTGAACCCGCTCTGGCACACTGGTACCCGGCGGCAGAAACAGCATATCGCCATGGCCTAACAGTTGCTCTGCTCCACCCTGGTCGAGAATGGTTCTGGAGTCGACTTTAGAAGAAACCTGAAAGCCTATGCGAGATGGCACATTGGCCTTGATCAATCCGGTAATCACATCCACTGAGGGGCGCTGGGTGGCCAGCATCAGATGAATGCCAGCGGCTCGCGCCTTCTGGGCTATTCTGGCAATCAGCTGTTCAACCTTTTTGCCGACAATCATCATCATATCGGCAAACTCATCCACCACCACGACTATGTAGGGCAATTTTTCCAGCAGTGGCACCTCCGGCGGTTCCTGAGCCTCGTCCCAGCCCATCTCATCGGGATTGAAAACCCACAGTGGATCGGCGATGGGATTGCCACTTTTCTCAGCATCCTCAATCTTGCGGTTGTAACCGGCAATATTGCGCACGCCAAGTGCCGCCATCAGCTTGTAGCGGCGCTCCATCTCACCAACACACCAGCGCAGGCCGCTGGAGGCGTCTTTCATATCGGTGATCACGGGGGTCAATAGATGGGGAATATCATCGTAGACAGACAACTCCAACATCTTGGGATCGATAAGAATCAGTTTGACCTGTTCAGGTGAGGCCTTGAACAGTATGCTCAGCAACATGGCGTTGATACCCACCGACTTACCGGAACCTGTGGTGCCCGCCACCAGTAGATGAGGCATTTTGGCCAGATCAGCTACTACTGGCACACCGGCGATATCATTGCCTAAGGCCAGAGTGAGCGGCGAGCTGGAGCGATCGTAGGCATCTGAAGACAGCACCTCTCGCAGGCGCACCATCTGCCTATTTTCATTCGGTATTTCAATACCGACAACTGATTTACCCGGTATCACCTCGACCACACGCACGCTGATCACTGCCATGGATCTGGCCAAGTCTTTGGCCAGGCCGCTGATGCGACTGACTTTGACACCTGCCGCGGGCTGAATCTCAAATCTGGTAACCACAGGTCCGGGGAGCACTTCAACTACATTAGCTGTGATACCAAAGTCCTGCAGTTTAACTTCCAGAAGTCGTGATAAATGTTCCAATGATTCCGTCGAGTAGCCTCTGTCAGTCGACTGATCACCCATATCTAGCAAGTTGAGGGGTGGAAGCACACCAACCACCTTTTCATCGATAAATAGCGGCTGTTGTTTCTCCCGCTCAGCGCGAGAACTGGGCTTGGGTTTGCTTTCCGGTTGATTGATAGTCGGCGGTGTCTGCTGTTTGCGCTGTTGTTTAACTGATGCGACTTTATCTGTTCTTTGACTGATAGCCTGCTTGGCGATCGCCCTCTCCTGCCTTTGATGGCGAAAATGGGTCAATTGAGAAGCCGCGCGTTGGCAAAGGGCAATACCTAGGGCACCGAGACGATCAATTACTCCTATCCAAGAAATATCGGCAAATACGGTAAGTCCGAATAAGAATAGGGCCAGCAAAATCATAGTGCTGCCAGTGAAGCTAAATACCGCCATCACTGACTCGCTAATCTTAATACCCAGTATTCCCCCGGGTCCAAAGGGGTAGTCCATTGCGTGTTGATCAAATTGGATATTGGCCAGTGAAGTTGCCGCAACCATAACCAGTACAAAGCCCAATAGGCGCAAACTGAAGATGACTATATCAAAGGGAGCTGGTTCGCTAATAAAGCGGGTTTGGAGTATTTGCAGCGCTCTAATAGCCAGGAGCACGGGAAATAGGTATGCCATTGCGCCAAACAGTGCATAGAGGATATCAGCAGCCCATGCGCCAGCCGGCCCAATTGCATTTTTAACATCAGAGGAGCCGCCGGTTTGTGACCAGCCGGGATCTTCAGGGGCATAGCTGATAAGAGCCACCAGGATTATCGTACACAGTGCGATACAACCAATTAATGCGCCCTCAGCAACGACACGGGAAGCTCTGGCATTAGTAGTTGATAATTGTTTAGCCTTGGGTTTCGATGACTGGTTTTTTTTGCTGTTCAATGGTCTGTGCCCTATAGTCTCCCCGAGTGACCAATTGTAGCCTAATTTGCCTCAAACTCCACGGGCTTCAGTATGATATCGGCAAGCTATATAAAGTATTTAAAAAAACCAATTGGTGACTTAGCTGAGAATGATTATTATAGGCTCAATAACCAACTGCGCTGTGACTCTGTCTGTCAGACTTGCAATTTATTATATTTAGAGAGAATTCCATGCCTGAAACTCAACATCATCCACTAATTATCTTGGGTTCTGGACCCGCGGGTTGGACCGCCGCAGTCTATGCTGCCAGGGCCAATCTAAACCCAGTAGTTATCACAGGCATCCAACAGGGCGGACAGCTCACCACTACTACCGATGTGGATAATTGGCCGGGCGATGATCAGGGTGTTCAGGGACCGGAACTGATGGTGCGTATGCAAAATCATGCTGAACGCTTCGATACTCAGACCATCTTTGATCATATCGAGTCCGTGGATCTGTCTCAGCGCCCATTTGTTCTTAACGGCACCAACACCTTTACCTGCGACGCATTAATTATCGCTACCGGCGCCTCAGCGCAGTATCTGGGCCTGCCCTCTGAGGAGGCCTTTATGGGCAAGGGGGTCTCTGCCTGTGCCACCTGTGATGGCTTTTTCTATCGAAATAAAAAGGTCGCAGTTATCGGCGGTGGCAACACCGCTGTTGAGGAAGCGCTGTATTTATCCAATATCTGCTCAGAGGTGGTACTTGTGCATCGCCGGGATTCACTGCGGGCCGAGAAAATCCTCCAGGACAAACTTTTCGAAAAAGAACGCGACGGCAATATCAGCATCGAGTGGAACCACAACCTATCAGAGGTAGTCGGCGATGACAGCGGCGTGACTGGCATACAAATTGCCGATTCTGCAACCGGTGAGAAAAAAACAATTGAGGTGGCTGGCGTTTTTATCGCTATAGGTCACAAGCCCAATACAGATATTTTTGCCGGTCAATTGGCGATGCACAACGGCTATCTAAAGATTGCCGGTGGCCTCGAAGGCAATGCGACTGAGACCAGTATCAAAGGTGTGTTTGCCGCTGGTGATGTGGCCGATCATGTGTACCGTCAAGCGGTTACCTCGGCGGGCAGTGGCTGTATGGCTGCTCTGGATGCAGAGCGCTTTTTCGAAAGTTAATTAGGTCATAGTGCAAGTGATATCGGCTGCGATCTCAGCCTTCCGCCCGAAGAGCTTTAGTTTTAATCGACTATAGGGCTAATTTGATACTGTTAGATAGTAAAAATCCCCAATTCCCCGATCCCAATACAGCGCTAGTAGAGCCCGATGGTCTGCTAGCTATCGGCGGCAACTTAGCGCCCTCTACCCTTTTATCCGCCTATCGTCGAGGTATCTTTCCCTGGTACGCTGAGAGTGACCCCCTACTCTGGTGGTCACCCAGCATTCGCTGTGTGCTCGATCCAAGGGATATCCATATTTCTAGGAGCTTGAGTAAACAACTTCGGCAGGGGCGATATGAAATTTCCACTGATTGGGCATTCGTCGAGGTAATCAACCATTGTGCCCAGCGGCGTGATCATAAGGGAACCTGGATTACCAGTGACATGATTGCGGCCTACACAGCGCTACACCGACAGGGTTACGCCCACTCTATCGAAGTCTGGCAAGATGACAATCTAATCGGTGGTATATACGGGTTGGCCATTGGCAGTGTCTTTTGTGGTGAGTCAATGTTTAGTCATAGTGCCAATGGGTCGAAGATTGCCATGGTCCATCTATGTCGGCACATGGTAGAGCGTGGTTTTATCCTATTGGATTGCCAAATTGTCAGCGATCATTTATTAAGCATGGGCGCTAAGCCAATGAATAGAGTAGATTTTTTAAGTTTAATTTCGACTCAAAAAAATACAGCCATCAGCTGGCTATAGGGCATAGTCATGTGGATTACCTCACAGGATTTAAACCCTTTGAGACCTTTGCACAAATGATCTTTTGCCCCCATACAGCGTTAAAATCGTACTCAATCGGTCATTTATGGCCTATAAACTCCCTTTGAGTCTGCCCCATGAGCGAAGCGAATGTTTTGGGCATTGCGTGCGATTTTGCCTGGTCTGATAAAAAAATCTCTATTCGTGCAAAGGTCTCCCTTTAACTCAATAAACTAAATGCCGTTTTAAGTTATTTAACTGCACTTGAATAGCATCCCCATACAGCATAGCGACTATTGGTAGTGACGGATCACAATTGGTTTTGCTATATGGATCAATTTAGGGCAAACTGCGTCCTTTTTAGAATAGACTGCATTTAATTTATGGCGAAAGAAGATCATATTGAGTTCGACGGTGAAGTGATAGATACCCTTCCCAATACAACTTTCCGAGTCAAGTTGGAAAATGGTCATACGATTATTGCCCATATTTCAGGCAAGATGCGCAAGCACTACATTCGAATTTTAACCGGTGACAAGGTCAAGGTGGAAATGACTCCCTATGATCTCTCCAAGGGACGTATCACTTTCCGCGAAAGGTAATCCACGGCTGTAGAAAGACTGGCCAAGTTATTTGAGATCAGGCCTCCGATAATTCCTCAGTTTCTACTGATAATACCAGCTCGTTGTCCTCTTCTGAGACAATTACTTTGCCACCCTTCTCAGAGAGATCGCCAAATAACACTTCTTCAGCCAGTGGCTTCTTGATTTTCTCCTGTATTAATCTACTCATAGGTCTAGCACCCATTTTGGGGTCATAGCCGTTTTCAGCAAGCCAATTTCTCGCCCCATCGGTGACCTGCAAGAAGATATTCTTCTCGTCCAGCTGTCCCTGAAGTTGAACCAGAAATTTATCGATAATGGTTTTGACAACCTGTATATCTAAATTGCCAAACTGGACAATACTATCCAAGCGATTGCGGAACTCTGGAGTGAACATTCGTTTTATAGCTTCCATGCCATCGGAGTGATGATCCTGTTGCGTAAACCCAATAGAGGCCCTGCTCATCAGCTCAGCGCCTGCGTTGGTGGTCATCACCAGGATAATATTGCGGAAATCAGCACGACGACCATTGTTATCAGTCAGGGTGCCGTGGTCCATAATCTGCAGCAGTAGATTAAAGACCTCGGGGTGGGCCTTTTCGATCTCATCCAGCAGCACTACAGCATGAGGCTGCTTAGTTACTGCCTCAGTGAGCAGGCCGCCCTGATCAAAACCCACATAGCCTGGCGGAGCACCAATTAACCTTGAAACCGTATGGCGCTCCATATACTCGGACATATCAAAGCGAATCAATGGAATTGACAGCAAGTTGGAAAGCTGACGACTCAATTCGGTTTTACCGACGCCAGTTGGGCCGGCAAATAAGAAGCTGCCGATAGGCTTCTCCCCTTCTCGAAGGCCGGCACGCGCCAATTTGATGGCTGTGACCAGTGCATCTACAGCACTATCCTGCCCAAAAACTACCATTTTGAGCTTACCGGCGAGCCCTTTGAGCTGCGTTTTATCCGAGCTGGAAACGCTTTTCGAGGGAATGCGAGCTATCTTTGACACCACCGCCTCTATTTCACCAACACCCACAGTTTTCTTTCTGCGACTCTTGGGGAGCAATCGCTGTAGTGCACCAGCTTCATCAACCACGTCAATAGCCTTGTCAGGCATAAATCTGTCATTGATATGCCGACTGGCCAATTCAGCAGCAGCACGCAGGGCTGGGTTGGTGTATCGCAAGCTGTGGTGATCTTCATACTTAGCTTTAAGACCCTTGAGAATTTCATAGGTCTCTTCCACTGAGGGCTCAGGTATATCAATTTTTTGGAAACGTCGAGACAGGGCATGATCGCGGTCAAAAATACCCCGATATTCCTGAAATGTAGTGGAGCCAATACATTTAAGCTTCCCCGATGAGAGTAGCGGCTTAAGCAGGTTGGAGGCATCCATCACACTTCCAGACGTGGCTCCTGCTCCCACAATAGTGTGAATCTCATCGATAAACAGAATCGCATTATCTAAGTTAGATAGTTCTTTAATTAATCCTTTCAGGCGCTTTTCAAAATCACCTCGATACTTGGTTCCGGCGAGTAGTGAACCCATATCCAATGCATAGAGGGTACTGGAAGCTATAGCGTCGGGCGCTCTGCCATCGACAATCAACTTTGCCAACCCCTCGACAATAGCCGTTTTCCCCACACCGGACTCCCCTACTAACAGGGGATTATTTTTGCGTCGACGAATCAGTATTTGACTGACACGCTCGATCTCATCTACCCGGCCTACCAGCGTATCTATATGGCCTAGCGAGGCCTGCTCGTTCAAATTAGACGTCAGTTGCTTGAGCAGACTCTTGGAGTCTTGATCACCAGATTTCGCATTGGTAGCCCCTTCACCGTCAGTCGGTTCATCGGTGACTTTAGCAACCCCATGGGCGATGTAATTCACCACATCGATTCTGGCAACATTCTGCAGACGCAAGAAATAGACCGCCTGACTCTCCTGCTCACTAAAAATTGCCACAATAAGGTTGGCACCTACCACTTCGTTCTTGCTGGTAGAGCTGACCTGAAACACAGCGCGCTGGAGAACTCGCTGAAAACCATGAGTCGGCTGAGTTTCTCGATCGCTGAGATCATCTGGGATGGTGGTAATAGTGGAATCGATAAATTCTACTAGGTCATGGCGCAGTATACCCAGGTCGACGCCGCAGGCTTTGAGGACTTCTGTCGCTGAGGCATCATCCAGCAGTGCCAACAACATATGTTCGATGGTCATAAATTCGTGACGCTTATCACGGGCGCTTTTAAAGGCAAGATTTAGTGTAACCTCTAACTCTCTACTTAACATAATTAGGATTCACCATTGTTGCAGGGTTCTAATTCACAGCGAAGGGGATGTTGATGTTCCTGAGCGTGCTGATTGACTTGGACGACCTTGGTCGCCGCCACGTCTTGCGTATAAACACCACAAACGCCCTTACCCTCAGTATGCACCTTAAGCATAATCTGGGTTGCATCTTCTCGAGAGTGAAAGAAAAACCTCTCGATTAACTCAACTACAAATTCCATAGGGGTAAAATCATCATTCAGCAAAACCACTTGATACATGCGTGGCCTTTCGAGTTTGGGATTAGATTCTCGAACTGTGGTCAGTTCATCAAACTGCCCATCTGTAATCTGTCTATGATCGACCATCTAAACAATCCACACTAGGAACAATGTTAAATACTTATTTTATAACACAATCGGATTATCCGTTTGCAATATAGTTAACAATAAAATGACGTTATATGTGCTAATTTAAAAATAATGACTATAATAATCACTGTAGTATATTTAAGTACTGCTTTATTTATTCAAGTCCAAGGATGAAGGCTACAAGTGATGGAAGACAAAGAGACAGCAAGAGAACAGGGAACTATCAAATGGTTCAGCAATACCAAAGGTTTTGGATTTATCGTAAGGGATTCTGACCAAATCGATATATTTGTACACTATAGCTCTATTTTGATAGATGGCTACAGAACTTTAAAGGCGGGACAGCAGGTGTCCTTTAACACCCACGAGGGTGAAAAGGGATTACACGCTATCAATGTGATTCCAGTTGATAAGATCGTCTAGTGCTGGTATTCACAGACAATATTCGCTGAATACCAGACCCAAAAAACTGCGCACTTAAAACTTGCAGAATCGCCCGACTTGATAAGAGTCGGGCACAAACTTTGTTACATATTAGCGATGATTGCATCTCCGAAGGCAGAGCAAGATTTAAGCTCGGCATCCTTCATCAGTCGCTCAAAGTCGTAGGTTACCTGCTTGCTGGATATGGCTCCCTCGATTCCGGAAACCACCAGATCCGCCGCTTCGAGCCATCCCAGATGACGCAACATCATCTCTGCGGATAGAATCAATGAACCGGGGTTAACTTTGTCTTGACCGGCATACTTGGGAGCAGTGCCGTGAGTGGCTTCAAATATTGCCACATTGTCAGATAAATTTGCCCCAGGCGCTATGCCGATACCACCCACTTGCGCTGCAAGGGCATCGGAGATGTAATCGCCATTCAGATTGAGTGTTGCGATAACGCTGTATTCATCTGGACGCAGAATGATCTGTTGCAACATGGCATCGGCAATCACATCTTTGATAATAATTTTTTCACCCGTGTTGGGATTAACTAGGCTGTGCCAAGGTCCACCGTCCAGGGGTTCGGCGCCAAATTGTTCTCTGGCCACTTCATAGCCCCAATCGCAAAATGCACCCTCTGTGAACTTCATAATGTTGCCCTTGTGCACTAGGGTCACTGAGGGTTTGTTTTGATCGATTGCGTATTGAATGGCTTTGCCCACCAATCGCTTAGTCCCTTCAGCTGAAACCGGCTTGATACCAATACCACAGTTCTGATCAAAACGAATTTTGGTAACACCCATCTCCTGTTTCAGGAAATCGATAAGCTTGGTAGCCTCATCTGTGCCGGCGCGCCATTCGATACCTGCATATATATCTTCAGAATTTTCCCGAAAAATACACATATCAACTCTATTGGGTTCTTTAACTGGTGAAGGCACGCCATTAAACCAGCGCACAGGTCGCTGACAGACAAACAGGTCTAACTCTTGACGCAGTGCCACATTGAGCGATCTAAAACCTCCGCCTACTGGTGTGGTTAATGGCCCCTTAATTGATACAGCATAATCCTTGACAGCATCTAAAGTTTCACTGGGAAACCAATCACCCTCATAGAGCTCAGCTGCCTTTTCACCACAGTAAACCTCCATCCAGGAAATTTTTTTCGCGCCGGAGTAAGCTTTTTCAATAGCCGCATCGATTACCTTAATCATTACCGGAGTAATATCATAGCCAATACCGTCACCCTCGATATAGGGGATAATCGGATTGTCTGGCACATTTAGTGTAAGATCAGAATTGACTGTGATTTTTTCACCTGATGCAGGTATTTGTATATGCTGGTATCCCATTAGTTAACTCCGTGGCGTGAAATATTGGCAACTGAAATTCTTTTTGTAAAAATTCTACCGAATAAGCAAATTTTAACACGAATATCGCAGTATTTTGTAACTTTTTTTCAAATTTTCAAGATAACTTTAGGAATATAAGTGGTCAAGTTAGTGGTGTTCAACAAGCCGTATCGAGTTTTGAGTCAATTTACCGATAGTGGCGAGCGCATGACCCTTAAAGAATATATTTCCACTGGAGGCATCTACCCAGCTGGGCGGCTTGACTATGATTCCGAGGGACTGCTATTGCTGACCGATAGCGGCAAATTGCAATCGCTAATCAGTCATCCAAAATATAAACTCAGCAAAACATATTGGGTGCAGGTTGAGGGTACTGCACAAGAGACTCATTGCAGACAACTCTGCGCTGGGGTGCAACTAAAAGATGGTATGGGTAAAGCTGTTTCTTGTAGACCGATCAATCCGCCACCTATATGGTCCAGAACTCCGCCTATTAGAATTCGAAAAACTGTACCCGATACCTGGATTGAGCTTGAGCTTCAAGAGGGTCGCAATCGACAGGTTAGAAGAATGACTGCAGCTGTTGGTCTGCCTACCCTGCGGCTAATTAGGGCGCGTATCGGCAATCTAGACCTTCAGCAATTACAGCCGGGGGAACACAGAACCCACACCGCTCAGTCTATTGAAGCCATGCTCAACAAACTGTCACCAGCAAAAAAATACTGATGTCTGCAACTGTTCATTTAACCGTCGCTACCATTGTGAAGCGCAACAACCACTTCCTCATGGTCCGGGAGACTATTGATGGAAAGTCCGTTATTAACCAGCCAGCTGGGCATGTTGAACCCGGTGAAAATATTATCGATGCGGCAATTCGAGAGACCCTCGAGGAAACCGCATGGCAAGTCAAACTGACCAGCTTTCTCGGTATTTACACTTACAAGCCGAGTCTAAAAGACGCAACCTATTACCGACTGTGCTTTATCGCTGAAGCGCTTAATTTTGACAGTGAATCAGTTCTCGACCCCGATATCGATGATGCTCTATGGATGACGGCCGAAGAAATTCGCCATTGCGAACATGAATTGCGCAGCCCCCTAGTGATAAAATGTATCGACGACTTTCTCAGCGGTGAATCCTACCCCCTGGATCTCTTTCGCAATAAATTATATTGAGACAGTTTTTTAAGCATTTAACCCCAGAACAGAGAGCAAGCACCCAATCAATGGCTAATTCAACAAAAGTAATCGTGGGTATGTCCGGTGGAGTGGATTCATCGGTGGCTGCACTGCTTTTATTGCAGCAGGGATTCCATGTGGAAGGCCTGTTTATGAAAAACTGGGATGAGGAGGATGGCACAGAGTACTGCACTGCTAAACAGGATTTAGCCGATGCTCAACAGGTATGCGATAAGTTAGGTATTAAGCTGCATACCGCCAATTTTGCCGCCGATTACTGGGATAATGTATTTGAGCACTTTCTCCATGAATATCGCGCCGGGCGCACGCCCAATCCCGATATACTGTGCAATCGAGAGATTAAATTTAAAGTTTTTCTCGAGTATGCCCAGATGCTGGATGCGGATTATATTGCCACAGGTCACTATGTCCGACGTGGGGATTACCAGCAACAAACCGCCCTTTTCAAAGGGCTGGATAGCAACAAAGATCAAAGTTATTTCCTCCATGCAGTTGAACAGCAGGCGTTCGAAAATTCATTGTTTCCACTGGGAGAGTTGGAGAAGCCGGCAGTTAGAGCGCTTGCTGCCAAAGCCGGCTTTACCACCTCGAAAAAGAAAGACAGTACAGGTATCTGTTTTATCGGGGAGCGTCGCTTCAGTGACTTCTTAAAGCAATATATTCCTGCACAGCCTGGATTAATGAAGACGCCAGAGGGTGAGACAGTAGGTGAACACCAGGGTCTGATGTTTTACACCCTGGGTCAGCGACAGGGACTAGGCATAGGCGGCATCAAAAATGCCAGTGAACAGCCCTGGTACAGCTTAGAAAAAGATCTGGAAAACAATATATTAATTGTGGGTCAGGGACAGGATCATCCCCTGCTCTATACCAGTTGTCTTTCAGCATCGTCCATCAACTGGATCAATGATATCCCCAAATCGGGAGAAAGCTTTACCTGCTGGGCCAAAACTCGCTACCGACAACCTGATCAGCATTGCAGGGTAACAGTGATAGATGGCGATCGAGCGGAAGTAAATTTTACTGCACCTCAACGCGCAGTAACGCCCGGACAGTCGGTGGTATTTTATCGAGACGATCACTGCCTGGGTGGTGGCGTGATTGAACAGGCTTGGAATAATCCCGCCTAAATGGCCTAGTATCTTTTGCAGTTGTGACTATAGTGGTAACAAAGCAGCTTACTAGAAATTTACTGAAGATTAACTGGAGACTAATAACCTTGTTTTCAAAACCAACTCATGATCAAGCCCTGGCCCTTGCGGCGATTTTTCAGTCCTGCGATCTTGTCTATCAACTGGCCCACAGTGGTCACGCTGAAAACAGCCGGATGGAATTTTCCATGTCGACCCTGTTAAATCAAGACCCCTCCTCTTTGAAAGATCTCTATGGCTCAACTGAAAACCTGCAGGTGGGCGCATCAATAATGGAGAAATTTTTTGCCAGCCCCAAGCAGACTGGCAGTTCAGATAGCACAGAAGTGATCAACTATGTGATGTCGACCATTCATCTGGCCAGTAAACTGGGCAAAAAAGCCACGACAATGCAAACCATCAGTAAGGGAATTGAGCGCGCCAATAACCAAGCAGCGCATTTCTCTAATACCCATGACAATGTCTACAGCAGCATAGCCGACCTCTATCAGAACACTATCAGCAAGATGCGCCTTAGAATTCAAGTATCCGGCTCCGGGGTCTACCTGCAACAGGCCGGTATAGCTGCGCGTATCCGATGTATGCTATTTGCCGCAATCAGAAATGCCTTTCTATGGCGTCAACTGGGTGGAAAACGCCGTCATCTTCTTCTGCAGCGGGAGAGCATTGTGGAAAAGCTCAATTCTGCACAGATCCACTAATACAGGGCTCATCAAAATCTCGTACAGCCATAATTATTAGTCAAATTGCCTATCTGATAACGATTACCTACTTATGGAAGAGCCTGCCGATCAGCGCACAGCTAAATCAAGTAGGCCTATGTGTTTTAATGGGCTCGAGATTAGATAATCAAAGCTTTTCGTGAAAATTTATTGTAGTTGCTATCTGCCTATTGATAATCTTTAAATCTAGGGATAAGAGCACCATTGTACTGCTAACGATTTTAAGTAGTGGCTTGTAGCTAAAAAAGTATACTCAGCGGAATTGACCAATCTCTAGGGCTCACTGCCTGGTGAACAGAATACATAACAGTCTGGCTCGCCCTGCTTTAACCGGTTATTCTGGAGTTTACCCACTAGGACAATCATCGAATGGATATCGCAACAAACTTTGGGGTTCTTGGTGTTTTCGCCAATACAATTTGGCCACTAATCAAAAATCGCCAGCTTTTTTTGATGGGACAGTTTGTCGCCTGTGCTTTAATAGGCATCCATTTTGCGTTGCTGGGAGCCTCTACCGGAGCAATAGTGCTGTTAGTTGCAGGTATTCAAGTATTGTTGGCTGTGCCATTGGAGTCGCACCCTAAATTCAAAAAGGTCTATTTACTGTCTCTGCTTTTAACACCCTTTGTTTGTTGGTATTCATGGCAGGGTATTCCATCCGTTTTCTCGTCATTGGCGCTGTTATTTTTTTGTGTTGGCAATCTACAGGTCAATACTAAAAATATGCGTATTTTTCTAATTTTATGTATTTTTGGCTGGATAGGGCATAATTTATTGATTGGCTCCTACCCTGCATTGGTTTCCAATGGATTAGCACTCATAACAAGCACTTACAGCCTATATCGTGAAAACAGGCCCAAGATGGTTTGCAAGTGAAGTTGTCGCACCAACAACTTAAAATCGCGTTATAATTGGCAGCTAAATCCTATACCAAAAGCGAACTTCTCTATGGATAACTGGCCACTTTCCTCACTGACCGCTGTCTCCCCTATCGATGGTCGCTACGGCGCAAAAACTCAGTCATTGCGGGATATTTTTAGTGAATACGGGTTAATCCGTTATCGAGTGTTAGTTGAGGTGCGCTGGCTGCAATATCTCAGCCAACATCCAGAAATCCCTGAAGTCTCCCCTTTTTCGGAGGCAGCAAATCGACTGCTGGATGAGTTGGTCGACAATTTCTCGCCACAGCAAGCGGAGCAGGTTAAGGCGATTGAGCGAACTACCAATCATGATGTCAAGGCGGTGGAGTACTTTATTAAACAACAGATCGCTGGAAATACTGAGCTTGAAAAGGTTTCTGAATTTATCCACTTTGCCTGTACTTCAGAGGATATCAACAACCTCTCCCATGCTCTGATGCTCAAACAAGGCAGAGATGCTGTAGTAATTCCCGCACTCTCCAGTTTAGCTGAGAGACTCACTGAGATGGCCAAGGCTTTTGCCGATGTGCCGATGTTATCCCGCACCCACGGGCAGACCGCCTCCACCACCACGGTTGGCAAGGAGTTTGCCAATGTCGCCTACCGACTGCATCGCCAGTTGAAACAAATTGCTGAGGTTCCGCTGTTGGGCAAAATAAATGGTGCTGTGGGCAATTACAATGCCCATCTAGCGGCCTATCCTTCCGTTGATTGGGCGGCTGGAGCCAAGCAATTTGTAGAGAGTTTAGGCCTAGAGCACAATCCCTATACTACGCAAATTGAACCCCATGATTATATGGCCGAGCTGTTTGATGTATTGGCGCGATCCAATACATTGTTAATCGACTTTGCACGAGATATCTGGGGCTATATCTCCCTCGGCTACTTTAAACAAAAAACCGTAGCCGGCGAAGTTGGATCTTCGACTATGCCGCACAAGGTCAATCCAATCGATTTTGAAAACGCCGAGGGCAATCTGGGTCTGGCCAATGCTATGTTCGGCCACCTTAGTGCTAAGCTGCCAATTTCAAGGTGGCAGCGTGATCTCACTGATTCCACGGTATTGCGCAATATGGGAGTTGGCATAGGCTATAACTGCATTGCCTACGCCTCCTTGGAAAAAGGCATAGGCAAACTGGAACTCAATCGAGAGCGATTGGCTGAGGATCTGGATGCTAGCTGGGAAGTTCTGGCTGAACCTATTCAAACGGTGATGCGGCGCTATGGCGTCCCCGAGCCCTATGAAAAATTAAAGGCGCTGACTCGCGGCAATACGATCAATCAGGCCACGATGTTGAAATTTGTGGATGGTCTAGAAATCCCAGAGCAAGCAAAGAGTGAATTGGCCGCAATGCTACCCAGCACTTATCTCGGTAATGCGGCGCAACAGGCCGAGGATCTCCATAAATAATTCAGATAGCAGTGCTATGGGTCACTACCCTATTTTAGGAAATATCACCGCGGAAAAATTTCTGCAGGAATACTGGCAGAAAAAACCGCTGTTAATCCGCAATGCGATTGAAAACTTTACACTTCCTGTGGATCCCGATGAGCTGGCCGGTCTGTCTCTAGAGGAAGAAGTCGAGTCGCGTTTGGTTATTGGCGACCATTGGTCAGTTGAGCACGGGCCCTTTAATGAGCGTCGTTTTGCAGAGTTGGGCGATCGCAACTGGACGCTGTTAGTTCAGAGTGTTGATCTTTGGGTACCCGAAGTGGCCGCCTTACTCGACAAGTTCACCTTTCTCCCCCGCTGGCGAATTGACGATATTATGGTGAGCTATGCCGCCGATGGCGGGAGTGTTGGCCCCCATTTTGATAACTATGATGTGTTTCTGTTGCAGGGACAGGGGCGGCGCCAGTGGTTGGTTGGCGATCCTTGCGATAAGGACAGTCAACTGATTCCCCATGCCGATCTAAGAATTCTCGCCGATCCAGAGTTTAATCAAGAGTGGATTCTCAATACCGGAGATATGCTCTATCTGCCGCCCAGATACAGCCATCTCGGTGTCGCTCTGGGCTCCTGCACCACCTTTTCAGTAGGTTTCCGCGCACCATCAGCTGCTGAGATCTTGGATGATTTAACTACCGAACTTATCAGTCAACAGCAACTGCTCGATCATCTGAGAGATCCGCCACTGACGCCAGAAATGGCCTCTCAGCCAATCTCGGCGGCCTACTTAGAGCAAATTCGAGGGCTAATTAATCAGAGTTTGAGTGACGATCAGATGCTGATGAATTGGTTTGCCCAGTTTATGACAACCCCGAAGAATCTAGATTGGTTAGAGCACAGTGGAGAGACGCGCTCAGCTGAGGTTAAAAATCATCAAACAGGTAACACAGTACGCTTTGTGAACGGTCTGGCTGAAGAGACGTAGACTATTGTTTTAGTCTGAGATTTAAGTAGGTTCTCGAGATCACTGTGGCGCCACCGAGCCGCCATGTCGGCGGGGATCCGATGCCCCCTGTAGGCGACTCCCAGATCTGCTAATACTCTGGGTCGCTCCAAGTACTCTGGGATTTTCATGAACAATATGACCCATGGCCTCCAGAAGTTTTAAGCTATCTGAGGAAATGCCAGTTTCATAGTAAACCTTATCTGGCAGCCATTGATGATGGATTCTTGGCGCCGCGGTGGCCTCGGCAACACCCATATTGTAGTCCACCATATTAATTATCATCTGCAATACAATGGTGATAATAGTACTGCCGCCAGGACTGCCAGTAGCCAGTATGGGTGCGCCCGAAGCGTCGAAGACAATGGTTGGCGTCATAGATGACAGCGGTCTTTTATAACCCTCGATAGCATTGGCAGCCCCACCTACCAAACCATATCCATTGGCTGCTCCAGGCTTTGACACGAAATCATCCATTTCATTATTGAGTAAAAATCCAGCCCCCTCGACGGCGATGCCACTGCCGTAGGAGAAATTGAGGGTATAGGTATTACTTACCACATTGCCATCACTGTCCCAAACCGCAAAGTGCGTGGTTTCGGGGCTTTCTACAGGCAAATTAGTATCCAATATATTTAAGCTGGGAAAGATTGTTGCCGAACTGCGAGCTTTTTGGCTGTCTATTAGGGCGCTTAACTTTGCAGCGTACTCTTTGCTGATCAATTCTCTGCTGGGCACTGGGACAAAATCCGGATCGCCCAGATATAAACTTCGATCGGCGTAGGCCTGACGCATAGCCTCGATCATTAGGTGCAAATGGGCTGCACTATTGTGGGACAACTCAGACAATTGCCAGTTTTCGAGAATATTTAACATCTGTATCAGATGCACACCGCCGGAGGAAGGTGGTGGCATAGCACAGAGGCTGACAGCCCTGTATTCGCCACAGACCGGCTCTCGCTCCACGACGCGGTAATTGGCCAGATCGTCAAGTGTAATAAGCCCACCGGTCTTTTGCATCTGATTGACAATTAGACTGGCAGTTTTGCCCTTATAGAAACCATCCACACCATAGGCACCTATGCGCGCCAAGGTTGCTCCGAGATCAGGTTGTAGTAATCTGTCACCAGGCATATAAAAGCTGCCGTTGGCTTTGTAATAATATCGCTTAGTAGAGGGATACTTGCGAAGTCGATCGTAGCGCGAGCGCAGTGAATCAGAGAGATCAGGACTGACCTCAAATCCGTGCCTAGCCAGATTAATTGTCGGCTTAATGGTCTCATTGAGTGATAGACGCCCATATTTCTGTTGGGCATAGATCAATCCGGCAACTGTTCCGGGAACACCAGCCGATTGCGTGCTGTATCGCGCTTTATTGTGGTCAACCTCGCCGTCAATCCTGAGAAACATATTCTTGTAAGCTGCCGCCGGTGCCATTTCTCGATAATCGATAGCGATGGTTTTCTGTTTCTCAGCCAGGTGTACCAGCATAAATCCTCCACCGCCAATATTGCCCGCTCGAGGCAGGGTAACAGCTAGAGCAAAACCGGTCGCAACTGCCGCATCGACCGCATTGCCGCCAGCTGCCAGAATATCTGCACCCACCTTGCTAGCAATCTTTTCCTGGGAGACCACCATGCCCTGCTTGGCAAACACGGGATGAAATCTGGCTTTGGAATCGAGGTAAAAGCCGTTATTTACGGTTACTTCATTGGCGCTGACTAGTGCACTACAAAGTTGAATGCTAATTGAAACCAGCAGTAAGATTAGGTGTCTCAACCGAGGAAACTCCCTCTGTTTAACCAGATAATTAATATAGCACTTCTATGGGGAACAAATCGACAACAGTTATTCATTTGAGCATGGAAAAGCGGCGACAAATTTGCTTATTCTGACAAAATTGACAATGTGAATTAATCGTATAGGGGCGTCTTGGAGACAACAATTCCATTGTTGTCAGCGTAAAGATAATGCCCTGGTATAAAGGTAATCCCACCGAAGTTCACTGGCAGATCGATCTCGCCCAAACCTCTTTTATCAGTCTTGACGGGGAAGGTGCCAAGAGCTTGTACACCGATCTCAGTAGCCTCAATTTGATCTACATCGCGAATATAGCCATTGATTACAATACCGGACCAGTTGTTGTCAGCAGCTTTGGCTGCCAGCATATCACCCAGATAGGCACAGCGCTGGCTGGCATTGCCATCTACAACCAAGACCCTGCCCTCACCCGGAGTTGCCAACAGCTCTTTGACCTTGGAATTATCCTCAGGGCAACTGACTGTGACTATGGTGCCACAGAACTGGCGCCTACCACCGAAATTGCGCAGTATGGGTGCTAAGACCTGTACCTGATCTGGAAAATCATCACAGAGATCGGGAGTTGGCTTCATCAAGCTGTACCTTTGGCCTGAGCCCGATAGCTGTGCAGTAAGGGCTCAGTATATCCACTAGGTTGCTCAGCCCCTTTAAATATCAGGTCACAGGCGGCCTTAAAGGCGACGCTGCGATCAAAATCTGGGCTCATATTTAAATAGGCGCTATCCCCGGCGTTTTGTTGGTCAACTACCTTGGCCATGCGCTTAAGGGTGTCCAGAACCTGATCAGGATCACAGATGCCATGGTGTAACCAATTAGTGATATGTTGACTGGAGATGCGCAGTGTGGCCCGATCCTCCATAAGACCTACATCGTGAATATCTGGCACCTTGGAGCAACCGACACCCTGATCGATCCAGCGCACCACATAACCCAAAATACCCTGGGCATTATTGTCCAGTTCCTGTTGGATTTGCTCAGCGCTCAGTGACTGGTCACCCAGAAGTGGGATTTTCAGGATATCGTCCACATCAGCTCTGGTGCGGTCTAATAGTTCGCGCTGTACACCAAATACATCAATGTGATGGTAATGCATAGCGTGCAGCGTAGCCGCCGTCGGCGACGGCACCCAGGCGGTATTGGCACCAGATTTTGGGTGAGCAATTTTAGCAGCCATCATATCCGCCATATTGTCAGGCACTGGCCACATGCCCTTACCTATCTGTGCCCTGCCCTGAAATCCACAGGCCAGGCCTATATCGACATTTTGATCCTCATAGGCCGATATCCAAGTCATCTGTTTAAGGTCGGCCTTGAGCGCAAAGGGGCCGGCCTCCATGCTGGTATGAATCTCATCGCCGGTGCGATCGAGAAAACCCGTATTGATAAACACCACCCTATCTTTGACTGCGCGAATACAGGATTTTAAGTTGATCGAGGTACGGCGCTCCTCATCCATTATGCCAACTTTGAGAGTGTGACGTTGCAGCCCCAATAAGTCTTCGATGCGATTAAACAGGTCATTGGTAAAGCTGACTTCTTCTGGACCGTGCATCTTGGGTTTAACTATATAGATACTGCCAGTTCTAGAATTGTTTAATTTCCCAGTTTCTCTAAGATCGTAAAGGCCAATAAGGGCAGTGATAACACCATCCATAATACCCTCGGGAACTTCGCTGTTATCGCCATAGAGAATTGCTGAATTAGTCATCAGATGACCTACATTGCGCACAAACATCAAACTGCGACCGTGGAGCGTCAACTCTGAACCATCTGGATTTAAAAAGGTCTTATCTGGATTCATAGTGCGGACAAACTTTGAGTCTCCACGCTGAACAGTTTCCTCGAGATCACCTTTGATCAATCCAAACCAATTGCGGTAGGCAAGCGCCTTATCCTCGGCATCTACCGCCGCAACTGAATCCTCGCAATCCATTATCGTGGTCAGCGCGGCTTCTAGGACAATATCCTTGACGCCAGCGGGATCCGTAGCACCGATATTATGTTGCTTATCTACTTGAATTTCTATATGCAAATTATTGTTTTTTAACAAAATAGATTCAGGATTTTCCGGATCTCCTCGATAGCCAACAAACTGACTGCTATCCCGTAAACCCAACTTCGAACCATTCTTTAAGGCGGCGACCAGCTGGCCATCTTCCAGGCTGTAGCCAAGGGTATTGGCATGAGAACCGGATTCCAGTGGGGCCGCGTTATCGAGCAAGTCACGACCATAGTCAATCACCTTCTGCCCTCTGACGGGGTTGTAGGGACCTGATTTCTCAGCGCCATTTTCTTCTGAAATCACATCATTGCCATACAGTGCGTCGTACAGACTGCCCCAGCGGGCATTTACCGCATTGAGGGCAAACCGCGCATTCATTATGGGAACAACTAATTGGGGGCCAGCTTGCAGAGCAATTTCATGATCAACATTGTCGGGGCCAATCTCAAAGTCGTCGCCCTCGGGCAGCAAATAACCGATTTCACAGAGAAATGCCTTGTATTGATCGAAGTCAAACGCATCGCGATGGGCGAGATGCCATGCATCTATCTGCTGCTGAAGAAGCTCGCGCTTAGCGAGAAGTGCGGCATTAAGGGGGGCAAAGTCATTGATAATACGCGCAAAGCCATCCCAAAAGGTATCGGCTTGTACGCCCAACCCTGAGCATATTTCATTGTTGACCAGGTTGTGAATTACCTTTGCGACCTTTAGGCCAGACTGTTCGACGTACTGGGTCATTTCAATGCTCTCCCCGGAGATTTAAAAATAAAAGTCTATGGCCTGTGTAACTATTTTCCAAATCTATGGATTTTATCTTTGCTATTCAATGAAAAAATAAGGCGTGCTTATCAGGCTAAATTATTGGCTACGATCTCTTCGGAGGCAGATTTTATCAACTGGCGCATCCATTTATGACCGGGATCATGCTGCAGCAGTGGACTCCAGACCATCTTTAAGCCCATCTTGGGAATTTCAAAAGGAGGTTTTAAGACGACCACCTTTTCTTTATTGGATACAGCTTTAGCCGCTAAGCTGGGCAGAGTGACAATTAAGTCATCCTGCTCGACGAGCCGAATGGCAGCCTGATAGTGGCGGGTAAACACGCCAATATTGCGCTTTTTATCCAGTGTGCTCAGCGCTTCATCAACCCAGCCCAAACGCTGGACATCATCGGGCGTCATACCCACACCCACACCCATGCCGGTTTTGCTGACCCAGACATGATTACTATCCAAATAGGTCTGCAAGTTCCAATTATTTCTAACCGGATTGTCAGCACTGGTAACACAACAGAAGTTATCCTCCCAGAGATGCACCTGATGAAATGATTGGGGCAGTGTATCAAAGCGGTTGATAATCAGGTCGACTTTACCTCGCTCAACATCATAGAAATTGACATCACTGGGCGTCATCACATCAATGCAGACGTGAGGAGCAGACTGTCGAATATGACTGAGTAGTACGGGCAACAGCGTACACTCTGTATAGTCGCTGGCCATTATTCGGAATATACGCCTGGAGTTGTGCGGCTCAAACTCCGCTTTCGGCAAAATTGCCTCCTCTGCAGCAATCAGCACATTGCGAACCAGGGGCATAAGCTCCATCGCCCGATCGGTAGGCACCATGCCATCACTGGTGCGAACCAGTATAGGATCGCTGAACAAGTCTCGAAGGCGACGTAGACTATTTGACATAGCCGGCTGACTGATGCCTAGCTCTTCGGCAGCGCGAGTCACATTGCGTTCCCGCAGAAGTACATCGAGATAAACCAGTAAATTTAGATCAACTCTAGAAACATTCATAGCTGGAATACTCAAGATTAAAAGTATAAATTAGATAAATATGCGCATCATACCTAAACTGCAAAATCAGTCAACACGCGTGATTGGTATCAGCCAGTCCAGACGCAATAAAGGCAACCGATTATTAAAAAGGGACAACAATGACTTCTTACACTAATGAACAACAGGCCATGTCAACACTGATTGGCAAACAAACTGATTCTTGGAATGCGATAAGCCCAGAGTACGCAGCTAGAATGCGTATGCAAAACCGCTTTCAAACCGGCTTAGATATTGCGCGCTACACTGCGGCTATTATGCGCAAAGACATGGACGCCTATGATGCCGACTCTGCTTCCTACACCCAATCATTGGGTTGCTGGCACGGGTTTATCGGTCAGCAGAAAATGATCGCTATCAAAAAGCATCACGGCACCACGGATAAAAAATATCTGTACCTGTCCGGATGGATGGTTGCGGCACTGAGATCAGAGTTCGGTCCCCTCCCCGACCAGTCTATGCACGAGAAAACTTCTGTGGCTGCGTTGATTGAAGAGCTGTACACCTTCCTGCGTCAGGCTGATGCCAAGGTTCTCGGTGAGCTATTTAAGGATCTAGATAATGCGCGAGAAGCTGGAGATGCCGCTGCTGAAGCTGCTGCTCAAGAAGCAATCGACAATTTTGAAACCCATGTGGTACCCATTATCGCGGATATCGATGCCGGATTTGGTAACGAAGAAGCCACTTACCTACTGGCCAAGAAAATGATTGAGGCCGGCGCATGTTGTATTCAGATTGAAAACCAAGTATCCGACGCCAAGCAGTGTGGCCACCAAGATGGTAAGGTCACTGTGCCCCATGAAGACTTCCTAGCTAAGATCAATGCTGTGCGCTATGCATTCCTCGAGCTGGGTGTAGACGACGGTGTTATCGTTGCCCGCACCGACAGTCTGGGTGCCGGCTTAACACAAAAAATTCCAGTATCTACTGCACCTGGCGATCTCGCCTCTCAGTACAATGCCTTCTTGGAGACTACCGAAGTCTCCTCAATAGAGGATGTTCAAGAGGGTGAGACGGCAATTAAACTCAACGGCTCTCTAGTCAAGCCCACCAGACTGCCCAATGGTCTGTACAAGTTTAAAGATGGTACTGGCGAGGCACGCTGTGTACTCGACTGTATCACCAGCCTGCAAAATGGTGCTGACCTGCTGTGGATTGAAACCGAGAAGCCCCATGTGGGTCAGATCGGCGGTATGGTTGACGAGATCCGCAAAGTGATCCCCAATGCAAAACTGGTCTACAACAATTCACCTTCCTTTAACTGGACTCTAAACTTTAGACAACAGGTCTTCGATGCCTGGACTGAAGAGGGTCGCGATCTGTCTGATTATGACCGCGACAGTCTGATGAGTGCAGACTACGATGGTTCAGAGTTGGCCGCCGCCGCCGACCAAAAGATTCAGAGCTTCCAGGCTGACGCCTCCAGAGAAGCCGGCATTTTCCATCACCTGATCACGCTTCCAACCTATCACACTGCAGCTCTATCCACGGATAATCTCGCTAAGGGTTACTTTGGCGATCAGGGCATGCTGGCCTATGTAGCTGGCGTGCAGCGCAATGAGATTCGCCAGAGCATTGCCTGTGTTAAACACCAGGCCATGGCCGGTTCGAATATCGGCGATGATCACAAAGAGTACTTCTCTGGCGATCAGGCTCTGAAAGCCTCTGGTAAAGACAATACTATGAATCAGTTTAGCTAAATCGCTACAGCTGACTATCATAACGAGGGCGGATCTAGTATCCGCCCTTTTTTTGTCCCTAAACTAAGATTGACAGCAGATTAATGCCTACAGATTTGTTACAATATTGCTAGGCATTTGCTGTTTTAAGTCTTTAAAATCTGTGAAGCAGGCAGTGCCAAGGTTATCCCAGAGCCACAATCCAGCTTTAGGTTATATACTTTGACCACAGAATTTCTCGGCAAAAACGTCTCAGGCCCATTCACCGTACCCTCTGGCATTGTCACTACTACCACTTCGATTATTCAGAATATTTTCGACCAGTTACCCCAGATAGGCGTTGTGACTACCAAAAGTATCGGACTTGAACCGCGCCTTGGCAATCGCGAGCCTGTCTACAGTCAGTACGCCCCCGGCTGTTTTGTCAATGCGGTAGGTCTTACCAATCCTGGCGCAATCGCTGCGGCAAGTATGATGGCTGAACTCAGAATTCCCGAAGATCGTTTTCTGCTTACCTCAATCTTCGGTGGCAGTGTCGAGGAATTTGTCGAGGTCGCTAAAATCATGGCGCCAGTATCCGATGGTCTCGAATTGAACTTATCCTGTCCCCACGCCTCCGGCTATGGAATGGCCATGGGTCAAGATCCACAGCTAGTTCGCCAGATCACTGCGGCAGTTAAAGCCGCAGTGGATATCCCAGTAATACCAAAACTGACACCCAATACAGCCAATATTGCCGAGATTGCACTGGCCGCTTTAGAGGGCGGAGCCGATGCCCTCTGCGCTATCAATACCGTAGGGCCGGGCTATACCGCTGCTCAGGGCCACCCAGTTCTCAGCAACGGTGCTGGGGGCATGTCCGGCAAAGGTGTTCTACCTATAGCGCTGAAATGTATCCGCGAGATCCGCGCCGTCTGTGACCTGCCAATTATTGGCTGCGGCGGTCTCAGCAGTGCCGCCGATGTGCGCCAAGCTATAGACAGTGGCGCCAATATTGTCGGTATTGGATCGGCCCTGACCGGTATGACTACAGATGAAATGGTCAGTTATTTTGACCAACTACAGGCTGATCTTACCTTTGCTACCAATAAGGCCGAAGCCCAAGTTCGCTACGATATTGATATGGATTTCCAACCGGTGGTTTTAGTTGAAAACCAGACTGTCTGTGAAGATATTTGCGTTTTAACTTTTGACCGCAAAATCAATATTCAGGCCGGAGAGTTTGTATTCCTATGGATCCCCGGTGTCGGTGAAAAACCCTTTTCCGCCCTTGCTGACGATCCCTTCAGCCTAGCAGTGATTGATGTAGGAAAATTTACCCACGCGCTGATGGAACTGGAAGCAGGCACCGAGGTCTATGTGCGCGGACCCCACGGCATACCGGTTTCTCCACCGGAGGGCGCCAAGATTATGGCAGTAGCTGGGGGTACCGGCCTGGCCGCCGTATATCAACTGGCTCGGGATTTTGGCAATGCACAGATTTTCACCGGTGCGCGCACTGCTAATCGCCATTACTATTTGGAGGAATGCCAGAAAGTAGCCGAAGTGCATATAGCTACAGATGATGGAAGTCTCGGATACAAGGGGTTTGTCACCGAGCTACTGCGGGAACAACTGCAGGCCATGTCTCAGGCTGAACGAGATAATTTAGTCTTCTACAACTGCGGTCCCGCCCCAATGGTTCACGCTGCCGCCGCTGTTCAGAGGGAGTTCTGTCGCGACGATCAAATCCACAGCGCTATTGACTACCTGACAAAATGCGGCGTGGGCATCTGCGGTGCCTGTGCCACGCCCGATGGACGGCGCATCTGTGTAGATGGCCCCTTTATTCAGGGAACACCCTAACGCCAGCCCAGTAGTTGATCGATAAGCCCCTTACTCAGGGGTAAAATAGCTGATTGGCAAGCGCCCTTTCGCGAAGATTTTCCGTCGGACGATATATTTCACTCAATTCAGTGAATTGTTCCGCTCGCTGACAGATTGACTCAAGCCCCTGCTCATCCATCCAGCGGCAGATACCACCTCGAAATGCGGGAAATCCAATGCCCCAGATCAATGCCATATCAGCCTCTGTGGGCGAACCCACTACACCCTCTTCTAAGCAGTGCGTCATCTCCATTGCCAGAGGTAACAGCAGGCGATCAATAATTTCTTGAGGACCGATATCAGACACTGGCGGAGCCATTAACTGCAGCATTTTTTCGACCTCCGGATCTGGCGTTCTCAAAGCTCGCCCGCTATCTGAACGCTGATACCGGTAGTAGCCAAGACCATTTTTCTGACCCAGCCGATCTGCTTTGAACAGTATCTCAGTGGGCCAGCCATCGGGATGTGTAGTAAACCTGTGGGGAATTCCCTCCATCATAACGCTATAGCAGTGGGATACCGTATCCAAGCCAATCACATCAGCAAGATAGGCTGGGCCCATGGGCATACCCCAGGCCTCCATCACTGAATCGATCTGCTGAAAACTCACTCCATCGCGCAGTAACATCTCCATCCCCAGACACATAGCGAACAGAACTCTATTCACCAAAAAACCGGGGCAATCATTGACAACAATCGGCTTTTTGCCCAGTTTCAAAGCATAATCACAGACTGCCGCTATGGTGCTATCGGAAGTTTTTTCACCGCGAATGACTTCAGCTAATTTCATTGCGTTGACCGGATTGAAGAAGTGCATACCGCAAAACTGCTCAGGTCTCTTGAGGTCTGCGGCCAATTTATCGATAGAGATAGTCGAGGTGTTAGAGGCAATAATCGACTCGGACTGCAACTGGCTTTCTAATGTAGAGAGTACCCTTTGTTTGATGTCTGGTTGCTCGACTACAGCCTCGATAACCATATCGCAGTCAGCTAAATCTTTATCCTCAAGACTCGGAGAAATCATATCCAGCGTCTGCTGTGCCGCGAGCTCATCCAGTTTTCCCCGAGCAACCGATTTTTTCAACAGTTTATCTGCCTGAGCAATTCCCGTATTCAGTGCAGATTGCGCTATATCTTTCATAACGATCGGGAAACCGCTGATAGCATTCTGGTAGGCAATACCTCCCCCCATAATACCCGCACCAATAACACCAGTAGCTTTAATTGCCGGCGCTTCGTGACCTAGCTTGAGAAGGTAATTTTTGGCACATTTGTTAACATATTGCTCGCCGGTAAAGCGCCCTATTAGCGCACGGGCCTGATAGGTTTGAGAAAGTCGGTAGAAGGCTTGGGTTTCCAACGCAAGGGCATCGTCGCGTGACAATTGAGATGACTTGTGCACCAGATCAATCACCGCCAGCGGAGAGGGATAGTGGTTGCCAGTTTTGGCGGATATAGCCTCTCGATACTCTGTGGCGATTTGCTCTCTATCTGCTGATAAATCAGCCATTGGCGCAAGCTTTATCTGGCGTTGGGCTGTATAGTCACGCTGACCCGCAGCCATCTGCTCAAGAAGATCCAGCGCTTTCTCGCGCAGCTGATCTGAGGACACAACCGCATCTACAACGCCCTGCTCAAAGGCTTTTTCCGATGACTGCTGAGCGCCCGATGTAATCCACGCCAAGGCTGTTTTGAAGCCACTGAGCCGCGGTAATCTCACCGTACCACCCCATCTGGGCAAGATTCCCAAACCAGTTTCTGGCAGGCCAACCACTGCATCGGTGGCAATAACCCGAGCATCGCAGGCCAGACAGATCTCCAGACCGCCACCCATAGCATGTCCATTGACAGCTGCAACTGAGGGAAACGGGAAATCCTCAAGCTTGCACAGAAGTTGATTAACCGACTGTACAGACTCGACAAACTGATTCTCAGTCATCGCAAACATGGCGTTAAATTCAGTGATATCAGCACCGATAACAAATGAACTCTTGCCGCTAGTCAGCAATAAGCCGCGAACCTCGGTGACCGTAGATAATTTCTCCAGCGCCACGGACAATTCACCCAAGGTCTGCTGATCAAATTTATTTACTGGCGCATTGCTGTTATTAAAGTTTAACTCTACAAAACCGGTTTCGAGCCTGTTAAGACTCAGGGTATTTCCTGAAAACATGGTACTAATTTTTCCTGAATGATTATTGTATTGCCTGTATTTGCGCCTGTAAGACTGTTTGAGAGAAGATTTGGCCTTCAGTATCTACAGCGGCATAGGTTCAATTAACTAGAAATTATAACCTATTAAAGCGCTTGAGCAGTGGCAATCAACCCATGGCCTTTATATTTCATATGAATGGTATTCTATATGTTGTTCAAGCTGATTTCAGATTGACGGAAACCTAGCTGATCAGTATGATGCGCCATCTCATATGAGACCGCTTGGCAAGAAATTCGGGGATTAGCGCAGTCTGGTAGCGCGCCTGCTTTGGGAGCAGGATGTCGGGGGTTCAAATCCCTCATCCCCGACCACTTTCCGGCTGTAAATGCGC
>Ga0213866_10000498_pt1 | contig 31545 bp, 22 predicted proteins | sample PICome_11_FD_160079 | JGI IMG/M metagenome (GOLD analysis project Ga0213866, IMG submission 160079) | Coastal seawater microbial communities near Pivers Island, North Carolina, United States - PICO284 | ecosystem: Environmental > Aquatic > Marine > Coastal | place: USA: North Carolina... | reverse complement strand
CTCAACGGACACGGAGGCGTCGACCGCCGCTTCGGCCGTCACGTTCACGGAGTGGACGGATTACAGCGGGTACCCCGGGGGCGATACCCCGGTGATCTCGGGCGATACATTTATCTCCCGTGCCAGCGTGACCAATACGAGCGCAACAGTCGGGATCGACTCGCTCGCGGATGCGATTGCGGCAGATAACTTCATCAAGTTCACCATCACCGGAACCGGCTTCGATATCACCTCGATCAGCTTCAACTACGACGCGACCATGCCCAGTTCCTACAGCATGTCGGCGCACCTGCTGACCGATGCAACAGGCGCGGTCTCCCAGGAATCGACGACGATCAGCGGGTCCAGCGGCGATGTCGATGTGGTCGCGACCGCGAACACCGCGTCGGACTGGCAGGGCCTGAACTCGATTACCGTCCAGATCTACCTGTCAGACAGCACCACCGACGGCGGGGCTCTGCACCGTATCGACAGCATCGTCGTCGAAGGCACGCCCGAGCCCGGCTCCTTGGCCCTGCTGGCCCTGGGGGGCATCTTTGTGAGCTGGCGCCGACGCAGGGCGTAAGCCGCACGGCTTGTAAAATTCAGATCGATCCAAGAACCCGCTACATAGGCGGGTTTTTTTTATGGATTTCACGGGCCAGGGCTTGACATGATAATGGGTTGTCAATATAGTTTAGCCTAACTGATATTGAGATATCATTAGTATGCCGCAAAACCGAAAGCATCCAGGATTTACGCTCATCGAGCTGCTCGTCGTCATCAGCATCATCGCGCTGCTGATCGCGATCCTGCTGCCAGCCCTCGGGCGTGCACGTCACTCGGCCCAGGCCATGCAGTGTAAGAGCAACCTTCGCCAGCTTGAAACGGCGCACTATGCCTACCTCACCGAAAACAAGGGCAATCTGATTAATGCAGCCCTCTCGCATGGCGGGTCGAGCCATTCCGGGGATACCTTCGTCACCCAGCTCAAAGACTATTGGGACAGCCAGACCAATTCCGTCAGCGGCCCGGAGATCCTGGCACGCTCTCCTCTGGACGACAGCCCGCACTGGGGCCCGGCCCCGGCAGGGGAGCCCATCCCCGGGGCAAGTGATGCCAGTCAGCGCCGACGCACCAGCTACGGCCTGAACGACTACCTCACCACGATTGCCCCGCTCGCGAGCCAGCGACACACCAACATCGATGATGTCAAAGATCCGACGAGCACCGTCCACATCTTCATCATGTCCTTCACCGGCGACTTCGCGGGTGCCGACCATGCCCATGCCACCGGTTGGTTCCGAGCCACGGGGCCGGCCGCCCACGTCCGCGCCTCGGCGCAGAGTCAGACCAACGCCGTTAGTGGTGAACTCGGTGCCGCCAGCGCCGTCAGCAACTACGCCTTCCTCGATGGACACGTCGAGCAGACCGCCTTTAGCACACTTGGTACCGGACCGGACCGGAATAAGTTTAATCCGGATGTGAATCCCTGACCCTTAACCCACATGGAGATATGAGATGATTCGTCACTTACTTACCCTTTCTACATGCTGCACTGTCGCCGTCACGTTGGCTTTTGCCGGCTCCGCGATCGCACAACACAGCGATATCGAGTTCCAATACGACGGTGGCAAGATCGATATTGAGTTCGGTGCGGAGGGGCAGGTTTTCGAAACCGATCTGCCGCTTACCGGCTCGTTTGAGCAGGTAACCGATGACCCGGGCTTTGACTCGGAGGAACTGCCCAACGGCCTGATCCCGGGCGACACCATTGGCTTCAATATCCTTGGCCCGCTGGTCTATCACGACGGCAGCAGCTTTGCTTCTGTCCCGACCGGCGCAACCATCGTGATCGAAGATGCGCTCAGCAGCATCCTGAACGTAGACGACGCTTTTGCCTCTGGCAGCGGTGTCATCGCCGAGGCGTTTGATGCTGGCGGTGGCCGCGGCGATGTCCACGCCCACGTCGATTTCGCGCTGACCCCGCTCTCGCTCGATACCCCCGAGTACGGGGCCTATGGCATTCTGATGGAGCTGACGAGTGATAATTCGGGTGTCGCTAACTCGGACCCGTTCTACATCGTCTTTAACTTCGGACTGGCGGAGCCGACCTTCGAAGGTGCGGTCGGTGACTTCGCCTCCAGCGTCCCCGAGCCCGGTAGTGCGCTGGTCTTGCTCGCGGGTGCTGGCCTGCTCGCAGCGCGCCGTCGGCGCTGATTAATCAAGCCTAAGCAGTGTCATCGGTGTGGCTGAAAGGCTGCGCCGATGTTTACCCACAAAGCTCATATGTATCGGAGATTCAAGGATGAGTTCGAGTCCGTCTTTGGCTGTTGCTGCTGAGTCATCCGTTCCTGCGGACAAGCGTTGGCTGGATCGGATTGGGATCGGCGCTTCGGTCGCATGTGCGATTCACTGCATAGCCGCTCCGTTCTTAATGCTGCTCTTGCCTGCGGCCGGCGCGACATGGAGCCACCCGGCGGTGCACTGGCTGCTTGCGGTGCTCGTGCTGCCCCTCGCACTCTGGGTCATCTACTGCGGCTACCGGAAGCACCGCAAGCGATTGACGCTTGTTGCTGCGGGGTTTGGCGCGGCGTTGATCTTCGCGGGCCTGGTCTCGCCCATGTTTAGCACTCGGCCGGTGATCCAGACAACGCTCCCCGCGTTTAGCGATTCAGCTCATGTGCCTGTCCAACTCGCGTCGACAACTGCTCCGGCTTGTGTCGACGAGTGCTGCCCGAGCGTGACGCACAATGAAGAGGCGGGTACGACGACACTCAGCATCCCTCCGGGCGGCCTGCTGACGCTCCTTGGCAGTCTCCTGTTGGTCTTCGCGCACGCCAGCAACCTGATTGCATGCCGCTGCATCAGTCCAAGCGTGGAAGATGATGCGGGTTGTTCATCCGGCTGCGGCTGCCCGACGGCCTCTACCGGCGCATGAGCTGCTTGCCGCGTTCGATGTGCTCGAGCATTTGCTTGACCACCTCGGGGTTCTGCTCTGCGACATTCTTTGATTCGCCGATGTCGTCCTTGAGGTTGAAGAGCGACAGCTCGATCGTCGGGTAGCCCTGTTTGCCGGGCTGACCATCCATGCCCGGCTCGACGACCTTGCGCCACTTGTGTGGGATGTGCAGCTTCCAATCGCCGACGCGGACCGCCTGCATATGCCCGCCGTACTGGTAGTAGAAGACTTCGGTCGGTGACTTGTCGGTCTCGCCAAGGAGCAGCGGGGCGATGTTGTGGCCGTCGAGTTCTTGGGCGGGTTTCTGCCCGCCGGTGATTGCGACGATGGTGGGCAGCAGGTCGAGTGTGGAAGCGATCGCGTCGGTCTCTTTGCCCGCGGGGATCTTGCCGGGCCAGCAGAAGATGCCGGGCACACGCGTGCCGCCTTCGAAGGTCGTGCCCTTGTCGCCGAAGAGGGGGCCGGTCTCTCCCGCGTAGTTGCCGAATTTGGTCCAGGGCCCGTTGTCGCTGGCAAAGATGACAAGGGTGTTTTCGGTCAGGCCGTGCTTCTCGAGGCGTTTGACGACCTGCCCGACTGAGTCGTCGATCTCCGCGATCATGTCGGCGTACAGGCCTTTGCCCGTCGAGCCCTTGAACTTGTCGCTGGCGGCGATGGGGATGTGCGGGTGCGAGTGTGCGTAGTACAGGAGGAAGGGCTTGTCCTTGCTGCGATCGATGAAGTCCAAGGCGCGCTTGGTGTACCGCGGGGTGAGGGACTCCTGGCGTGGGTTGAGTTCAACGGTTTCGACGCCGTCGATCAGGGGCAGGTCCGGCCAGTTGGGGTTGCCGATGACCCCGCGGTCCTGGTCGCCGTAGTGCCAGGGCCACATGTCGTTGGAGTAGGGCAGGCCGTAGTATTCGTCGAAGCCGTGGGACGTGGGCAAGTGTTGGGGGAGGTGGCCCAGGTGCCACTTGCCGATGCAGGCCGTCGCGTAGCCGACGGGTTTAACGGCCTCGGCGATGGTGGTGAACTCGGGCTTGAGCCCGTTCTTGTTCTTCGGCCCAAGCGCCCCGCGGATGCCTGCCCGAGGGGGGTAGAGCCCGGTGACCAGCGACGACCGGCTGGCCGAGCACACCGCGGCGGTGACGTAGAAATCGGTGAAGCGCATGCCGCGCTTGGCGAGCGCATCGAGGTTCGGCGTCGTGCAGACCTTCGAGCCGTAGCAGGACAGGTCGGCGTAGCCCATGTCGTCGGTGAAGAAGATGACGATGTTGGGTGATCGCTGGGTATCTTCGGTTACCTGTTCTGCGTTGCAGGCAACCGTCATGAACACGACGGCACACGCGAAGATGGATTTGAGCATGGATCGATCCAATGAAGGGGTGGTTACTGAGCGGGGCTGCTGAAGGCCGGCCTGCGGAAGCCCTTGACCTCCGGTTCGGTGCGGTGTTCGATGATATCGGCGACCAACTCGCGGACGCGCTTGGGGTGTTTGCCCGCGAGGTTGTTCTCCTCGTTGCGGTCGTTGGCGATGTTAAAGAGGTAGGTCGTGGGCTTGTTCTTTTTGTCAAACGTGCGGACGAGCTTCCAGTCGCCCTTGCGGATGGCTTGTTTGTTGCCGAGTTCCCAGTAGTAGAAGTCGGGCTCGGCTTGTTCACCTTTGCCGGTGAGTGTTGGCAGTACGCTAACGCCGTCGATGCCCTTGGGCGCATTGCCACCTGCGGCTTCGATCAGCGTAGGCAGCATGTCGACCTGGGCGCTGAGCAGGTCGCTGGTCGTGCCCGGCTTAATCTTGCCCGGCCAACTTGCGATCATCGGCACACGCAGCCCGCCTTCGAAGACCGAGCCCTTTAAGCCACGCAAACCTGAGACTGAGTTGAAGTACGTCGCGTCCGCACCGCCGGCGTAGCTCGCGCCATTATCGCTACTGAAAATGATGAGCGTGTTGTCGAGTTCGCCTTTCTCTTCCAGCAGCGTGACGATCCGGCCGACTTGTTCGTCGAGGTAAGTGATCATCGCTGCGTAGGCCGCGCGTGGCCGGGGGTGGGCGCTGTAGCCGCGCTGGCCGAGGTAGGGCTCGGGGTCCATCGACTTGTCGTAGCCGTACGCGTCTAGCTTTTCATCGGGAATGTGCAGCGCAACGTGCGGGATGATCGAGGCGTACCAGAAGAAAAACGGGTCTTCGCTGTCTGCCGATTCGCCGATCCATTCGAGCATGTGGTCGGCGATGGCGTCCGGGGCGTACTTCTCACCCTGGCGGTGCGTCCAGTTACCCTCAGGTGCATCCTTGAGCTTGTGATAGCCCGGCGTCGCTTCCTTGTTGAATGGGATCTTCTTTTCATTGTGCCAGAGGTGGTCGGGGTAGTAGGAGTGCGCGACCCACTGGCAGTGGTAGCCGAAGAAGTCATCGAAGCCGTGCTTGGTCGGGATGCCGTAGGACTCCGGCCCGCCAAGCCCCCATTTGCCCGCGACGCCGGTGCGGTAGCCCTGCTCTTTGAGGAGCTCGGCGATGGTGGTGTATTCGGGCTTGAGTGGTTCCTGGCCTTGCCCGTGCGGGTTGGTCTTGCGGTACCAGCCTGAGTTATTTCGGATGTAGTTGCGCCCTGAGTCAATGCCCGTCATGAGCACGGCACGCGACGGGGCGCAGACGGGGCTGCCTGAGTAGTGCTGGGTGAAACGCATGCCGCTTTTGGCAAGCTTGTCCAGGTGCGGGGTTTTGATTTTGGTTTGGCCGTAGGAGCCGAGCTCACCGTAGCCCAGGTCGTCGGCATAGATGTAGATGATGTTGGGTTTGTCTTGGCCAGATGCGGGCAAAGCCAGCAGGCAAAGCAGGACGAGTAGCAGGCGGTAGGGCGGCAGGTTCGAGATGGTCGGGCCTCCAAGTCGGGCGATGGGTTGTGTGGATTCTAAACGGACGGGGCCAGCCGGGCCGGGATTACCCGTGTCCTCGGTGCGGGGTATCCTGCGGGCATGTCAGAGCCTCAGCACGAGACGTTGAATCAGCGATACGGCATCCAGTCGGTCCGGGCCCACCTGGCGATGTGTGCGGCGACGGCGGTGCTGCTGACGCTGGCCTTCCCGCTGCCGGGCTGGTCGTTCATGGCGTTTTTCGCGCTCGTGCCGGTCGGGGTGCTGGCGATGCGGACGCGTCGGCTGTGGACGCTGGCGTGGACGAGCTACGTGGTCTTCTTCGCATGGTGGGTGCTCCGGGTGATGTGGCTGCGGCATGTGCAGGCGTTTGCGCCGGTGGGTATCGCGGTGGTGTGTGCGGGGTATTTCTCGATCGCGCTGGTGGCGCTCGCGTTAGTGCAGAGGCGGTTCAGCGGGGCATTGACGCTGACGCTGCCGCTGTTCTGGTGCGCCGCGGAGATCGCGCGCAGCGTCTGGCCGGTGGGCGGGTTTGCTTGGTTTACGCTCGGCTCGTCACAGGCGGCCTGGCGGCCGGGCGAGCACCCGGGCTACCTCGTTCAGACGGCGGACCTCTTTGGCTGGGTGACTGTCAGCTTCCTGGTGGCGATGACCTCGGGCCTGATCATCGACCTGATCGGCAGGCCGATCGTCAAGCGCTTCGCCAACGGCAAGGTTCGCCCACGCCGGACGATCGTGACCGCGGTGCTGTTGTGGGCCGGTTGTATGACCGGTGCAGTGATTTATGGCTCCCAACGTCTGGCACAAGCGCCCGATGCTGCAGACGAAGGCAGCCAGGAGGTCATCATCGGGATCGTGCAGACCAATGTCCCGCAGAGCAACAAGATGCAGGGCACGACCGAAGAGCTGCGGCTGAAAAAGCAGCAAGACTTCGCCCGTCTGCTTGAGCTTAGCGAGGCCTCCGCGGCCGATCAGCCCAAGCCCGACCTCATCGTGTGGCCCGAGACGATGATGACCTACCCGATCAACGACGAAGCGGTGGAGTTGGCGGAAGGCGGTCGTCTGCGTGGCCCGCTTGAGAACCTGATTCCCGAGATGCGAAGCCTTGTCCAGCAGCACTGCGACCGCTTCGGCATCCCGCTGATGGTCGGCAGCCAGGCGTGGGGCGTAAGCAATCACGGCAAGACGATGAACTCGGCTTTGTTTGTCACGCCAGGCAGCAAATCGATGATGCGCTACAGCAAGATGCATCTGGTCCCGATGGGCGAGTACATCCCCGGGCCGACGTGGGTGCGCGAGATGTTCCTTAAGCACCTGAGCCCGTACGACTACGACTACACGGTGCAGCCGGGCGAGGGGGTCGTGGTGTTCGAGATCGAGCCGGGCAAGGACGAGCTGACGCCCGAGGGGGTCGAGCTGCCGAGCGTGCGGATGGCGACGCCGATCTGCTACGAGGACGCGATCGCGATCCAATGCCGGAAGATGGTCTACGGCAACAACGGGCAGAAGCGTGTCGACCTGCTGCTGAACCTGACCAACGACGGCTGGTACCCCGGCTCGCACCAGGGCTACCAGCACCTGCAGATCGCGGTGATGCGATGCATCGAGAACCGTGTGCCGATGGCCCGCAGTGTCAACACCGGGGTCAGCGGGATGATCGACTCGTCGGGCCGGGTGAGCGCCTTGGTCGCGGTCGGGGGCGAGCACCAGCAGGTCGAGGGCTACGTCAACGCGGCGGTCGTGCTCGACCCGCGTTCAACGTTGTACGGTCAGGTCCGAGAAGGTGTCTGGGTCGGGCTGTGCGCGGCGGCGTTGCTGCTACTGCTGGGTTGCCTGGTGCCGGGCTCAGCCAGGCGTCAAAAAAAGACGGCTTAAGACAAGTAAGGTGCTGATCGTCCTTCGTTTACGCCGATGAGGTTCAGGCCGGCGATCCCTGTGGATTGCCCGGGCGTAATATTCGGACAGATCAGTGGACGCGGCAGCGAGGACTCGGTGATGGAAACGATCAGGTGCGCAGCAGGGCGGGGTTGGAAGACGGTGGCATTGGTGCTCGGCCTGATGGCTGCGCTGATGTCGCAGGACGCCAACGCCCAGGGTCCGGACGAGGCACGCATTGCGCTGCTGCAGGTCAAGCCCAAGGCCTACGCGACCATCGAAGAGGCGGGGCGGAGCGACAGTGCGCGGATCCGACTCGCTGCGCTCGAGGCCACGGAGCACGCGCCCGACGCTGCGTTCGAGATGGCGCGGAATGGGCTGGGCGATGAGAACGCCGCGGTCCGATTCGGCGCGCTCGTCACGGTCGGCAAACTCAAGATCACAGATCTGCTCGATGCGGCCAACGATCTGATGCGCGACGAAAACGAATCGGTGCGCGCCGCCGCGATCTACGCCGCCATGCGTTGTGGCAAGAACGTGGATCTCTCTCCGCTGGGCGGCATGCTCGCCAGCGGGCGTACTTCGTCTCGAGCGAATGCCGCGATGCTCATCGGTCAACTCGGAGATAAGCAGGCGATCGAGATGCTGCGCGAGATGGCGGCCTTGCCGATGCCACGCGTTGCGCCCTCCGAGCGGACCTGGGTCCGCCTGCAGTTTGCCGAGGCGATGATCCGGCTGGACCCCGATGACGCGGAAGTGCTCGGCACGATTCGCGCCGCGGTCTATTCCAATCTCGACGACGTCCGAGTGCTGTCGATCCAGATCCTTGGTGAGATCGGCGACCGATCCGTGCAGGGGGGGCTCGCGCACATCACCAAACGCGACAACCCGATCCAGGTGAAGGTCGCGGCCGCTCAGTCCCTGCTCCGGCTCGGGGATGACCAAGGCCTGCCCACACTGATCAAGACCACGCAGTACGGCGAGCGGGAGCTCCGCAAGGACCTGGAGGGCTATCTCAGGAAGAATCAGGTCGCTGGCCCCGAGGCCCAGGCGATCCGAGAGCTGCTGGACGATCCCAAGGAGCGCACTCGTGCGGCCGCTGAGGTCCGCGCCCAGGCCGCCATGGCCCTTGGATTTGCTGATTCCAAGGCCGCTGCAGAGCGTCTGGCGAAGCTTCTGGACGACCCCTCCGAGGTGGTTCGGGTCGCTGCGGCCACGGCCCTGCTGCGGGCTTCACGGTAGCTATCGGCCAGGCCAGATCGACCCTCTGGGCCAGCCGAGGGGGCCGAGGTGCCCGGCCGAGCTGTGGGAAATTGACAGAAAGGTTGACAAACGCCGGGGTTGCGTTCATCATGACCGTTCAGTGATCACCATTTACTGATCGCTGATGTCCCCCCCCGCGTGCCTGCATGAGGACCCCACTTTGAACGTACTGACCAAAGCTTTTGTCGTTGTGGTGACCATCCTTTCGGTCGTCTTAGTCGCACTGGTCGTTCCTTTTGCTGCGCGAGTGCCCGACTACGCCGAGCAATACGAACAGAAGGAACAGGAGCTGAAGACCCAGATCGCCCTGTCTCAAGAGACCGCTACCAAGGTCCGCAACGCCATCGCTGCCAAGGGCAGCGAGTTGGACACGGCCCTGGAGTCGATCTCGACGCTTACCGCTGAACTCGACCGCGCGAACAACGACAACAAGACGCTGCAGACTCAGCTCGATCAGGCCCGTGTCGTCGTCGCACGTAGTTCGGCCGGCTTGGAAGTCGCTTCTCGAATGAACGAGAGCCAGGCCTCGCAGGTCACCCAGCAGGCCGAGTTGATCCAGAAGCAGATCGCCGCGCTTGGTGAGTTGCAGGGCCAGAACGCCGAGCTCGCACAGGTGTTGATCGATACCAAGATGGACGTCCGCCGACTGTCGGACAACTACCTGCGTATCCAGGAAGAAAACAAGGCCCTGTCCCAGCAACTGCTGGAGAGTCAGGCAAGCCTCAAGGCAGCGCTGACCAAGCTTGAAGCGTTTGCAGACGCTTCACCCGACACCGGTCCAGTCATCCCTCAAGAGGGTCTTACCATCCGCGGCTCGGTCACCAAGATCGATCAGCCCACCGAAGGCATCACCTTCGTTCAGGTCAACATCGGTACCCGTGACCAGGTCAAGCCCGGCATGGAATTCACCGTCCACCGCGGCGACGAGTTCATCGGCAAGATCCAGATCGCATCGGTCGACACGGCCGAGTCGGTTGGCCAGCTCACGCTGGGCGGCGGCATCAAAGAAGGCGACGCGGTTCGTGCCGGCGGCCGCTGATCACACCTGATGGATTGATTCGGATTTGAAGTACACGATGCGGCCCTGGGCCGCGGAGATCACAGACATGGCTAATCAAAACAGTGTGTCCAACAACATCTACACCGTCCTCACCCTCATCGCGTTGATCGCGCTGCTGGCGGGCGTGGTTTACGTCGCCATGCGTAGCCAGGAGCTCTTTGGGAGCTACAACCCCATGGACGCCAAGGACCTGTCCTCGGCCCTGCTCCCCGCGGGTTTGACCGGCCTCTTTGGCTGACCTGAACCTCACGACGACCCATTGAAAGAGCGTCCCCGCAAAGGGCCGCTCTTTTTCATTTGGCCCCGATCGCCCGGATCAAGGCTTTTATCTGGGGCTAAACCCCCGCAGCCGCCGATCTTATCTGTGACGGCCTGAGTAGGCCGGCGGCGGTCCCCGTGGATCGTCGGTACAATCACGCTTTCGGTTGGCATCAGGCCACCCATTCTGACCACCCGCCCCACCTGGGGCCGCTGCAGGGGACCGTACCGCTTGATCCTCGATAACGTTCTAAGCTGGTTCAGCGTCGACATGGGGATCGACCTGGGGACATGCAACACGCTTGTGTGCGTCCGTGGCGAGGGCATCGTCCTTAACGAGCCCTCCGTCGTCGCCGTCAAGAAGGGCACCAATCAAGTCCTCAACAACGGCAACGCCGTCGGCTGGGTCGCCAAAGAAATGCTCGGCAAGACGCCCGGCTCGATCACCGCGATCCGCCCGCTCAAGGACGGGGTCATCTCCGACTTCGAAATCACCGAGGCGATGCTCGGCTACTTCATCCGCAAGGTCAACGGCAAGCGCCCGTTCGTCAAACCACGCGTCGTCATCGCTGTGCCCTCCGGCATCACCGCCGTCGAGAAGCGGGCCGTACTCGACTCCGCCGAGCGTGCCGGCGCGCGCCGGGTCTATCTTGTGGAAGAGCCTATGGCCGCTGGCATCGGCGCCAACCTGCCCATCGTTGAAGCGACGGCCAGCATGATCGTCGACATCGGCGGCGGCACGACCGAGGTCGCCATCATGTCTCTGGCCGACATCGCCCAGTGCGAGTCTGTCCGCGTGGCCGGCGACGACTTGGACGAGTCGATCATCAGCCACATGAAGAAGGCATACAACCTGATGATCGGCGAGCAGACCGCCGAGCGCATCAAGATCGAAATTGGCAGCGCCGCGCCAGATGGCGAAGAGCGCACGATGGAGGTCCGAGGCCGAGACATGATCTCCGGCCTGCCACGCAAGACTGTCATCACCAGCGAAGAGATTCGTGAGGCGTTGCAGGAGCCGCTCAGCGCGATCATCGAGACCGTGACGCGCACGCTGGAGCGCTGCGAGCCGGAACTCGCCGCCGACCTTGTCGACAACGGCATCGTGCTTGCCGGCGGCGGGGCGCTGCTGCGAGGGATTGACACGATCATCTCCAACGCAACAGGCCTGGACAGCCGCATCGCCGAAGACCCGCTGACCTGCGTCGCCCGTGGTACTGCGATTTACCTCGAGCACCTCGAGGAATGGAAGCAGACCATGGAAAGCGACATGGACGACATGTAATCGCGAGACGCGTTTAGCGGGCGGGCTTGTCCGCCCTCGCCGATGTGATTGTGGATCCAAGGCGGGCAAGCCCGCCCGCTAAACCGGCGGAACGAAAGCTCAAGATCGCAAGCCATGCTTACCCAACGCAAAGCCCTGGTGCTCGTCACGCTTGTGCTGTTGTGCTTCGCGCTGCTCAGTTCACGATGGACCGGGATGTTTACCCGCCCGCTGACCAATGTGGTCATGCTCGTCCAGCACCCCGCGGGCTGGATCGCCAGCCAGATCGGTTTCGACCCGGCGGTCGATTATCCGGAGATGAGCGAGCAGCAGCTCGAAGACCAACTCGCCGCAGAGCGTAAATGGAACGACGAGCTCTGGCAGCAGAACGAGCAATTGCGTGAACAGATCGAGGCCTTCAACGCGATCATTGAGATCCGACCCATCGAATCGATCCGGATGGTCGAGGCCCGCGTGAGCCGGTTTAATGACGACCCGCTAAACCCGACGCTGACGCTGCTTCGCGGTTCGCTGTCAGGGATTAAGCCGGATACGGCGGTCGCGTACCGATCGAACCTGATCGGCTTCGTGACGGATCAGATCGGGCCGACCAACGCGACGGTCTCGCTGATCACCAAGCCGGGCTTCCAGATCGAGGTCAACATCATGCCGCCCGAAGGCGTCCGCGCCGGTCAGGGCTGGCCGGTGAAGGACCGCGTGAAGTCTGACGGGAAGGGCGGCTTCACCTGCAGCCTCAGCAAGGAGACCGCGGGCTATCTGCAGCCCGGCGACCTCGTCCGCGTCAGCGACACCCTGCGCGAGTCGGCCAACGGGTTCCTGCTTGGCGTGATCAATAAGATCGAGCCCGACAGCCAGAGCCCGCACCTGCTCAGCCAGATCTTTATCAAACCCCGCACCCCCATCGGCCCACAACGATTGGTCACCGTCCTGACCGAGCGCGACGACTAAGCAACCTATGAACTGGCTCCTCTTCGCCATCCTGGCTTACCTCGGCTACGCGTTGCAACTCGTGCTCGCGCCGCTGTGGCCGATGAGTGGTCACGAGCCGTTGGTCCTGCTGATCCTGCTGGTCTTCATCGGGCTGCAGGCGCCTGCGATGGCGGTCGCCTGGTCGGCGGTCTTACTTGGGCTGTGCGTCGATATCCAGCTGCAGCAGCACGAGCCGGGGCTCATCGGGCCGTGGGCGCTGGGCTTCCTCGCCGCGGGTTACGCGCTGGTGCAGCTCCGCAACCTGTTGTTCCGCGATTCGATGTTCACGATTGGGATCATGACCCTGATTGCCGGCATCTTCGCGCTGCTGGTCGCGACGACGCTGCACGCCCTGCGCGACAACATCGGCATCCTGGGCAACGAACCGGTTGAGGGCTTCAAGGCCGCCAACCAGCTCTACCGCGGGTTCTTCACGCTGCTGAATACCGCGGTATTCGCTATCCCGCTGGGTTACGTGCTGCTGAAGTCACGCGCGATCTGGAGCTTCAGTGCACGTAGTTCGCGGTGATACAACGTTTAGCGGGCGGGCTTGCCCGCCTTCGAACCAACACACAGGCGATCAAGAAGGCGGGCAAGCCCGCCCGCTAAACGAGAGCAGTTACTTATCCCCATACCCATCCGGGTTGTTCTTAAACCACATCCATGCGTCGGCGACCATCTGTTTGATGTCCTTGCACTTCGCCTCCCAGCCCAACTCGTTTTTGATCTTGCTCGGGTCCGCGTACAACTGTGGCGGGTCGCCGGGCCGCCGAGGGCCGATTTTTGTGGGGATGTCGTGCCCGGTCACTTCGCGCGTCGCTTCGATGATCTGCATCACCGTCGTGCCGTTGCCGGTGCCGAGGTTGTAGAAACGCTGGTCACCGTTTTCGAGCGCGTTCATGACGTGGACGTGTGCATCAACCAGGTCGTTGACGTGGATGTAGTCGCGGATGCACGTACCGTCCGGTGTGTCGTAGTCATCACCGAAGACGCTCATCTTCGGGACCTTGCCCAAAGCGCAGTTGAGCGTGACGGGGATGATGTGGCTCTCGGGGGTATGGTCCTCGCCGATGATGCCGTTCGGGTCGGAGCCAGCGACATTGAAGTAGCGCAGCGCAGCGAAGCCGAAGTCGGGGTTTGCATCGGCATAGTCGATCAGGGCACGCTCGGTCATGAGCTTGGACCAGCCGTAGGGGTTGATCGGCTGCTGGGGCATGTCCTCGGTGATGGGCATGGACGCGGGCTCGCCATAGGTCGCGCAGGTCGAGCTGAAGACAATGCGCTTCACCCCGGCAGCATCCATCGCCTGCAGCAGGCTGACCGATCCGGCCGTGTTGTTGCTGTAATACCGCAGGGGGTGCTGCACCGATTCGCCGACCTGTGCCAGCGCGGCGAAGTGAATGACCGCTTCGATACAGTTGTCTTTGAGCGCTTTGGTCACCAGGTCGGTGTCGCGCAAGTCACCCTGCACAAAGCCGGCCTGACCACCCGACGCCTTGTCAATCGCAATGCGGTGGCCCACATCGAGGTTGTCCAGCACGGTGACGGCATAACCGTCGTCAGTCAGTCGCTTCACGCAATGCGAGCCAATATAGCCCGCGCCTCCGGTGACAAGAATGTTTTTCAAGCGTATCACTCCAACGATGAATCAAGCGTTATGCAATTGTATATCGCTAGTCCTTCGACCCGGCGCCTTGTACCCGGTCGACCAGCAGGGTGGTGCCGAGGCCCAGGAAGATCAATGCGATCGCTCCGCCGACCTGGGTTGCGCCCGGCGTGAAAAACGCCGTGGGCAGGTCCTCGGCTTCGACAGGCTCGCGTGAATCTTTGAACACCCATTGCGGCTCGGCAGACGCGTCGGCGGGCTCAGTCAACGTGATTTCCTGCCCCTTCACGCGTTGACCCTCGTAGGGCTCAGCGGTTTCCTGGAACGGCCAGAGCCCGACCACCGCGCCAACCAGTAGGCCAAGCAGCACGCCGAGCGTCGCTTTCTCATAGTGGTGCAGAAGCCAGCGGAGCAGGTTGCTTACACCGACCACGCCGATCACGACGCCTAATCCCACCGGCAGGACAACACTCGTGCCGATGTCGAAAACCATCGCAGTGTCTTTGGCTTTGAGCGCGTCGGTGAAGGCGTCAACTCCGGCAAGGATCGGCACGTACACGCCCAGCACCAGAAGCAGGTACCCGCCGCTGACCCCTGGCAGGATCATGGCTGATGCCCCGGCGACCCCTGCGAGTAGTAGGAAGATAAACCCGTCGTTGTGCGCGTCCCCCGACGAGCCCGACGATTGAAAGAGCGCGAGCGCCGCCATGCCGACGATACCGACCGCCGCGCCGATCCATGCCGCGTGAATCCCGCTGGGGGTGTCACTGGCTTTGTCGTGCACGGGCATGTCAATGGCGGTGGGGTGCTTGATCAATCGCCAGACCACCGGCACGCCGCCTAGCGTCAACCCGATGAACAGCGAGTACATGATCCAGCGGTGGTCGACCACTAGGGACTTGACCGTGCCAGCAAGCAGGAGGACCGCCACCGCGGCCGCCAACACGACGCTACCCAGTACGACGAGCGAGGCCCTTTTGAACTTGAGCGTGGTCACCTCGCCGATCGCCTCGATGAAGCGCGGGTAAACCCCGGCCGCCAGCAGCATCGTCCCGCCACTGATCCCCGGCACCAGGTTCGCCAGGCCCATCAACACGCCACCCACGCCACCGCGCACCGCGAGGCCGGGCAGGTTCACCGCCTCCTTGCCTGGGTCCGGTTCTGCGGCCTGAGAGAACGTCGTTTTCGAAGTGATTTCGTTGTTCGGGTCTGCCTCGGGGCTCATGGGAAAACTATCGGCAGATTGTGGGGCTGGCGCGCAATCGGATGGGTATTTTGGGTGGTCCGGAAACGCAATTTAAATTGATCTATACTTGATTTCGACGCTGTAATGACGATCCTCGTCGGCGTCTACTAAAATGCGTGAAGGAACCGTACAGGACCCGCTTGGGCTCCTGTTGGCCATTCGCCCCTGCAGGGACGACCATGTTGCGCACTCTTTTATGTTGTCTTCTTCTCGTGTCGCTCGTGACTACCGGCTGCGGTGAACACAAGGGGTCCGAACACACGCTCCCCGTCAGTCCTGTGGCGGACAAGCCCGACGCGAAGGCGGACGGGCCGCTGAGCTATAACCGCGACATCCGTCCGATCCTCTCGGACAAATGCTTCGCTTGCCACGGCCCGGACAGCGCCGCACGCGAGGCCGACCTGCGACTGGACATGCCCGAAGGCACCGATCAATACGACGGCGCCTACTTTGCAATCGAGCCCGGCGACCCGGACGCCAGTGAGTTGGTCAGCCGCATCTTCTCGAAGAAGTCGAAGCTCGTGATGCCGCCACCGGCGTTCAAAGTCACGCTAACGGACGAGGAGAAGGCGCTGCTGGTCCGTTGGATCGAAGAGGGTGCGAAGTACGAGCCGCACTGGTCGTTCGTGCCGGTCGCAGAAAAGATCGAACTGCCCGATGTCCAGAACGAGAAGTGGGTGCGTGACCCAATCGACCGGTTTGTGTTGGCCCGGCTCGAAACAGAAGGCTTGTCGCCCGCCAAGGAAGCGGACCCACTGCGCTGGTTGCGTCGGGTGACGTACGACCTGACGGGCCTGCCCCCGACGCTGCAAGAGATCGACGCGTTTGTCGCGGACAAGAGCGGCAAGGCGTACGAAAACGCGACTGACCGATTGTTGGCCTCACCGCAGTACGGCGAACGCATGGCGGTGCCCTGGCTGGATATGGCGCGCTACGCCGACACCCATGGATTCTCGGTTGATAAAAGCCGATTGTCATGGCCCTGGCGCGACTGGGTGATCGCGTCATACAACGAGAACCTTCCATACGATCAGTTCCTGACCTGGCAACTCGCCGGCGACCTGCTGCCGGATGCCACCCAGGAGCAGGTGCTGGCCACCGCGTTTAACCGGCTGCACCGGATGAATGCCGAGGGCGGCTCATTGCGCGAGGAGTGGCGGAACGAGAGTGTTGCCGACCGGCTCCACACCTTCGGCACCGCCTTCATGGGGCAGACATTCGAATGTGCACGATGCCACGACCACCGCTATGACCCAGTGAGCCAGGCGAACTACTATGAATTGTTCGCGTTCTTCAACAGCATCGATGAATCGGGGACAACCTCGTTCGCCCGTGGCGACATCGTCTCTCCGCCGACGTTGCTTCTTTCGAGCGATGCCCACGCAGCCGAGCTTGCCAAGCGTCAAGTGCGGGTCGACGAAGCCGAGCAAGGCCTTGATCAACTTCTCGTTGAGCGCGAGCAGGCGTTTAAGCAGTGGCTGGCAACCAAACCCAAGCCCGATGGCATTGCGGACCAGATCGGTGATTACGGGTTTGACACCCTTGAGAAGAACAAGCTGGCCAATCGCATCGAAGGAGGGGGCGAGGGCGGCGTCGGTGTCGTCGAGTCCCCGGCCAATCCAACGCTCGAGCCCGGCGTCTTGGGCCAGGCCCTGCGGTTTGATGGCGACAACTACGCCTTCATGCCCGGGATGGCGGACCTGGACCGGTGGACCCCCTTCACCGTCGCGCTGTGGTTCAAGGTGGATGAGGTCGATGACGCCAAGCCGCGTGTTATCGCCAAGCGGACTTCGGGGACGGATGTCGCCCCGTTTGGTTTTGACCTGATGCTCGATGGTGGGCGGGTGGTGGCCCGGGCGTATCGGCACTGGCCGGGCAACGCGATCGGGGTAAGCACGGGCGAGATCGTCAAGCCAGGCGAGTGGGTGCACGTCGTCTGGCGTTACGACGGGTCGAGCCGGGCCTCGGGGCTGTCGCTCATGATTAATGGCAAGCCGGCTGATCTCGATATCGTCCGCGACGGGCCGATGCTCAAGCCTGTCGGTGGCGGCGGTTATTTCGGGTCTAAAGCCAAGGAGCTGATCATCGGCCAACGCTTCCGCGACCGCGGGCTGTCCGGCGGCATGGTTGACGAGGTCAAGCTGGTCCGGCGTGCGGTCTCCGACCTCGAAGGCCAATCATTCTTCGAAAACAAGGCCATCGCTGAGGCCGTCGCGTCGGCGGATGAATCCGCGCTGCGCAGTTACTACTTCTCCGTGGTGGACGAGCCGGTGCGTCAGGCCCGCAAAGAACTCCAGGCCAAGCGGAAGGCCTACATCGAGTACGAAAAGGGTATCCCCGAGATCGCGGTGATGAAGGACATGCCCGAGCCCCGCCCGTCGCACGTGCTGGCCCGCGGCCTCTATAACGCCGAGCGTAACGAAGACAACCGTGTCTATCGCGATGTGCCCGAGAGCATCAAGCCCTGGGTCGAAGGCCACCCGCGCAACCGTCTTGGTTTGGCACAGTGGCTGACGCACCCCAAGCACCCGCTGACGTCGCGCGTCGCGGTGAACCGGCTCTGGCAGATCTGTTTTGGCCAGGGGATCGTGGCGTCCGAAGATAATTTTGGCCTACAAGGCGCGCTGCCGACGCACCCCGAGCTGCTCGACTACCTTGCTCGTTCGTATATGGACTCGGGCTGGGATACCAAGGCACTGCTCAAACGGATCGTGCTCAGCGCGACGTACCGCCAGGACTCGGCGACCACACCTGAGCAGTGGAAGAACGATCCGGGCAATGCGCTGCTCGCGCGTGGATCGGCCCGCAGGCTTGATGCAGAGATGATCCGCGATACCGCGCTTAGCGCATCGGGCTTGCTGGTCCGAAAGCTCGGCGGAGCCCCGGCCTACCCCTATCAACCCGGTGGGCTCTGGAAAGAAGTCAGCAGCAGCAGTTATCGTGTTGGTTCTGGCGAATCGCTCTACCGCCGGTCGTTGTACACCGTTTGGAAACGCGCGGTACCGATGCCGAACATGATGGCGTTCGATACGCCGACGCGCGAGGCGTGCACCGCCGAGCGCCTGCCGACCAACACGCCGCTGCAGGCGCTGGTGCTGCTCAACGATGTGCAGTACGTCGAGGCGGCACGTGTCCTGGCCCAGCATGTGATGAAGCAGGCCGAGGGCGACACCGAGCGGATCGCGTTGGGCTTTACGCTGCTTGCGGGCCGAGCACCGACGAAAACGGAAGCCACGCGGCTGGCTGAACTGCTGATCGCCCAGAGAGAGCTGTTCAAGACCAAGCCTGAAGAGGCGAAGAAACTCTTGGCTGTCGGCCAATCGAAGCGTGACGAATCGCTTGATGTATTTGAGCACGCCGCTGTGACAGTTGTGATGCACGCCATCCTGAACTTGGACGCAACGATCTGGCGCCGCTAGCCCGACGATTTGGAGCACGATATGGAACACCAACCCACGAGCATGGCTGGTATCACCCGGCGGCACTTCTTCGGACGTTCTGCGCTAGGTTTGGGCGGGATCGCCCTGGGCGCAATGCTGCCCAGCCAGGCAGCCCGAGCGGTCAAGGGCCAAGCACCCGTCGCGAGCGGCGGCGTCCTCGGCTCCCCGCATTTCGAGCCCAAGGTCAAGCGCATCATCTACCTCTTCCAGTCCGGCGGCCCGGCTCAGCAGGACCTCTTCGACCACAAGCCCAAGCTAAACGAGATGCACGGCCAGCAATTGCCCGCCTCGGTGCGCGACGGCCAACGCCTGACCGGTATGTCTGCGAACCAGTCGTCGATCCCGCTGGCCGGCTCGCCCTTCAAGTTTAAGCAGCACGGCGAGAGCGGCGGGTGGTACAGCGATCGTGTGCCCTACACCGCGAAGATCGCTGACGACATCTGCGTGGTCAACTCGATGTACACCGAGGCGATCAACCACGACCCGGCGATCACGTTCTTCCAGACCGGGTCGCAGATCGCGGGCCGACCGTCGATGGGCTCGTGGGTGAACTACGGTCTGGGCAGCACCAACGACAACCTGCCCTCGTTTATCGTGCTGGTGACGAAGGGAAAGGGCGGGCAGCCGCTCTACTCACGGCTGTGGGGCTCGGGCTTCCTCGACTCGAAACACCAGGGTGTGCAGTTCCGCGCGGGTGCTGACCCGGTGCTGTACCTGTCCAACCCCGATGGCATCTGCAACTCGGGCAGACGGGCGATGCTCGATGCGGTCAACGAACTCAACGGCGAACAGTTTGCCCGCGAACTCGACCCCGAGATCGAATCGCGCATCGCGCAGTACGAGATGGCCTATCGTATGCAGACCTCCGTGCCCGAGGTGACGGACCTCAGCGACGAGCCCGACTCGACGTACGAGCTCTACGGCGAAGACGCACGTAAGCCCGGCACCTTTGCCGCCAATTGCCTGCTTGCGCGACGGCTGGCCGAGAAAGATGTGCGATTCATCCAACTCTATCACCAAGGCTGGGACCAACACGGCTCGCTGCTTGGCGGGCTCACGCGCCAGTGCAAGGAGACCGACCAAGCCTCGGCCGCGCTAGTGACCGATCTCAAGCAGCGCGGCATGCTCGATGACACACTGGTCATCTGGGGCGGCGAGTTCGGACGCACCTCCTACTGCCAGGGTAAGCTGACGCCGGGCGGCTTCGGCCGTGACCACCACCCGCGGTGCTTCTCGATGTGGATGGCCGGCGGCGGCATCAACGCGGGGCACGTGCATGGCATGACCGATGAGTTTGGCTACAACATCGCCGACGGCGGTGTCCACGTCCACGATTTCCATGCCACCGTGATGCACCTTATGGGCGTCGACCACGAACGGCTGACCTACAAGCACCAGGGCCGGCGGTTCCGCCTGACGGATGTACATGGGCACGTGATCAAGGACCTGCTCGCCTGATCGGCGGGCCGACACGCATCGAGCGGTATGATGCGTCTGGAGCACAGACGCATGCCGAGCTTCGCAGACATCTCATGGATCGCGGTGGCGATCTTTATCGCCGACTGGGTGATACGTATCGGCCTGGCACTCCGCGTGGTGATGCGCCGCCGACCGGTGGGGGTGTCGCTGTCCTGGCTCGGCGTGATTTTGTTGCTGCCCTTCGTCGGCGCGGTCATCTACCTGATCCTGGGCGAGAACCGGATCGGCGGGCTCCGCAAAGAACGGTTCGAGCGCATCCGCCCCAAGATCGACGAGCACCTGCATCGGCTTAAGGCACACGCCCCGTTTGATCCCATGGACCTGACGCCAGCGCAGCGGGCGCTCGCCAAGCACAGCGTGAATCGTTACGGCTTCCCCCTGATGAGCGGCAACGGGGTCGAGCTGCTTCCGGACGCGGATCAGATTTTTCAACGATTGATCGAAGACATCGACGCCGCCAAGCGATCGGTGCACCTGCAGTTCTATATCTGGTGGCCCGGTGGACGTGTCGACGAGGTGGCCCAGGCGATGCTCCGCGCCCAGAAGCGGGGCGTTAAGTGCCTGGCGCTGGCGGATGCGGTGGGCAGCAAAAAATTCCTACGCTCGAAATCATGCAAGCAGCTCCGCGCGGCGGGGGTCGAGTTCGTCGATGCGCTCCCGGTGAGTATCTGGCGGATGATCTTCCGCAGGCAGGACCTGCGCAATCACCGAAAGATCGCGGTCATCGATGGGCAGGTCGGCTACACGGGCAGCATGAACCTGGCCGACCCCGCGGTCTTTAAGAGCAATGCAGGGGTCGGGCAGTGGCTTGACGCGATGGTTCGCGTGACCGGCCCGGCGGTCGAGGCGCTCGGACTGGTCTTCCTAAGCGACTTCGACATCGAGACAAATGAGGCGTTCGGCGATTTCAGGACCAAGGGCGGGCTCTATCCGGTCGACCCTGCGGGGCAGGTCGTGACCCAGCTCTTGCCTTCCGGGCCCGGCTTTGCGCGAGAAGCAATCCGCGAGACGCTTCTGACCGCGATCTTCGGGGCCGAGCAGGAACTGGTGCTGACCACGCCTTACTTCGTCCCCGATGAGCCGCTGCTCGAAGCGTTGACGACTGCTGCCAAGCGCGGTGTCGATGTCACACTCATCGTGCCCGAGCGCATCGATTCGTTCATGGCCCGTCTGGCGAGCCGCTCTCAGTACGCTGATTTACTGGCCGCGGGGATCAGGGTCATGCAGTTTCGCGGCGGGCTTTTGCACACCAAAACGCTTGTCGCCGATGGTACGACGGCATTGATCGGGACCGTCAACCTGGACATGCGGAGCCTGTGGCTGAACTTCGAGGTGACGCTCACGGTCTACGACATAGCGTTTGCCACGGCCTTGCGTGCGCTACAGGAAGATTATGCATCCGATGCAGTGTTGCTTGACGAGGCTCAGTGGAGCGCCAGGCCGTTTTACGACAGACTGCTGGAAAACATTGCCCGGCTGCTCGGCCCACTTCTTTAGAATCGCACGCGTTGTTCATACCGCTGACGGATGAGTTCGGCACGATCGATCTCGCCTTTTGCTTCCAAAATGTTGGCCTCGGTGAGCCGCCATTCGGGATTCTCTGGCTCCAGGCGGATCGCGATCCCGATGGCTTCGAGCGCCTCGTCAAAGTGGCCAAGCTTCAATCGAACAAATGCGAGTGTGTCGAACAGGTTCGGGTCCTTGCTCGATAGCTTCGTTGCACGTTCGGCGAGCTGCTCCGCCTCGCTCAGGTTGTTGCCGTCATTCTCGGCGAGCACCAAGGCGAGGTTGTTCAGCACCAGTGGGTTGTCGGGTGCAGACGCCAGAACCTTTCGGAAGCGCGCCTCGGCGGCTTGCAGGTCATCCAAACGATGTGCGATCTGGCCTTGGACGTAGTAGGCGTCGATGCCGTGTGGCCCCGGGCCAGCAAGCAGCCGCTCCATGATGTCGCCCGCGGTGACGACAAACGGCTCGCTGTTGAGCCGCAGGCCGGCCATGAAGCTGGCCGTTGCGATGGAGAAGCGTTCGGCATTGTCGCGACCTTCACCAATGGCTTCGAGCCAGCGGGTAGCGATCTGGGCCTCTGTGATGTTGTCGCTGACCTGCTTCAGCGCAATGCGGCGGGCGGCGGGGCTTGTTTGCAGGTAGGGGCTGAGGGTCGCCCATGCTTCATCGGTCTTCCCAGCCATCACCAAAGCGTGCGTGTAGAGCTCGAAGTAGGTTTCGCTCGTGGATGGGCCGGCGGCATGTTTACCGAGGTAGGGCTGTAGTGTCTTGACGGCGGTGGCGTAGCGTTGCAGCCGGAGCTCTGCCGCGGCACGCATCAGGTGTGCGTGTTGTCGGTCCTGCGGGTTTCGCTCAGCCCAGGTTCTAGCTGCACTCAGCAGCGCAGGCCAATAGTTCAGTTCGTAAGCCGCGAGCGTTGCAACACGGGCCGCGGCGGCACTGTTGTGGAATCGTGCCGTCGTGACGGAAGCGAGCTTATACGCGTGTTCGGTCAAGCCAGCACTGAATAAGTAGTCTGCGGCGAGTTCGTTGAGCTGCTTGAAGTCTGGCGCGCGTTTCGCAGCGTCGGCCAGCTTTTCCGCGACGTGCGTGGGCTTGCCGCCTTGCTGGATCACCCGCAGAGCATCGATGGCGTGTGGGCGGTGTGCCTCGTTAGTAAGGAGGGTGACGGCCAACGGGATCAGGGTGTCCGACTCCGTCGCATGTTGGACAAGCTCGCCGTGCTCGATCAATGCGAGCAGCCCTTCATCAGTTGGAAGATGCTTGAGCCCTTTCGTGGCCAGCCGCTGCGCCTGATCGGGCAGTGAAAGCGAGAGGGCCATCTGGGCTGCCGCGTGCCAGCGCTGAGCGTTGCCAGGCTCCTGATCCGCAGCCAATTCGATGTCTCGCAACGCGTCGTTGGCCGCACCTCGGCGGGCCGCGTCTTCAGCGCTGAGCATCAATTGATCCGCCGTGCTGATCCCCGCATCCATTGCGCCGGCCAAAACTTGCTCAGCCTGACCAGGGCGATTGGTTCGCCGGTAGTAAGAGGCCACGAAACCGATCGATTCGGCATCGGGATCATTCAGGAGTTCTTTGCAGAGCTTGTCAGCGTTTAGCTTGTCGCCTGCCGAGACGTATTCCTTGGCCAGCATCAGTAACGCCTGATTGTTGGCTAGGCCGTCGCTGCGCAGGGATTCGAGGGCGTTGCGCACGATGGTCCGTTCGCCTTGCTCTTCGAGCATTATGCAGGCCTGGAGCCGGTCGTCCGGGTCGACGTGACGGTTGCTTGCGATCGCGATCAAATCGACGCGTGCATCCTGATAGCGTTTGAGTTGATGCAGCGTCTTGCCGTACAGCAACATGGCTTCGGGGTTGCGGGGAGAGATCGACTTCGTGTTGGCAGCACTGTCTAGCGCGGCACGGTAGTCCCCTTGTGCCAGCAGGCAGCGCGTCAGCATGAGCTGTGCCCGGAGGTGGATCGGGGTGAGGTCTTGGGCCCGTTCCAGCAGTTCAACGGTCTGTGCAAGCGTCTCGGCGGAGGGTTGCCCGAGCATGTTTAGCCGGGCCTGTGCGATGCGCCAATTGATGGACGAATCACCGGCGCTGTGCCGGAGGCGCTGGATGGTTTGTTTTGCTGATACGATCTCACCCGAGTCATCCCAGTGTCGAAGCGCGGTCACCTGCAGTTCGATATCTTCCGGGTATTGCTCTGCAAGTTCGGCGAGATAGGCTTGAGCCGGCTCGGCCCGGTATGCAACAAGGAACTTTGCCAGCGCGATCTGCCAGGGCTTCGTCGCGGGCGTCGGCATGGAGCTTTCGAAAAGTTTCTGAGCATCTTCGAGATTGCCCGCCATCGCCATTCTGTTTGCCTGGAGGGTGGCCCATTCGGGTGTCGCGCCGAGGCGCTCGTGCAGGTGGTCAGCGATCTCGGATTCCATTCCTAATTGGTGCAGTTGCGACAGGCTCGCCAATGCGAGGAGTTGCTCGCTCGAAGCCTGATGCTTCGTAGACAGCGCCGCTTGGATACGTTGCATGGCCTGTTCACTTTGGCCCGCTCGTTCGAGCAGGTCGACCATCGCGGGGAACACCTTTTGCGCGGTTGGGGATGCTTCAAGGAGTTTGTCTGCCTGATAGAGCGCTTGATCGACAGCCGTTGCGTCGTTCGGATCGGACGAAGCGATCATCGCCCGCACGAGGAGTGCTGCTGTTTCTTGACGTGGCTCGCGCTCCGATGCCTGCTTGGCATAGACGAGCGCGTCGTCGGCCTGGCCCACGTCAAGTAAGGCGCTGGCCAACGCGTGGTGGGGCCGGGCCCAGGAGTTGCTGTTTTGCGCCGCCAGCCTCAGCGCACTGATGGCCGCTTCGGGTTCTTGTACGACAAGGTACGCTTCACCCAGACGCTGGAGCATATACGGATGCTTGAGGAGCAAGGCGATCCCCGGCGTGTCATCATTGCCTTCAAAGGCGCCGACGATCGTGTCGATGAGCACACCCGGTCGAGTGTTGTTATCGATTTCGAGTTGGAGTACCTGTGTCCACGCGTCCGCGACCGCCGTGTCACGGCGTCGCAGTTCTTTGACAAGGTCTTTGGCCGCGTCCGGTTCGCCGGCCTGCAGATGCGCAAGCGACCACATCCCCAGCACATCGGGGTTGGCCCAGCGCGGATCGGTTTCTGCAAGTCGCGAGAGGATGGCCGGGTGGTTGCCGGTCTCAAAGGCGCGATAGATCGCCAGTTCCCCGGCACGCGTCGCGAGGCCGGCCTCGGCATGCCGGATCAGGTAGTCGGAAGCGATACGGAAAAGTCCCTCGCGGTCGAGCCATTGTGCCATGAGGGTGATGCTGTTTTTGTCTGTCGGTTCCAGCGAGGCGGCTTGCTTGAGCATCGCGCGCGCCTGTACGCCGTTGTCTTCGGCGCGGTAGGCAAGGGAGCGGATCATCGCCGCCCGGGGGTCCTGCTCAAACTCTTCGTAGATCTTCTCCGCACGTTCGATAAACGGGGTGAGATCGTCGCTTGCTTGTTGAAGTAGATCGAGGACATTGGCGTGAACATGCACATTCAGCGGATCGATTTCCGTGGCCCGGATAAACGTTTCGAGCGCCATCGCGCGTTTGTTGGTCCGGAGTTGTGCCGTTGCCAGGTAGCGCACCATCTCCGCGTTGTCGGGGGACGCTTGAGCAAATTTATCTGCGAGATCCAGGGCCTGGCTGTCACGGTTGAGGGTGAAGAGCAAGTCAAGCAGTTGTTGTTTGGCCGAGAGATTTTTCGGCTCAATTTTGCTGATCTGTTTCAGCGGCTCGATAAGTCGATGCAGATGAGCGTCACGATTGAGCGGGAATTCAATCCTCGCAGTGGCATAGATCTCGAGGAGTTCGGCGTTGCCTTGAATCGCGGTGATCGTGGATCCGGGATTGTCTTCTTGTTCAAGCAACTCGATCACGCGGTCGTAATCGAGATCCTCGTAGGCCTGCTGAGCCAGGGCGATGATCTCTTCGTCGCTTAGCGCGTTTCGCCCGCTGTTGAAGAGGAAGAGGCTGTAGATCCCCCCGCCGACGAGAACGAGGAGCACTGCAAGCACCGTCAGGCGGTTGATGCGTTGTTGGCGTTTCCGGGAGCTGATCTGATTCGTCATTTGTTTGACCCCGGTGGGCTTCATGGATTGGGTGTTGCGACGGGGATTTGGGACACGCGGCCTGATCGGCAATGCCTTGCACGATGAGCAGCAGCCCAATCGCTTTGATTTTTAGGTGTATTTGTCGCTGGATCTCTCATCACGGCAGCGCATGGGCGCAATCTCTCTCCGTAGTGGATATCGGCTCTGGGGGGTGTGGCATCCACCTGTGCCGCCAGCATTGCTACCCTTATTTCCGATGGAACCGTCACAGCCCCTACAACCGGAACGGCTCACGGTCGGATCGGCTTCGGCCGGGCGTCTTGACCGGGTTCTTGCCGATTGGCTCGGGCTTTCGCGCGGCGCGGTTTTACGCCTCTTGGACACCGGCGGGCTGACGTGCAACGGGCGGACGATGACGCGCAAGCACAAGGGCAGCCCGTTGTTCGTTGGCGATGAGCTGGTGTGTGATGGGCGGTACGCGGGGGGAGAAACCCCAGCCCCCGATTCGGCGCTGGTGCTTGAAGAACTGCAGCAGGGCGATGGCTGGTTGGTGGTCAATAAGCCCGAGGGCGTGCCGGTGCGGCCACATGCCCTCGATGAGATCGGTACGGTCATCAACGCGTTGGCTGCAAGCCATCCATCAATTGTCGGGGTTGGCGAGGGCGGGTTGCGAAGCGGGGTGGTGCATCGGCTTGATACCGATACCTCCGGGGCCCTGCTGGTCGCCACCGAGTCGGACGCGTGGCATCGGCTGCGCGGGGCCTTTGCAGAGCACCGGGTTGTGAAGCGTTATGAGGCGCTGCTGCACGGGGTGCCTGAAGAGAGCAGTTCGTCTGAGCTTCACCTGCGTGTTGCGAAACACGCGCCGGCGCATGTCGAGGTCGTGGAGCATGCGGTAGATGGCGACGGCTCTCGATCGTGCTCATTGGGCTGGCAGGTCTTGGAGCGCTTCGGCGATCGGGCATGTCGGGTCGAGATCGATCTTCACACCGGCTTTCTGCATCAGGTCCGCGTGATGATGAGCCACCTTGGCCACCCGGTCATCGGTGACACGCAGTATGGCGAGGGGGAAGACAGGCAGCTCGCATCGCGTCAGATGCTTCACGCCAAGTCGCTTGCCTATGAATCGATTACTGCTCAGGCGCCCTTGCCGGCAGATTTCCTGGCAGTGATGGATGTGATGCGCCGCTGATCGGAGATTTAAGCCTCTGTAATCAGTCCTGCTCTGGGCGGGTGCTGTCGGGCTTGTCCTGGATGGGCGGCAGGGCGATGGTGCCTTCGTTGGCGCCTTCGTTTTCGTTGCGCTGGCGCAGGGCCTCGCGCTGCAGTCGCATCTGCTCGGCGTGCCGGTCGGTCAGGTACCAGTCGCGCCAGGTCTCAAAGCCCAGCGCCTTGGCGACCTCGGGGTCGATCAGTCGGCCCTTGGAGACTTCGCCGGTCTTGGGGTCGACGACGCCGGCTCCGACGGTGATAGGCCGGCCGGTATCGAAGGATTCCTTGTAGGCGGATTCGAGACGGGTCAGCCTGCGGGCATTGACGACCGGGTTCGCGTCACTTTCGGCCGAAGACGGGGTCGCGGTGGTGGTGACGTCGCGGGCGTCGCTAAGCGCTCTTTGGTTGGGAAGGACCGTGCCACGCATCTCGTCACGGATCGCCTGGCGTACGGATTCATCCGTGATCAGCCGGGTCCGGACCATCGCGAGTAACTCGTTGAGTGTGGCGCTGGTGTCGGGTTGCTTGGCGTCTTCGATCGAGGCCATCAGCTCTTTTCTGAGCTTGGCGGTCTCTTCGGACTGCGTGTCCATCGCGTCGTGGAGCTCTGCCAACATGAGCTCGGTCTTCTCGCGTTTTTTCAACATTGCGATGATGTTGTTGAGCTTCTCGTCGTCGCCGAGCTTGCCCATGCGCTCGGAGAGTTGTTCGAGCGAGGTGCGCAGCTCCCCGATCGCCTCGCGTGCGTCGCTCTCGTCCAGCAGTTTGGCGACGGCGGCCTGGTTCTCGGTCAGCTTGGCGAGTTCATCGCTGCTGGGCAGGGCGTCGATGCGTTGGCTCAGCGCGGCGAGGGCGGCCTCGGTCTTCTTATTGTCTGCCGCAGCGATCCGCTCCACCGATTTTTCGATGGCGTCGGTAATCTGCTCGGTGCGCACCTGCTCATCGAGCTGCGCGAGCACCTTGTCGAGCTGGCTGGGCAGGTCCTTAGGCATCGCCTCACGCAGCTCGGCGATCGCGGCCAGCATCGCGGTGTTGTTCTTGTCCTGCTCGTCCAGGCGGGTGAGTACCTCACGCACCGCGCCGGAGTCGGTCCCCGGCAGGGTCTCGATCTGCTTACGCAGTTCGGCGATCTGGGTGGTGAGCTGGTCCTGCGTATCGACCTTCTCCAGCACCTGCTCGAGCAGGGCGGCGGTTCGCGCGGCGGTCTCGTTGTCGGTCGCCTGCAGTTCGCTTGCGATTTGTTCAGCGGTTGGGCGCTGGTCGATCTCGCTCATCACCCGTGCGACGAGCAACTCGGTGCGATGTGCGTCTTCACCGATATAGCGGCGAAGGTCCGCGGCGAGCTGCTCGCTGGTCGGCCGCTGTTCCAGTTCGCTGAGCACCTGGCGCATCAGGCCGGGCAGTTCTTCGCTGTTGGTTTCACGTTTCGCGAATGCCTGATCCATGGCCTCGCGGAGGTCGGTGGCGAGTTGTTCACCGGTCGGCCGTTTGGCGAGCTCGGCAACCACCTGCTGCATGAGCTTCTGAGCCTGGCCCGCGTCTTCGCCGACTGCGGCGGTGACATCCGTGGCGATCTGATCGCCGGTGCGGCGCAACTCCGCGAGCACGAGCCGCATGAACTGCTCGTCCTGGGCTTTGGCGTCGGCGACGGCGATGCGGATTTCTTCAGCAAGCTGTTCACGCGTCGGCACTTTCGCCAGCGTGGCGAGCATACGGGTCATCAGCGCTTCATTGTTTTTCGCGGATGCGACCGCGTCGCTTTCGACAGCTTTTCGGTGCTCAGCCAACGCGAGTTGGACCGCTTCGTTCGCGGCATCGGCGTTGGTCTCGATCGCTTCTTCAAGCCGGGCGATCAGCTTCTCGCCGGTGGGCTGGTCGGCGAGCAGGGTCTTCATCTGCGTCACCGCGGCGAGCACCTGCTCGCTGTTGTCGTTGTTCTGCTGTTTAGCCAGTACGTCGCCGATCTCTTCGAGGGCGAGCTGCTGACGGGTCGCGTTGGCTTTTGCGGCTTCGAGCTGCTCGACCAGCGGGTCGCGCACGCTCCGGATCGTCTCGGTGGCGGCCGCGATCTGTTCGGTGGTTTGCTCCAGCGAGGCACTCATTTCCGCAGCGGATTTCTCGATACGCTCGGCTTCTAAGGCCGACTGCTGCTTCATCGCGACGAGCTCGTCGTGCAGCCGTGTCATCTCTTCACGGGGCACGGTCTCGCTGCGCAGCTCGTGCAACTGCACCGCCAGGTAGGCACCGAGCCCGAGCACCGCCGCCAGCGCAAGCCCGGAGGCAAGCATCGGGGCCTTGCTGCGTTTGGTGGACCGGCGATCCATCGGCCCGGCCAGCAGGGCGGTACGCTCAGCGTTGTCGACCGCCATTCGGCCAAGCACCATGACGGTGTTGCCGATCTGCAGGTAGTCGCCATCCTTGAGCTTGGCGCGTTGGCCGGATTCGAGTTCGCTGTGGTTGCGGTACGTGCCGTGGCGTGAGCCCAGGTCTTCGAGGTACCACTGCCCGCCCTCGCTCCAGAGGCGCGCGTGCTCTCGGCTGACCTTTCGGTCGTTGAGCTTGACCTGATCACCTTCGCGGCCGAGCACGATCGGTGCGCCGTCGGTCAGTTCGTAGATGCGTCCCTTGTTGGGGCCGCCGGCAATAATCAATATCAGCACGGTGCGGGTCCTCGTCGCGTCGTTGGGCCGGTCCCTCGGCCGCCGGTCATTCGCGTCCTGAGCTCCCTGGGGGAGCCTCCAAGTTTAGCCCAAAACGGGGATTTATCAAGATTTATGTCAGACGCTTCAGGGCGTCCCGGGTTCCCGGCAGACCACGTATCCCACCCAGTTTTGGCCCTCAGGAACCGCCTTGATCGGCTCAGATCGCCCCGGTCGGCCAGGATCGGACCACCATAGCGCTGGTTCGGTGTATCCGGCCTCCCGTGCCAATTCGATGATTTCTTCCGGGCTCCAGAGCCGCCAGTCGTACACAAACGCGTCTTGAAGCCTTCGGCCGCCGTGCAATTCGAAATGGATCCGACAATCGATTCGGCCTGTGACTCGGTCCAGCCCACGCTGATCCCATTGGTAGTCGAAGGGCTCGAACCCGGCCTCGTCCGGCTCGATTCGCCGATTCTGTACGCTTGGCTGGTCCACGCCCGGCCCACCGAACAGGTCCATGATAAGCAGCCCGCCGGGGTTCAGCCCGCAACGGCTGTGGGCCAGATACGCCAGCAGCGAGGCGCGGTCGTGGTGGTAGAGCACCGAAAAATTCTGTGCGAGGGTCACATCGACCGCAGGTTCATCGATCGCCAAGACGTCCGCCGTCACGATGTGCAGGTCGGGGTCTTTAAAACGTGATGCCGCCCAGGCCGCCGTGGGCTCGTCCCACTCGACGGCCATGGCCTGTCGATCGGGGTCAGACGCAACCCAGGCCGCTGACACCGCGCATGTGCCAGCAAAGTCCTCGCGCAAGAGCGTCGGCTCGGACGCTTCGCCGTGATAGTGGGCCCAGCAGTGCTCGATAAACGCGACTTCCGCGAGCGGGTGCTGAACCGCCAGGCGGTACAGGTCAAGCGGGTCGGGAAGCGGGGGGGCCGCATCATCCATGCGTGAATCATACGTCAAGGCGTTTGCCATGCCGCCGGGCCATGCGTTAGGCTTCAAGGCTCCGGCACTCTACACAACACGAAAGACATACCGATGTTACGCCCAATCACGAAATGTACGGCACTGCTCGCGATGCTATCAGTCTTGTTCCTTTACGCGGGTCAGGCGGCCGCAGCGAAACACGAACTTACGATGGACCGCTACCGCCCGGTCGGCTCAAAGTTCAATGTTCAGCTTGAAGGCGAACAGACCAGCCGCATGAGCCAGGTGGTCGAAGGGAAGCGTGCCGGCAGCGAATTCAGCAAGGTTCAGGGCAAGATTTCTGGCGTCGTTGAAGTGCTCGCCAAGCATGAAAACAAAGACACCAAAAGCATCGCCATCAAGATCGATCAGTTCGAGGGCACACGCAACAGCGTCGCGGTCAAGCTCGATACCAGCAAGCGCATCATTGCGACCGCCGAAGAAGGTGAGCTGGCACTCGCCTACGAAGACGGCTCTGAACTATCCGAGCCCGCGATTGATCTGCTGGATCTATTGATCACGTTCATGATTGAGGAGAACCCCTCGGATATCGAGGACGACCAGATGTTTAGGCTCCAGCAGCCTCGCGCGGTGGGGTCGTCCTGGCAATGCGATAAGCAACTGCTTGCAGAAGACGTCGCGTCGGGGGGCAAGATGGCGATCGACCCGGAAAAGATCGATGCACAGTTCAAGTTCATTGACGTCGTTGAGCTTAATGATGAAAAAGCAGCGGATTTCGAGATCAACATCAAGATCAAAGAGTTGACGCTCCCCGCTCTCGCAGAGCAGGGATTTAAGGTCACCAAGAGCGGGGGGCGTTGACCATGGCCGGCAAGCTGCCGCTGGATCC
>Ga0213866_10000496_pt1 | contig 31688 bp, 21 predicted proteins | sample PICome_11_FD_160079 | JGI IMG/M metagenome (GOLD analysis project Ga0213866, IMG submission 160079) | Coastal seawater microbial communities near Pivers Island, North Carolina, United States - PICO284 | ecosystem: Environmental > Aquatic > Marine > Coastal | place: USA: North Carolina... | reverse complement strand
TCCGTATTGCTGATATTGTGCACCGCCCACCCTATTACTCAAAGGTGCAGGAGCAACTCTATCAAGCGTTTGCTTCGATTAATGATCGCTTGTTCGCGATAAAAGAGGTCACCCCTGATTTTTTTGAGATCTTGCAGCTTTCGGCCGAAGTGCATTACCTCGTGGCGCAGGCGTATCCCTTCGAGGATGGGAAGGGCGGCGTTGCCCGCGCTAAGGGCGACTATGCGATGCTGGCGCATGACTTCTATTACGACGTTATCTTGCAAGTTTAACGGAGCTTTCACCTCGATACCATGTCGGAAAGTTCAACGCAGGAGACTGCTCCACTCCGTCAGTTTCTGGAATACAGCTACCTGGAAACATTCGGCCGAATTGCCAGGTTCTTCGAGCTGATCGAGAACGATAATCGTTAGGGCTGGGGCTTCAAACCGGCTCCGGAATTTTTGGTTAGCCTTGCCAATTCCTTGATGAGCTCTTTGTGAGCGGAATCGGCTGCGACGTTCTTTTTCGGGTCTCCGTGGAAGTCGATGAGAGTGATGTCCTCGAGTTTGCCGGCGTGGTCATTTTTTCGCCACTCGGTGTAGCGATAGCGGTCCGTTCGCAGGCTTGTTCCGAGGACTTTGCCCGTGCCCGGTTTTCTTTTGAAGTATTGGCTGAAGGCTCCTTTTTTCCAGGGAGAGTTCGGGTTTGTCAAAAGTGGTTTGAGAGATGTTCCGTGAAGGTTTTCGGGGACAGGCAATTCGGTGAGCTCGCAAAGAGTTGGGAAGAGGTCGACCAATTCGGCGAGCGCTTTGGTTCGTTGTCCTTTCTTTTGACCGGGTGCGACAACAATGAGCGGGACCCTGGTCGCGATCTCGTATGTCGTGTGCTTGCACCATTCACCATAGTCGCCGAGGTAGTATCCATGATCACCCCAGAGGACGATGATAGTATTTTTGGTCAGTCCGGCTTCGTCGAGAGTCCTAATGAGTCGCCCGACTTGCGCGTCCATGTAGCTCACCGCTGCGCGATATCCGTGAATGAGTTCACGGGTCTTGGAGTCATCGAGAGCCTTATCCTTCTTTGAAATATCCGAGTAGTTTTTGAGCTCTCCCCAGCTGGAGCCATCGTATCCAAGGCCGTTGATCATCTTGTCGCGGGAAGGGATCCTTATATCCTTACGCTTGTAAAGGTCCCAGTATTTTCCGGGCGCATTGAAGGGGAGGTGTGGTTTTGAAAAACCAACTGCCAGAAAGAAAGGCTTTCCGGAGGTGGCAAATTCTTTGATCCGCACCGTCGCGGCCTTGGCGACTCCGCCGTCGTTGTAAACGTCATCGTTGACACCCCCACCATTTTCACTGGCTGGGCCATTGGATCGAACCCCCGTTTCTCTCTGGATTCGGGTCGCCTTTTTATGAGCCGTGATACCTTCGGGCGAAGCATACTGTTTGCCCAATCCTCGTAAGGGCTTCTCGGACCAACCTTGCGGGAAATCGTCGTTGGTGGCGTGGTAGATCTTACCAATGGAAATTGTCTCGTAGCCGTGAGTTTTGAAGTATTGTGGCATCGAAAGGGCGTCGGGATTCATCTCACGCATCGGAGTTTTGTAGTTCCAGCAGCGGGTTGTTTGCGGGCGCAGTCCGGTCATGAGGCTGGCGCGCGAGGCTCCGCAAACCGCAACTTGACAGTAGCTACGTTCGAAGAGGGTGCCACGTGCTGCCAGGGCGTCGATATTTGGCGAGTGAATGTCCTTGTTACCGTAGCACCGGAGTTCGGGCCTCAGATCGTCAACGGCGATGAAAAGAATGTTGGGCTTACCATTGACCAGGCTGGTGAAGATGAGCATGGCGGCGCTCACTAGGAGTTTGAATTTTGAGTGTTTCATACGTTTGAGTTGTCTTCGGTGTTGTCGAATTCAGCCAGTTCGATGCCCATTTTTTTTGCCCGTTTTTTCCAGAGATCGCGAGCCTTTTGCTGCATATCTTCGGTATCATCGATTTCATCAATGATTTCGATTCCGAGAAGGGTTTCGATGACGTCTTCGAGGGTAATGAGTCCGGCAAAGGAGCCGAATTCATCGAGAGTTGCGGCGATGTGGATCTGGTCGGCGATCATGCTGTTGAAAAGATCGGAGAGATTTTGGGTATTGGGAATAGTGTGGAGGGGCCGCTTAAATTCGGCCAAGGTGCGTTCCGAACGGCCTTCGGCCTTTGCATGGAAGAGATCAACCTTAAGCACGAACCCACTCACGTGATCCATGCTTGTCTCATAGATCGGGATCCGTGAAAACGGTGTGTCGGCATGGGCAGTTATAAACTCGTCAATGGTAAAGGTCTCCGGCAAAGCAAAGACCACGGTCCGGGGGGTGGCTGCGTGTCTTGCCAGCATTTCCCGCAAGCCAAAGAGATTTTTCATGATTCGCCCTTCACTTTCTTCGATGGCGCCTTCCTTTTCTCCGATATCGGCCATCGCAATAAACTCGGCGCGGCTAAAGGCTCCCTTTTTCTTGCCCCCGGAAATCCCACTGGTGATTTTCTCAGTGATCCAGATGAGTGGTGACATGATCCTGGTGAGGGTGGTTAGCATGACCCCGGTTGACGGGGCCAGTTGCTTCCAATACACGGCACCAAGAGTTTTCGGAATGATCTCGGAGAGAACTAGGATGAGAAGAGTCAGGACTGCTGAAATGATACCGGTCGTCAACGGGGCATCACCAAAGATTTTCATGGCTTGGGCTCCTACGCCGGCAGCGCCCACGGTGTGGGCGACCGTGTTCAAGATGAGGATCGCTGATAATGGGCGGTTGATGTCGTATACGAGAGCATCCCACACGACTGCATTGTGCGGCTTATCTTCTTTTTGAGTTTCAATGTAGGGTCTCCGGACACTTAGGAGGACGGCCTCGAAGACCGAGCAAAGGAACGAAAAAACCAGCGCAATTAGCAGGTAGGTAACGAGTAAAAATATATCCACAACCACGACGAAACTCGAACGGCAGTGAAACGGAAGCAAAAAGTTCGGCTTCAAAATTGGCAGGTGTCGACTTCTTCAGTTTTCGCTTTTGGTCATTCGGGGTTTGAATCTGGTCGCTAATGTGGGCAGTCGTGGCGCTGATAAAGCATGAAGGTAACATGGGGCTGAACATCATCCTGGAGTCCAAATCCCCATCTTCTTCAATCAGCAATCTTCGATTGAAAACTTGGTTTAGTTCATCTTGAGTGTTGAGAGATACTCGATGAGATCGCGAATCTCGCGTTTCTTCAGAATCTGTCCCATGGGAGGCATGATCGAGATCACGGGGCTGCGCTCCCTGACGTCGCTTGATTTGACTTTGCTTGTCTTTCCCTCGGAATCACGGATTTCAATTACGCCGTTCTTTTCCCGGAGAAAAAGTCCGGCCACCGATTTGCCATCTTTGAGAGTGAGAGAAATGGTTCCATATCCGTCAGTGATGATCTTTTGTGGATCAATGATGGATTCGAGGAGGTGCGTGCGTTCCTTTAATCCCACTGATTGGAGGTTTGGACCGATATCGCTTCCTTTTCCTTTTGCGACCTTGTGACAGCGGATGCATTGGGAGGCGAGGTGGTTCATGAAAAGCTCTTTGCCTTTCACGGCGTCGCCTCCTTGGAGGGTGTGGGCAAAATCAGGGGCGGGAGCTTTGAGATTGCGGGTAGCCGCTGCTTCGGTGAGATCGAGTTGCAGAGCGACAGGTAATTCTTCGAATTGGTTGACCAGTTTTTTAAGAATGTCGTCGCCTTTTTTTGAGGCGAGTTTCTTTGTGAGGAGACGGATGGTGGTCTGTTTCTCGCGAATTGAATAGGTGTTTTGAGTGAGTGTTTTTTGCGCTGAATCGAGTGCAATCTCGAGATTGATCTCAGCGAGAAGCTTGAGAGAGGCGATCCGCAATTCTTCGTCTTTCTCTTCGATGGTCCCAGCCAGGACGGCTTCGATTGCGGGGTGCTTCTGGGTGGCAAGAGAACGAAGGGTTTCGATTCTGAGTTCGGAGGAGGAGGTTTTGTTGCCGGCAAGGGCAACGAGAGCGGGGGGCGGGATCTCTATTTTGAGCGACCGGGCCAGGCTCATGGTTTGGCTTTGGATCTTTTGACTGGCGCAGGAAAGTAGAGCGGCGAGGCGTTCCTTGAGAGCCTCCTCAACAATCGCGGGATCTCGTTTTTCGAGGGGGCGGTAGCGGCCGACAACGCGATCAAGTTCTCTTGGATTGGTCCATTGAGAGAGGGCATCGAGAGCGTCGAGTTGGAGAGTTTCAGGCACGCCGGGGCGGAGGGCGAATGCGGCCACGCGCTTTGCCGCGTCCAAGCTTCCGAAATGGAAATTGGCGTTGATGGCGCGGCGGATAATGGATTCGTTCTTAATCCAATGCGTTGTCTCGAGGTAGCTCGCCAAGGCGCGCATTCCTTCGGGAATGGTCCAATCATCGTGAATAGCGCGGGCGGCTTCGGCGGTGACCTGCTCGAATCTGGAATTTAAAAAATGAGCAACAACTGGTTCGGCCCGGCGTCTGAGAGCCACGACCGCGATCTTCTGGATAAGTTCGGATTCATCCTTGGCGAGGGCCGTAAGGAAATCAGTCGAAGCACACCCGGTGAGCCCGACGATGGCAGCGTGACGGAGGTAGGTGTCGCTTTCGGTTTTGATGGAGCGGGCCATTTTGAGAAGAAGTTGGGCACTACTAGGTTTCGCTAGATGCCCCACAGCTATAGCGGCGTGGAATTTGACGCGCTCCGATCGATCCTCAAGGAGATGAAGCAATTCTTCGTCCAGAGATATTTGGTTCTCTGGCTTTGGTGCTTGATGGAGAGCGAGCCTTGCAGAGAAGAAATCACCCCAAATTTTTGCGGCTTGGGAACGAATCTCGGGATCTTTGTCGGAAGTGAATTGAAGGAGTTCAGGATAGATATTTTTTGTTTTTCGCGCGAGTTGGGCCAATCCCCAGATGGCATGAATCCTTGAGATCTGCGTGCCTTGTTTCGCGGCCGATGTTACTTCTGCCAAGGCACCACGATTCACCAATTCGAATTGTGCTTTGAGGCGGACCCGTTGGTCGGGGTGATTCAAGCTGGTTATGAGTTTTTGAATGGACGTTTTTGATAAATCTGTTTTTAAGATTTGGGCGGTTTGCTCGCGAAGCGGATGCCTGTCTTTCACATCCCATTTCCAAACCGCTCCTTTCTGATTGAGCGGGTAGCCGCCGCCCCAGTCGACGCCATAGAGGGCACCATCGGGTCCAAAGTTGATCCCGACAATAGGAACGCCATTTCCGATCTGCATGTCGTTGACCATCTTGTAGGAGGCTCCGTCTTGCTCGACTTGAAAGGCCCATTGCTGGCCATTGGGTGCGCTGGTGTGGAAAAAGTAATCCTTCCATTCTTCGCCGAGTGCAGTGCCTGGGTTGAAAGCCATGCCGGCCGGGCCGTTGTTGTAGAGGCTGATGGGAGGGAGGATGTAAGCGGGTTGGATTTCCTGATAGGGAACGCTGAGGTTTTCGTCCATCCACGGGTTGAATTCTCCCTTACGATACTGCCAGTTAGAGCGCCAACCAGCATCCATATGTTGCACGATATAAATGAATCGCTCTTTCTCACCGGGGCGGTCCGAGTCGTTATCGACCCCGAAGAGGTTGCCGTATTGGTCGAAGGCGATCTCCTGAACGTTGCGGAGTCCACGGGCGTAGACCTCGAAGTTGCTGCCGTCCGGGTCACAACGCAGGACCGCACCTTGATTGGGGTATTTGAATTGATGACCTTCCTTTGATTTCACACTTACTCCTTTGTCACCAATGGTCCAGTAGATGCGGCCATCGGGGCCAACCGTGAGGCCATGCATGTCGTGGCCGGCGTAAGCGAGGTGTGCTCCAAATCCGTAGGCGATTGATTCACGGGTGTCGGCCTTGCCATCGTCATCGGTATCACGGAGTTTCCAGACATCAGGAACTATGGTGGTGTAAACGTCACCATCGTGATGAAGGATTCCGGCCGCAATGCCTGCGATTTGATCGTGAAAGTTTTCCGCATAGATCGATGTCTTGTCGGCCAAGCCATCACCATCGGTGTCTTCGATGAGATGTATACGTTCTGTAAGAGCCTGGAGGTCGAGGATATCATGGCGACCATCCTTGTTGTAGTCTTTCACCCGGCGTTTGTTCTCGCTGCTATTCTCGGCCGTGAAGACCTTCTGATAGAAGGCGCGTTTGTCGCCGGGTGAGGTGAAAGAAAGATCGTTGGGAATCCAATCGCGGTTATTTCGAATGTCGAGATCGTTGGCCTTGCGGCGCTGGGTCTGGGTGACGTAGGCGCGGCCCTTATCATCAAAGGAAATGGCCACGGGGTCGGGAACCTGGAAGTCGCGGGTCCATTTTGAAAATATCAATGAACCGGGATTAGGTGTTTGTCCACTGAGGGGAGTAATCAACAAGCTGCCGATAAGAATCTTTTGCGCAAGGTTCATCTGGAATTCCACATACGGGCGGACCGGAGTGGCTCTTCCAAATTGCTCCCGGGTAACGGAGTGTGCCTAGTCGAGGGAGCCGGGGCGCTCAACCGGATGTTCCGGGTAATTCGACCAGCAAAAGAACCCTTCCTCGTAATTTTGGGAGAGGTTTCGAATGTTGTTCTTAAATCACACGATCGTTACCACCATCGATCGGGATTTGAGCACCGGTGGTGGCGTAGAAAACGGGGCCGGCGACCTGGCTGACCATGGCGGCAACGCCGGGAGAGGTAATTTCGGCGTGGAGGAGGTTTTTTGTTTTGTATTCTTCGACGGTCATTCCGTAGCGCTTGGCCGACTTTTCGAGGGCTTCGTCGGTCCAGATTTCGGTGTCGAAGACGGCATCAGGATGGAGGACGTTGACGCGAATGCCGAATTCGGCCAGTTCGAGGGCTGCGACACGGGCGAGTTGGGTCACGCCTGCCTTGGTGACGGAGTAGGCGGAAGCACCGGGCCCAGGGGCGGCGTAGTTTCGCGAACCGATGATGATGATACTGGGCTGCTTCTCGCTCTTCTTAAGAGCAGGGATGGAGAACTTCAGGAACCGTTGGGTGGCGGTGAGGTTGATGCGAAGGTGGAGGTCCCACGAATCCTCTGGAGCATCGATGTGTTCGCCGGATTTGAAGATTCCAGCGTTGGCGACGATGAGGTCGAGGCCGCCGTGCTCGGCGATGACCTTGTCGACAGCGGCCTTGAGGGCGGTGTCATCCGAGATGTCGCAAACGGCCCCGGAAAGGCGTTCACCGGTGAGGTTAGTGACGACGTCGGGATTAATATCGAGGCCGACGACGGTGGCTCCGTCGTTACGAAGGCGTTCGGCAGTGGCGCGGCCGATTCCTCCGCAGGCTCCGGTGACGATGGCGATTTTATTGGCGTGGATTTGTTCGGACATTTTCGTTTAGGCGGTAAGAGCGTTGTTGAAGAAGGCAAGGTTTTCGACGGGGTCTTCGTTGTTGAAGATGGCGGAACCGGAAACGACGAAATGAGGCTTCATGTTTGCAATTTGGGCGATCGTGTTTTTGCTCACGCCGCCATCAATGCAGATGAGGAGCTCGGGTTTCCACTCGAGGAGCGTTTTGATTTTGGCGGGGAGGTCGTCGAGGAAGAGATCCTTGCCTGAATAGGGACCAACGCCGAGAAGAAGAACGTAGTCGATTTGATCGAGGTATTTCTTGATGAAGCCGGGGGCGGTCCCGGGGTTCAGTGAGACACCACGGACGATCTCTTCGTGGGCGGAAATACGGGCAAGGGTGTCGTCGATGTGCGCGGTGTATTCGACGGAGAACGAAATAAGATCGGCCCCGGCTTTGGCGAAGGAATCGATGTGCTGTTTTGGTTTGTTGATGAGAAGGTGGACATCCTTGAGAAGGTCTGTTCTGAGGCCGGCAACGAAAGGGGAGCCGACGGTGATGTTGGGCCAGATATTGCCATCCATGACATCGAAGTGAATGAGGTTGACGTTGTTCTCCTTGAGGGTTTCGAGGGCGGCGTTTTGGTTGCCCATGTCAGCACTCAGGGTGGCGACGGAAAGTTGCGGGCGGGAGCGGATGAGATCGATTTTTTCGGCGCGGGTCATTGGATTGAACGGTTAGGGAAATGGACGGATGGGCAGATTGTTTAGTTTGTTCCTTTGAAGCGTGGGATAAAAAACCCCGGGCTGCGAGCCCGGGGTTTTGGAAGTAAGCGAGGCGATCGGGTGTCGCCACCCGATTTTACCCGGCGTTGTAGATCTCGATCGCCTCGGCAGGCCTGGCGCCGTTGTGGACGACTTCCTTGACGGCTCTCATCATGGCGAGAGGTTTGTCGGACTGGAAGACATTACGGCCCATGTCGACTCCGGAGGCGCCACACTGGATGGCATTGTAGCAGAGTTCGAGCGCTTCGAGTTCGGGGAGTTTCTTGCCACCGGCGATGACTACGGGAACGGGGCAGGCTGCCACGACGTTTTCGAAGCCTTCGGTGTAGTAAGTTTTGACGATGGAGGCTCCGTTTTCGGCGCAGACGCGGGAGGCGAGGCCGAAGTAACGGGAGTCGCGGGCCATGTCCTTTCCGACTGCGGTCACGCCCATGACGGGGATGCCGTATTTATTGCCGATGTCAACAAGCTTGGAGAAATTGGCGATGGTGGAGGCCTCGGTAGCGGCATCACCGACCGCAAGCATGGCGGCCATGGCCGAAGCATTCATGGAGATGGCGTCCTGCTCCGAGATGAGAACATTGTGGTTCATCTCGGTGAGAATCGTGGTGCCGGAATCGGTGCGGAGACAGATGGGCTTGGTGTTCTCGGCAGGGATGCTGGTGCGGAGCATGCCACGGCAGCCCATGAGGCAGTCGGCTTCTTCGGCGAGGGGGGCAATGTTGAGGTCGATGCGCTCAAGACCGGAGGTGGGTCCCATAAGGAAGCCGTGGTCGAAAGCGAGCATCACGGTGCGTCCGGACTCGCGGTTGAAGATGCGGGACATGCGGTTTTTGATGCCCCATGATGCGCTGTTCATTCCCTTAAGGTAGAATGAAGAGGTGTCGGCGGGTGTGTTGAGTCCGAAGTTATCTCCGTCTCTGATGTCGTCTAGGTCAGCCATGGTATTAGTTTGTGATGGGTTGGTTAGTTGGTTTTTAAAAATTGTTATTTGAGAGCGCAGGCGAGGCGAATGCGGGGCTCAACTTCGCCGGGCTCTTCGTCTTCCAGCGGGCCTTTGAGTTTCACCTCGCCTTGGTGGAAAATTTTGGCGGTTTCATCGTAAATGGTCTGGAAAAATTCAGGGTCGATCATGGCGATTTTTACTGTTCGAGTTTTTCGATTAGGTAGGTGACCGCGCGCTCGACGAGGGCGGAGTCCTGGGCGGTGACGTCCATCGATTCGATCTCGATGGTGTCGGGGAGATATTTTTGAAGGGACTCCCAGTAGGCGGCATCCAGATCTGTGTTGTAGAGTTCGCCTCCTTCGGCGGAGTAGCTGGAAACGCCTTTGAGCGGCATGAGGAAGAGGATGTCCTTGGTGGAGTGGGAAAGTTTTTCGCCGATCACCTTGGCGACGCGATCTTGTTCTTCGGCATTGAGTCTGGGGACGAAAACGTAGGGTGAGTGCCAGGTGATTTGGTGATCTTCGTATCCGGCGGGGATTTTGTTGGGCTCGTTGACGAGAATACCGAGGTGCTCGGAGCCACCCGGGACGATGACCTGGGGGAGGCCGAGTTTCCCGGCGACGGTCAGCCGCTCGGGGCCACCGGCGCGGAGGACTTCCCAGACTCCGTCGGCAATTTCGCCGAGACCGTAGTCGAACACCGCGTTGATGATTCCTTCCTTCATCATCTGCTCCATGGCGTCGCCGCCGGCTCCGATGGCGTGGAAGGTGATCACTTCGTAGCCTGCTTTTTCAAAAAGTTTGATGGCGTGCATCGCGCCCTTGGTGAGAACCCCGAGATTTGACATTCCGATGACTCCTTTGGCTTCGCTCTTGGTGATGCATTGCTTGGATTGAGCCATCCCCCAGGCAGCCGCGGCGGCGTTGGCGAGAATCTTGCGGGAGAAAACGTTGAGTCCAAGGATGTCGGAGACGGCGAACATCATGGTGATGTCCTTGATGCCGACAAAAGGAGAGGTGTCGCCCGAGGCCGCCGTGGAAAGCATAACTTTGGGAAACCCGTAGGGAAGAGACTGTAGAATGGGGGCGCAGGTGGAGGTGCCCTGAGTCCCTCCAAGGGAGACGGCCGCATCAATTTGTCCGGATTCTTGAAGCTCCTTGAGAATCTTGGTCGCACCTGCCACAATGAAGGGATTGGATTGCTCGCGGTTTGGTTTTACGAGAAGCTCGTCGAGATTGCCTCCGCCGGCGGAGATGATCTCCTGCTTGGTAACATTGGCAGAGAGTTCGGAGTCACCAACCAGAGAGAGATCAATCAAAAGCGCTTTACCGCCGAGAGATTCAATTTCGGACCGCATGAAGTCTGCCTCATCGGCTTTGGTGTCGAGAGTGGCAAGAATGGCAACCGTTTTCATCGGGAGGAGAGATACACAATGAACAAGCAATCGTCTTGAAGAAAATGCGGTCTTTTTTGAATAAAATCGTCAAATGCGGTAGCGGGCCCGGTAAGAGCTGGGTGGTTCTTTGAGAATGCGGGAGAATTCACGGGAGAAGTGGGCTTGGTCGGCGAATCCGCAGTGGTAGCTGATCTGGGCGAAAGTCTGAGTGGTACGTACGATCAGGTGGCAGGCTTCCTGAATCCGAAGGTGGCGCAGGTATTCTTTAGGAGTCATGTTGAAGCAGGCCTTGAATTTCCTGAGAAAGCTGCTGAGGGAAAGATGGGCCGATTTGGCGAGTTCGGTGATGGCGATGTTGTCCCGGTAGTGCTGATGGAGGAGCCGGAGGGCGGTGCCGAGTTCTTCGTTTTTGCTGAGTGACGCGGTGCCTTGGTCGAAGGGGCGGGTGACCCCAATAATGCCGCAAATTTCTTCGTTGGCATTTCGGAGAGGTTTTTTGGTCGTCGTGGACCAATCGACGAACCCACTGCCGCGGGGAACCAGTTCGACGCGATTGATGATTGGTTGGCCCGATTCCAGAATCCGGAGGTCATCTTTGCGGATGTGTTTCAGGATGTGCTCGGGGATGAAGTCATCGTCGCGCTTTCCGAGGATGTCGCTAGATTCGAAGATTTCACAAAGCTTCTCGTTGAATGCGACGTAGCGGAGATCACGGTCTTTGACAAAGTAGATGAATCCGGGAAGGTCGTCGAAAATGGTGGCGAGGTGATTCTCGACCTGATGGTCCGTAAAGAATTTGGTGTTTTGCATCAGCTCAGCTGGGAGTCTTGTAGGATTTGAATTATTTCGTTAAATTGCGTCTGGGCCGTTTCCTTACGCTCCTCTAACTGGTGAAGCATCTCCCTGCCGCTCTCGACGCTCTGGCCGGTGGATTGGAGGAGCGAGTCCAGAGTGCGGCCGTGGTTATGGTAGTCTTTGGGGGGGTAGCGCGCGACGAACTCGTGGCATTTGGCACACCGAACGAAGATGTAGCGGGTGCGCCCGGCACCACGAACGATGATGTTTTCCAGCTCTTGTGAGTGGCAGGCGAGACAGGTTTGGTGACGGACTTCCATGGGCGTGAGGGTGAGCTTAACCCACACCAAGAAATCCCCACCACCAAAATCCGAGGGTGAGGTCGGTGATCATAGGCCTGACGAGATTGGCTGTCGCGGTGTTGTTCATCAGGCATGACTTGAGGCAGGCGGCGATGCTAAAAGTGATTGCGGCGAGGTAGGTGGGGAGCATTGTGGGAGGGGGAATGCCAACAAGTCAGCCGGCGAGTCCGCTCGCGAAAATCGCAGTATCAAGACAGAGTCCGCCGCCAATGAGCAGGAGGACGTCTAACGAGAGCGAGTGGAGGTCGCGGAGGTTTCGGATTTCACATCCGAAAAAAACGATCAAATGAATCAGGGAAACGGTGCCGGTCGAGCAGCCGTGGTTGCTTTGCGTGAGCCAAGCCAGGATGGTCGCAAAAGTGATCCCAAGAACAATTAAGATTTCCTTGTTCCAGGTGAGTTTGAGTCGAGCGCATTTCATTTGGCCGAGTTTGGCAACAGATCAATCAACAACCTGGGAACGGTGGATATTAAAACACTCTCCGCAGGAGCGGAATCGATCATCACATCGGTTCGCTATGAGATTGAAAATGAGAGTGGCGGGTCGGGCGGGTCCTAGTTTGCCCGGGCGGAAGGGAGCCCGGTTATCGAAGCTGCAACGGCAGCACTTGCCGTCATAGCCTCGCTCGGGCTTTTGAAGAGATGTCGCTAGTTTCACTTTAGTCCTTGTGACTTCCATCCACGGGCAAGTTCTCCTATCGAGCTACCTGTTTGCTTTTTCCAGAGATCGTCTTCGTAGCGCCCGGTGCGAGCGGCCTCGTTGATGAGGCGGGCGATGTTTTTCTGATGGTTTCTCGAAACCCAATCGATGAAGTTGGCCGAGATTCGGTAGCTGGCATCGTGCTTCATTGTGCGAATTTGCGCCGGGGTGTAGTGGGCTCCTTTCGTTTCGGGTTCGTAGAGGAACCAGCGGATGTAATCGGCCAACCCTTCGGTGACCCAACCTGGAGTTCGTTTTGGGTTGGGATTGAGCCGAGGGGCGAGCCAATAGTTTTGTACAACGTGGACAAGTTCGTGGACGACGCATCCTTTGGCCTCTTTCCCAAGTTGGTTTTTGAACCAAGGGGCATTCATGGTGACAAACGATCCGGTGGCATACGCGGGGACTCCATCTGGTAGGTCGTTTTTGAATTGTAGGGTGACTGTGGTTGGCGCTTCGTAGCCATCGCCGGGGAGCAGGTCGACGATCTTGGGGTACCATTCTAAAATGACGGGCGAGAGCTCGGTCTTGACCCAATTTTCGTAATGGGGGGCATCGGTGGCATCGACGACGAAAGAGTATTTTTTGTCAGGCGTCGCAAAGCGGATCACCTTGGGTGGATTTCCTGAAGGGACGTGTTCAAGGTCCGGTCCATTTACTTCAACGATGTCAATTTCGCTGAAAAAAGTGAGACCAAACGGTGTTTTCTTTTCAGTCGGTTTGATGTCGAAAACGAGCTGGCGGAAGCGACCGATTTTTCCGGTAAGGGACGCGGTATGGCGTCCGCCCATGGAGCGGTTGGCGTCGCGGGTGTCGATGGAGGCAAGCTTGACCCATTCCTTGGTTTTCAGATCCCCGCTACCGACGGGTGGTTTTTCGGACAAGGAGGCATAGAGATCAAAAACCTGGGGTCCCCTGTTTTTAAAGTGGCGTGAGTAACTGGTGATGCGTTTCAGATCGACGGCATCTCCCAGGTTAACGTGAACCAACCCGCCGTTGGAGCCCGCCGCAAAGAAAAAGTTTGTCCGCGGTTCGTCGTCGCCGTTGGGCACCTTGCCGTCGTGCATGGACGCGATGCCGCCGCCGTTCCGATCAACCTTCCCGGAGATGACCTGCCATCGGGCCCGGGATCCAAGGTCATTGGTCGCAGGTGGGGGAATGTTTTCGAAAGAAAAGCCGCTTCCGAAGACTTGTTGCTCGGTGGTGAGTGAGGTCTCAGCGTAAAGAACACCGGAAAATAGGCCTGAAAGGAAAGCTGCTTTGATTTTCATTTTGTATTGCAGGAGAAGAGGAGACTGGCAATCCCGTTCCGGAAACGGGCCATTCCCTTGCTCCTACTGGTGGAATTCGAGAAGCTCGACGTCAAAGGTGAGCTCGCCGCCGGGTTTTCCGAAGCCAGGGTTCTCACCGTAGGCGAGATTTGCAGGGATCCAAAAACGGCGTTTTTCTCCTTTGGTCATAAGTTGGATGCCTTCGGTCCAACCTTCGATGACTTGATCGAGCCTAAATTCGGCAGGCTCACCGCGCTCGTAGGAACTGTCGAAGACCTTGCTGTCTTTGGTCTTGCCAACGTAGTGCAGTATGACCGTGCTGAGCGAGTTCGGGGTGGGGCCGCCCTGACCGGAACGGAGGAGCTTGTGCTTCAAGCCGCTATAGGTTTTTTGGACTCCCGGTGGAAGAGGCTTGGCAGGGGCGGCTTCCTTCATGTTTTGATTGCAAGAGGCAAGAACGAGGGAGATGAACAATAAAAGTGGAATTGCGACTTTCATGGTGTGGTGATGAGGAATGCTCGCATCCCATCGAGTGGAATCAAGGCGGGATTAATGATTGGTTTCACGCGTGCGCTGTGCATTCTGGTGGTATGAAACGCTCAATTTTAGGTTTTTGTTTTGCAGTGGTTTTGGCTCCTTTTTCGGGAGCAGCCCCGTTAAAAGTCTACATTCTTGCTGGGCAGTCGAATATGGAAGGGCACGCCAAGCTCTCCTCGTTCGATCACATCGGGATGGACCCTAAGACGGCTCCGATTTTAGAGGAGATGCGGGGGGAGGATGGAGAGTCCGCTGTCCTGGATGATGTGTGGATCACTTACCGGACCGGCAAAGAGGAGGACCAACCGGGAGTGGGGAAACTAACCGCGGGCTTTGGATCGCGGAGAGTGTCAACCGAGCCCGGCGAAAAAATTGGTCCAGAATTCACCTTCGGGATTTACACTCGTAAGTTGGTGAACGAGCCCATTCTGATTATCAAGACGGCTTGGGGTGGTAAATCGATCAACACGGATTTTCGTCCGCCAAGTGCAGGGCCTTACTCATTCAATGAGAAGCAGCTGGAGAACTATAAGAAGCAAGGAAAGGATTTTGCCACAATCAAGGCCGAGAAAGAGGAGGCAACGGGGCGCTATTATCGCATGATGATGGAGCATGTGAAGTCGGTCCTGTCTGATCCCGGTAAGATCCATCCGGGATACGATGCCTCGGAGGGATATGAGTTAGGAGGGTTTGTTTGGTTCCAGGGGTGGAACGACATGGTCGATGGCGGCACTTACCCCGATCGTGGCAAGGAAGGCGGTTACGACCAATACAGTGAAGTGTTGGCTCATTTTATCCATGATGTTCGCAAGGAGCTGAAGTCTCCAGGGTTGCCCTTTGTGATTGGCGTGATGGGAGCGGGTGGCCCAACTGCCGATTACGAGTCACCTCGTTACAAGACGATCCACCAAAGTTTCCGCGACGCCATGGCTGCTCCGGCTTCTCTGCCCGAGTTTAAGGGGAACGTCACCGCCGTGCTGACTGAGAAATATTGGGATCCAGAACTTGATGCTGTGGATAAGAAGAGGGGAGAGCTCCGCACGAAGGAGAGGGAACTCAAAAAAGAGGGTCTTTCGAAAAAAGAGATCTCGGCCCGGCTTGAGAAAATGGAGTCCAAGCTTTTTACGGCGCGTGACCGTGAGTTGCTGAAGGGAATCACCAATGCTGATTATCACTACAAGGGCTCTGCCAAGATCATGGCTCAAATCGGAAAGGCTTTTGCGGAGGCCGTGGAAGACTTGAGGAAAAAGTAGCCCTCCTGTTCGCATCCAGTCCACCCTGGATGAAAAAAACGGGCTCCGCGATTGCGCGAAGCCCGTTTTGGAAAGTCGGGAATCAGAATGATTTACTTTCCGATCGCGTAGAGGTGGGTCTGGGTGGCGACATAAACAACGCCATTGGCCACCACTGCACTGCTGTAAATAGGAGCGGGGAATTCGATGGTGGCGAGGGACTTGAGTTCCTTACCCGCTTTGAGAATGTGCAGTTCACCGTCCTCGGTTCCAAGCCAGACCTTGCCATCGGCCACGAGGGTGGATCCCCAGATTCGGGACTGGGTTTCGTGAGTCCAATATTGCTTCCCCGTCTTGGCGTCGAAGCAGTGAATGTCGCCGTCATACTCGGCTGCGTAAACCAATCCATCTGCCACGCTGACGGTTGAGATGGAGCGGCCGGTATCTTTCGAGGTCCACTTGGCTTTGCCGTCGGGACCGATGCAGGTGATTTGTCCCACCCCGTCGCCGTGCTCGGGATCCTGACCGATGATGGCGTAAACGAGGCCATCGGAAATTACGGTGGTTCCGATCACTTCGCTGGGGCCTGCGTAGGTGGCATACTTGATGGGTTTGCCTTCCTTCTCGCGATACTCGGCGGGATTGCAGTCGTGACGCCAGATCTCTTTGAAGACGTCAAATCCTTCCTCGTCCTTGACCGGCTTTGGGTCGAAGGCGTAGGTGAATCCGTCACCGCCGCCCCATACTATGGCGTCCTTGCCTCCAATCTTCCCGTAGGCAGGGGAGGACCAACTGGCGTGGAGAACGCGGGTTGAAACGCCGGCGGCTTCTTCACCGAGGAGTTTTCCGGTATTCTTGTCGAGGCCGACGAGAGCGGGTGAATTGGGGGCCGGGATGTTGGTGTGGGACCAATCGACACCGTTAGAAGTCGCGGTGTAAAGCACGTCGCCAACGACGACGGGCGAGCACGAGGAAACGTTGTGAGGGAAGATGCCAAGTTCTTCGCGCATGTCGTAAATCCAGATGATGTCGGCGTGTTCTTTCGTCACTTCGACAACCTCGTCTTTCACTGCCATGTATTTGGCTTCGTCTTTAAAAGGCCCATCATTGCCATTCGCCATACCTTCGGTGTCGAGGCAGACGACTTCACCACGGTTGGTGACGAGCCACATGCGATTGCCTTCGACCGCGGGGGAAGAACAAAGTCCGACGTATTCCCAGTCGCTCACCTTGCCGGCGCCGAGTTTGGGAATGATAAGCTGCCAATCGAAGGATCCGTCTTTTTCGTCAAAGGCCATGAGGACGCCACGGTCGCCTGTCTGGGCTTTGTTGCGGGGAGACTCATTGTTGGTTCCGACGTAGACTTTTCCTCCGGCGACCACGGTGTTGCCGTAGGCTTGTGAGCCGAGCTTGGCGGCCCATTTGATATTTTTTGCGCTGTCGAGGATGGCGGCTTCGGTTTCATCATCCAACTCACCGGGGTTGATGTCGGTGGGGAGATTCTTTGATTCGCCGATCATGTTGCGGGTCGGGTCGCTGCCCCACATCGGCCAGTCCTTGGCGGTGGCAGTGAGGGTGAGTCCTGATAGGAGGAGGGCGGTGGTGGTTTTCATGGTTCCAGGTTAGTTTGAAAAATTGGGTGCCGATTGATTACTTGGCTGCGTTGAGTTTGATGTTGTCGAGGAAGACCCGCTTTTGGGCCTGGGGTGAGAAAGCGAAGACACCGGCTGAGCCTTTCGGGTGGACGCGCTTGACGGGGACCTTGATGGTCCAATCAGTAGGCTCGTCTTCACCTTTTGGCCAGGCCTTGGCACGGACTTCTCCCGATCCATCCGCGTTGGCCTTAACGTGAGTCTTCAGGGAATACCACGTGTTGGCTTTGATGGGGAAGCTGACTGATGATTTCACGCGCTCGTGGTTGGAGGAAACTTCGAGGATGTTTTGGTTTCCGACGAGCGTGATGAGGTAGCGTTGGTTGACGAGTCCGACGGTCGATTTGATACGGCGGTTACCATCGGTCATGACGTCGGCTGAGAGAACGTAGTCGCTCATCTCGGGATCGCCGAAGAAGTTCATGGTCCGCTGGAAAAGGACATTGTCGAGGCGGTTGGCGATGACCTTGGAGCCATCCTTTTCAAGGACATACCACTTGATGCGGGCGCCCAGCCAGGCAAGAGGAGGGAAGTTGACCTTCTCTCCGGAAGGGGACTCCATCTTGAGCGGGACTGCTTCGAAGTCTTCGCTGTATCCTGAACCGGCATGGATGCGGCCGCGGGTCGTGGCGGACATGCCCTTGTAAGTGACCTTGAGGGCTCCGGCGGAGATCTTGGCATTCGCTCCCGCGGAAACAGTGCCGGTGCTGGTATCGAGAGTGGCATCCACCTCCGCTTTTACCTTGGCAGTTGGCGGGATGAATTTTTCCCAGGAAAGATCATCAGTGATTAGTGAAAGGCGGCGGCCGGATTTGTTGAGGCCCCAGACTTGAAACTTCTGGCTCTGCCCGGGGGCGATGGCGAATTCGGCGGGAACGATTTGAAGTTGGCTAATTGGGCCGTTGGCTTTTTTCAGAGGCCAAGGTTCTTTGGCTGTAAACTTGCCGTCCTGGTTACCGAAGCAGAAGAGACCATCACGGGTTGAGAGGTAAACTTTGCCGGCCCAAATGGTGGGTTGAGCGAGGCACTTCACGCCGGATCCATCGCCTGCTTTAATGTCAGCATGGGAGGTGACGCTTGCTTTCTCATCGGAGGGCTTTGTGATGACGAAGGAGCCTTCGAACCACGGAGCGTAGATTTTCCCGTCTCCGTAAACCGGGGAGGCGTGGATTTGGTCAGGAGCTTGCTTGTCCTGCCAGAGGGTCTTGCCGGAGTCGGCATCGACCGCGATCAGTTCTCCAGTGAAGTTGGTGGTATAAACACGATCTTTGACGAGTATGGGGGAGCTGGTGAAACCGATATGGTCATCATTGCGCCAGATTTCGACCTTGGGATCGAGCACGAGTTGCTCACTTGGGTATTCGGTCGGGATTTTCAGGCAAACAAGGCGACCCTTTGAGGTTGCGTCGATGTTCTCTTTTCCGTGAAGCGCGATCAGTTTGTCTTGTCCATACAGGAGGATCTGGGAGTTGACGCCGCCTTGGGAAAGCTGAAAGCGCCAGACTGGCTCGCCGGTGCGGGCGTTGACGCAGACGACGTTTCCGCAACCCGTACCGGCATAGAATACGGCTTGGTCGCCGAGTGTGCCGAACACTGGCATTGAATAGGAACTATCCACCGGTCGGACGCCTGGGCTGGAATACCAGACGAGGTCGCCGGACAGTTTGTCGAAGGCGTAAAAACGGTCTTGGGCGGGACCGGTGGTACCCCAGTTGGCGGTCACGCAATGGAAGATGACAAGGTTTTCAAAAACCGCCGGTGAGCCTGTCCGCCCGTTGGGGAAGGTGAGTCGAGCCAGTTTCTCAATCAGAGAGATTTCCCAAATCGGATCACCATCCGAAGTGAAGGCCACGCAGCGACCGTTTGAAGTTTGAAGGTAAACGTTGCCGGTTTCAGGATCGATGACCGGTGAACCGACGCCGTATCGGTTGTAGACCACGTCGGAAATGTAATCGGAGAAGCGCTTTTCCCAGATTTTCTTACCGGTGTTGGCATCAAGGCAGAGGAGGGTTTCCTGCACATCCTCTGCCGGGTCGTCCCCGAATTGGCCGTATCCGAAGATAAAGAGCTTCCCATCAGCGATGACCGGAGCTCCCGCGCCATTTAGATCGTATTTCCAAAGCTGGGAATCGGAACCGGGCTTCCAGGAATCGGTGAGGTCTGTTTCGTCGGAGGTTCCGTTTTGATTGGGGCCACGCCAGTTGAGCCAGCCGCTGACGTCGGCCGAGGCGATGGAGGTGGCGGCAAGGAGGCCGAGGGCGAGAGTGCGGAATGTCATGGGGATTTTCATACGCGGTAAAATCGACGAACTCTCATCTTTCGATATCGATCCGTCAAGGGGCTGCTCACCAGAAGCCGGAAATGAAGGTCAAGTCGATCTCGTGGAGGAATGGGTAAAAAAAAATAGCCTTTGATGAATTCTATGCTTGGCGACTGTCGAATCTTCTTGTTAGGTAGTTTATTACGCGTTTGGAGGAAAGCGCTCTGCACCCACACAATTCTGAAAATACCCCGATCCCCAGAGAGAGACCGTGGTGGCAATTTCTGCTATTTCCAACAACACTAACAACAAGTCAATTACTTCTAATCAATGTGCCGGTGGTGGAAACTCATCAAAGGCTCTTTAACTCGATTTCCCATGAAACACACAATGAAACATTCATTATTCCAAGCCAAAGCCAGTTGTTTGGTCGGATTGCTCTCTTTAGTCTCCTCGTCTCTATCTAGTGCCCAACTTGCCGCTAGCGGGACACCGGGTGACCGGGCTGTCTACTCGCTACCTGCCGGTAAGTTAGGGGTAATTGACGACGTAAGAGCTCTTCCCAGTGCAACTCTCACTTGGGATTTTGACGATACTAGTTCAATCCTCACCGATAATTCCGACAGCTTCGCCCTCGGTGCCGAAGGCGGGGATGATGAAACCAAGGTCTTCCTTACTGCTGGTCACCACCTTGTTATCCATGGCGGTCGTTGGAACACGGTGAATGAACGATCAACACCTGTCAATTACCTGAAAATCAATGGTGCAGCGGTCCCTTACGGTGTTGCCTCAGGCTATACTCGGGACCTTAGTACCACAGAGACCGTTGTTCGCGGAGGGACGATCATCAATGTTTCTCAGGGCGACTATCTTGAGGTTGAGTCACTCCGGACTGATATTTATCAAGTAGATGAAGATCGGCCCATGACGCAGGTCGATGGTGACTTGCAATTGCTCAAGCTCGATGATGCGGGACTCGATTTTCTCCGTTTGAGCAGATCTTCGTCCACCACAGTCATGCCTGGGGGTAACGAGGGACCGACGGCGATTTCCTACGAAGTGCAGGATGAAATCTCAGCTTCGAGCTTCGATCATAGTATCTCGGCGAACCCGGAGCAGATTACACTCAAAGGCACTGGGCACTACCTTGTTTTTGCCAATACGGGTTTCTCGATCGCTCCTACCTCGCAACGCAATGCCATTACACAGACCTTAAAGCTCAATGGTGCTGCAATTGATGGCGGTGCGACACAGGTCTACCTGCGAAATTCAAACGCAAATGATGGGCTTGGCGGGCTGAACTCTCAAGGAGCTGTTTCTGTGGGTGTTATCGTTGAGGTGACGTCTCCTGATTCCGTGCTTACCGTCGAGGTTACTCGTGATAACAATAACTCTGGTTCGGCGGTATCGGTAGACCATACCCGTACTGGTCTAGCCATCGCCAAACTCCCTACTTACGGGGAATTCATCACTCTGAACGGCGCCTCTCAAGGTGTGAACAGTAGTGCAGCAACCGCTCGCGACTTTTCGTCTTCTTCTGACGTTAGCAATGCTTCCTTTAGCTACACTTCAGGCACTAGCGCCAGTCAGGTCGTCGTGAACAAGACTGACGATGTGCTTTTCCTTTCCTCCTTCTTTGCAGCGAGTGCGCCCACTACCCGGGGTGTCGTTCGGCAAGGTTTCAGCACAACCTCCGGGGGGGCGGTATCCTATGGTGCGAGTAGTTCATATGCTCGGAATCAGGCTTTCACAGCGGCAGATGGTGCCCAAGCTGTCGGCAACTGGTCTGGAGCGATTCTTTCCGGTCTCTCGATCGGAGATGGAGTCGAAGTGACTACGGAGCAGTTTGGTGTGGCAGGGGCGATCGATGCTGTGCCTTCCGTGCAGGCGCTCAATATTGCCTCGATTTCTATGCCGCCTCCAGTGCCCGTCATTGCTGTTAATAATACTGTTGGGCTGAGCACCAATGAGGCGACCTATACGATTGCGAACACTGACCTCGGAACTACCGACAGTGATAACACCCCGGCAGAATTGACCTACACAATCGACAGCCAGCCTAGTGGTGGAGTCCTTCAGCGTTCCGGAGTGACGCTAAATAACGGAGACACCTTCTCCCAGGATGACATCGATAACGGTTTGCTTACTTTTGAAGTAGGCGCTTCGGAGACAGATTCGGGGGGCTTTGACTTCACCGTTAGAGACCTCGGTCTGAACGCTGAAAGCGGAACTTTCGTGGTCCGTGTTGCCTTGGCAATCGCGTTGACAGGAGATGCAGTAGCGACGGACGAAGACACAATCACTACCCAAGCACAACTGACAGTAGGTGCGAATCTCCTCTCAAATGACACTGGCTCCGACCTTACCGTTACTTCTTTTGATTCCACTAGTGCGTTGGGCGCTCCGGTGACTGTCAATTCTGACGGCACGTTCAGCTACGATCCGACAGGTATCGTCTTGTTTCAGCAGACATCCAGTGGAGACAGCAGCTCCGATAGCTTTGACTATACTGTCACTGACACAATCGGTAAAACTGCAACCGCGACCGTCACTTTGACGGTGGCCGGGCTCAACGACGCTCCGGAAGCGCTGCCTGACGTGCTCAACAATGGACCGCTTGAAAATGCCAGCGCGTTTGTCAGCACTCGCGATCTGACCGCCAACGATGGAAGCTACCGTGATCAGCTGATTGATTTGACCTTCCCTCCCGGTAGCGATTTACGCCTTCTCCCTGGCAAGGTCGTTTCACAGTCTCCAAGTGTGGGAACTCCTCCAGGGAATGGTTTCCCTGAGAATGCTTTCGATGGTAACCTTGGAACCTTTACTCACACTCAATCGAACAATAATACTGTCGATCACTCTTGGGAGGTCGACTTTGGCCAAGATGTCTCGCTTGAAAGTCTGACGATGACTAACCGGCAGGACTGCTGTGGAGAGCGTCTTCGCGATATTACAGTTCGGGTCTTTGACGCTCTTGATGCTGAAATTTTTGACTCCTCCGTTCTTAATCCTGGGAATGCCGAAGGGTTTACCGGCAATTCGGGAGGGACGCTTTTCGTCGATTTTGGTGGGCCGCTCACTGGACGTCGCATTGTTATTACGCGTGACACTGACGAGGCCGATCTAAATGCAGGCAATGGGAGTATTCTGACTCTTAGCGAGGTAACCGTGATCGGGAGCGCGCCGGGAAGCTATCCGGTTGATGATCTGCTTCTGAATTATGACGCAGCAAATTCGGCGGGCAGTGGTCGTTGGGAGAATCAGGGCACCAGCGGTGGCACTAATGCTGACTGGTTGCTCGATGGAGTGACTCTCGACTCAAGCCCCGTCACGGCACGTGCACAAATTTCCGCGGCCTATGAGTGGGATAGCATTGAGGATATCGCCTCTATGCCGAATGGAGGCTCCATCCAGAACAATCTCAGTGGTGCTGAGGATACTCAAGACGCCACATGGGAATTCTGGGTCAAGCCAGCCAATACGACTTCAGTGATGACTCTTTTCGAGAGCGGTGGTGGAACTGGATTTGGTATGATCATCAATAATGGGGTTCTTGAAGCTGCCACTGAGTTGGATGGAGGCCCGAAAACTGGTAGCTACGTCAGCTATGATTTGGTCGCCGATCCTCTGAATCTGGTGGGAGGAGATCCAACCACCGAATTCAACCAATATGTTGTAGCGATTGACATTCGTGGCGGAGGAATCGCCCTCTATGTCAACGGAGTGAAGGTCGACGAGACTACTTCCGGCACCGGCAACGACTGGGACGGTGGCGATGCCGCCGGACTCGGGATCTTTAGGGGGACCAATCATGGAGGTTTCACCAACGGGGCCGCAGCGACCGCTTACAATGCACCGTTCCTTGGACAGATGGCGATTGTGCGCCTTTATTCAGGTTTGTTGACCCCTCGACTGGTGCACCAAAACTTCAAGGCGGTCGATGGTGATACCGATATTGAGGGGGATACCATTACAACTGCTGGAGTCATCGATGCGGATGGGAATCTCGTTGAGATCGGAACTGAGGCGACCCTCTCTTCGGGTGCTCTGGTTACCATGACTAACAATACCGGTTCCTTTGACTACAATCCAAACGGGGCCTTCTCGCTAGCTCCGGGACAAACCGTATTTGATACATTCACCTATCAAATCACGGACGGGAATGGTGGAACCGCAATCTCAGAGGTTAAGGTGACAATTACAGGCATTGCGAACCCCATTGATGATGATGTGTTGGCCAAGAACGGAAAGGTTGTTACCTATACTCCTAACGAGCTTCTTCGAAATGATGAGTTTGTGGCAACTCCTGGCGCATATATCGACCTTCCTTCATACGGTCTAAGTGGAGGAACATGGACGAATGTTGGAAGCGGTGTCGGTTTCAATGGAACGATCGTCGGATCGATTGTAAACGCTCCGGACCTCACGAGCGGTTTCCAAATGATTGGAGCTGGATCGACTGGAACCAATTTGGGGACCCTCGATCCAATTTCAACTGGTGATGCCACACTTGAGCTTTGGTTTAAGCCGGATGCCGGGCAGACTGGGAAGTCCACTTTGTTTGAAACTGGAGGTAACGGCAATGGATTCTCAATCGTTTTCGATGCTGATACAAACGAAGTGACCGCGAATGTTGATGGTGGAGATGATACTACAGCTAGTATCGTGGTGACTGCTGGAGGGATTTTAACTTCAGAGTTTAATCAGCTCATCGTCGTCATCCAGCCCAATGCTGGAGATGAAGTTGCTGGATCTCCCCTTGTGTTTGAAGATCTCCTCACGGTTTACGTGAACAACGATCCTCTCGCAGGCTTTGATGCCACTGTTGATGGTTCTGGAGTAAATGCTGCCGGTATTGCCAATGATTGGGCTGGAACCGATTTAGGCGGATTGAACGCGACCCAGGGGACCACCGCTCTTAATGAAAATTTCCCGGCAACAGCTGGTCAGATAGCAGCGTTTCGGGTTTATGATCGTGTTCTCACTCCAACCGAGATGGCAGCGAACTTCGATAGTGCGAGTAATGCCATTACTGGTGTTAGTTCACAAACCACAGGTGAGGGTGCAGCTGTTACGCTCAATGCTGACGGCACCGTTAGCGTTGACTACACCGGGACTTCTTTGGCGACTGGGGCATCTTTGAGTGATTCGTTCACTTACACTACATCAGGTGGAACTGGTTCCGTTAACGTGACCATTCAGGGCAACACCATTCAGGAAGACTGGCGTCTGGCAAACTATGGAAGTATCGACAACACTGGTGATGGAGCTGATGCAGCAGTCGCAGCAAATGGTTTGAGCAATCTAGCCAATTTTGCTGCCGACCTCGATCCAAATGAAACTCAAGGGACTCTTGATGTTAACGGCGTTGCTGGAACAATCACGACGCTTGGCCCACCACAAGTTTGGACTGATCCTGCCGATGGCAAAATCTACTTCCGCTACACTCGCCGGACTGATTTTGCCGCGATTCCTCTGACACTGACCGAGCAATTCAGCCCGAATGTCGAAGATTATGAGGACAACACCGTTGCTCCGATCGTGGTGGCAACCGGAACCGGAGCCAGTGGCGCCGCCATCGAGGCAGTGGTTGTCGAATTCCCGCTGATCCTGCCAGCAAGTGGCCGGAAAGCCCGCTTTGCCCGTCTGCAGGTTGTAGCCGAGTAAGCTCAGGCAAGCGTCATATTAACTCACAGCAATCCACTAGAAATTGGTCCTAACCAAACACACACAAATGGAAACAAAAACAACATCCCTCTTTGCATTCACAGTCCTGCTGGCGGGGTCTACGATGTCTACCAGCGCCGCGGTAGTCTCCTTTATCAATGAGAATATCGCAATTCCAACCGATTTCGCAGGAGTTTCGCTCGATCTGGAAACTGGAGTCTCGAGTGTCTCGCTCGAGGGTCTTGCAGGCGGGGATTTAAACTTCGTGTTTGGTGGCCAGGCCTTCAGTAATGATGCCGATCAAAATGCCACCACGCCAAGTTGGCAGCCGGTCCGAGCAGATAGCGGGAACACTGATGTCCTTGAAAATCTGGGAGTTGGAGTTGAAGTCGGTCCGTCCTCGACTGTTTCAAGCAGTTTTGGTGGTTCGACCGACAACTTCGCGAACTTCACCCCCGGTGAGAGAGGCTACGTTGGCTTTTCGCTCATCCTGGATGATGGGAATGAGACGGTGGCCTACGGTTGGGTGGAAGTGACATTACAGAACAATGATACACCCGGAATGATCCACAGCTGGGCCTATGATGATACTGGTGAGCCGCTAGCAGTTGCTGCGGTTCCTGAGCCGACCCAAAGCGTATTGATTATCATGGGGCTTGCTGCAACGGCCTTGCGTCGTCGACGATCCTAGAAACGATTAAGATTCAAAAAAATCGTAAGAGATTCGAGTGACTCTCGAATCTCTTTTTTTGTCCATGGACCCAGGGGGCTCAAGCGGCGCGTTTACCGTCGCAGAGGCGAATTAAGAGTTTGTGCAGCACCATTCTTGGATCCTGGCCCGAGGTCACGAGGGCTTTATCGGCATCGAGGCAGTCGTTCATGCCTTGTTGTAGCTGGGGAAGGGTGAAATTTTTTGCCCCTGCTGAAGCCATTTTAAGTCCCCAGGTATTTACGGTGCCGTCCTTCTTCTTTGGAAGAACGGCTTGAATACCGGCAGGAGCCCGGTTGGCCGAGCCATAGGCTGAGACGAGTTTGGCAAAAAAGAGATTCCGAACCGTTGGTATGATCGAGGCCTTGATCAGCCCTACGGCGTTTTCGTTTTTTGCGATAAGCGAATCGATGAGTTCGATCGCTCGCTTGGCATTTCGTTTCTCGACGGCCCGGGAGATTTCCCAAATGACTCCCTTGTGACTCACTGAAACCATCAGGGTAACATCGTTGACCGTGACTTCCCGGCGGCTGTCACCGAGGTAAAGGTCGATCTTGTCGATTTCGTTTGTGATTTGCCGGGTCTCAGCACCGGCTCTTTGGACAAAGAGCTCAAGAGCCTCACCTTGAATGCTGAGTCCCTTCTCGCCGGCGACTCTCTTGACGATGCGAGCGACTTGTTCTTCCCAGCCTTCCTTGGAGACGTCGATCTTATCGAAGGACTGGTAGCTTGTATTCTTTTTCGCCCATTTCCCAAAGCGCCGCACTCCATTTATCCCAGTGGCACTCAGAAGGAAATTCACCTCGTCAGGCAGGTTGTTCTGGAGGACCTCAAGAAGATTTTCAACGCCAGACACCGCACGTTCGGCTTCGCTGGTGCGGTCGGTGCCAAAGAAGTTCGCACCTTTCAGCCAGACGACTTTATTGGCTGCAAAGAGGCCCAAGGTTTGGAGAGCTTCTATGGCTTGCGAGCATTTCTGGAAGGCGTCTTCCGCATTGTCCGCAACACCCTCGATGATTTCATTTGAAAAATCGTCGCTGCCCGGCGCCTTCAGCTCCACAAAAAGAGCGGCAGCCTCTTCTGAGACGCGGCCTTCATCAGTTCCGGTGATAATGTGGACAGGCATGGCAGAGAGTAGGCAGAGGGAGCGGGAGGTTCAAGGCGAGACGCGGAGATCTTCGACCGGTTGGCCTCCGATTAGGTGTTCCTGAATGATACGCTCAAGGTTTTCCGGAGTACAGGAGTGATACCAAACTGCCTCCGGGTAAACGACTGCGATTGGGCCTAGGGTGCAGATCCTGAGGCAGTCGGCTTTTGAGCGATGTATTAGAGCTTTCGGACCGTTGAGTTTTAGTTCGGCGAGACGTGTTTTGAGAAATTGCCATGATTTGGCCCCCTCGATGTTATCGCAGCACTTTGCTTTTTCGGAGGTCGCGCAAAGGAAAATGTGTTTTTTGTAATTATCAAGATTAAGGGCCTTGGCGGTGGCAGTCAGGACGTCGGGCATGGCTGGAAGTAAAGCCCGATGGCTTCACGGGACGAGGTAAAAATGAATAGACCAAGCTGAAATGTGACGACTCCGTGACAGTGGTGTGCTTTTCCCTCGTTATGGGGCAGGTTTAGCTAGAGAGCCATACTCTTATGCCTCAATTTTATCGACGTATGGTCCCGGTTGCGGGCCTGCTTTTAATCCAGCCACTTTCAGGAGATGGACGGGCTCCTGCGGCTGAACTTGTTAAAAAAGAGGAGAAGGAGGCGGATATTCTACCTTGGTTGGGGCGGGCAGATTTGCTGGATCCCTTGTTGCCTCCGACCGAGCCCGAAATGGTCGACGACCCGGAGAGGGGCAGTGTGACAGATTCGACAGATCAAGGTGATGAGCCCAGGGAGGGCCCTAAAGGCGAGGAAGAATTACCCACTGGTGATGAGGCCCCTCCCATTGACGATCCTGCCAACCCGGCGGCGGAGCCGGTAGGGCCGGGAATTTTGCCACCGCTGAGTGTGGGTGAGGGGCCGGGAGTGCTAGAGGGCGTTGTCTCGAACAAGGATGGCAAGGGAATCGCGAATGTCATTATCACCTTTCCCGAGTTGGGGGGCAAGCAGACCAGGACTGGTCCTGACGGCAGCTACCGGGTCACCGGGCTTCCTGCGGCCGGGGTGACGGCGGAATTCCTGAGAGAAGGGTATCAGATCAAGGTGGATGTTCTGCAAATTCGGGGAGAAGGTGAGACAAAAATCAATACTCCGCTGGAATTGAAACCTGTGGAGCTCGCTGACGGCGAGTATTTGCTGGATACTGAGGAAGTAGTTCTCGATCCGGTCGAAGAGGAGGCATCCGGACCGGGAATCATTCCGGATACTGGTCCGGGTTTGGCGGGTGGGGGACTTTCAAAAGACTTCCTTTCGAAAGCCGGAGCAGGTGATGCGGCTGGTGCCGTTGGGAAAATTTCTGGAGCAAACGTGGTGGGTGGAAAGTTTGTTGTCGTTCGTGGTTTGGGTGATCGTTATAACAACACCACCTTGAATGGTGGACTCGTGCCAAGTCCCGAAACTTCGCGGAAGGCGGTGCAGTTGGACTTGTTCCCCTCTAATGCGCTTGAAGGAGTGGCCATCAAAAAAACGGCGGCACCCGGTCTGCCTGCTGACTTCGTGGGCGGATTGGTTCAGCTTCAAACTTTGACAAAGGGCGAAGAAGATTTTTTCAGAGTTAAAGTGGGCACGACCTTTGATCAAATTACCCATGGTCACGGGCGGTTCCTCACCGTGCCTGGGCTTGAGCTCAGTTCTGATCTGAAGTCTTCAAATCCTGCTCCGTTACCCACGCTGCGAACGAATGCCTCTGGAGCGGAAGCCCAGCGTCAACGACAGGCTTTTTTCGATGCAGTGAAGTTCCGCCCGAGGGAAAGCGATCCCAATCTTGATCGAAGTATCACCGCTTCGTTTTCCAAGACTTGGGAGCTGAGTGGAAATAGCAGTTTTAACTTATTGGGAACGATCGGGAAGACTTCACAGCAGCGTTACCAGCAATTTGAGCAGTCTCGTTTTCAGAATGCCATCCCATTGAGCGGAAGTCTCGGATCAGTCACTCTGAATCCTCGATTTGCGGACACCAGCTCGCTGAGACAGCTTGCCGGATTGACCGTCTTCGATGGTCTGGTGGGTAACTTTGCTCAGGAATCCTACACGGACACCGAGGAGTTGAGTATGCTACTTTCCGGAAGTCTGAACATTGGTGATAATCTGGAGCTGAATGGAAGTTTCTTTAATTTCCGCTCCGGAAACGCGACCTATACCTTGATAGACAATGGAGTGACGAGGCTTAGCGATTTTGACATTGATGCAGGGGATTCGCTCGCCCGCGGAGATGTTGTTCTCGAGGGATTTCAGGCAAACAGCTATCGCCAAATCTATGACTTGATTTACCGCGAACTCCAGTTCGGTCAGCTTGGAGGCGCCTTACGTTTCGATGATTGGAGGGAAGGGGCGATTTTAAACTGGAATGCCTATCACAGTGAGACCAATGAATCATCGCCGAGGAGTTACGAATTGTTGGGGTATTTCCTCCGGGAGCTAAATAATGATGTTGATCCAATTTCGGGAATCTCAATTCCCAACCCTGCAAACATAGCCAACCCCAACAGTTCCAACTTGATTCAGTTTGATACCGTTGATGAGTCTTCTCAATTTAAATTGGATGGGGTGCTCCCTCTGATGGAGGCGACTGAAAAAAGGAAGCTGAATCTTGCCGGTGGATTCGGACAGTATCGCCGGGACCGGCGGAGTGACACCAAGGCTGCAATTATCGCGAGTGGAGGATCACTGTCAACGGTTGAGCGCGGAATCGCGGCGACCGACAGACTTTTAAACGATCAGGAAACCGGATCTTCGAATTCCATTCAATCAACCGCAGGTTTCGTCCCGGGATCTTCGGCTCTTGGGGTAACCCCCACCTACTTTGGTTCCAACCTAATTGATTCCCTTTATGTTGGTCTCGACGCGGAGTGGGACAGTTGGGTTCTTTTGGGAGGATTTCGATTCGAGGAAGAAACCAGAGCTTTCAGCATTCCGGGAGGGCGACGGGGGACTTCAAAAACCACTGTCTCAGACGATATCTATCCATCGTTTGAGCTTGGTCGCTTCTTTGGTGTGGATCGTGAGGTTAAAGCGACCCTGAACTATTCCCAAACAGTGGTACGCCCGACCTTCTATGAATTCATTCCGGCGAGAATTCTCGATTTGACCAATCAACGAGTTTTCGTGGGTAATCGCGACCTTCGGGAGACTCAGGCTCAGAACTTCGACTTTAGTTTGACCTGGAAGCGAGACAAGAATTACGCTGGGATCAACGCCTTCCATAAGATCATCACGGATCCAATTTTTACCATTAATGATCCTTCAGGAGTGGCTGACCGAACTTTCGTGAACCTCGGTGAAACCGAAGTGTCCGGAGTTGAATTGGAAGGAAGCTATGATCTTGGAGCTGGCTTTTCGGTGACCGGTAATTTGAGTTTTATCGAAGCCACGGCGCAACCGGGCATCGTGACCATTAACCGACAGGATTTTCTCGGTCGGATTGATCGATTGGAAGGCCAGCCTGATCTTTTGGGAAATTTGATTCTGTCATGGGAGAATGACGACATGGGTCTCTCGACCAACTTGATTTACAATTATACCGGAGAGTATCTCACCGTGGCTAGCCTCGGATTTGTGGGGCAACCCGGATCGGCTCTGCCCAACGAAGTTCGCAAACCGTTTCAGTCTCTCGATTGGAATGTCAGCAAGCGGTGGGAAACAAAGTGGGCCGATTACAAGTTGAAGTTCCAAGTACGAAATATCCTAGATTCAGACGTGGAGGTTTCCTACGAGGGGCTGGCCTCCTCGATTGCCCCTGCCGAGGCATACTCTCCGGGACGTGAGTTTGGTCTCACGTTCGAGGCTAAGTTCTAAACAATTTCGACACGTAACAAAGTTGTCACGGAGTTCCGGTTTCTTTCGTGTCTCGTGGCATTAGTAAAACATCACGACTTGCAACTCCGTGCCGAGTCTTTTTTGAAATCCAGGTTTTTATGAAATATCAGACAAAACGCCAAACGTTCACGCTTTCCGCGATCTTAGGATTCGGGCTAGCGAATGTTTTATCGGCAATGCCGACAATTATACAACCCCCGAACACTATCGATACCGATACAGTTTGGGACTCGGACACAAACGATGATGGTGTCATCGATACCATCTACTATCTTGATGAAGCGGTATTTGTTGGGAACTTCAGTGGAGGAGCGGATCGCCCGACATTGACGATTGAGCCAGGCACGATTATCGCGGCTACCGGATCCTTTACAGGCACTGACGGTCTTGATGTGGGATCGCTTGTGATTGCTCAGACTGGATCGATCAATGCGGAGGGAACTGCCGACGCGCCGATTGTCTTCACGAGTGCTGCGGAAGCGGAGTATCTCTACAACGTCGACATCGACGGAGGAGGAATCAATACAGTTAAGCCCGATCCAATCGGTGGCGATGATGACGGAAGCGACGGAGGTCAGTGGGGAGGTGTGATCATTCTTGGAAATGCCCCCATTAACTACTACAACACTCCGACGAACAACCTGAACTCGAATGCGATTGAAGGTTTTGCCCAGAATGCTGCTGGTGACGACATCCTCTATGGAGGTAACGTCCCCGATGATAACTCAGGAATCTTACGCTACGTCTCGATCCGCTTTGGAGGATTTGAGTTTGCGGTTGATGAAGAGATTAACGGCCTGACAATGGGCGGAGTGGGATCTGGCACAACAATCGACCACGTGGAGGTTGTTGCAAATACTGACGACGGATTCGAATGGTTCGGAGGCACGGTGAATACCAGCCACCTCTTCGCACTCTACTGTCAGGACGAGTCCTTCGATATCGACGAAGGTCACCAGGGAACGCACCAGTTCTGGTTTGCAGTTCAGTCAAACAACAGTGATTACGGCACCGAGGCTGATGGGGGGAACCGCACCGGATCGGGAGTCAAGACTGGCGAGCCACTGA
>Ga0213866_10000495_pt1 | contig 31694 bp, 38 predicted proteins | sample PICome_11_FD_160079 | JGI IMG/M metagenome (GOLD analysis project Ga0213866, IMG submission 160079) | Coastal seawater microbial communities near Pivers Island, North Carolina, United States - PICO284 | ecosystem: Environmental > Aquatic > Marine > Coastal | place: USA: North Carolina... | reverse complement strand
AGTCGGCCTTCCCCGCCGCACCGGCCTCGAGCGCCTCGGGTGCGATCGCCAGCCGCGCGACCACCCGAGCTCCTTCGGAGAGGTCGACGAGTCCCACCACATAGGGCACCTCGGCGGCGACGTCGGGATCGAAGGCGACATGACAGACGGTCCAGGAGTAGAGGGCACCCTCTCCCGAGGCTTCCACGATCTCCCCTTCATCGTGACCACAGTGCGGGCAGCCCGGCATCGGCGGGTAGGCGGCGCGTGCACAGGCCAGGCAGCGACGAACGAGCAGGCGGCCTTCGGTGATCCCCGAACGGAAGAAGTCGGCGTCGCTCATCGTCGCACCAGCACGAGGGCCGAGCCGTCCTGCAGCGCACCGGAGGTGACCACGCCGGTCTCGGCGTCGGGCACCTGGCGGTCACCGCCGCGACCCTGGAGCTGGAGCACCGCTTCGGCCAGGGTGTTCATGCCGTGGAGGTAGCCCTCGTTGAGCAGTCCGCCGTTGGTGTTGACCGGGATGCGGCCGCCCGGGGCGGTGTGGCCGGCCCGGACGAACTCGCCGGCCTCCCCCCGGCCGGCGAAGCCGAGGCCTTCGAGGCCGAAGAGCACCACGCTCGAGAAGCAGTCGTAGATCTGAGCGAAGTCCATGTCGTCGGGACCCAGGCCCGCGTCGGCCCACAGCCGGTCGGCCAGGAGCGACGTGTGATTGCGGCTCAGATCGGGCCAGCTCGACGAGTCGGCCATGTCGAGGCCGCCGCCCCGACCGAGCACATACGCCGCCGATCGGATGCCGACCGCCGGATGCGGCGAATCGGCGGCGCGCTCATCGGAGGTGAGCACGATGGCACAGGCCCCGTCGACCTCGGTCGTGCAGTCCACGGCGCGGAGCGGGTCGGCAACCATCGGCGACGAGTGGTGTTCGTCGATGCTCAGCGGGCTCCGACGAAATGCCCGGTCGTTACGAGCCGCCCACTCCCGCTGGGCGATCGCCACGGCCGCGAGGTCGGCCTCGGTGGCACCGGTCTCGATCATGTAGCGGCGGGCCCAGAGTGCGATGGTCTGGGGGTAGGCGATGAGCCCGGCGTCGTGGCGCAGATCGGCGGCGTCGCCAGGTGCCCGGGCGCTCCCGACCCGCTGACCGCTCCGGCCGTTGAGGGCGCGGTAGACCACGATGTTGCGAGCCACTCCGGTCGAGATCATCGTCGCGGCGTGCGCCGCCAGATAGCAGGGGGCCTGACCGGCAAGGCCCGAATCGAGGATGTGGCGCAGATCGCCGAGTCCGAGGACCGCGGCGACGGCTTGGGCCGGGACCGAATCGTGCAGGTACTGGTAGGTGACGACGCCGTCGATGTCGGAGGGCTCCAGGCCGGCGTCGAGGATCGCTTCCCGACAAGCCTCAGCAGCAAGGGAGAGCACCGATCGACCCGACGCCTTCGAGAACTCGGTGAAGCCGACACCGGTGATCGACGCGCCGCGATACGCCGCCTGCACTCCCATGCGCACTCCCTTCTCCGGTTCGACCCCGCCGCGTATTCTGCCCGGTCCGGTTGCCCGGCGTCCAATCTTCTAATAATTTGATGATAGCCGTCGACCCCACCCCTGGAGCCAGCCATGACCACCCCTCCCACCTACTCGCTCATTTCGGCCGATGGGCACTTCAACGAGCCGGGCGACCTGTGGACCAGCCGGGTCGCCTCGAAGTTCGTCGACCTGGTTCCCCGCATCGAGTCATTCGACGAAGGCGACGCATGGGTCATGGAGGGCGCGCCGACCACCCGGCCGTTCGGCTGGGGGGCATGCGCCGGCAAGGCCCCCGATCAGATGGGCAAGTGGTGCCGCTTCGAGGACCTCAACCCCGGAAGCTACGACCCGAAGGCCCGTGTCGCGGAGATGACGGCCGACGGGATCGACGCCGAGGTGCTCTTCCCCAGCGGAATCTGGCAATGGATCTCCGCCGCCCCGGACGACGAACTGCACCTCGAACTCGTGCGGGCCTACAACGACTTCGTGTCGGAGTTCGCCGCTCACGACCCCGCTCGCCTCGGTGGCATGGCGATGCTGCCGAGCCGCGGCGTGGAGTCGACGGTCGCCGAACTGCAGCGGGTCCTGGAGATGCCGGGCTTCGTCGGCCTGTTGCTCACCTGCTATCCGAACGGCACGCTCAACATCGAGCCGGAGGACGATGCCGTGTGGGGCCTGGTCCAGGAGAGTGGTCTCCCGCTCGCGATCCACGTCATGTTGAGCAATCGGATGCCGCGACCGCTCGTGGCCCAGGGACTGCCGGGCACCGTGCACTTCAACGACGCGCCCCAGCGGATCCTCCAGTTCATCTTCTGTGGGGTGCTCGACCGGTTCCCCGATCTCACCATCCCGATGGTCGAGACCGACTGCGGTTGGCTGCCGTACTTCGCCGAGCAGGCCGACGACAACTACCTGCGCCACAAGGACTCCTCGCTGCGCGACCAGAACCTGCCGATGCTGCCCAGCGACTACATGGCCAAGCACTTCCCGGCGACGTTCATCAACGACAACTACGCGATCCACAACCGTCACCGCATCGGCGTCGACCGGATGATGTGGTCGAACGACTACCCCCACATCACCTCGGACTGGCCCTACTCGTGGAAGTCGATCAAGGCATCGTTCGCCGACGTTCCGACCGACGAGAAGCACGCAATCCTGTGCGGCAACGCCCAACGGATCTTCGGATTCGGGCGCTGAGCGCCGGCCGTCCGACGACTCAGCCGAGATTCTCGCTCGACACCAACCCGAGATCGACGATCACGTCCACGAGGGCGTCGACGGTCGCCTCGTCGCCCGTCAGACGGGGCGAGCGAGGCCATCCACCGGCGACACCGAGCCGACGGAGTGCGGCCTTCGTGCCGACGATCCCGCCGGCGGCCTGCGTGGCCCGGAACAGGCGCAGGAGGTCGACGAAGGCCTTCGACACCGCGTCGGGGCGGCCCTCCGCATGGGCGTCGATGAGCGACGTGCAGAGCATCGGCGCGAGGTTGCCCTCCGAGCTGAGATAGCCCTGCGCGCCCAGGCCGAGCGCGGTGAGCGCGTGCATCGGCCCGCCGACGTGCACGTCGACTGCACCGTCGATCGCCTCGATCACGGCGGCGAGGTAGGCGATGTCGGGGCTGGTGACGTTCAGTCCCACCACATGTTCGTAGCGCTCGGTCATCGAGACCAGCAGCGGCACGGGATACCGGTAGCCGACCGACTGGTGAGTCGAGATGACCACCGGGCACCGCACCGCCTCGAGGGTCTCGATGAGATACGCCTCCAACTCGGCGGGGCGCGGCCGATAGCCGTGGCCCATGTCGAGCGAGTAGAGCTGCATCGCGTCGAGGCCGACGTCTGTGGTGACGCGACCGAGTTCGATGGCCTCCGCCGCCGTCCGGGGTTCGACACCCATGACCCGTACCGGCACGAGCCCCGAGAGCTCCTCGCCGGCGATCTCCATCACTCGGCGCTGCTCAGCCGGCGTGAGCGTGTAGCCCTCACCGCTGCCACTACCGGCGACGTAGACCCCGATGCCGCTGCGGCCCAGGCGCCGGAGATGGTCACGCAACCCGATCTCGTCGAGGTCACCCGCCTCGGTGAATGGCGTGATGCTGATGACGAACGTGCTCGCGTTCCTCGTCGGGTCGGGCATGACGCGTCCTCCGGCTACGGGCGGTCCAGTGGCAAGGATCGTTGCACACGCGTGCCTCCGACGGCAGCCCACGGTCGCCGACCGCGAGTCGCGGTGCCCCTGAGCACAAGTAGGGATCGGCGCACGGGTATCGTCCTTTCCGATGTCCCTTTCCGTGCTCCGTCGCCTCGCCGCGGTCGCTTCCCTGTCGCTCGCGCTCGTCGCCTGCGGGAGCGACGACGGCGGCGATGTCGCCACCGACGCAGCCTCGGCGGAATCGTCAACACCCAACCCCGGCGTGGTGCCGACGGCCGACGGCGGCCAGATCGACTTCGGCTCGCTCGAAGGGTCCGACACCCTGCTGTGGTTCTGGGCACCGTGGTGAACGCGTTGCCGCGCCGAAGCCCCTGCGGTCGCAGAGGTCCACTCCACCTACGGTGACGACGTCACCTTCATCGGCGTCGCCGGTCGCGACGACCTCGACGCCATCAACGACTTCATCGACGACCTCGGCGTCGACGCATTCGCCCACGCGGTCGACGACGACGGCACGGTCTGGCGCGAGTTCGACATTCGCAGCCAGCCGGCGTTCATCTTCATCGACGACGACGGCACGGCCGACACCCACGTGGGCGCGCTCGGTCTGGGGGCACTGCAGGAACGGCTCGACGCGCTCACCAGCTGAGGCTGCGGGGACCTTCGACCCTTTCGCCCCGCAGGGGCGCAGACGAGGCTGAGCCCATGAAGCACAAGCCCCAACTGAGCGATGTCATGACCCGCGAGCCGGAGACCGTTCACATCGGACAACCGCTCTCCGACGCCTACACGCTCCTGCAGAATCGGAAGTACCACCATGTACCGGTGGTCGACGGCGACACACCGGTGGGGATGATCTCGTCGAGCGACATCCTCAAGCTCGTCTACGACATCGAGGGCAACGACGATCGCATGCTGCGGACGATGCTCGACCACCAGTTCCGGCTCGAAGACGCCATGTCGACCGAGCTCGTGACCGTTCGCTCCGGCGAATCGGTGCGCAAGGTCGCCGGCCACCTCTCGTCCGGCGACAACCACTCGGTGGTGGTGGTCAACGACGACGGTGACCTCGAAGGCATCGTCACCAGCAGCGACCTCATCCGGCAGCTGGCCGAACTCCTCTAGCGCAGCCGCCGCGCCCCGACGGCACGCCGCTGATCCACTGTGGGCGGCGTGTCGTACTTAGTACTATCCGGCGGCTACCATGGGGTTCATGAGGCGAGCAGGATGACCGCACCGACCCGACCAGCCGAGGAACGCGCCCCGCTCAGCGCCGAGCGCGTGATCGACGGCGCGGTGGGCCTGGCCGACGAGATCGGGATCGACGCGTTCACGATCCGCAAGCTCGCCGAGGCGATCGACGTGAAGCCGATGACGATCTACCACCATCTGCCCAACAAGGAGGCGATCATCGACGGGATGGTCGACCGGGTCTTCGACGAGATCGATCTTCCCCCGACCGAGCTCGATTGGCGGGCGGCGATGGTGGTTCGGTGCCGCTCCATGCGCCGAGTCCTCGCCGACCACCCCTGGGCTTCGCCCCTCATGGAATCCCGAACCAACCCCGGGCCGGCCACGCTGCGCCACCACGACGCGGTGCTCGGCTGCCTTCGCCTCGGCGGCTTCTCGCTCGGTCTCACCGCCCACGCCTACGCCACGATCGACGCGTTCCTCTACGGGTTCGCACTCCAGGAGGCGACGTTGCCGGCCACCGGCGGTGCCGAGATGGACGAGCTGGCGGGGTCGATGGTCGAGGCCATGCCGACCGACGAACTCCCCCACCTGGTCGAGTTCACGCTCGACCACGTGTTGCAGCCGGGCTACGAGTTCAGCGAGGCGTTCGAGTTCGGTTTGGGAGTGATCCTCGACGGCCTGCAGCACGCGGTCGACGCCGAGTCCTGACGAGGATCAGACGCGCGCGAGCCACTCCGGGTAGCCGCAGGACACGGCGCCCTCGAGGCTCAGCGCCGACGGGACGGTACCGAGCACCGCTCGCGCCGCGACCTCCAGCGAGACCCGTCGGGGTGCCTCGTCGCCGAACGCCGCGAACGCGAACGTCCACGACGGGCCGGCCGGCGTCACGATCCCTGCGACCTCGACATCGCACCCAGTGCCGGTCATGGCCCGGTCTGCGACCGTCAGTGGTTCCTCTCGGCCGTCGGTGCGGAAACGGCGCTTGATGACCATCTTCTCGACCTCGACCCAACGACCCTCGTCGACGGCCTCGACGAGTTCATCGGCCGGACTCCACCGTCGCCATTCTTCGAGCACACCACGGATCCGCGAGTCGAGCACGAGAACGGTCTGTTCTCCCGAGCGGAGCTTCAGCTCGACGGTCTGGCCGTCGCGCAGCTTCAGCCCCCGATCGGGCGGGCCGTCGATGCGGTAGCGGTCCGTGCGCGTCTGGAGGAGGCCCTTCGTGCCTCCCGCGGTGAACCATTCGGCCACCGCACTCGGCAACTCGGCTGCCGGGAACCACCTGACCTCGGAGGTGTCGGCCACGGTCGACGCGACGTCGTGACCCTGCCGACGCTCCGTCGACTCACGACCGGCGGTCGTGCCGAGTCGAACCACGGTGACCACCTCCCGATGCCTCGCGAACACCCACATCGTCGCCGCCCGTATCTGCCGGCGCAACCACCCGAGAGCCCACCTGCGGCACACCGGTGTCGACACGCACGACTGCGACGCACGACGAGTTGGCACGCGCCTGTGCTGACGAACAGGCTCAGTGCATGCGTCGCACCCTCCGCCTGATCGTCATCCCGCTCGCCCTCGCCCTCTTCGCCGCCTCCGGCTGCGGCGACGATGCCGAACAGGACGCATCGTCGGAGACCCCCGGCGTGCGGGTGGTCTCGGTGCAGGAAGCGGCCGACATCCAGACCGACCCGCCCGATCGGCTCGTGATCCTCGACGTGCGCACGCCCGACGAGTTCGCCGAGGGGCATCTCGAGGGCGCCACGATGATCGACTTCTATCTCGATGACTTCGCCGACCGCCTCGCCGACCTCGACCGCGACGTGCCCTACCTCGTCTACTGCCGGTCCGGAAACCGCAGCGAGCAGGCCGTCGGCATCATGCGGGATCTCGGCTTCGATGACGTGGCCGACGTCGACGGCGGCATCACGAGTTGGGTCGATGCCGGACTGCCCACGGTCGCCCCGTGAGCCCGGACCCGGCGTCCATGTGGGAGGACCGCTACGGCAGCGACGACTTTCTGTACGGGACGGAACCGAACGACTTCCTGGCCGAGTCGGTGGCCGATCTCCCTCCCGGCGACGTCCTGTGTCTCGCCGACGGCGAAGGGCGCACCGGCGTGTACCTGGCGGCGCTCGGTCATCGGGTGACATCGGTCGACCTGACCCAGGCGGGCATGGCGAAGGCCGCCCGCCTCGCCGAGTCGCGGGGCGTCGAGCTGACGACCGTCGTGGCCGATCTCGCCGACTACGACCTCGGCACCCGACGCTGGGATCTCATCGTGTCGATCTTCGCCCACACGCCGCCACCCGTACGCCGGCGGATCCACGGCGCGCTCTCCCGCGCGCTCCGACCCGGCGGGCAACTCGTGCTCGAGGCCTACACGCCCGACCAGATCGGGCGTGGTACCGGCGGCCCGCCGGTACCCGAACTGACGATGACGCTCGACGGACTCCGCGAGGAGCTGACCGGGCTCGACCTCGAATTGGGCCGCGAACTCGTCCGGCCGGTCGTCGAGGGATCGGGTCACACCGGCGACGGCGCGGTGGTGCAGGTGATCGCCCGTCAGGGAAACCGCACCGCCGAGGGGTCGGCGAGCGAGTAGGCCAGATCGTCGAACACCGGATCGGCGATCACCACATAGTTCGCCGCGTCGGTGGTCGTGCCCCGGCCGACGAGTTCGTCGGCAACCTCGCGGGTGATGAGGTCGTAGCGAGCCTCGGCGAAGCGGCGATCGTCGCCGATGATGTGATCCTCGACCTCGAAACGCCCGATCGGGATGGTGTCGAGGTCGGCTGCGATGTCGGGATGGGCCGCATCGGCCACGACCTGCAACAGGAGCAGAAGGTCGGACTCGGTCCCCGAGACCTGATCCGGCACCGGATGGCCCGCCGTCGGGAAGGTCGCCATCACGATCGTGAAGTCCATGCCCGCCTCCTTGTGGGCCTCGTCCTTCTGGAAATCGCCCGACGAGTTCATCTCGATCAGGGCCATCCGGTCGCGGTACTGGGCGATCCCGATCCGGTCCCAAATCCACTGATCGCCCACGAGCTGGTGGACCACGGGGGCGACCAGGACGATGCGTGATCCGACCGCCGCGAGATGCTCGTGGGGGGCGTACGCGTCGTCGGCTTCCAGTCCGGAGAGATCACTCGACCGGCCGTCGGCGTACGCGGCCCGCTCCCGATACTTCATCAGATTGAGGGCCCACATCGGCCCGCCCGGGTCCTGACGGGCGAACCAGCTTGCGATGTAGTCCTGGTTGAGGGTTCCGTAGCGGGGCATCCCGCGACACTAGCGAGCGCCGGATACCCCGCTCGGCTCAGCCGGCGACGGGCAGCGACTCGAGCCAGGCGCCGTAGCCGCCGAGGATGTCGGAGACGTCGCGGAACCCGGCCTGGCGCAACACGCTGGCACCGACCGACGAGCGGTAACCACCAGCGCAGAAGACGATGGTGGGGGCCGCCGGATCGAGCTCGTCGAGCCGCGACGGAAGCTGGCCGACCGGGATCGCCACGGCGCCGTCGATGGTGCCGATGGCGACTTCACCCGGGTTGCGGATGTCGACGAGCTGTAGCCCGGCGATGTCGACCTTGCGGTCCTCGAACTCCCGCGCCGTCATGCGCGATGCCCGCTGCACCCGGTCGGGGTTGTCGGCCATCGCGACCATCGCGTGTTCGAGGTGGCCGACCACCCGATCGAAGCCGATCCGGGCGAGCCGGTTCTTGGCCTCGATCTCGAACCCGGGCTCGACGACCAGCACGATGTCGACGTCGGAGGCGACGACCGATCCGGCGAACTCGGCGTAGCGGCCGTTGAGACCGACGTTGATCGATCCGATCAGGTGTCCGGCGGCGAACGCTTCGGGGTCGCGACCGTCGACGATCATGGCGCCGGCCTCGACCAGGCGGTCGAACTCGGCGAGATCCAGGGCGGTCGGGGCGGCGTGCTCGTCGAGCAGCTCCCGCTCCTTGCGGTTCAGGATGGCGTCGTAGACGAAGTAGTCGGGAGCCGGCGGCTGCCCCTCGGTCACGAGATCGATGAAGGTCTGCTTGTCCGGCGCCAGGAGCGCGTAGTTGCTCTCCCGCTGCTCGCCCATGGTCGACGAGGTCTCGGTCGAGAGGTTCTTGCCGCAGGCCGAGCCCGCACCGTGCGCCGGGAAGACCCGGGTCGAGTCGGGCAGGGGCAGCAGCTTCTCGTGGAGGCTGTCGTAGAGCTTGTCGGCGAGTTCGTCACGGGTGAACCCGATCGACGCCAGCAGATCGGGGCGGCCGACGTCACCGATGAACAGGGTGTCGCCCGTCAGCACGCCGTAGGGCTCCGGGTCGTCGGCCCGCTCCCACACCACGATGCTGATCGATTCGGGGGTGTGTCCCGGCGTGTGGAGGATGTCGAGCTGCACTTCGCCGAGGGAGATCCGCTCGCCGTCGGCGAGCTTCCTGGACGGGAACTCGGTCTCGCCCAGCGAGGAGTAGCCGATCTCCGCGCCGGTCGCGTCGGCGAGTTCGAGGTGACCTGAGAGGAAGTCGGCGTGGAAGTGCGTCTCGATGACGAGCTCGATGGTGAGGCCCGCCTCCTCGGCGTCGGCCACGTACTCGGCGATGTCTCGACGAGGATCGACGACGACGGCGCGTCCGGTCGTCTCGTCGCCGATGAGGTACGAGGCCTGGGACAGGCAGTCGAGGTAGTACTGGGTGAACTTCATGGCGGGATCTCCTTCTCGTTCTGGGGGTCAGGTCTGGGACGGTGAGTGGACGGCGAGCATCCCGCCGGCCAGGTTGATCACATCGGTGAAACCGACGCTGGTGAGGTAGCGGGCGGCCGAGGTGGAGCGCCCACCACTGCGGCACAGGAGCACGACGCGCCGGGCGGGGTCGAGTTCTCCGACGCGGGACTCGAGCTCGGCGAGCGGGATGTTGACCGTGCCGGGCAAGGTGCCACCGGCGACCTCGGTCGGCTCGCGCACGTCGACGAACTGGGTGTCGCCGTCGACGACCTCTCGGTAGTCGTTCGCGGGATGGTCGGTGTGCATGTCAGGCCGCCTCTCGGTTGAGTTCGTCGAGCACCCCGGCGATGTCGCACTGGTCGGTGCGGTTGTAGGGGAGCTTGGACAGCGCCATGCCCATGGCGCACGTGTCGGTGACCGCGGAGAACGTCAGGCCGGCGCCGATGCCACCAGCGATCCACTTCGCCTTGGGGGCCACGACGCTGGCGAGGATGCCGGTGAGCACGATCGAGCCGGCGACGAGCCGCACCTGACGGTCGAGCGCCCAACGCTGGGTGTCGCCGCGGGCGACGTCGCCGCCCGATGCCTCCCAGGAGTCCATTCCTCCCTCGAGGATGTGGAGGGCCTCCTTGCCGGCCCCGGTCAGCGTGGCATGGGCCTGGCTGGCCCGACCGCCGGAGCGGCAGACGAGCACGACCGGGTGACTGACGTCGGCGAGGTCGCGGACGTGCTCGCCGAGGGTGTCGAGGGGCACGTTGTACGAGCCCGGGATGTGCACCGTCTCGAACTCACCGCCGGTGCGTACGTCGAGGATGCGCAGCGCCGGGTCGGCGTCGATCATCTCCCGGAGTCGGGCGGCGGTGATGGTGTCGGTATGGGGGATGGTGGTGGTCATGGTGAGACCTGCTCCTTCTGAACGGTGACGGATGGTTGAGGGTTGTTGGGGGCGAGGGGCCTGACGTCGTCGGTGGCGAGGTCGTAGACGGCTCCCTGGATCATTACCGACCCGGCGCGGATTGCCGCACCGACGGGGGACCGCGAGGCGGACAGGTCGGCGACCGCGCCGACGACGTTGCGCTCAGCCAGCTGCTCCGGGTCGTGGCACTCGTCGTGTTCGACGAGCTCGCGGATGGTGGTCGTCAGCGGCTCGAGATAGGGCTCGCGACTCCCCGCACACGCAGCTGCCACCGCTCCACAATTGGTGTGGCCGAGGACCAGTACGAGCTCGACACCGAGCTGTTCGACGGCGTAGTCGAGACTGGCCACCGCCGCCGGCGTTGCGGTGTTGCCGGCGACGCGCACGACGAACAGACTCCCGGCCGGCTGGTCGAAGACGACCGAGGGCGGGACGCGGGCATCGGAGCAGGCGAGCACCGCCGCGGTCGGCGCATGCGGTGGCGCGGTCGATCGGGACGGATCGCGCACGGCCTCGTGGGCCGCGAGCAGGGACTGCCACGGGGAGCTCATGGAACGGCCACCTCGGAGTTCGGCGGGGTCTGCCGGTCGTCGCTTCGCTCGTCGATGCCGAAGCGCCGCTGGTCGCCGGGGGCCTCGCGGCGGCTGGTGATCGCGTCGACGGCGTCGTGGGTGCACGTGTGCACCCGAGCGCCGAGTCGATCCCAGATGCCGGCTCGCCGGAGCACGTCGCGCACCGGACCCTTCACGTCGGTGAGGTGCAGGGCGACCTCGCGCTCGTCGAGCTCGGTGATGACCTCGGCCAGCATCTCCGCGCCGGTGGCGTCGACGTCGTTGATTCCCGACGCGTCGAGCACCAGCGTGCGCGGCACCGTCTCCAGCTCATCGGCATAGCGGATGAGCAGACGCTTCAGGTTGAGTGCGTTGACGAACGACAGGGCGGCATCGATCCGCACGATCGTCACGCCGTCGACCGTCCTGGCCTCGGGGAAGCGGTCGACGTTGCGATAGCTGGTCGTGCCGTCCACATGGCCGAGCACGGCGGTGTGGGGCATCGACATGCGGGCGAAGACCACGAGCATCGACGCGACCACGGCGACCGCGATGCCGAGCTCGATGCCGAGGATCAGCGTGGCGGCGAACGCCACACCGAGACCGATGAGATCACTCTTCTTCACGGCGGCGATGTGGCGCATCTCGGCGACGTCGATGAGGCCGATCACCGCCATGATGATGATCGCGCCGAGTGCGGCGTTGGGAAGCGACGCGAGCAGCGGCGTGAGGAAGGCGATCGTCACGAGGACGATGCCGGCCGTGATCAGCGAGGCCAGGGGTGTGCGGGCACCGGCGGTGTCGTTCACGGCGGTACGGGAGAACCCGCCGGTGACCGGGTATCCGCCGAAGAGGCCGGCGGCGACGTTGGCGGCCCCGAGGCCGACCAGCTCTGAGTTGGGCTCGACCTCGTAGCGATGACGGCGGGCGTAGACCTTGGCCACGGCGATCGACTCCATGAACCCGACGAGGGTGATGACGAAGGCCGTGCCGATCAGGCTGCCGACGAGCGACCCGTCGAAGTCTGGGATGCCGAACGCAGGAAGCGAGTCGGGGATGTCGCCGACGACCTTCACGCCTCGGGCTTCGAGGTCGAGACCTTCGACGGCGAGGATCGAACCGACGACCACGACGAGCGCGGCGGGAACCCCCGGCAGCAGCTTCTTCAGGGCGAAGAGGGCAACCAGCGCGGACGACCCGAGCACCAGTGTGGTCGTGTTGGTGTCGCCGAGCTTGTCGATGACTTCGAGCACCGTTTCGTAGAAGTGGTCCTTGCGTTCCGTCGAGATGCCGAACAGGTGCTTGGCCTGTGAGAAGCCGATGATGATGGCAGCCGCCGCTGTGAATCCCACCAGCACCGAGTGCGACAGGAAGTTCACCAGGAAGCCGAGGCGTCCGGCGCCGAGGACCAGGTGCACGATGCCGACCATCAGGGCGAGCAAGGCCGCAGCACCGAGGTAGCCGGCGCTCCCCTCCTCGCCCAGCGGGGCGAGGGCCGACGCGGTCAGGAGCGACACGATCGCGACCGGGCCGACGGCCAGCTGACGCGAGGTGCCGAAGAAGGCGTAGACGATGACCGGGATCGTGGCGGCGTAGAGCCCAACCTCGGGCGGCAACCCTGCGAGCAGCGCATAGGCCATGGCCTGGGGCACCAGCATGGCGCCGACGGTCAACCCGGCGGCGAGGTCGCTGCGCAGGTCGCGACGGTCGTAGCGAGGTGCCCAGCTGAGGATGGGGAGGAGCGACCCGAGGAACGACATGGTCCTATTGTACGGACATTCGCACTTTTTGCAACCCCCAGATTGTTCGGGGTGGGAAACCGTGCCCTGTCAGTCCGACGACGGGCGCAACGACGACGCGTTTCCGGGCGACCAATCCGACACGAATCGGTAGCGGTCGCCCCTGATCAGCGTGGTACGCCACTCGATGGGGACCCCGTCGCGGCACCCCAGACGTTCGAGGTGGAAGACCGCATCGGTCTCCCCGAGATCGAGTCTCACCCGGTCGCCTTCGTCGGGCAGCACCGGCGTGAGCCGCTCCCAGCCCTGATCGGGCACCGGTGCCCCACAGCGGCGCAGCTCCTCGTAGAGCGCGGTGTGGCGCCAGTCGACGTCCAACAACGGTTCGGCGACGAGACGGGGAAGCCATGCACGATCGACGGCCAGCGGTGCGCCGCCCGCGAGACGCAGTCGTGCGACGAGCACGAGTTCGGTGTCGGGCGGCACCTCGAGATGGCCGGCCACGTCGGCGTCGGTCACCACGCCCAGCTCGAGCACCTCACTCGTCTGATCGACACCGGCCGACTCCACCGACTGGAAGAGGCTGTAGAGCGTGCCGAGCGGCTGTTCGAACTCCGAGCGGTTGACGACCGTGCCCCGGCCCCGCTCCCGACGAAGCATCCCGCTCTGGTTGAGATGCCGAACGGCCTCACGCACGGTGTGACGGCTGACGTCGTAGGCCTCGGTCAGCGCCTGATCGGTCGGGAATCCTTCGTCGAAGTCACCGGCGCCGATCCGTCGCCTGAGCTCGGTCTCGAGCTGCGCCCACAGGGGCATCGGGTTCGATCGGTCGAGTGCCTCAGCGCCCATCGCGACTCCTGCGAATAGTACGGACAAAAGGACATCGTACCAATCCGCGGTCAGTTGTGTTCGCCGAGCCCGCCCTCCTCATCGCGATCGCGCGGTCCGTCTGGTTCCGGGAAGACCTCGCCGTTCACCCGACCAGGTTGCGGCGGGCCCGGGTGAGGAGCCACAGGCCCAGCCACCCCTCGGCGATGACGGAGGGAACGGAGACGATCACCAGGAAGGTGTCGGCATGGTCGGCGTAGTCGGCGAGCACCGTGAAGGCGGTGGTGTCGACGAGGTACGCGACCCCGGCCACGACCATTGCGTACCCCAGCCACCGTGGCGTCTCCGACGATCGGGCCACGAGGGCGCCGAGGAGGACCAGGTGAACGCCGAAGGCGGCGAGCCCGATCATCCAGGTGGCGTTGAAGAGCTCGAGGCCGGCGAGGCCCTGGGCGTTGCGCTCGGCGACGCTGAGCGCCTCGGCCAGGGGAGCGGAGTCGTAGAAGGCGAGAGCCTGGAAGAAGAAGATGGCGGCGACGCCGAGGAACACCGTGTAGACGAGTCGTGACCATGCAGCCACGAGCGACAGGTCGTGGTGTCGACGGCGGAAGACGATGTGCAGCGCCCAGGCGACGACGATGTCGATCAGGAAGATGGCCAGGAAGGCAACGAGCCCCAGCCGGAAGAGGGTGTTCGACTCGGCGATGTTGGCTGCGGTCGCCTGCGCATCGTCGGCCACGACCATGCCTTCGCGAACGAAGAAGTTGGCGAAGACGGCGAGGCCGAACAGCGCCACGTAGCCGACGCCGGCGATCAGGGCTGCCTGGCGCCGGCCGACCGATCCGTCGTTCGCGGCGTCGGTGGCCGGTACCGGGCGAGAGTCGAGCAGCGTGGGTGTATCGAGCAACGTGGTGGTCATCGGATGTTCCTTTCGAAGTGTGGTGAGTGGGAGACTCGGCTGAGCCGACTCAGTCGGACTCGGACGGGTGCACGACGACGACGGTCTTGCCGCGGGCGTCGCCGACCTCCATGCGCCGAACGGCTCGGACGGCCTGATCGAGCGGGAAGCGGGCGTCGATGGCCGGCTCGACGGAACCGGTCTCGAGGTACTTGGCCAGCCGTTCGATGAACGTGTGGTGTTCACGGCTCATGAAGGTCGTCAACCGTTGCGAGACGAAGGGCGAGAGCAACATGGCGCGGAGTTGGCGACCGACACCGCCGGTGACCCGGTTGCCGTTCTCCCCTCCGACGATCACCAGAGTGCCCTTCGCGGTGAGGAGGCGACGGAGCTTGCGCACGGGGTTGCGGCCGCCGATGTCGAGAACCAGGTCGTAGCGCTGGGAGATCTCGGCGATGTCGACGGACCGGTGGTCGTAGACGTGCTCGGCCCCGAGCGAGGACACGAGGTCGAGGTTGGCCGTTCCGGCCACACCGTCGACGATGCCGCCGAGGGCACGGGCCAGCTGGACGGCGAACGTGCCGACGCCGCCGGAGGCGCCGATGACCAGGACCCGCTGACCCGCTTCGAGGTGACCGACATCGGTCAGGGCCTGGAGCGCAGTGATGCCGGACACGGTCGAGGCCGCGGCCTCCTCGAACGAGAGGCCGGCCGGCTTCGACGCCAGCTTCTCCTCGGTGGCGACGGCGAACTCGGCGAAGGAACCCGAGCCGATGCCGAAGACGGGATCACCGACGGCGAACCGGGTGACATCGGCACCGACCTCTGCGACCGTGCCGGCCACGTCGAGCCCGAGCGTCGGCTGCTTGGGCCGGAGGACGCCGAAACCCGCGAGCCGGACCAGCCAGGGGCGGCCGGTCATGAGGTGCTCGGTGCCGCGGTCGAGGCCGGCGGCGTGCACCTCGATCAGCACCTCGTCGGGGCGGACGGTGGGCCGGTCGATCTCCTCGACGCGCAGCACGGCGCTGTCGCCGTAGCGATCCTGGGTGACCGCCCGCATGCGGGGCGAAGATTGGGTCGAGCGGCCCTCGTGAGCGGCGGCTGCGGCGATGCTCGCTGCACTGGTGGCGGCGGTGGCGGTGGTGTTCATCGGGGTCTCCGTTGCGTGTTTCGTACTTAGTACGACCCACCTTACTCGTACTAAGTACGAAGTCAACCCGTTTCATCCGCGAGTCGTCCGGTGACCTGGCTCTTCGCCTCGCGCGCACGTCGGCGCGATCGGGAGATCCGGCACTATCGAAAGAGACGGCCGAACGCCCAGAGGTCCCGAGCGAACGCGTCGGGCTGTTCGAACGCGGCGAAATGGCCGCCCCGTTCCTGGGTGGTCCAGTGCACGATGTTGTACTTGCGGTCCGCCCACGCGCGCGGGGCGCCCATCAGCTCGCCGGGGAAGTCGGCGTGTCCGGTCGGCACCTCGACCCGGCCGCCCCACGGACTGATGGCGTGCGTACCGGCTTGCATGCTCTCGTAGTAGAGCCGTGCCGCGGAGTTGACGGTGTTGGGCAGCCAGTAGGTCATCATGTTGTCGATGAGCTGATCTCGGCTCAGCACCGAGTAGAGGTCGCCGTCGTGGTCGACCCACGCGTGGAACTTCTCGAGCACCCAGCCCGCGAGCCCCGCCGGCGAGTCCGTCTGGCCATACGACAGGGACTGCGGCTTGGTGCCCTGGATGTCCATGTAGGCCGTCTCGCCGCTCATCCGCTCGGCGTCGGCTCCCAACCGTTGCAGCTCGGCTTCGGTCACGCCCTCGAGCAGGTCGGGCTCGGCCTGCTCCTCCGGCGTCGGCATCGCGAACAACATGTTGAAGTGCACCGCGGTCAGACGGTCGGCGTAGGCCTCGCCCAACCGGCGGGTGACCAGCGCCCCCCAGTCGCCCCCTTGGGCGATGTAGCGCTCGTAGCCCAGGGCCTCCATCAGGTCGGCCACGGCGTCGGCGACCCGATGCACATGGAATCCCCGTTGCCGCGTCGGGCCGCTGAAGCCGTAGCCCGGCATCGACGGGACGACCACATGGAACGCGTCGGCGGCGTCGCCGCCGAACGCCGGTGGGTCGACCAGACGATCGAGCAGATCGAGATGCTCGATCACCGATCCGCACCATCCGTGGGTGATGACGATCGGCTGCGCGCCGGCGTGTGGCGATCGCACGTGGAGGAAGTGCATCTGCTCCCCCTGCACATCGATCATCGACGAGCCGTAGCCGTTCAGCCTCGCCTCGGTGGGGCGCCAGTCGTAGTCGTTCGCCCAGTGGTCACAGAGCTCGCGCAGCACCTCACGGTTGGTGCCCAGCTCCCAACCGGACGCCTCGAGCGAGTCGGGCCAACGGGTGCGAGACAGGCGGTCGCGCAGGTCCGTGAGTTCGGCCTCGGGAACGTCGATCGGGAACGGCCGGATGTCGTCGGGTCTGGGCATCGCCGGGTCTCCTCCTGCCGACCGTGCGTCGGCCCGCCATCTTGGTCCCCCGCCCACGAGCCCGCACCTCGAGTCGACAATCGGGTCGCCCACAAGGGCACACTGCTTCCCGAGCAGGAGAACCCGAGACCCGATGGACGCCTTCCTCATCAGCACCGCGGTGATCTTCGTCGCCGAGCTGGGCGACAAGAGCCAGCTCATGGCGCTCACGTTCGCGACGCGGTTCAAGCCCCTGCCGGTCCTGATCGGGATCACCGGCGCGACCGCCATCGTCCACGCGATCTCGGTCATCGCCGGCGCCGCCCTCGGTGCGGCCATCCCCACGCGACCCGTCACCATCGCCGCCGCCATTGCGTTCGTCGGCTTCGGCCTGTGGACGCTGCGCGGCGACGAGCTGACCGAGGAGGACCAAGCTCGAGCCGCCACCATCGGCACTCGTCACGCCATCATCGCGGTCGGCTCGGTGTTCTTCCTGGCCGAGCTCGGCGACAAGACCATGTTCGCCACGGTCACGCTGGCAACCGACCATGGCCTGTTCGGCACCTGGCTCGGCTCCACCGTCGGCATGGTCGCCGCCGACGCGCTCGCCATCGTGGCCGGCCGTCAGCTCGGTTCTCGACTCACCGGTCGCACCGTCCGCATCGGCGCCGCAGTCGCGTTCTTCGCCTTCGCCGCGGTCCTGTTGCTCGACGCGCTCTGATCCGAAGAAATCCTGTATCCCTGCGGCGAGGTCGTTCGTCTCCTTGGTGAGGGCCTGACACGCAGGTCCGCATCTCAGCCAAGGAGGAAGCGTCATGAGCGTCAACGAAGCAGGATGGGAGAGGGTCGCGCGGATCGTGCTCGGCGTCGCGCTGCTGATCGTCGGGTTCGGCGTCATGGACGGGACGGCCGGCGTGATCGTCGGCATCGTCGCCTTCGTGCCCCTGCTCACGGGTCTGTCCGGATGGTGCCCGCTGTACTCGCTGGTCGGGTTCCGCACCAACAAGGCGTCCAGCGACGCCGCCGCGCACTGACCAACCGCACCGTGGCAGCAACACGGGCCGAGGTGCCGGCAGAGTTCGCCCAGGGGCCCGCGGTCATCAAGGCCTGGGCCCCATGGTGCGGCTCGTGCCGGGCGCTCGCCCCCCACGTCGACCGGGTCGCCGCCACTTCCGGTGTGCCGGTGCTCGACCTCCGGATCGACGACGACCCCGACAACCTCGTCGACGCCTTCCTCGTGCGCTCCGTTCCGACCCTCATCGGGCTGCGCGACGGCACGGAAGTCGCCCGGCTGACCGGCGCGCAGACGGTGGACAACATCGAGGCACTCTTCGCGACCGCACGCGTCGGCGCCGGCTCGGTCACCAACCGGACACCGGCATCGCTGGTGGCATCGCGGGGTGCCGCCGGCACCGTGCTCGCGGGCGCCGGGCTCGTGTTCGACACCGTCGTCCTCGTCGCCGTGGGTGCTGCACTCATCGCGTGGGTCCTCGCCACCCTCGTTCGGCGAGCGACTTGAATAGAGCAATGGGCTTCGAAGCGACCGAACTCGCCGACCACGTCGACACCCTCTATCGCTACGCCCTCGGCGTGACCCGCGACCCCGACCTCGCCGCCGACACCGTCCAGGACACCATCGTCCGAGCGATGGAGCGGCAGGACCAGTACCGCAACGAGGCCCCGCTCGGCCACTGGCTCATTCGGATCGCCCGCAACCTGATCATCGACCGGGCGCGCCGCGCCAACCGAGAGATCCCGGTCGACGCGGTCGAGCAGGACTGGCGGGACGACACCTACACCGTCGATGCCGCCGTTGTCGCCGAGCGGGCCGCCACCAGAGAGGAGCTCCTCGACGCCCTCGAGCGACTCCCCTTCATCTACCGGTCCGCCGTGGTCCTCCACGACATCGAGGGCCTCCGCGTCGCCGACATCGCGGCGATCGCCGACACCTCTCTCCCCGCCGCCAAACAACGACTGCGCCGCGGCCGGATGGCCCTCGTGAGCGCGCTCGCCACCGGCCACCAACGCCGACTCGCCCTCAAAGGAGTCCCCATGCCGTGTTGGGATGCCCGCCAACACATCAGCGACTACCTCAACGGAGAACTCGACTCCGACACCGCAGGTCTGATCGAAGCCCACCTCGAGACCTGCCCGACCTGCCCACCCCTCTACGCCGCCCTCGTCGGCGTCCACGATCAACTCGGCCGCCTCCGCGACCCCGACACGGTGATCAGCCCCGACCTCGAGACCCGCATCAGGGATCACATCCTCGGCTGACGTCACCCATCGGCGTCGAAGACGGCGCCGCCGCCGCACCGTCCATCCGGGCGCTGCTCACCTGAGGGCGATTTTCATTCGTTTCTGATTGACTCAAATATTTCTGATCTATATTCTGCCAGCGTGAACGACGATCTACTGAGGCGGGCGCAACTCCACGCAGCGGTCGGCGATCCCGTACGGCTCGGGATCGTGGAGGACTTGGCGGTCTCGGATCGGTCTCCGATGGAGTTGGCCGAAACGTTCGGTTTGGCATCGAACCTCTTGGCCCACCACCTCGACGTCCTCCAGAGAGCGGGGCTGATCGAACGTTTCGTCTCCGCGGGCGACCGGCGTCGGCGCTACGTCCGCCTTGTCCGCGATCCCCTGGCCGACCTCGGCGTCGCGACCGCCGGAGCAGCCGGAACCGTGCTGTTCGTGTGCTCGCACAACTCGGCCCGATCCCAACTCGCTGCGGCCGTCTACCGGGATCGCACGGGCCACCCCGCCAGCTCGGCCGGCACGCATCCCGCCGATCATGTGCACCCCGGCGCAGTGGCCGCGGCCCGCCGCGCCGATCTCGACCTCTCCGATGCCACCCCCCGGCTCCTCCGACCCGACGACACTGCCGACGTCGTGGTGACCGTGTGTGACCGCGCCCACGAGGAACTCCAGCCGGGAGCCGACTGGTGGCACTGGTCGATCCCCGATCCTGTCGAAGACGGCACCGCCGACGCGTTCGATGCCGTCATCGCCGATCTCGACTCCCGTATCGCAACCCTCACCTGAAAGGCCCGTTCCCCGATGTCCGACACCCCTGACACGCCAGACGACACGACCCTGACGACCGAGCAGACCCTGCTGATCCGCCAGGCCTCCCGCCGCCTCGGCGAAGAGTTCGACGGCACCTTCAACGCCGAGACGATCGAGCGCTACATCACCGACTCCCGGGCCAAGCTCGAGTCCCGAGCGAGCTTCGCGACCTGGCTGCCGATCCTGATCGAACGCTTCACCCGCGACCGCCTACGCGCCCTGGCCCGTCTCGAAGTCGGCACCCTCGACAAGCCCGCCGTGCTGTTCCTCTGCGTCCACAACGCCGGACGCTCGCAGATGGCCGCCGGCTGGCTGCGCCACCTCGCCGGCGACACCGTCGATGTCTTCTCCGGCGGCACCGATCCCGGCCTCGAGACCAACAGGGCTGCGATCGCCGCCATGGCCGAAGTCGGTGTCGACATCTCGAGCGAATACCCCCAGCCCTGGACCGACGAGATCGCCCGCGCCGCCGACGTCATCGTCTCGATGGGCTGCGGCGATGCCTGCCCGATCTTCCCCGGCAAGCGCTACGAGGACTGGCCCCTCACCGATCCCTCCGGCCAACCCATCGAGGTCGTCCGCGAGATCCGCGACGACATCCGCTCCCGGATCGAGGCGCTCATGGCAAGCCTCCAACTGGCTCCTGCCTGACCCGGTCCTCCCGCTGCCTCCTCGCCACCATGAGCGACCGCGCGGGGCCGGTTCCGGCATGACCTGCAGGTACTAGCGTGCCGAACATGCAAATCGGACTCACCGGGGGCGCCTCGAGCGCCGAGAAGCTGATCGATCAGGCCACAAGGGCTGAGGAAGAGGGCTTCAGCGCCATGTGGTACCCGGGAGGCGGCCCGGGCGACGCACTCCTCGGGTTGGTCGGTGCGGCCACCACGAATCTGGAGATCGGCACGTCGATCGTCCAGACGTATCCGTGTCACCCCTCGCTGATGGCGCAGCGGGCGGCCGGTATCGCCATGGCGATGAAGCGCCCCGGCTTCGTCCTCGGCATCGGGCCGTCGCACGAGCCGGTCATCGAGGGCGTCTACGACATGGAGTACTCGCACCCCGGTCGCCACACCGAGGAGTACGTCGACATCCTCATGCCGTTGCTCGCCGGAGAGCACGTCAACTACACGGGCGAAGACCTGAGCTATCACGCGATGGGTCCTGCCCCGGCGCCCGCACACCCCGTACCCGTGCTGATCGCGGCGCTCGGCCCGCGCCTGTTGCGGGTCGCGGGCGAGAAGACCGACGGCACGGTGCTGTGGATGGGCAACGCCCGATCCATCGAGACGCATGTCCGCCCGTGCATCGACGCGGCCGCCGACTCGGCAGGCAGGCCGTCACCGCGGGTGGTGGCCGGTCTGCCGGTGGCGGTGCACGACGATGTCGGCGAGGCCCGCACGGTCGCGGCCGAGCAGTTCGCGGTCTACGGCACGCTCCCGAACTATCAGCGCCTGCTGGCTCACGGCGACGTCGGGGGTCCGGCACAGGCGGCGATCGTCGGCGACGAAGCGTCCGTCGCGGCACAACTCCAGGGCCTTCTCGACGCCGGCGCCTCCGACGTGTGGGCCGCACCGTTCCCGGTCGGCGACGACCCCTCGGGTTCGCGGAACCGGACTCGAGCCCTCCTGCGGGAGCTCGCCAACAGCTAGCGCGCCGAAGACGGGCTGCTGACGTGTCCGCCGGCCTCCGTGCGTTCAGGTCTCGACGACAGGGGCGCGGTCGGTCAGCTCTGAGGCGATGGCCTCGACGAGGACCTCGATGACGTCGTTCTTCTCGCCGGGCACGGCGCGCACGATGTGACAGGACGCCGGCAGCGGATCGAGGGCCGACCCGCGTTCCCACTCGACCACATCATCGGCGAGCAGACGCTCGGGGAGCACCGCCACGCCGAGGCCGGCTTCGACGGCAGCCTGCACTCCCGCCGTGGACGGTGAGGTGACCGCGTAGCGATACGGGATGTCGTGACGCTCGAGAATCGGCTCGAGCACCGGGCGGTAGAACCCGTTCTCGCCGTAGGTCACCAACGGGACGACGCCGTCGTCGAACGGAAGGTCGCGATGGGTCGCCCAGCGCAGCTCGTCGTACCAGAGCACCCGGTCGTCGGGACGGAGCTCGCTCTCCGCGACCTGAAGGGCGGCGACGTCGATCCGTCCACCCTCGACGAGCGGCAGCAGGAGCCGGCTCTGGTTGACGACGAACTCGACCTTGGATCCGGGGAACGTCTGTTGGAACCGGCCGAGGATGGCGGCGATGCGCTCGGCGCCGACCTCCTCGTTCGATCCGACCTTGATCAGTCCGGTGAACTCCGGGTAGGCGAGCCGCGAGACCATACGGTCGTGCGCCTGGATGATGGCGGGCGCGTCCTCGAGCACCAGCCGCCCGTCGTGCGTCGGCCGCAGCTCGTGTGCATCACGGATAAGGAGCGGTTTGCCCACCCGTTCCTCGAGCCGCTTGATCTTCCAACTGACGGCCGACGGAGTGAGGTCGAGTTGCTCGGCGGCACGGCGAATGCTGCTGAGTTCGACCACCGCGACGAAGGCACGCATGGACTCGATGTCGATTCGCAGCATGCTGACAGTTTGTCATGAAAAGAGGTGAACAGTGGAGCTTGTGTCAAGGATGGTTCGGTCCGACACTGAGGTCATGAGCACGATCACCACCCAGTTCCCCCAGACCCCCCGCACGATCGGTTCTCGCCTCGAGGCCGTCTCGACCCGCTCCCGGCGGGCGATCCGTTTGTTCCAGCGCTGGAACGAGGGCCTCGACAGCGATCGTCACGCAAGCGTGAGCGAGCTGACCCTGCGGCCCTACGGCGAGACCCGCTACCTGCGCTGAGCCTGCCGAGCCGGGGTGCCTCGCGAGCGTGGGGTCGACCCGGTGGCATTCTCGACGCTGCGGATCCGCTCGAGGTCCGCCCGGTCCGGCTCATCACCGAGCCCGTCGCCGCCGGCACCGGGCCCTTCGCCTCTGTTCTGCGATGAGCCGACGCCGCACGATGCGGCGAAGACGGAGGGATCGACATGGCGGAGAAGCAGACCATCCTGATTGCCGGCGCCACAGGTTCGATCGGCAACGCGGCGGCGACTGCGCTGGCGAGACGGGGCGCCCGGGTCGTTCTGCTCGGACGCAAGGCCGAGAAGCTCCGCGTGAAGGCCGACGCGATCCGCGACGGCCTCGACGATGCGGGAATCGACCACGAGCCAGACGATGTTGCGACACTGGTGATCGACTTCTCCGACATGGACTCCGTGCGCGCCGCGGCCGACGAAGCGCTCGACCGTTTCCCGAGGATCGACGGCTTGGTGTTGTCGGTCGGGGCGCTCATCCAGGGCGAGCCGAACGTCCTGCCGAGCGGCCACCAGGCGATGTTCGCCACCAACGTGATGGGGCCGTTCCTCTTCACCAACCGACTGCTGGAACGGATGCAGGAATCCGACGGCCTGGTGCTGCACGTGGTTGCGTCGTTCGAGGAGACCCTCGACTGGGACGATCTGCAGAGCTTCGAAGCCCGACGGCCGATGATCGCGTTCAACCGGACCAAGAAGTGCAACCGGATGATCGCCGGCGAACTCGCTCGGCGCTACGCCGGGAGGATCTCATCGGTGGCCTTCGACCCGACGTTCGTCCTCGACAAGTCCGACCCCGACCTGAAAGACCGTTGGCCGGGGGGTTTCGCGGGCTTCGTCTGGCGTCTGATGGCCATCTTCCGGGCGAAGCCGGCCGCGGTCGCCGGTGAACCGCTTGCCGAGCTGATGCTGCTCCACCCCGACCGAGCGTCCGTCAACGGCGCGCAGTTCGTGCTCGACAAGCGGTCCGACGATCGCGACGCGGCGATGCATGACGAGGTCGAAGGCAGCCGGCTGTGGGAGCGACTCGAGGAGCTGACCGAGCCGGCACCGGTGTGATCCACGACGACTGACGGGCCGCTACGAACGGGCGGGTCTGGGGCGGGCGAGTGCGATCAACCGCCGACGCTCGCCTTTCTCGGCTTCGCTGCGTGGACGATGCACGGCGACACTCTCGGCGACAAGACCATGTTGGCAACGGTGACCCTGGCGGCCGACGCGCTCGCGATCCTCGCCGGCCAGCGGCTGGGGTCACGGCTTCCCGAACGCATGATCAAGATCGGCGCGTCCGCCATCTTCGTCGTGATCGGGTTCGGTTTGATCATCGAGGGGCTCCGCTGAGGAGGCACCACCCGGCCACATCCCGACCCGCTCTTCCGCGAGTCCGGACGCGGGGAGTGGGTGCCAACCCCTGGGGTATCGGCACCCACTCCCGAGTAGTCAGGCGACCAGACTTGCCGAGAGCGCCACGACGCTCCTCGCCACCGACCGGGACGAAACGACCGGGACACCTGGCGGCTTCTGGACACCGGCGACAGCGATGGGTGACCGGCTGATCGAGGCGCTCGTCAAGCATGCCGGCCTGACCTTCGAGGTGCTCGAGAGCTGATCACCCACGATATGGGTTCGCTACGGTGCCGCCATGGCTGACACCGATCACGCGCCTCTTCGTTGGGGCATCCTCTCGACCGCCAAGATCGCCGCCCAACACCTCGTCCCGGCGATGCACGACCGTGCCGGCCACGTCGCCCACGCCGTCGGCTCGCGTGCCCTCGATCGGGCGACCCAATGGGCGCAGGCCAACGACATCGTGACCGCGCACGGCTCGTACGAGGCACTGCTCGCTGACCCTGACGTCGACGCGATCTACAACCCACTCCCCAACCACCTGCACGTCGACTGGTCGATCGCCGCACTCGAGGCAGGCAAGCACGTGCTCTGCGAGAAGCCTCTCGGCCTCGACGCCGCCGATGCCCAACGCCTCGTCGACGCGGCGACTGCCCACCCTGATCTCGTTGCGATGGAGGCGTTCATGTACCGCTTCCACCCGCAATGGATCACCGCACGCGACATCGTTGCCACCGGCGCGATCGGCACGGTGAAAACGATCCAGACCTTCTTCGCCTACTTCAACGACGATCCGGGCAACATACGCAACCAGGCCGGCATTGGCGGAGGTGCACTGATGGACATCGGTTGCTACCCGATCAGTCAGGCTCGAATGGTGCTCGACACCGAACCGCTCCGGGTCGCCGGCTCGATGGAGCTCGATCCTCGCTTCGGTACCGATCGGCTCACGTCCGCCATGCTCGACTTCGGCGATGGCACGACGGCCATGTTCACCGTCTCGACCCAACTCGAGCCCTTCCAGCGGGCCTGCATCTTCGGTACAGAGGGCCGGATCGAGATCAAGATCCCGGTCAACAGCCCGAACGATGCACCGACCGAGCTGACCATCACGACCTCGACCGGAAGCGAGATCCGCAGCGTTGGACCGGTCGACCAGTACGGGGAGCAGCTCGATGCGTTCGCCTCGGCGGTGCGGGCCGGTACCCCTGCGCCCGTGCCGCTCAGCGATGGTGTCGCCAACATGCGAGTGGTCGACGCTGTCGTCGAGGCGGCGATCACCGGCACCTGGGTCGGGATCTCCTAGACGACCCGGCAGGGCCGCAGCACCGGTGGGGAACGAGGAGATGGTCCGCCTCATCCCCCACCAGGCAGTCGGTCAGTTGACCTGGATGATCTGCGCCACTGCGATGAGGGTGACCAGAACAAGGTTCGCGAGCCGGAACACGATGAATGGCGTTCGCTTGAGCGCCGCGCCCATCTCCGTGTTCGCCATCGATTCCGGCATGCCCTTCATCAGCGCCATGAAGCCCTGCTGAGAATTCTCAAACGTCAGCAAGCCGAAGAGCCCGACACCGATCGCCGAAACCGTCAACAAGAACGACGAGTCGGAGAGGTCCCCGAACACGATGATGGCGGTGAGTGCCGAGACGGCAAGCATGTAGGTGTTCTGCGAGGCTCGCAGGTTGCCGGCAGTTTGGTCGCCGAGTTTGATCCACATTTCTTCGTTCACTCAGGAACTCCAATCTCTTTGGGATGCTCCAATTGTTGACCAAAACCCCCGAGCAGCTCGGGATACGCCTCAACGGGGGTGCCAACGACCCCGTCAGTCGGCGCCAAAACGCACACGTCCCGGATTCTGGTGAATCCGGGACGTTCGTGCGATGGAAGCCTGCACGTTGGTGCATCTTCGTTGGTGGCGGGGGCAGGATTTGAACCTGCGACCTTCGGGTTATGAGCCCGACGAGCTACCAGACTGCTCCACCCCGCGCCTGAGGAAGCTACCGGCAGCCCTCATGGCTGACAACCTGCGGTCGCACCATCGCCTCAGCTCCGGTACGGTCCGCCACGATGCCCGACGACGCCGACGCCGACGCCGACGAAGCGAGGCTCAGCCGGCTCTACGAGGGCCACGTGCCGATCGCCACCGCGATCGAGCAGCTGCGCCTGACCCGTTACCAGCGGGTCGAGCGGGTGATCCTGATGAACCTCATCGGTGTCCTACGGCCGCTCTACTGGCTGGTCCGCCGACTCCGGGGCCGCCCGTTCGACGTGACCGCCGGGCTCGAGGAGTTCGCCCATGTCGCCAACCCGACGCGCGGGACGCGCACCAAGGAGTCGCACGGGGGAGACCATCTCACCGCCGAACAGGTTGCGACCTACGAACGCGACGGGGTCCTCGGGCCGCTCCCCCTCCTCACCCCCGAAGAAGCTGCGACTCATCGCGCCTTCGTCGTGCAGACCCACGCCGCTGACTGGCACGGGGAGTACGCCATCGGCAAGACCGCGGTCGACGAGCTCAAGCGCAACGGCCTGTGGGCCATCAACCACGGGGCCATCTGGCAGGAACGCAACGTCCCGGAGATCCGGGCAATCGCCCAGCACCCGGTGTTGGCCCAACGCCTCGCCAGCCTCATCGGCAACGACGTGGCGGCCTGGCGCACGCAGATGTTCGTGGTCGAGCCCGACACCAAGGGCACGTTCTGGCACGCAGCCACGACCTTCACCGAAGACGGTGACCTCCCTGCCCTCACGCCGCCGCCGGGCATGCCCGCAGCCATGGCCAACGTCAGCTGCTGGATCGCGTTGGAGGACGTCGACGTCGACACGGCCTGTCTGCGGATCATCCCCGGCAGCCACTCCGACGTCCGCCTCGACACCCTGATCCGCCGGTTCTCCCGCGACCGCCTCGGCTTCGTGATGCACTTCGACCGGGCCGACCGGTGGAACGCCCTCACCGCCCTCCGCTACACGGGCGACATCTTCCTCGCCGGCCAGGTCGCCTTCGACGTCGCCCTACGCCTGCTCCCGGACCTCTACGAGTCGATCGAGCCCGCCCACTATCCGATGCGGGCCGGCGAGTGCCTGCTGTTCAGCAGCAACAACCTCCACGGCTCGTATCCCAACCGCACCGGCGAACCCCGGCTGGCGATGGGCATCCGCTACACGTCAGCCGACGTGGGCATCTACGCCGGGCAGCCGACGATCCCCTACGCGACCGGCGTGGGGACCACCGAGGTCGACATGAGCCGCCTGCACGACGGCGTACCCGTCCACACCGCCGAGGGCCCCGTGGCGGCGCGGGACCAATGACCCTGCGGCACGCTGTGGCGCTGGGCGATACTCGGTGGCCATGGCTCCCGCGCTGACCCCGACCGAGGCCGCCGACATCGTCAGGCCCACCGACACGCTCGCCGTGCCCCTGGGCCCGGGGGTGCCCGGCAAGTTCGTGCACGCCCTCGGTGCTCGCGAGGACTGGACCGACCTCCAGGTGTTCGGTGCCCTGCTGCCCGACCTCTACGAGGTGTTCACGCGGCCCAATGTCTCGCTGCTGAGCGGCTTCTTCGGTCCGGCCGAACGCTTCCTCATCGCCGCCGGTGCCACGGTCGATTTCGTGCCTGCCGACTTCCGTCGGTTCGCCCCTGCACTCGAACAGATCGCACCGCGGGTGATGGCCACGGCCGCCACCACACCGGACGCCGACGGCTGGATGAGCCTCTCACTGCACGCCGGCGCATCCGTCGACGAGCTGCACCGGGCCGCCGCCGACCCCGACCGGCTGTGTGTGGTCGAGACCAGCCCCTCGTTCCCCCGCACGTTCGGGCTGCCCCCCGATCACCGCCACGCGCTCCACATCGACGAGGTCGACCTCATCATCGAGGCCGATGCCTCTCCGTTCGAACTGGCCGACGCGCCCGCCTCCGAGGTCGAGGAGGCCATCGCCGCCTTCGCCGCCGAGTTCGTCCCCGACGGTGCGACCCTGCAGACCGGCATCGGCGGCATCCCCAACACCGTCGCCACGCTCCTCGCCGAAGGCGACGGAGGCGGCTACGGCATCCACTCGGAGATGTTCACCACAGGGCTCATGCGCCTCTGCCAAGCGGGCAAGGTCACGAACGACCACAAGGGCGAGTTCGACGGCTTCGCGGTCACGACCTTCGCCGCCGGCACCCCGGACCTCTACGAGTGGCTCGATGGCAACGAGCAGGTTCGGTTCCTGCCTGTCGACATCGTCAACTCACCGGAGAACATCAGCCGCAATCGCGAGATGATCACGATCAACGGCGCGGTGAGCGTGGACCTGGCGGGCCAGGTCATCGCCGACACCATCGGCGGCGCCCAGTTCTCCGGCATCGGCGGCCACGAGGACTTCATCGCCGGTGCCGGGCTGGAGCTCTCCGACCGTTCGCTGATCTGCCTGCCGGCGACGGCGACGATCGAGGGCGAGCTCGTTTCCCGCATCGCCGGAGTCTCCCCCGCGGGGAGCATCGTCACCACGCCCCGCCATCAGGTCGATGTCATCATCACCGAATACGGCGTCGCCGAACTCGGCGGCAAGACCGTTCGCCAACGGGCGCAGGCCTTGGCTGCAGTCGCCCATCCCGACTTCCGGGCCGAGCTCGAGGAGATCGGCCAGACCTGGCCCGGCTGATCACTCGGGGGCACTTCACTCGGGAGCAATGTCGATCTCGAACTCGGCGGTGTCGCCGATGCCGACCTGTTCTTTCGTCCGCACGGCCTTCTTGACGGGGAGCACGTAGCAGCCGGTCTTCGAGTCGGGAAAGATCGACGTCCGCCACTCGCTGGTGCCGAGTCGCACACGGACCCGGACGGAGCCGAAGCCCTTGCGCGGCAGTTCCATGTCGCGCACGTCCTCGGAGACGTCGGCCGGCACGGTGGCGAACACCCACGACGAGTCGTCTCGGGCGTCCCACTCGAAGAGCACCGAGGAGAACTCGAACGTCGCGTCCATCCGTGCGACGGTAGTGGGCATGGACGTGACCATCGAGCCCCTGTCGTGCGGCACGTTGACGGCCGGCCGATCGATGTTCGAGGCCGGCGCCGACGACACGCCACGATCGCTTCCCGTGCCCGCCTGGCTCGTCCGCCACGGCGACGATGTCGCCCTCTTCGATTGCGGCATGCACCGCGATCTCGTCGGCCCGGGGTCCGCTCGCGAGGTGGTCGAACTGTTCTTCGGCCTCGAGGTGACCGACGACGATCTGGTGGCAGCCCGACTGCGGGCTGCGGGGGTCGATCCCGGCGAGGTCGGCATCGTGATCCTCTCGCACCTGCACTTCGACCACGTCGGCGGGCTCTCCCAACTCCCCAACGCCCGAGTGATCGTGCAGGCCGACGAGTGGGCCGCGGGCTTCGATGCCGACCTCGCCGCGGCCAACACCTTCAACCCGGCCGACTTCGACCTCGGTCACGACGTCATGAACGTCGGCGGCGAACACGACGTGTTCGGCGACGGGCGGGTCGTCTGCATCCCGACCCCGGGCCACACCCCGGGCCATCAGTCGCTGCGGGTGCGCCTGTCCGACCGCGAGGTCGTCCTGTGTGCCGACTGCGCCTATTTCGGCGAAACACTCGACGGCGGGCCACTGCCGCCGATCGGTCACGACCACGAGGCCCAGGCCGAGAGCCTGGTCCGGCTCCGGGCCATGCGGGCCGCCGGCGCGACCCTGATTCCCGGCCACGACACAGGCGTCATGGCCGCGCTTCCGGCTCGCCTCGACTGAGCGTCGGGTTCCGCGAGCCGGGATTCGTCGACCCCGCCGAGGGCGCTGCCGTCCGGGGAGACCCCCGAACGGCAGACCCTTGGAGGGAACGTGGATCAGCCGCCGACGACGGCTTCGTACATCGAGCGGTCCATCACCTGTTCATCGGTGAGGACCTCTTCGTATTCGACGGTGTCGAACTCGATGAAGTACTTCTGCGCGTTCTGCGAGGTGTTGGTGCGCATCTCCCAGTCGAAGTAGAGACCCGGGGTCTCGATCAGCGACTCGACCGGCGCACCGGTCTCCTCGGCCAGCGCGGCCATGACCTCGGCGTCGTCCTGGTAGTCGGGCGGCAGGTAGGTGTTGATCGCCCGGATGTAGGCCCGCACGAAGGCCTGGCCGGCCTCCTGTCGATCACCGGTGCGCACACACGGACCGGCGTAGACGCCACCGAGCGGCTCGCCCGGCGTCTGGGTCACGAGCAACACGTAGTTGTCGGGATCCGCAGCAGCCTCGATCCAGTAGGGATCGAGCATCCACGCAGCCTGCACGGCGTTGTTCTCGAGCGCAATGAAGTGCTCGGCCGAGGAGATCTGCTCGAACTCCATGTCGAGCAGCGAGAACCCGGCCTCGTCGAACGCCTGCGCCACCGGGTAGATGACCACGGAACCGAGGCCCACCGCCGAGGCGACGCGAGCGCCCTTCAGTTCGGTGATGTCGGGGTTGGCAGGATCGCTGAACACGTCACGACGGGCCCACAGACCGGTCTGCGCGGTGGTGATGTCGCCGGCGTCGGGCGGGAAGTAGTTGCCCAACACCATCTTGACGTCGAGACCCTGGGCCACGCCGTTGTGGAACGACGCCTCGGTGCCGCCGATGGCGAAGTCGACCGAACAGTCGTCGAGCGGGACCATGCTGTCGGTGAGGCTCAGCTCGACCCACTCGACGTCGATGTTCTCCTCGTCGAACAGGCCGTAGTGCTCGGCCAGCAGGATCGGGGCGACGAACTCTGCCCGGAACCGGTTGCCCAGCTTGATCGTGGCCCGCTCCTCGAGCGGCTGTGCCTGCGGGTAGCCGGGATCGCAACGGGCGATCGTGCGGTCGGCCGAGAAGTCGGACGGGTCGGTCAGACCGTTCTCCGCGCAGCCACTCGTGCCGTCGGCGTCGCCGTCACCGTCACCGTCACCGTCGGCGTCGCCATCGCCGTCGTCGGGCGCGGCCGTGGTGGTCGTGCCATCGCCTGCGTCGTCACTGTCGTCGTCGCCGCATGCGGCCGCGACCAGTCCGAGCGTCAAGGCGATGGCGAGGAGCCGCAAGAGCATCCTCTTCGGTGTGGTATTCATCAGTCCCCTCCTGGGTGATTGGTTTGTTGGAACACTGGTTTGTCGAAACGGTGGGTGCCGCGGCATCAGATCTGGCCCGGGCTGTTGTCCTCGGGGGCCCACGGCGTCATCCAACGCCCGATCTGGCGCACGATGCCGACGAAGACGATGCCGAGAAGTGCGGCGAGCAAGACGCCGAGGAAGGTGTTGTCGGGCAACCCGAGCTCCCGACCTCGGTTGACGAAGTAGCCGATGCCGTCACGCGGGAGGATCAGCTCGACCGCGATCACCATGAGCACGGCGACGCCGGCGGCAACCCGCAGACCCACGAAGATCTGGGGCAGCGCGGCCGGCCAGAGCACGTGGCGGAACATCTGCCACCCCGTGGCGTTGAACGACGATGCGGCTTCGCGATAGCCC